>Ga0316189_10000276_pt1 | contig 50783 bp, 36 predicted proteins | sample LowCovwburrow_MG_FD_204930 | JGI IMG/M metagenome (GOLD analysis project Ga0316189, IMG submission 204930) | Coastal sediment microbial communities from Maine, United States - Lowes Cove worm burrow | ecosystem: Environmental > Aquatic > Marine > Coastal > Sediment | place: USA: Maine... | reverse complement strand
CCAGCCGACCCTTGCGCAGCCCCGTGCTCCGGGCACGGGCGCGGGTTGAGGAGGCCCCCGATCAAGCCTGCATCCAGGGCAGCCACTCTCCGCGCACGTCGATGAGACTGCTGGGGTAGAAGCTCTCACGACCCTCGCCGACGAACACGCCCGGGTAGCCACCGCCGGGCTCGACTTCGTACTCGGCGGGGGTGACCCCCATCGCCTGAAGTGCCGTGCCCAGGTATTGCTGATACAGCAGCCCTGAGTAGAGCACCACGGGGGTGCCTTCGAACGGGTCACCGATATCCGAGCCGAGGTTGCGGTAGTCGAGGTACTGGCCGGTCTCGATGCAGCCGGAGGCACCGCCTGCGGTCACGATGACACTGTCGATCGACTCGTGGGTGGTCTGACCGGATTCCTGCGTCCACTGGACCAACGTGTTGTCGAGGATCGTCGTGCCGTCGCCCTCGTCGATGTCGAGCTTGGCGACAAGGTCGAGCATCACGCTCTCGAACAAGTCTTGGTTGCCTGCTGCGATGATCGCCTGCGCGACGCCGTCGGGGTGGTGAGCTTGGTGGGCCACGTCTTGGTGCCAGTCGCCCACGTAGTCGGAGAAGTGGTCCGTCACCCGCAGTGTCGCGATGCGCGATGTGCCACAGACGAACGCGGCGACGATCACGTCGTTCATCAGGCCCCAAAAATCGCTCTGAAGGCCGGGGTTCACCGGGAAGGTCGCGTCCTGCCACAACCCCTGGGAATCCTGGGTTGGCTGCGGGATTTCGCCGCACGAAACGGCGACGGCGAGCCGCCGCTGCAGCTCATCGATCCGCTGGATGTGCTCGTCGAGCCGCTGGCGATCTGTCGCCGAGAGGCGACGGTTGCTTTGCTGCAGAGACTGGTAGTTCTCAAGCACGCGGTCCACAACGGGTGGCCGCGGGTTGGTCTCTTCTTCTTCGGGGACGAAGATGCGGTTGAACAGCGCGAGCGAGCTGTACTCGGGGGGGAGCGCCTGGATTTGACCAGACTGCGATTGCGGATTGGACCAGCCCCATGACACGCGCTCGCCGACGACGAGAGAGCGCTCGAGCGTCGTGCTGAGGTCGCCGTAGAAGTTGTCGGACCAGGCCATGATCTGGTCGATCGTCGGCGTGGGATCATCGAACAGCATCTGGCCGTCGGTTCCGTTGCCATCATTGTCGGAGAAGTTCCCCAGGTGTCCGCCGCGGTGGTGGGCGATGTAAAACGGGACGTCGAGGCCGCGGATGACGTTCATCTTGGCGGCCAGCTCTGGCGTGAACACGCGGTTGCTGCCGCTGAGAACGGGCGAGAGCTGCGCGGTGGTGCCGTCATCGCTCAGCGCGAGGTCGCCACGCCGGATCTCGTGCCCGGCGTAGTTCATCGTCTCGGTCAGCGTCTCGGACGCAGGGTGCATGTTTGGGGACCAAATCGCACCGTGCTCGGTACAGATCGCCACGAATCGAGGCTCAGCGCCCGGGCTCTTGGCACTGGCCCCGCGAGGGGCGAGCGACGGTAGCCACGGCAAAGCGAGGGTAAACCCGCCAGCGCCACGCAGGAGCTGGCGACGGGTCGCGTTGGGAAGGCGTCTCATGTGCGTCTATTCCTCGATCCGTCGGGTGCGAAACTCGTCGCGCAAGGCGAGTTGGCGGAGCACGTCGTTGAGCGGCGCCTCGTCCACCAGGTTGGACGTCACGGCATTGAGCATGCAGCCGTCGGCTTGCACGTTCTCGACCCGGCCGAACGTCCAGCGCAGGTAGTGGCGCGCGAAGCAGGCGTGCACGGACTCGCTCTCGAGCAGCATTTGGCTCAGGTCTCCGGCGCCGGCCGAGACCCGTTCATCGCCTGCGGGGATGCCAGGGACCGATGTGGTGTCGACGGCGCGCGAGCCGGTGACGTTGCCGTCTTCATCAAACAGGGTCTGCTCGCTTCGAAAGCGCCCGAGGGCGTCGAAGTTCTCCGTTGCGTACCCAAGCGGGTTGATGAGCGTGGCGTGGCATCCAGCGCACTGGGTGCCGGGCTGCTCGGTGAGGCCTTCGACGATCTCGCGCGTCGTTGCTTCCTCGGTGGCCTCCGGTGGCGTGGCCGCAGCATTGTCGGGTGGCGGAGGTAATCCCTGACAAAGGAGCGCTTTGCGGATGAACACACCCTTCATGATGGGCCGCGTCGTGGGCGAGCCCGTCGCGACGAGGGCCGCCCGCGAGATCAACCCAACGCGTTCCGCGTCTGGGAATGTTGGCGGGTCCCCTCCTGTCCAAGGCTCGACACCGTAGATCTCGGCGAGATCGGGGGTCGTCGCGAAGGACTCTGTGCTCATGAAGAAGTCGGCAAACGATGCCTCGGTGTCCAGCGCGTAGTACGACGCCATCGCCAGTACCTCCTCGCGCATGTTGTCGGTGGACTCGGGGGTGATCTCCAGGCCATCGACAAACGCGTCGTAGACGGGCGCGCCGAGTCGGGCGTCCAGCGCAGGTAGATCCTCGAGCCACAACCACTCGCCAAAGAACTCGTCGAGTGCTGCTCCGGTTCGACTGTCGTTGAACAGCCGATCGACCTGCGCCTGGTACCCTTCGTCGGTCTGAAGTTCGCCTGCGCGGGCCGCCTCGATGAGCGCATCGTCGGGCGAGGTCTGCCAAAAATGGTACGAGAGCCGCTGCGCCAGCTCGAAGTCGTTCAGCGGGTACAGACCCGGCTCCGCCGTGTCGGGGATGCTGTCGTCCTCGACCATGTACATGAACTGCGGGGAGGTCAGCATGACCACGATGACGTCGGCGAATGCTTCGGGCTCGGTCCCCTCGGTCACCCCGTCCGCGTCGAATACATCGCGGTAAAAACCGAGCTCGTCGTCGGTCAGCGGACGCCGAAGCGCGCGCTCACCAAAGGTCGCAATGAACTGGTCGATGCACGTGTCGTCATTGCCCACGTCGCCATCCGTGGCGCACGCGCCCGCGATGGTGCCGAGGTGCGCCGTCGTCAGGCGGGCGGCGACATCGACAGCGACGTCGTAGCCGGCATTGATGTGTTCTTGGTGGACGTCTTGATCAAGCCGCCGAAATCCGCCGCGCACCTCGTTGGGCACGGAGCGGCGCGCGTCCTCGGGCATATGCTCGATGAGGCTGCTGACGTCGGCGTGGATTTGCTCGCCCGAGTCGCCGACCGCCCAGGTCAGCAGATCACGGATGGTGTTGTCGTACTGAGCCTTGGACAGCCGCCGCAACGACACTGAGTCGACCGTCGCGTCCGGGTTGCAGGCGAACGGACCGTCGTTGTCGCCGTCGTCGCTGCCTCCTTCGTCGCTGCCGCCCCCGTCCTGCCCGTCGTCGGTTCCCTCCGCGTTGCCTGGATCGTGCGAGACACCGCTGTAGCACCCCACGGACAGACAAAGCCCGAGTGCGCTCCCCAACCGCCGCTTTACGCTCACCGCCATCGCTGGGTCGAGACACTGCGCGGGCGCCAACGGGGTGAAGGATTCTTACGTTCGCTGCGATGCGTGTAGGTGTTCGTGCGACTGTGCACCCCGAGCGGCGTGGCCGGGTCGACAGCGATCGTGCGGGCGCGCGGGGGTCCGGGCCCGGGATCAGTCCGACGGCACGTCGCAGGGGTCGCCGCGCGGGGAGGGCTCCGAGGTCGGCAGGTATCCCCACGCGTCCTGGGCCAAGCGCGTGTGCACCGCGGACGTGAGCGTATTGAGCACCCACTCCGATTCACCGTCGAGCGTCGGTGCTGGGGGGATGGCGACCAACGGGTTCAACGACTGGTCGTAGACGAGGCCGTCGATCTGCCCGTCGCGGACAAACGCGCCCAGCAGGTGGGGGGCGCGACCCGGGCCGGGGTCGAAGGCGTCGAAGATCTCGCCGTTCCATCGGCCGTGGGACACCGCCGTCGCGTGCTCGTCGGCGCACGCAGGATCAAGGCCCCGCGCGGTCAGGGCCGCGTGGGCGTCGTCGGTCGCGACGCGTACCAAGCTGTCGTAGACCTGCACAACAGTTGGCTGCACGCCCGGGATCTCCAGTATGCGAACGACCTCGACGCCTGCGTCGTACTCAGCGCGCCACTGAGGCGCGGGGAGGGCCGCGGCGAGCGGCCCCTGCCAGCCGGCGTCGGCGTCGAACTGCGCGTCCAGGCCGACGGTGGCTTCGACCCATTTCGTATCGGGCGGAAGTCGGTCGGCCACGACGGCCACGGGCGCCCAGGCTTGCTCGGTGTCGCATCCGTCGAGTGTCCAGTCGATCTGCAGCACGCCGTCGTCGGCCTCGTAGTACGTGACCGTGGGTGCGCCGACCTTCGCTCGGCAGTTGCCCGCTGCGCCGATGAGGAACAACGAGGGCGTAGGGCGTCGGTAGCCGAGGTCGGCCAGGGCAGCGGCGCTCACAGCTGCAGTGGCGGGCTGCAAGGGCCGCCGGCCATCGAACGCGAGCTCGAGCAGTGCGGCGAACGGGGTATCGAGGCCGGGGGCGTCGCGCACGTGGAGTCCGACCATGGTTGGGCCGGCGACAGCGACCGGGCGCGCGAACGCGTCGGAGTGCACAACGGCAAAGCTCGACCGTGACAGCGCGGCGCGACTCCAACCCTCGATGCGCTCGGCTTCGCCAACGGGATACGGGATCCCGAGACCTGCGCCACCGGCGGCGTTTGTGGCCATCTGCGGGCCATTCCGGTCGCAGGCGGTGAGCGCGAGCACAAGGGTGCACCCCAGATGGGCCCGACGGTTGTGTACGGCGCGCGTCACGGTGCGTCTTGAGGTGCCGCGGGGGAGGGCGGCGTTTCGGCGTCGTCGGCTGGAGCCTTGGTGGGTGGGGCCGCCGGCGTCGGCTCTGGTTTGTTCTCCGCCCGGCGGCGCTGCGCTTCAGCCCGCGCCGCGGCCCAATCGTTCACCGACTGGCGGCTGGCCGCGTGCGCATCGCCCTCGGCGAAATAGGCACGCTCGGCCAGCCCGGCCAAGGCCAGCGCGCGTGTTTGCTGCGTGGCGTCGTTCCACAGCACCTGGGCCAGGGCGAACCGGGCGTCCGCGCGCAGAATGGGATCGTCGACGGTGTTGGCGTGCTCGACCGCGCGCGCCAGGCTCACCGCAGCGGGGGCGTCCGCACCATCGGCGACCTCGGCGAGGCCTCGTCCGTACGCGGCTTCGTAGAGGCGACGGGGGTCATTCAGCGCGCCGTAGGACGCCTCGGCTTCGGAGAACCGTGTGATCGCCTGGGCCGCGTCGCCCGTGCGCAGCAGCGCATCGGCGAGGCGAAGCTCGATAGCCCCAAGCGTCGCGCCGTCGAGCTGCCTGCGAACTTCGAGGGCCCGCTGCAGGGACGCGATGGCCGCTGCGTCGTTGCCCAGCTGACCTTGTGCACGGGCCAGATCGAGCAGCGCGTCCGCAACCAGCGGATGCTGCGGGCCGAGCACTTGCTCAAAGATGCGTCGCGCGTCTGCGAAGTGGGTGACCGCGGTCTCTGGATCGCCTTGTGCGATCAGGAGCTGGCCCAGCCTGATCCACATGGGCCCAAGGCGAAGCGGGTGGGCGTCCAGACGATCGCTCTCGAGCTTGATCGCGCGGTAGTACTTGGACAGCGCCACCGACGGCTTGCCCAACGCGATGGCGATCTCGGCCTGCTCGACCGCCAGCGGCGGACCCAGGTTCGAGAGGTTCAAGCGCCGCACCAGCCCCGCCGCAAACATCGTGAGGCGCTCGGCCTCATCGGCATGGCCCGTCCCCCGCAGCACGCCCGACAGCTGGATGTATGCGTCGGCGAGCTCGGGCTCGAGCCCCGCTTCGTGGGCCAGCGCTGCGCCGCGCTCCAAGAACGTTCGAGCTTCCTGGAGCTTCTGGCTGCGTGCGAGTGCCTCCCCGCGCAGCAGCACGACCTCCACGTGTAGCGGCGTGTGACCGATCGACGCGATCTCGAGCTCGAGCTCCGCGGCCTGGTGGAGTGCTGCCTCCGTCTGGCCGGCACGGAGGTACGCCCGTACGTCCTCCACGTCCGCGCGCAGCAGGGCTATCCGCTCGGCCAGGTCGGCGGGCGCCATCGGCCGCCGCAGCAGGGAGTCGTCGTCGCGACAGCGGCGGGGTGGTCGCAGGCCCATCGCAACGCCATGGGCATGTTGGACCACGCTCTGCGACGGAGCCTCGAGCGCGCGGCTGAGCGCTGCAAGCTCGGCGAGCCCCCGGTCGAGACACGCTTTGCGCCGCGTGTAGAGCTCCTCGTCGGCCACGCCCCACGCTCGCGTGGCCAGGCACGCCAGCTCGGTGCCGCGGCCCCACACGGCCACCCAGTCGTCGACCCGGTCCTCGATGGTGTTCCAGGTCGGCTCCGCCCAGGGCCGCTTGGATGCAAGCATCGCGGTCTTGAGTGCCTCGCGGCGCTTGGGGCCCCAGATGTCGTTGAGCTTCTCCGTCTCTGGGGCGCAGGCGGCTTTCTCTGCCTCGCGCAGCTGCGCAACGCCGAGCACCCCAGCGACTCCCGCCGCGATCACAGCCCCGCCGACGACCCAGCGCTTTCGGCTCGCCTTGGGGTCCGACGCGAGCTCACGCAGCAGAGCCTCCATCGATGTGTGGCGGTCTTCAGGGAGCGGGGATAGGCCCTTGAGGACTGCCGCACGGAGCCATGCCGGAACGGTCGCCCCTTCGGGGGCGGGGCGGATGTTGCGGTTGACCGCCGCCAGTGCCAAAGAGACGGGCCGCGTGCCCGCGAACGGGCGCTCGCCGTACAGCGCCTCGTACAACGCCACGCAGAAGCTGAACTGGTCCGAAGGCGGCAGGACCTTGCGACTGACGTGGCGCTCCGGAGCCATATACGCGGGCGTGCCGAACCCGCCGACCGCGGCGGGCACCTCGTCGCCGTCCTTGGAGTTCTCGCCACCTTCGTCGATCAGGTTCGCGGGGCTGCTGTCGCCTTCGCCTTCGCTGTCGGTCCCGCTTTGGCGTTTGTCTTTGTCTTTGTCGTAGCCGCGCTCGCGACCGCTGAGACTGACGACCTCTTCAGGGAGTGAGCTCCGAAGCTCACGGATATCCGCATCGTCTTTGCTGGCATTGAACGCGTCGCGCGAGAGGCCAAAGTTCAGGACGCAGATCCGACCACTTTCGCCCAGGATGACGTTGGCGGGCTTGAAGTCGCCGTGCACGACGCCAGCGTCGTGCGCCGCGGCCAGGCCGCGGCCCGCCTCGCGGAATACCCGGAGTACCTCCGGCCAGGGGAACGGATCGTCGCGGGCCTCCATCCAGTTGCGGAGATCGATCCCGTCGATGAACTCCATGGCCATAAAGACCCGGTCGTGGAAGACACCGACCTCGAGCACTTGGACCACGCACGGGTGGTTGATCTTGGCGCCGCGTTGCGCCTCTCGGGCCAGGCGGAGTAGCGCCTGCTGCTCGTTGGGATCGTCGGGCGTCACCCGGACCCGCAGCAACTTGATCGCGATCTTTCGTTGCGACTGGACGTCGTACGCCGCGTACAGGACGGCGTCGTCCGTCTCTTCGAGCTGGCCGAGGATCGAGTACCGCCCCAACGACGTGCCGCGGGGCAGCAGATCGTTGGGATCGCCGGGATCGGTCGCAGGGGCCTCGCTCGGCTCGGCCACGCCCTCGGCGTCGTTGTCGTCGTCGTCGGCCATACGGCACGGCGATGATAGCCCAGACCGCGCGCCCATCCGAGCGCAGGGGCCTGTGGTGATCCCCGCAGCGCCCGGGGGCATTGGGCGTGGCGCGCGATGCGGCGCGCATGCGCAGTCCTGGTGGTTGTCGCCAGCGGTGCGCTGTCAGGCGCCTGGCCGCCAGCCGGACTCGCGCATCGTCAAGACCTCGTAGCCGTTGTCGGTCACGAGGATCGTGTGTTCGGCTTGCGCGCTCAACTTGCCGTCGCGCGTGACTGCGGTCCAGCCGTCGTCGAGCACGTCGCACTCGGGCGTGCCGACGTTGAGCATCGGCTCGATCGTAAACGTCATCCCCGGCTTCATGCGCATCTTGGTGCCCCGTACACCGACATGAGAGACCTGTGGTTGGGTGTGGAACACGCGCCCAATCCCGTGCCCGCAAAACGCCTCGACGACGCCGTATCCGTGCTCGCCGTTGGCAAACTCGCTGATGGCCGCTCCGATGTCCCCGATCCGCTTGGTGGGGCCGACCTCGGCGATGCCGCGCCACAGCGACTGACGCGTGATGTCGACCAGCTTTTTGCACGCGTCATCAACCTCGCCGACGAAGAACATCTCGGAGGTGTCTCCGTGAAACCCGTCGAGGATGGTCGTGATGTCGATGTTGATGATCTGCCCCTCCTCGAGCACACGGTCGCTGGGGATCCCGTGGCAGACAACCTCATCGATGGAGGTGCAGATCGACTTGGGGAAGCCCTTGTAGTTGAGGGGCGCGGAGATGGCCCCGGCCTTCTCGGTGAACTCGGCGCAGAGTCGGTCGAGTTCGTTGGTGGTCACGCCTGGCTTGACGTGGGGCTTGATGAAATCGAGTACGGAAGCGGCAAGCCGGCACGTTGCGCGCATCTTCTCGATATCCGCTTTGCTATGGATGTTGATCGCCACGGACTGTCGGTGTTTCGTTGGTTCTGGTCGCTGGCCAGCGCGCGGGCGGGCAGCGAGCGCGGGAGTCGCGCGGGGCCGGCGAGCTTACGCTACAACACCCCCGCTCGCACGCCTGTGCTCTCCGCGCGAAAGTGCTTTTGCTCCCGGTCTCGGCCTGTGCCACGCTGCCCGCGATGGTGGATCCCCCCCTGGGTGCCACGGGTCCAGAGGATGGAACGGCGGTATTCGACCGGCTCGCCCAGCGCGAGTTCGTGATCGTCAGTGGAAAAGGGGGCGTGGGCCGCACCACGATGGCCGCCGTCATCGGCTTGCGCCTCGCCGCGCGCGGCCGCCGGGTGTTGGTCGCCACGATGGGGCACGACGACCGGCTGGCGTGGATGCTCGGTGAGTCCACATTGTCGGATACGCCCACGCAAGTCGGGGAGGGACTCTCGATACAGCGTCTGATTCCACAGACCTGTTTGCGGGAGTACGGCACGCTGGTGATCGGCAGCGCGCGCGTCGCCTCTGTTGTGTTCGATAACAAGGTGGTTCGCAGTCTCTTGCACGCGATGCCGGGGCTCGATGATTTCGCGGTGGTCGGCAAGGCCTGGCACGAGGCCGCGCGGGGCGACGACTACGACGTCGTCATCTTCGATGGGCCCGCGACCGGGCACATCCTCTATACGCTCGGCCTGCCCAACACGCTGCTGCAGGCGCTGCCTCCGGGGCCACTGACCAAGGAGGCGCGGCTGATGCAGAACACGCTCGCCGACTCCGCTCGGACCGAGGCGGTGCTCGTCGGCCTTCCTGAGCGGTGGCCACTGACGGAGTTGGCAGAGCTTGGGTCCGCGATGCGCGAGCGCATCGGCGTGGCCCGCCAGACTGTCATCGTCAACGGTCTGTGGCCCAGCGCGGGCCCATCGTTGGGCGAGGCGGTCGCAGCGGCGGCGCCGCAGTCTGCGCTTCATTACCTGGCCGAACTCGACGCCGTCGGGCAAGGGCAGCGGCACGAGATCGCGTCGTGGTTGGCCGGTGGCCCCGCGCAGGGCCTTGGCGTCGACGGCGTCCTTGCCGTGCCGTGGGTCTGGGACGGGCCGTGCGACCGGGCGGCGCTCGAGCGCCTGGGCGAGTTGATCGATCGCGACACCCCGTCGGTCGAGGTGGGGTGAGGCTTGGCTACTCGGGGTCGGCCTCGATGGCACACATCAGCTGCCCCGGCTCCACCGTGGCCCCTGCTTCGACGCACAACCCCGTGACGCGGCCGGCAACGGGAGTCCGCACCTCGTTTTCCATCTTCATCGCCTCGACGATGACGATGGTGTCTTCGGCCTCGACGCGCTGCCCCTCTTCGACCACCACTTTGACGACGCGTCCGGGCATCGGCGCTTCGATCGTCGCGCTGCCGTCGGTGGGGCCATCGGCGGCTTGCGCTTCGTCGCGTGCCGCTTGGCGAGCGGTCCGAACCACCAACGCGTGGGTCTGCCCCTGCGCTGCGGCCCACTGGGGCGCAGGCCCCGACGGGACGGTGACCCGAATCTGGGCGCCGCCCTCGGCGTGGCGCACCAGGGCGTCGCCGCCCGCGGTGCGGCTCACGCGGCGCACCTCCCCGCCGACGGCGACCTCGACGGTGCCGTCAGCCTCGGGCGGCTGGACCACAACTTCATGGCGCCGGCCGTCGACCGTGATCACCATTCGCCGTACAGCACTCACGGGGCGGGAGCCTAAGTCATGGTAGAACGGCCGTCCATGACGACCGGTGGGGCATCGGCGGCGGAACCCCAACGCCTGAAGATCTCGCCCGAGCGTCGGCTGCTGCTGTGCATGGGGCCAGGCGGCGTGGGCAAAACGACCGTCTCGGCGGCACTTGGGCTCGCCGCGGCGCGCGGTGGTCGCAAGGTGGTCGTGGTCACGATCGATCCGTCGCGGCGCTTGGCACAGGCGCTGGGCCTGGACGCTGGGCTCGGCCACGCGCCTGGCGCGATCGTCCCCGTCACGGGCATCGAGGGCGTCTCACTGGATTGCCTTTTGCTCGACACCAAGCAGGTGTTCGACGACCTGGTGCACGCATATTCGCCGAGCCCAGCGCAGGCGGCTGCGATGCTGGCCAACCCAATCTATCGCGCGACCGCCCAGCACCTGTCGGGCGCGGTCGAATATGCCGCAACGGCACGCGTGCACATGCTGCACGAGGCGGGCGAGCACGATCTTATCGTGCTCGACACCCCGCCGACCGCCAACGCTATCGACTTCCTCGACGCGGGGCCGACGATTCAAGAAGTCATCGCGAACCCAGCGGCGCGTTTGCTCGCCGGGACGGGGCGCGTGGGCATGAAGTTCTTAGGCCTGGGTCGCGGGCTCCTGCTGCGTACGCTCGAGACGGTGGCGGGGGGCTCGTTCCTCTCGCAGCTCGGCGCGTTCCTCGGAGACTTCTCGCTGGTGCTCAAGGAGTTTCAGCGCCGTGCGGGGGATGTCGCGGCGCTGCTGCAGTCGCCGGAGACGGGCACGGTGGTCACGACCGCTCCGACTCTCTTTTCCCGACGCGAGGCCGATACGTTCATCGACGAGATTGTTCGTCGGCAGATGCCGATGGAGGCGATCATCGTCAACCGGGCCCTCCCGGCCCCGACGTCGCCGCTTGCTCAGTCCGAGCTGGTGGAGGCGGTCGCGGCCGGCGGTACGGCCGACGTGTCGGAGGTCGTTGCTGCCGCCACCGACCTTTTCGAGGGGGCCACGCGTCAGGCCACCGCGGCGGTCGAGACCGCCGCGCACTTGCGCGGGCGCTACCCCGGGGTTCCGGTTTGTGTCTTGCCGCGGCGCAGCCCGCCGCCCACTTCGCTCGAAGAACTGCTGGCGATGGGCACCGAGCTGTACACCCGGGAGTAAGCGTGTCGATCGAGCTCTCACTGGCGCCGCTGGTCTACGTTCGCGAGCGCGGCGATGGAGCGTGCTACGCGTTCCCGCTGGCTGACCCTCGCAAGCTCTCGCGCGGCGAGAGCGTCGAAGAAGCGCTCGCTGAGCAAGAACACTACTTGGAGCGCTACCTGAGCAAGTGCCCCGCCAGCGAGCTGGCGGACTTCATCTACCCGCCCGAGGCCGAACTCATCGATATCCGCGCGGTGCTGCCACGGGCGGACCTTCCCCGTCGCCTGCAGATCGAGGCCGAGGTCGTTGTGCCCTGTGTCGTGGTGCCAGACGGGCGGGCGCACTGGGTGCACGTGCTCCCGATGGGCCACACGATCTACGTGCGCCGCGAGGAGGATCTCACCCGACGGGTCGGCCAAGAGGTGGTTCGCGCTGCGGCGGCCCGGTCGCTGACGGGCGAGGAGTACCTGCGGGTGCTGCCCGCGCCCGCACATCGTGTCGTGCGCCTCGCGGTCGAGATCGAACGGGACGATGCATCGGACGCGACCAAACGCGCGGCGACCCGCCGACGCGACCAGACCAGCAAGAAGGACAAAGCCGCTCGAACCCTGCTGGCCAAGGTCGGCACCGAGCTCCTCTCGACGGCCAAGGACCGCAAGCGGGTGGCCCCCGTACTGGGGCGCGACCGCGAGATCAGGACGCTCGGGAGCCTGTTGTCGGGCCGTGAGCGCCTCGGCGTGGTGCTTGTCGGAGAGCCCGGGTGCGGGAAGACGGCGGTTGTGCACGGCCTGCTTGCCGCGGGCCCCGAACGGTTCTCAGGCTCGGTGTACGCAACGTCGGGTGCGCAGCTGGTAGCCGGGCAGTCGGGCTTTGGCCAGCTTCCCGAGCGCGTCGATGCGGTGATGGCGGCAGCCGCCCGGACCGACTCCGTGCTGTACTTCGATGACTACGGCGACCTGTTCGCAGGCCACAGCGGCAGCATCGAGGATCTGGCGGCCATGATGCGCCCCTGGCTCGCCGATGGCCGGGTTCGGATCGTTGGCGAGTTGTCGCCCGAGGTCCTCGAGCACCACGAAAAGCGTCATGTCGCGTTCTTCGCGGCGATGCATCGGATCTCCGTCGACGTGGCCGAGCCCTCGCTGACGCGGGCCATTGTCGATGCCCGCATCGTGCATCAGCGACGGACCGAACCGCATCGGCCGCAGCTGGACGCAGCGTGCATCGAGCCGCTCGTCGAGCTCTCTGAGCGCTACCTGACCTATCAGGCGTTTCCGGGCAAAGCCGTCGCGCTCGCCGACGAACTCCGCGCCGTGCACGAAGGCGAGGTGGGCGAGGACGGGAGCCCCCGGGCGATCGAGGTCGCCGATGTCTACAAAGCGTTCAGCGTGCGCTCGGGGATTCCGATGTTCCTGCTTCGACAGACGCATGCGATGCGCTACACCGAAGTGCTCGAGTTCTTCACGCGGGCCGTCATCGGGCAGCGGCCAGCGATCGAGGCAGTGGCGCAGACTCTGTGCACGGTCAAGGCCGAGCTGCAGCCTCCGAGCAAGCCGCTGGCAAACCTGCTGTTCGTGGGCCCCACTGGGGTTGGTAAAACCGAGGTCGCCAAGACGCTGGCTCGGTTTCTTTTTGGCGGGACGGACAAACTCGTTCGCTTCGACATGAGCGAGTACGCCGATGCGTACGCGTCCGAGCGACTGATCCGCGGCACTGAACGCGACGAGGGGGAGCTGACGCGCAAGGTGCGACAGCAGCCATTCTGCGTGGTCCTGCTGGACGAGATCGAAAAGGCCCATCCCGCGGTTTTTGATCTTCTGCTGGCGCTGCTGGGCGAAGGGCGTCTGTCGGACGCGCGTGGCAAGACCACGAACTTCTGCAACTGCATCGTCATCATGACAAGCAATCTCGGGGCCGCGCACCGTCGCCCGGCCTCCGGGTTTGGTGCTGCCGCACAGCCGCCCGCGGACTTGCAGTCGTACTACCTCGAGCAGGTCGATCGGCACTTTCGGCCGGAGTTCGTCAACCGACTCGATCGCGTCATCGCCTTCGCGCCATTGTCCACCGAAGACATCGCGCGCGTGGCGAAGGTCGCGCTCAAGGGACTCGTCGCACGAGACGGGCTGGAGGGCAGGGGGATTGAGCTGACCGTCTCCGACCGTGCGCTCGCCGAGCTTGCCGCCGCGGGGCACTCGGATGCATACGGGGCTCGCGCGCTGCGGCGGCATCTCGAAGACCACCTGGTAGCGCCCGTCGGTCGGATCCTGGCCGAGGCGGGCGGGGATGCCGAAGCCGGTGCGGTGAGGGTGGTGCTGGCGGACCACGAAACACCGGACGCAGCGGGCGAGGTGAACGGCCGCAGGACTATCGCCCAGCGTACGGAGGGGCCGTTGCTGATCACGTTGGTGGGGATGCTCGGTGCGGGCGGCCATCGAGGCGGCGCGCAAGAGCTGGGCGTTGTCGCCAGGCTGCGGCGCACAGCGACGGCGTGTCGCGGGTTGGAGGTGGTCACCGAGCTGCGCGACCGGGCCGAAACGCTGGTTGCCGAACTCGCACGGGCGGCGGCGAAGGGGCGCCACAACGTCAACGCGGCCGCGGCGGCGGCGGAACACGCTCGGCTGCACGAAGGGCTGACCGCGCTCGACGATGCGGTCGAACTGCTGGAAGGGGTCGAAGACCTCGCACGGGCGGCGGTCTCCGAGGGCGAGCCGGTCGACGGTTTTGTGACCGAGGCCGAGCACGCCCTGGCCAGCTTCGAGCGCGTGTTTGTGCGCGTGGTTCTGGGGCAGCACGAAATGAACGAGGTGCTGTTGATCGTGCGGGCGCACGCCGACCAGCCAAGGCTCGTCGCATGGCTGACCGGCCTTCTCGGCATCGCCGACGAGCGGGGCTGGAGGGTTCTCGTTCACCGATGGGAGGACAAAAAGCCCGCGCCTCCGTGGCCCGAATCGCTGCCGTGGGGGCCGCCGCGCGATGCCGCTTGGCTCAAGGAGAGCTTCGAACAGAGCAACCCCAAGGAGATCGGGCGGGCGTATCGTGCCGCCATCGTGCGGGTCTCAGGGCCCCTGGCGGGGGCGCTGATGTGCCTCGAAGCCGGCCTTCAGCGCTTTACCAACGTGCCCGACCTCGGCCGCCCAGCGCACCTGCATATCGCCTTGCTGCGGCTTTCTTTCGCGATCGAAAACGAAAAACTCGCGGGCGAGGCGTACGACGCTGGCAAACCCCGCGATCCGAAGGTCCAAGCGAGAGCGCCCGTTGTTCGCGAGTTCGACCTCGAGCACGGCACTACCCACGCCCGCGGGCAGCTGTTTCGCGTGCCCGTGGATGACTACTGGGCCGCCGCCGACCGCATCGCGTTCTCCGTGCTCGTGGCGCGCTTGATCGCTGGGGATGACCCGTTCGGCGACGAAGCGCTGACCGAGGAGGCGGGCCGTAGCGAGGCCTCCAAGCAGGGGGACTCATGGAGCTGACACTCAGCATCTTCCAGCGGCGGCGGACGCGGCACTACGAATGGCACACGCTGGGCCTGGGTCGGTTCACACGCTCATGGCAGGGCGCGAACTTGGCTAAGGTCGAATCGGGTCTCACCGACGCACTACGCCGCGCGCTCGTCGATGCGTTTCCTGAAAACGTTGAACCGCTCGAGATGGTGTTCGGCCGCAAGCTGGAGGTCGTCAGCCTGTCGTTTTCCATGCCGTCGGGCGGGAGTCTGCGGCGGATCCACGGCAAGTTTCCCCTCGTCGTGGAGCCCCGGTCGCGCGGACCGGGCGTATCGGGCGGGCCGCTCGTCTGTGTCTACCACCCCCTCCGCCCAGACGAGTGGTTCGCGTTGCCACAAAGCGTGTCGCTGGCCGACGCCGCTGGAGCCTACTTTCGTACGCGCTGGGCCGCCGTCGAAGACGAGGACTTGGCCGAGCTGGCGGCGCACAATCGCGATCGGCTGCGGGTATTGTCGCTGTCGATCAAAACCAAGAACCTGCGCGCGAAGCTGGAAAAGAAGAAGCCGGACCCTGGCGCGCTCATCGGTGGCGGGCCAGGCAAGAAGGGAGCGGCCCTGCTCACCGAGCTGGCCGTCGACGAGACGCGCCGCGCCATCGACGGTCGACTGCCCTCGGGGATGTCCCGGCCACATCTGCGCGAGCGGATAGCCCCGCTGATCTGCGGCCGTCGGCGGGTCTCCGTACTGCTTGTGGGAGCGTCGGGTACCGGCAAGAGCATGCTTGTCCGGCAGCTGGTGCACGACCTGCTCGCGTCGGACGACTATCCCAGCCACCGCAACTACGACAAGCTACACCCCGTTTTCCGGCTCACTGGGCGCCGCATCATCGCTGGGATGTCATATCTGGGGCAGTGGGAGAAGCGGTGCGTCGACGTGGTGGAGGCGGCGCGGTCCCTGGGTGCGGTCCTCTGGGTCGAGGACATCCACGCGTGGGGGCGTTTGGGCGAGTCCCGCGAGAGCGAGCGCAGCCTGGCAACATTCTTTCGGGGGCCTGTGGCGCGGGCCGAGCTCGCTCTCGTCGCCGAGTGCACCGCCGAGCAATACCAGCAGCTGGTGGATGACGCGCCCACGTTCGCCGACGCGTTCACCACGCTCTTCATCGATCCGACCAACGAGGCCGAAACGATGGCGATGCTCGTGCATGAGGCACGCATGCTGGAGATCGTGCATCGCGTGGCGTTCGACCCGCGCGCGCTCAAGACGATCTACGATTTGGCCGGAACGCTCGGCTCGGGCACCGTGTATCCGGGCCGCGCGGTCGACCTGCTGCGGAGCATGGCCACGGGTGACGATGCGCGCAGCTTGGACCTGCGCCACGCCGAGTCGGAGGCTCGCGCAGGTCGCAAGATAGGCGCCATCAAGGCCTATCGCACCGCTTCGGGGCACACGCTGCGGGCGGCGAAAGTCGCGGTCGAAACCTTCATGGAGCAGGGCGTGTGGCCGCAGCGCGCGACAGGGGCCGAGGCGCCCCCGATGGTGGTTCGCAGTGCACTCGCTGCCGACTTCTACGCGCACGCCGGGCCCGCGGAGATCGGGCCGCGCGCGGTGGTCCGCCGGCTTGCCGAGCGGACGGGGATGCCCGTGGTGCTGCTGGACCCGACCCAGCGCCTGTCGTCGTCCACGCTGCGCGGGCAGATTCAGGCCCAGATCATGGGCCAAGCCGAGGCGGTGGAGTCCGTTGTGGACCTCATCGTTCGGATCAAAGCGGGGCTGACGGACCCTTCGCGCCCGTGGGGCGTGCTGTTGTTCACCGGGCCCACTGGCACGGGCAAAACGGAGATGGCCAAGTGCCTGGCCGAGTATCTGTACGGCGCCACGGCTCGGCTGCTGCGCTTCGACATGAGCGAGTTCTCCGATCCCGGAGCCGCCGCTCGGCTGATCGGCGACAGGTTCCGGCCCGAGGGCGTGCTCACCACCGCGGTCCGGCTGCAGCCGTTTTCGGTGGTTTTGTTGGACGAGGTCGAGAAGGCCGACCCCTCGGTGTTGGGCCTGATGCTGCAGTTGTTTGACGACGGCCGACTGACCGATGCCGCCGGAAACGTCGTCGACTTCACCCACACGGTGGTGGTCATGACGAGCAACCTCGGAGCCCAGACGGCGCCGTCGGTGGGGTTTGGTCAATCCGCGGTTGCGTCGACCCACGACGTTGGCGCGGCGGTGCGCGAGTTCTTCCCGCCCGAGCTGTTCAACCGCATCGATCGCGTCGTGCCGTTCACCGCGCTTAGCACTGAGGCTGCTACCGAGATCGCGCGCCGCGAGCTCGAACGGCTGCTGACCCGCCGCGGACTGACCGAGCGGAACATCTTTGTTCGATTCACCGACGCGGTGGTCGAGGGAGTCGTGGCCAAAGCGTTTGACCCGCGGTACGGAGCACGTTCGCTCAAGCGTTGGCTCGAAGACCACGTCGGCGCGTGGCTGGCCGACGAGATCGCGGGGCAGCCGCTTTCGGGCCTCCGTGTGCTCTGGCTTCATCAGCGCGAGGGCGTCCTGCGTCTGCACCCCGAGCTGCTCTTGGAGGCCGAGGTGATGGGGAACCCAGGGCCGTTCGAGGCGATGTTGGATTGGAATGCCACGCAGCTGCGTGGGCAGGTGCCCTCCGCAGTTGCCGGGCTCGATGCGATTCTCGACTCCGAGCGGCTGGTTGCGCTCTCCGACAAGCTGCGCGAGAACCTGGCCGCCTCGGTGAGGGGCGACGGCGATGCCGCAGACGCGGTCTTCAACCTTGAAGGCATGCGTGGCGAGCTCTTGTCGATGCGGGAATCGCTCGCAACCCAGGTGGACTACGACCCACGAATCGTCGCTGCGGGCGATGTCGACATGCGGGCCCAGCATGAGGGCGAACTCATCGAGGTCGAGCGTTTCGGGCGCATGCGTATCGGCGCCGACCGGTGGAGCGGGGAGATGTTTGTGCGCATCTTGGGGGCCCAGCCCGGCGGGCCCGTTCTGCCCATGCAGCGGCGACCAGACTTCGTGAACGCGCTGGCGGCGTACCACTTCATCGGGCTCGCCATCGCGACCGCGGACGACCCGGACCAGCACACCGCGCTCATCGAGCTGACCCGGGTGACCCGACCCGACCGGGCAGGGCGCTTCGCTCGCGAGCAGCCAGGTTTGCTGGAGTGGCTGGCCGAGGCCTATGTCGCGGGGCGTGGAGCGCTGGACGCACACGCGTGCGAACCGGCGGAGGCGGGCGCGTTGTTCTCGACCGCGGCCGAGCGTCGTGTGGTTCGGATCGTCGGCCCCGCAGTGGCGGCGTTTTTCCAGGGAGAGCACGGAAGCCACGTACGGACATCCCTGGCTGCAGGGGCAGAAGTCGTACGCGTTCGCGTCTTGTCGAGCGCGGTCAGCCCCAAGGAGCATCTGGGAGGCCTGCAGCGCGAGCGCACCGAGTTTGTCGAGGCGCTGGAGTCCGGGGAGCCGCTGCCGGAGAACCCTGACGCTCTGCTGCCGATTCTCCGCCGCTATCGCTTTGATCCCTCGCCAGGATCGATGTCGAAGATCGAGGTCGAGGACTACCCCCTGGCGTACGCTATCGAAACGCGCGCGCGCTCATTGAGCGACGTCCTACCCCACCTGTGGCTGCTGCGCGTGGGCCAGCGCGCCGCCACCGAGCAAGGCTAGCAACCCATGGCCCGACCCACATTTCGCGTCCACCTCGTGACGCACCATGACGGCCGCCGAACCGGCCGCCTGCTGCCCAGCGTGGGGCAGGTCGACACCCCGATCGAGGGCTACGGCGACACCGACGAGCAGGTCATGGCGCAGCTGGCGTTGGGGTTGGCCGAGCAGCCGGCCGACGTCAACGCCCATCTTTGGGATGTCTCGGTGGAGGTCCGCAAGGTCAAGGTCTCCGTCCACCCGCAGAGCATCGTCAAGCGTCGGCACGTGATCGGCAAAGAAGAGATCACGCTGCAAGTCGCCTACGCGGCCGCCAAGCAAGACGGGGGAGGGTGGCGCGTCCTCGTGCCGCGGTTTCGGTGGTGGTTTGTGCTGGAGGAGTTGTCGATGGCACCCGGCGTCATCAAGCAAGCGGTCAGCGCTGCGCTCTTGGGTGAAGCCGGGCGCTCCTTGTATGCATTTCGGACGGTCGCCGACGAGCGTGTGGTCGAGTGGTCGCCGCCGATGCCTCGCGGCCACGAGGCACGCCGTGTTCGCCCGGAGACCAACGCGATGCCGACGCTGCATGCGGTCGCGGAGGAGCTTGTCGCGCAGTCGAAGAAGAAGCGCGGCCGACCCCTGGTCGGGCAAGTCGACCTCGAACGGTGGCTGCCCATGGTCGCGCGGGAGCACCCACGATCGCTACTTGTCGTCGGCCCTACTGGCGTCGGGAAGTCCACTTGGGTTCGCGTGCTGGCCCGACGGCTGGCCTCGCTCAACGCCGAGGGCAAGTCGCCCTTTGTGCCGCGCATCTGGAGCACCAGCGCCGAGCGGATCATCGCCGGGATGGCCTACCTGGGCGAATGGGAGCAGCGTTGCCTCGACCTGGTCAGCGAGCTCTCGGGCGAGGGCGATCTGCTGCACGTCGGCGATCTGCAGGGGCTCGTTCGCCCGCGGTCAGGTCGGACGTCAATCGCCGACATGCTGATGCCAGCGGTCCAAGACGGCGAGCTGTCGCTGCTGTGCGAATGCGACCCCGCAACTGTCGAGCGACTCTCCTCGCGCTATCCTGCGCTCCTGGGCCACTTTGTCCGGGTGCAGATCGAACCCCCGTCGGCATCGGTGATGCCGCACTGGCTCGACGAGTACCAAACCCGCGTGATGCACGGGATGCGTGTCGGGCCCGAGGGGCTTCGTCGCCTCGTGCGGTACTTGGACTTGTTTCAGCGCGACGCCGGGTTCCCCGGAAAGGGCATTCGCTTCATCGATTGGCTCGCCGCCGAGCAAGGCGTCGCGCAGATCGCAGCGGCGGACAAGCCGGGAGACGATGACGACGCGCAACCGGCGATGGTGATGCTGTCGGCCGATGCTGTCTCCGAGGCGTTTGCACGCGCCACCGGACTCCCGCTCGAGATCATCTCCGATGCCCATACCGCGGGGCTCGACGCGGTCACGGCCAAGCTCGAGGCCGGGGTGGTGGGGCAAGGCGAAGCCTGCCGCGCGGCCGCGCGTGTGATCACACGGCTCAAAGTTGGGCTGGACGATCCGGAGCGGCCCGTGGGCAGCTTGTTCTTTGTCGGGCCCACGGGGGTAGGAAAGACCGAGCTGGCCAAGCAGCTGGCGCGGTACTTGTTTGGCGATGCCGATCGAATGATCCGACTCGACATGAGCGAGTACATGATGCCGGGCTCGTCCCAGCGCATGCTCGCAGTCGGGCGTGGTGTGTCGAGCTTGGTGGAGCGGGTCCGCCAGCGTCCACTGTCGCTGGTGCTGTTGGACGAGATCGAAAAGGCGCACCCGGAGGTGTTCGACCTGCTGCTCGCGATGCTGGGCGAGGGGCGCATGACCGACGTCGAGGGGCATCTGGTCGACTTCTCGATGACGATCGTCGTGATGACCAGCAACCTTGGTGTACGAAGAACTGGTTCGCCCGGGTTTGGCAGCGACGGTGATGATCCCCGGATTGGTCTGACCGCAGAGGTGCGGAAGCACTTTCGTCCTGAGTTTTTCAACCGTATCGATCACGTGGTGCCGTTTGCGGCGCTGACCCCCGATGACATCTTGGCCGTGGTCGACCTCGAGCTTGCCAAGGCCGCGCGCCGCGGAGGATTTGTGCGACGCGGGCTGCGACTGCGCGCCACGACCGAGGCCAAGGCGAAGCTGGCGCGGCTGGGGTTCCATCCGACCCGAGGCGCGCGCCCCTTGCGTCGGGTCATCGAGGAGCGCGTCATTGGCCCGCTGGCGGTGCGACTCGCCGCCAACCCCAAACTCCGCGAGGAGATTGTGCACATCGTCGTCGAAGCGGAGCCTGATCTGGCCGCGGCCGGGTCGCGCTCTGGCATTGTTGTGGCCCTGTGAGCGCCGCTGGGATCCGGGCGTGCCGCTAGGTTAAGCGGGTCGGTGCTAGGATCGCGTTGCGATGCTGCCGTGGGCACAGGCTGTTTGCGGGATCCTGCTGGGCGTGGCCTGCGGGCAGACCACCGCAGATGCACAGAGCGCCCCGCGGGCCACCGAAACGCTCGCGGCCCGAGGGGCTCCCACCGCTCCGCCGCGGAGCCAGTCTGCCCCTGCCACGACGGTCACGCCCCCGCCCCGGTCGCGCGTGGCCGAGCGGCCGCCGATGCTCGAGCCGGGCACCATGGCGGGGCTGGTCGAGTTCGCCAAGGAGTGGGACGGGGGCGGGACCTTGTGGATGGGGGCACTGCCGGGCAATGGCGGGCGGGATGTTGTGATCTTTGTGCCTCCCGGATGGAACGCCGACGGGCGCGTGCAGCTCGTCTTCCACTTCCACGGCACGCACAGTCAGCAGATCGCCAAACAGCAACCTGGGATGCGCAAGCGGGCTTGGGTGGGTCACCGACGTCTCACCCAGACGATGGAAGCGATGGTTCAGCTTCAGTCCGAACGCGCGGGCAACGTTGCGCTCGTGTATCCGATCAGCGCGGGGAAGCGGGCCGAGCCTGGCTGGCGGGGCTGGTTCAACAAGGAATACGATCGGATGTGGATGTCGCCTGCGCCCGGCTTCACAGACGACTTCGAGCAGCTGCATCAACAAGCGACCGCGGCTTTGGTTGATGACCTCGGGGTGCACCCACAGCTGATCGAGAGTCAGGCGATCGCCGAAGGGCACAGCGCAGGCGGCATCGCCCTGCGCAACCTGGCGGAGCACGGGACCACGCACGTGGGCGAGTACATCTTCTTGGACGCGAGCTTCCAGAGCTGGGCGGACCGTTGCTGGGCGGCGGTGGTCAAGCACAAGACGGGAGCGCGCGTCACCCTGGTCTTGACCGACGGGGGCATGGCCGACCCGTATGGCAAACGCGATCCATGGTGTGAGCGCTTGCCCGTGGACGCGGCGGCGTGGCCTGCGTCGGAGGCATGGTGTGCGGGGGCCGCCAAGCGGAAAAAGCAAAAGCCTCCCGGTCAGTCGGCGACATGTGCGGCCCTCGAGACGGCGGCCGCCGAGTGGCCGGAGTACCAGGCGTGGTGCGAGGCTCTCGCCGACGACTTCCGAGACATCGAGGGGCTCTCCGTGGTGCGCACCAAGGTGACCCACGGGGAGCAGCCCCGCAGGTTCTCGGGCGGGCTGGGGTTGCCCGTCGCGACGTCGCGGTCGGATTGAGCGAGGCGGGGCGGGCTACTGCCGATCGAGGCGACGCAACACGGAGCGGGCGTGGGCATCGAAACCCTCGGCGTCCGCGATGGTGGTGATCGCATCCGCTTGTGCTCGCAGCGCCTCCTCGGTCAGCTGCAAGACCGAGGTCAACTTCACAAAATCGCGAACGGACACGGGCGAGCCCCAGCGCGCCGCGCCTGCCGTGGGAAGCACGTGGCTTGGGCCCGCCGTGTAGTCGCCCGCCGCCTCTGGCGTCCACGGGCCGACAAAGATGGCTCCCGCGCCGCGGACCTGCGCGGCCATCTCGGGCGCGTCGGTGACCAACAGCTCCAGGTGCTCGGGACAGTACTGCCCAACCGCTTCCAGGATGCCCGCGCGGTCGTCGACGAGGATCGCGGCGCCCTGGGATGACAACGCCGTCTGCGCGATCTCCCGGCGGGGCAGGGTGGACAGCTGGTCCACGAGCGCCGCGTCGACCCGCGGGACGAGCGTCTCGTCATCGGTGATCAGGACCGAGCATGCCTCGACGTCGTGCTCGGCTTGCGCGAGCAGGTCGGCGGCGATGATCTCGGGCACGGCACTGGCATCGGCGGCGACAACGATCTCGCTGGGGCCGGCGATCCCGTCGATGTCGCACCATCCGAAGACGCGCCGCTTCGCCGCGGTCACGTAGGCGTTGCCTGGCCCGACGATCTTGTCCACGCGAGGCACGGTGGCGGTCCCGAGCGCGGCGGCGGCGATGGCCTGGGCGCCTCCGATTTCGAACACACGGTCGACCCCCGCAAGCCCTGCCGCGCACAGCACCGCGTCGGTGGCTTTGGGCGTCAGCAGCACGACCTCGTCTACGCCCGCGACCTTCGCGGGAATGGCGGTCATCAGCACCGAGGAGGGATAGGCGGCGGTGCCGCCGGGTGCATAGACGGCCACCCGCTTGAGCGGATCGGCGCGGGTGTGAAGCTGCATCGCGTTGGTGCTCAGCCCAGTCGTCGTCGCCACCTGCGACTCGTGGAAGCGGCGAATGTTGTCTGCGGCCAGCTGCAACGCGTCGCGAAGCGCGGTGGGCGTTCGCGAGATCGCATCGGCCCGCCGAGCCGCGCTCACCTCCATCGTCTCGGGCGTGAGGACTCGGCCCTCGAAGCGCTCGGTCAGCGCCAGTACGGCCGAGTCTCCGTCTTTGGCGACCGCGGCGATGATCTCGGCGGCGGCGGCATCGGCGGCGCCGTCGAGTCCCGCGGAGCGGCGGCAGTGCGCGCGCCAGGCGTCGAGTTGAGTCGGTGAAGCAGTGTTGCGGCGCAGGTCTATGCGCGCCAGACCCCCAAAAAGCTCCATTGGCCGCGGACTGTATCAGCCCCGGCCGCACCCGCGCGGGCTGACCCTGTGGAGACTGGTAGCCTTGCCACGTGCGGATCGCGAGCTTGGCGCTGTTGTGGGTCGTCGCCGCCGTTGGGTGCGGCGAGGAGGAGGCAGCGCCGCCGATGAAGGTCCCGCCCGACGACGGTGCCGATGACGACGGTGCCGCAACGGGGGGCACAGGCGCCGAGCAGGTTCCCGGAGCCGCATCGGATCGGTGCAGTCAGGCGCCCAACATCGCCGAAGGCCTGCATTACGCCAGCCTGCGCGGGCATCTGCCCGATCTCGGCGGTGCGTGTGGCACGGGCGGGCCGGATGCGTTTGTGCGTGTCGACATTCCGTTCCGCGCAGACCTCTTTGTGGAGGGCGCGGGCGTGGGTTTTGCCCCGCGGTTGGGCGTGCTTCCGGCGAGCTGCGGCCAGGACTGGGACGACCGTGCCCTGGCGTGCACCGAGGGCGTGGGCGCCTGGGTTCTGGATCTGGCGGCCGGGACATCGGTGCTCGTCTCGGTGGGCATCGATCCAGACGACGAGCTCTTGCAGCTCCCGCCGCCGGGCGAGGGCGACGATCCACTCGACTTCGTGCTCAATGTTTCGCTGCGCAATGTTCTTGGGGTCGGCGACTCGTGTGAGGCGCGCAGTCACGGGCGCTGCGGCACCGGAACGATCTGCGCCACGCCGGAACCCGATCACCCCGGTGTGTCCCCGACGGCGGTCTGCACGGCCGTCGACGCCGACACATGCGCGTCAGCTCAAGTGCTGTCCCCGACGCTCGGAACGACGATGGTGCCTTTGCCGGCCGTGGAGCACACCGATGCGCATGCGCATTCATGCACCGGAGCGCACCGCCCCGAGCGCGTGTTTGCGGTCGACCTGCCGGAGTCGGACTCCGCGCACCTGCTCCGGGTCATGACAGAGTCCCCCGACCTGGGCTTGGCCATCCGGGTGGACGGGTGCAGTCTGTCCGACGAGCAGGACTGCGCAGCGGCCGGGTCAACGGGCAGCGAGGTGTCCGCGAGTGTCGCAGCGTCCGCTGGCACCGTGTTTGTGTTTGTTGAGGCCCCGGCCGACGGCTCGCCATTGGCCGGCGAAGATGGGGGATCCGACGATGGCGGCACGCCGGGTGAGGAACCTCCGGCCTCGATTACGCTCGTCGTTTCCGAGATGGACTAGCGCGCACGGCGGAGGTTGCGGGCGCCATCCCTCGCCTCTATGGTTGCCCGCCCTCGGCGCGGCCTCTCAACTTCCGCGCCGTGCCAGATCGAAAGAAGGAACCTCATGCCGCGTAGCCTGTTTACCAGCGAGTCCGTCACCGAAGGCCACCCCGACAAGCTTTGCGACAAGGTCAGTGACTCGATCCTTGACGCACTGATCGCTGCCGACCCGACCTGTCGCGTCGCCTGCGAGACCCTCGTCAAAACCGGCTATGTCAACGTCGCCGGCGAGGTCACGACCTCCGCCTACGTCGATATCCCCACGATCGTCCGCAACTGCGTCACCGACATCGGCTACACGAGCTCCGCGATGGGCTTCGACGGCGCCAGCTGTGGCGTTCTTGTCGCGCTGGAATCGCAGAGCCCCGACATCGCCCTCGGTGTCGACGGCAAGGGCGTCTACACCGACGAGCAGGGCGCAGGCGACCAGGGCATGATGTTCGGTTACGCCTGCACCGAGACGGCCGAGCTCATGCCGATGCCGATCCTGCTCTCGCATCGCCTGACCAAGGCGCTTGCCGACGTTCGCAAGGCCGACGCCAAGAGCTTCCTGCGCCCGGACGGCAAGTCGCAAGTCACGATCGAGTACGACGGCGACAAGCCCAAGCGCATCGACGCGGTCGTCGTGTCCACGCAGCACAGCGAAGAGGTCACCTACGACGCGCTCAAGGAGTACGTCATGGAGTCCGTCATCAAGCCGAACCTCCCGGCGGACCTGCTCGACGGCGAGACGAAGTACTTCGTCAACCCGACCGGTCGATTCGTCATCGGCGGACCGATGGGCGACTCCGGCCTGACCGGACGCAAGATCATTGTCGACACGTACGGCGGCATGGGCCGACACGGCGGCGGCGCGTTCTCGGGCAAGGACCCGTCCAAGGTCGACCGCAGCGCGACGTACTACGCCCGCTACATCGCCAAGAACTTGGTTGCGGCCGGGCTCTGCACACGGTGCGAAGTCCAGCTTGCGTACGCCATCGGCGTCGCCGAGCCCGTCAGCATCCGGGTCGAGTCGTTCGGCACTGGCAAGGTCTCCGAAGACCGTCTCGCCGAGTTGGTGAGCAAGCACTTCGACGCGCGTCCCGGCCGGCTGATCGCCGAGCTCGACCTGCTCAAGCCCATCTACTCCGCGACCGCGGCGTACGGTCACTTCGGGCGTGAAGAGTTCAGCTGGGAGAAGACCAACAAGGCTGAGGCGCTCAAGGCCGAGCTCTAGGCCGGCGTTCGCTCGACGCCGTCAGGCCAGGCGTTTGCCGAGCCAGGCGGCGACGACGGCGATCTCCGCGTCGTTGACCGAGTGCCCGATCGGGTACTCGTGCCACGCGACATCGGTGGTGTCGCCGTGCTCGACCATGAAGTCGTGCGCGGCACGCCCCTCAGAGACCGGGAGCACTTCGTCGTGCGTCCCGTGGCAAAACAGAATCGGGGTTGCGAGGTTGGCGCTGGAGCGTTCGGCAAGGATCGTGTCCGCCAGCAGGCGATAGCCCGACAGCACCATGATTCCGGCCAGAGGCGCCGCGTGGCGTACGCCCACGTGCAGTGCCATGGCCGCCCCCTGGGAGAACCCCGCGATCACGATGCGCTCGGGCGGTATTCCACGCTCGACTTCACGGGCGATGAGCGCTTCGATCTGCGTCGCCGAAGCGCGGATTCCCGGCTCTGGCTCGCGGCCCGGTCCGCGCTCGAGCGAGATGATGTCGTACCACGCGCGCATGACCATGCCGCCGTTGAGCGTGACGGGCATGACGTCGGCGTGCGGAAAGATGAAGCGTACGTCGGGGAGCCCGAGCATGGGGACGATCGGTGCAAAGTCGTGTCCGTCGGCGCCCAGGCCGTGCATCCAAATCACGGCGCCTCGGGCGTCACCGCCGCTGGGCCCAACTTCCAAGCAATCCAGTACGCTCACGCGTCCTTGTGTAGCATGAGGCCGTGACCGGCCAATCGCCTGGGCCGGCGGGACGTCGATGGGTCTCGTGGGTCGTGTCTTTGGTCGGCGGCGCGTTGCTGCTGTGGGTGGCCTCGACCCAGCTCCGCTTGTGGCCCGAAGAGCTGTCGATCCCGCGGCCGGAGCTGCTGTGGGTCGCGCTGGCCATGCACATCCCCTACGCGTGTGTCCGCGCGATGCGGCTGTCGTATCTCCTGGACCCGGTTGTCGCTTCCGCCAGCGGGCGTCCGGATGCACGCATATCGCGGGCGGTGGTCTACGGCAGCGGCTTCGTTTCGTTCCTGGTCCTGCTCGTGCTGCCGCTCAAGCTGGGCGAACTTTCGCGGCCCTTACTCCTTGTCCGAGGGCGTCAGCCCGGCGTCCGGCTCACCGAATCGCTGGCCGCAGTGGGGACCGAGCGCATCATCGACGGTTTGTTGATCTGCGCGATGCTGTTTGGAGGCCTGTCGCTCGCCGGGAGCTTCGCGCCTGGGATCACCGCGAACCTCGGCAATGCGCACGCAGCCGGGCGCTTGATGATGCTCGTGTTTGGGGTCGCCCTGGTCGTGCTCCTGCTCATCGCCCGGCGTCCGGAGTGGGCCGCCGATCTGGTGCGTCGCCGCGGGGGTCGCTTGGGGCCGCGTGCGGCCGAGTTCTTGGTGCGCCTGACCGTGCCCGTGGCCGCGCTGTTCGATCTGCGGCGGTCCGTCCCGCTGGTCGCCACGTCGGTGCTGTACTGGGCGGTGACCACGGGCCAGCTCTGGCTGGCGATGTCGGCCTGCGGCGTGGACGTGGGCGCGGCGGAGGCGGCGGCGATCGTCGCGATCATCGGTTTGTCGATCCAGCTCCCTGGGGGGCCAGCACAGGCGGGGACGTTCCAGGTTGGGGTCGCCGCGGCGCTTGGGCTCTTTCTCACCCCGGAGGCGCTCGAGGGGCCGGGATCGAGCTTTGCTGTCGTGATGTACCTGCTGCAGTTCGTTGGGGCCGCCCTGATGGCGCTCCCGGGCGCCCTGTTGGTTGCGCGAATGGCGACAAATGCGGTGTTGGAGCCCGATTCTGGGTCCGACGACGGTGTGGGGCCAGCGTAAGCGTGGCGTGCACCGGGCGTTGGCACCGCGGGCCCCCATGGGTATTCTCTCCCGAATTCGAGTGGGGGCGCGCCCTCGCTCCAGGAAGCGTTATTGATGCCGCGCACCGCTTTTTCCAACGCACGTCTTTTTCCGACCCTCGCTTTGGGCTCGGTCCTGGTTGCCGCGCTCAGTCTGAGTGCTTGTGGCAAGAAAAAGGACGGCGAGACCGAGACGCCGGGTGGCGAGGGCGCCAGCGCCGAAGAGCTTGCCCAGAAGATCGAGGACGCCAAGGCCGACGCCAAAGTGGCGAGCCTTGTCGACTTGGCCAACAAGGACCTCGTCAAGGGGCGCTACGTCTCGGCGGCAAACCTTGCCCGCGAGGCGCTGGCCGACGACGAGAACAACGCCAACGCGTACGCCATCTTGGGCACCGCGCACTGGCGGGGCGGCAAGGTCGTCGAGAGCACCGAGGCCTACGAGCAGGCGCTGGCGATTGAGCCCACCAACTACGGTGCGGCGCTTGGACTGGCCCGCAACTATCAGGTGAGCGGTCGCGACGTCGAGGCCATCGCTCTGCTCGACGCGGTCCTCAAAGAAGACAGCAAGCAGATCGAGCCCCACATCACCAAGCTGTGGAGCCATTACGCGACGCTCGACGCCAAAGGCGTGGTCGCCGATGGCGATGCGATCTTCATCGCGGGCATCAAAGAGGACGACCCGATCGTCCCGCTCATCCAGGCCTACCGCGCGTTCATGGAACCGCTGACCGACAAGGGTCCGTTCTGCGTCGTCGAAGGCAAGGGCTCGTCGAGTCTCGGCGTCGACGCGGCCTCGGGCGTCAAGTTCGCGGGCACGGTTGTCGGCGGCGAGTTCACCCAAGCGGTGCTGGCGGAGATCTTCGAGGAGAACATCGTCGACCCCGCGTTCGCCAAGGCCGCCGGCCTCAAGGCGGTGGGCAAGTTCAAGCCCATCGGCACCAAGAAGGACGTCGACATCGTTCTCATCCCCGAGCTCAAGCTCGGCGACTTCGTGATGAAGAACGTCCCGGCCTACGTCAGCCCGCTCGACGGCTGGGCGGGCATGGTCGGCGAGACCCCAGGCATCCGCCTTGGCCGCCAGGCGCTGCTCAAGGTTGGCGCCATCCGCTACGACTACCCTGCGTTCACGGTCTCGTTTGACGCCGAAGCGCCCTCTGGGCCTCCCGATGGCGCGGTGGAGTCACCGCTGCTCATGGTGAGCTGGCACTTGCAGCACGCGCCGGTCATCCCGATGCAGCTCGCGGGTAGCGAGCACACCTTTTACGCCTACCTCGGCGGCCTGTACTCCTCGGGCGTCACGGTCACCAAGAAGCACTACCTCAAGAGCGGTTTCTTGCCGCGCGTGCTCGACCCGCTCGACGACAAGGCGCAGGGCCTGAAGATGGTCTACGTCGACGGCTACACGGTCGGCGGCGAGTCCTTCGGCGGCGTGGGCGGGCTCGTGCTTGCCAACGAGCCACCCGATCAGACCATCCGAATGTTCCTCGAGAACGCGGCGTTCGAGATCGGCGGGTTCGTCAACGTGAACACGCTCAAGAGCTGGAAGGTCACCTACGCCCTGGGCGCAGGCAAGATCTACATCGAGCGTTAGGCGACCAAGCCCGTCAGGGCCCGTACCCCCATGTGCTAGCGTCTGATCGGTGCTTGGGGGTTGGTGGGCTCGACTGACGCGGCGTCACCAGCGGGTGACCCGGCTCAGCGAGCTGTTCGAGCTCGAGGGGGCTCGCGTAGAGATCAGCGGTATCGCAGAGCCTGTGCAGGCGCTGCAGGACCCGCTGTCGGGGCAAGCGTGCGTGGCCATCGACTACCGCGCATGGCCGCCAAGCACGACGCTGGGCGTCGATGGAGCCAGCGCGCACAACGGACGCGCGTACGAGCTCGCGGCGTTTGCGGCGAGCGATTTTCACCTGCAGGAGGGCCCCGTGTCGGTGCTGGTCCGGGTGGAGCCCGGGCGCGACACGGTCGCGCTGCACGACCAGCTGCAGCTGCAGTTCGGGGTGGGCCTACGCGCGGAGACCGACGTGGTGCCCAGCGGGGCTCGGGTGTGCGTGGCCGGCCGCGTTGAGCCGCTGAAGCGCTCTGGCTCGCCGCACCGCACGCAGCCGCACACGCTCGTCGTCAAGGCGAGCCGTATCTGGCTCGCACCTCCCGACAGCGCGAGCCCGAGCTAGGACTAGAGCGACTCGACCACGCAGGCGATGCCTTGGCCGACGCCGATGCACATCGTGGCCAGGCCGTACTTGCCCTTGCTGCGGCGCAAGCCGTGAACGAGCGTGGTGACGATGCGTGCCCCCGAGCAGCCCAGTGGGTGCCCGAGCGCGATGGCGCCGCCGGATGGGTTCACCTTCGCAGGATCGAGCTCGAGGCCGCGAATCGACGCCAGCGTCTGACTCGCGAAGGCCTCGTTGAGCTCGGCCACGTCGATGTCGGCTGCGGTCAGCCCCGCGCGACCCAGCGCTTTGGTACTCGCGGGGATCGGCCCGATGCCCATGATGCCGGGCGCGACCCCAGCGTGACCCCAGGCTACGACCCGGGCCATCGGGGTCAGACCGAGCGCCTTGGCGCGAGCCAAACTCGTCACGAGCATGGCGGACGCCCCGTCATTGAGGCTCGAGCTGTTCCCCGCGGTGACCGAGCCGCCCTCACGGAACGCGGGGCGAAGCTTGGCAAGCCGCGCCAGGGAGGTATCGCGCCGAACGCCTTCGTCGGCTTGGACCACGATCGGGTCCTTCTTGCGGCCTTGCGGGACGGTGATCGGCACGATCTCGGCATCGAACGCGCCCGCGTCCTGTGATGCGGCCGCGCGCTGGTGGCTCTGCAGTGCCCAAGCGTCTTGGTCCTCGCGCGACACCTCGTGCTGCTGCGCGACATTCTCGGCCGTCTCGCCCAGCCCCTCGATCGGGTGCAGGGCCTCCATCTTCGGGTTGCGCATCCGCCAGCCCAGCGCGGTGTCGAAGATCTCAGCGTTGCGTGGGAAGGCCTCGGCCGCCTTGGGCATCACGAAAGGCGCGCGGCTCATGCTCTCGGAGCCGCCAGCGATGTAGACATCGCCTTCACCCACCATGATCGACTTGGTCGCCTGGATGAGCGCTTCCATGCCCGACCCGCACAAGCGGTTGACGGTGACACCCGGCACTTCGACGGGGAGCCCGGCCAGCAGGGCCGCCATGCGCGCGACGTTGCGGTTGTCTTCGCCGGCCTGGTTGGCGGCCCCGAAGACCACATCCTCGACGTGCGCCATGGCCGAGGGATTACGCTCGGCGATGTGACGGACGACATGCGCGGCCAAGTCGTCCGGTCGCACGGGGGCCAAAGCACCACGGAACCGCCCGATCGGGGTCCGGATAGCGTCGATGATCACGGGGGTGCGGGAGTCGTCGGCCATAGGCCACGGACGTATCACGGTCCGGCGAGCCCGCCGTTGTGCGATCTCACGATCTGGTGGGCCACCGCCCCATGGGTGTCCGCGAGCCAGCCGCGACTACAGGCCCGTGTACCAGGGGCCGTCTTCGTCGCGCATCCGACAGATTGCGCGCCACACCAACACCCCGGCCACGACAAAGCCGGTCCACAGAAGGACAAACGTCGCGATGGAGAGGGCGGCGATCAAGGCCCGACGGGTGTACCACGAGCGACCGCTCGATGGCAGAGCCCCAGCGCTGGTGTCGCTCGGCGACGCGCGAGCTTTTCCACTCCCTGCTAGCCTGAGCGCGTATGGACAGCACGCCCGACGCCTCGCCCCTCCAAGCGAAGGTTGCAGCCGCCATTGCCAGTGCACTGCCCGCCGAGGCGGCGCTCTCGGCCGTCGATGTTGCGGACATGCTCGAGGCCCCGCCCAAGCCCGAAATGGGAGACTTCTCGTTTCCGTGTTTTCGCTTGGCCAAGGCGCTGCGTAAGGCCCCGGCCAAGATAGCCGCCGACCTCATCGCTGCGATCCCACAGGGTGGTGTGGTCGCCTCCGGCACGGCGGCCGGGCCCTACCTCAACGTCACCCTCGATCCTGGCGCGCTGGCGGACACAGTGCTGCCCGCGGCCGCGCGAGGCCTTCCAGAGCCATCGCCCGTGCGCGACGCCAAGGTGATGATCGAGTACAGCCAGCCCAACACCCACAAGGCATTTCACGTGGGGCACATGCGCAACGTGTGCATGGGCGACGCGCTGGTGCAGCTGCTGCGCGCCATTGGGTACGAGGTCGTTGCGGCCAACTACCTGGGTGACGTGGGTGCACACATCGCCAAGTGCTTGTGGTGGTACCTCGATGTGCTCGACGACGAGGGCCGCCAGCCCCCCGAGACGGCCAGGGGGGAGTGGCTGGGCGAGTTGTACGCCGCCGCCAACATTCGCATTGGCGACCTGCAAGCCAAGAGCGAGGCGGGCGACGCCGAAGCCACCCAAGAGTACGAGGCCGTTCGAGCGCGCACGACTGAGATCTTGCAGAAGCTCGAGTCCCGCGATCCGGCCATGACAGCGGAGTGGGAAAAAACCCGCGCGTGGTCGCTCGCGGAGTTCGACGAAATCTATCAGTGGTGCGGGGTCGAGTTCGACCGCATCTTCTACGAGTCCGAGGTCGACGAGCCAGGGCTTGCCCTGGTCGAAGAGTTCGAGAACAAGGGCGTCTTTGTGCAGAGCAAGGGGGCGGTGGGCATCTTCAATGAAGAGGTCAAGCACATGCCGTTTTTCATGCTTCGCAAGAGCGACGGCACGGGGCTGTACTCCACCAAGGACTTGGCGCTGGCGCGGCTGAAGTTCGAGGAGTACGGGATCGATCGCTCGATCTACGTCGTGGACGTACGCCAAAGCGACCACTTTCGGCACGTCTTCTTGACGCTCAAAAAGATGGGGTTTGCCCAGGCCGACCTGTGTGAGCACGTTCCGTACGAGATGGTCGAGCTGACCACGGGGCCCATGGCCGGGCGTACGGGGACGGTGATCCTCTTCAGCGCGCTGCGCCAGCGCATGGTCGGACACTTGACCGAGAACTATCTCGCCAAGTATCGCGGCGAGTGGCCCGACGAAGAGATCGCGGCCACGGCCCGGATGCTTGCGCTGGGCGCCATCAAGTACGGGATGCTCAACCGTGATGTGAACCAGAAGATCATCTTCGACATGGAGGCGTGGATGTCGGTCGAAGGAGACACTGGGCCGTACCTGCAGTACTCGTGTGCGCGCACGGGATCGATCCTTCGCAAAGCCGAGGCGCGCGGCAAGACGCTCGATCCCACAACGCTGGACGAGGCCGCCCGCATTGGCGCGTTGCTGCGGGAGCCCGAAGAACGGGGGCTCATCCTCCGTATCGATGAACTCCCCGTTGTGGTTGCTCAAGCCGCGCGCACCCTTCGGCCGAGCGTGATGTGCACGTACTTGCTGGCCCTGGCCAAGTCCATCAATCGCTTCTGCAACTCCAAGCAGTGCCACGTCCTCTCCAGTGAGGGCGATCTTCTGCAGGCCCGGCTAATGCTCGTCACCGCGGCGCGTGAAGCCATGACCTGGGCACTGGCGCGGCTGGGCATTGAAGCGCCGCCGCGTATGTGACCCCAAGGACCGGGCTCGGGCTACCCGGATTTTGACGGACCCGCGGCGGGAGGGCCAGCGGAGGGCGCGAACGCTCGGCGTGCGGTGTCGACCCGGGCGAGGATCTCGCGCGCGTGGGTGAGCAGGCGTTCGCCGTCTGGGCGCAGGGTCATGCCCCGCGGAGTGCGGGCGAACAGCGACACGCCGAGCTCGTCTTCGAGGGCGCGGAGGCGGCGGGTCAGGGGCGGCTGTGACACGTGCAGCCGCTGGGCCGCACGGCCCACGTGTCCCTCTTCGGCGATCACCACGAACGATTCGAGCTGAAGCAGCGACACGCTCTGTACGTAGCACAGCCCGGCCGGAGTCGCCGATACCGAAACGGTATTGGACCGAGATGCGCTTGGACGTCAGCGTGCTGCGCATGGCAATCCACCGTCTGGGGCCCAGCGAGATCGGTCGTATGCGCGCGGCGGGTCGCGTCGCGGCGCAAACCCTGCAGCATGTCGTGGCGCAGCTGCGGCCGGGCGTGAGCACCGCGCAGATCGACGCATGGGTGCGCGCCGACACCGAGGAGCGCGGCGCGCGTCCCAGCCAGCTGGGCTACCACGGGTTCCCAGCATCGGTGTGCACGAGCGTCAACCACGTGGTGTGTCACGGCATCCCCTCGGAGGACGTCGTCTTGCGAGACGGGGACATCATCAACGTCGACGTCACGTCGGAACTCGATGGCTTCCACGGCGATACATCGGTCACCGCCTGCATCGGCACGCCGTCTCCCGACGCTCAGCACGTGGTCGATGTCTGTATGCAGTGCCTCGCGGTTGGGATCGAGACGGCAGGCCCGGGGGTGAGACTGGGCGATGTCGGGGCGGCGATCGAGGCCGTGGCGCGACAAGCCGGCTGTGGAATCATCCGACAGTTCTGCGGTCATGGCATTGGCCGACAAATGCACATGCCACCGCAAGTTGTTCATCATGGCCCCGCTGGGCGCGGGGTTCGTCTGCGGCCGGGCATGACCCTGACGCTCGAGCCGATGGTCACGATCGGGGAGCCAGGCATCGAGGTGCTGGAGGATGGGTGGACGGCGGTCACGGTCGACGGCTCGCCCTCGGCGCAGTTCGAGCACACGATCGCCGTGACGGAGGATGGGGTCGAGGTACTGACCCAACTCGCGTGACGCTGGCCCGGTGTCGTACGCTAACGGGCGATGGAGACCGTGACGCGCCCGCCTCTGCACGTTGTGCCCGGTCCCGCGGGGTTTGACCGCGCGGTTGTGCGAGAGCAGGTCGCCGCGGGCCCACTGAGCGAGCGGGCCGCGGCGCTGTCTCGCGGAGCGTTTGGGCAGACGGTGCTCACGCTGCAGGCGCTGGAGGCCGTGGTCGTGGCGGCCGACATCGCCGCCGCCGCGGGCGAGGCCCTGCACGGCGCGTTGCTCGAAGATATCGCGGCGGCGGGTTCGTTGGCGCTCCCGGACCCCACCGCCGACCAGCGACTCTTCCTGGGCGCATTCACGGTCACCGTGTTTGCCGACGAACTCATGGCGGCGCTGGCCGAGCTGGCGCCGACGCCAGAGCTCCGAGACGATCTCGAATCGCACGGCCTCGAGGCGCTGCTGGAGACGGACCCCCGAGCGGCGGTGGACAAGCTGCTGCGGCTGGCCGCGGGCTACCTCGACGTGCAGGGCAAACGCCACGCGCACGCGGGCGGGGCGACGGTGCTGGAGCGAGAGATCTGGGTTGTCACGACGCTCCACGCTTTTGTCGCGCAGCTGGCGGGCGCGGTGCAGCGGCTCACCCACCACGGGCGACTGCGGCCCTTTGGCATCGCGTTGGCCGCCCGGGAGGTCGTCATCGGCGACCATCGGTACGAGGGATTCGTGCGCAAGGCCAAGGGCGACGCGGTCACCGACCTCAAGCCCGTGCAGCCCCAAGATGTCGTCGGCAATCAGGCCTACCTCGAGGCGGGCATGCGATTGGCCCGCGACGTCGTTGCCTTCGATCTCGCGCGCGGCGAGAGTCCCAAGCGGGTCAACCCGGTTCTGTTTGCGCTGGGCCGACCGGGCTGCGGAAAAACGGTGACCGCACACGCGGTGGGGAACTACTTCTTGGACTATGCGCGTGAACGGGGAGTCCCCGCCCGCTTCCGGGTGATCCGCCGTACCGATTGGGCTTCGTCGTACCAAAACGCCAGCGCTTCGCAGCTGGTCCGCATCTTCAAGGAAGAGGTGTACGGCTTCGACGGGGTCTGCGGGGTGTACTGGCCCGACATCGACACCGCGTTTGCGTCTCGCGGCAGCGGTGACCTGCGCATGGAAGAGAAGAACAACCTCGGCGCGGTGTTCGGCATCTTCGATGGGACCTTGATCCCGCGGGACGGCAAGTGGTTCCTCATGTGCGATGCCAACTTCATGCAGATGGACGAAGCCACCGTCTCTCGCATCGCGCAGAATCCGTTCGACGTGAACGGGCCGACCACGGCCCCCGAGTACGTGGCACTGCTGCGGGATGTCTTGCTTCGGGGCGACAAGCGCTTTGTCGAAGCGGACGATGCGGCGTGGCTCGATATCGGCGAGCGCTGCGTTCAGGGAGACCTCAGCGGCCGTGCTATCGAGTCCATCTCGGGCAACATTCGGGCACAGATCCAGGACTTCGAGTATCCCGAGGCGTACTTCGCCGCGGACTTCGAGGCGCGACGGGGGATGGTCGACGAGCTGTCCGGGCGGGTGGGTGCCGAGCAGGTGCACGCCCAGATCGACAAGTACGTTCGGTTTCACAAGGACGCCGAGGCCAAGGCCGCACACGACAAGTTCGAGCGCGATGTGTCAGGCATGGTTCGTCAGCTCAATGCGGGCCGCGAGGCTGCGGCGCGTGCGGTCGGGCTGACTTCGGTCGAGGCGGCCGAGGACTAGGGCTGTCCCTAGCCGGCTAGCCCGCGGCGAGCGCTTCGAGCCGACGGTATAGATACGCGCGTTCACCCTCGTTGGTCGTCAGGGCAATCGCGGCTGTGTACGCTTGGGCGGCTTCATGGAGCTGGCCCGCACGGCGGTGTAGGTCGGCGCGCGCGGCGGGGAGCAGGTGGTACGCGCGCAGCGTTCCACTTTGCTCGAGCGCATCGAGCAGGCGCAGCCCCACGGCGGGACCTTCGGCCATGGCGACGGCGACGGCGTGGTTGAGGTGCACGACGGGGGACGGGTGCATGATCGCAAGCGTGCCGTACAGCGCGGCGATTTGCCGCCAGTCGGTCTCCTCCGGGGTCGCAGCCCGTGCGTGCAGGGCGACGATCGCCGCCTGCACTTGGTACGGCCCCCGCTGGGCCATGGCGACGGCGAGGTCCAGCGCCGCGAGACCCTCGTCGATCTGGTCTTGGGACCAACGGCTGCGGTCTTGCTCCTCGAGCGGCACCAGGACACCCGCATCATCCACGCGTGCGTAGCGGCGACTGTCGTGCAGCAGCATGAGCGCCAGCAGGCCCAGGATCTCGGGGTCGTCGGGCATGAGCGCCGCGAGGATGCGGGCGAGTCGGATGGCTTCGACGCACAGGCCGCCGCGCGTCAGGTTGCGTCCAGCGGTCGCGACGTAGCCCTCGTTGAAGATGAGGTACAGGACGGCGAGCACCGACGCTGTGCGCTCGCGAAGCGCTTCGGGGGGCGGCACGGAGTAGGGGATGTGCGCGTCGCGGATCTTTCGCTTGGCCCGAACGAGGCGCTGCGCCATCGTCGTTTCCGATGTCAGGAACGCGCGCGCTATCTCAGGTGTCGACAGGCCGCCCAGGGTGCCCAACGTGAGCGCGACGCGAGCGGGCTCTGCCAGCGCGGGGTGGCAGCACGTGAACAACAGGCGCAGCCGCTCGTCGGGCAGCTCAGAGTCATCGGGTAGCTCGTCCAAGAGGGCCTCCGTTTCGGCGATGCGCCGCAGTTCGTCCTCGCGACTGACGCGTGTTCGTTGTCGTCGGATCCTGTCGCGCGCACGGTTGCGCGCGACGGTCGTCAGCCACGCCCCGGGTCGGTTGGGCACGCCGTTGTAGGCCCACCGATCCAACGCGGCCGCGAGCGCGTCGTGCAGCACGTCCTCGGCGAGCTCGAAGTCGCCGAGGATGCGGATGAGCCCGGCCAAGACGCGGCCGGACTCCTCGCGAAACACGTGCGCGACGGCACTGCGGACTGCGTCGGGCGTAGGCACGGTGAATCGATTACCCGAACGTCATGATTGGACGGACCTCGATCGAGCCGTCTTTTGCGGTCGGGATCTTGGCGGCCCACTTGAGCGCTTCGTCGAGATCTTCGCACTCGAGCAGGTAGTACCCACCCAGCTGCTCTTTGGTCTCCGCAAATGGTCCATCCGTCATCAACGCTTTGTCATTGCGAACGCGGACGGTGGTCGCGGTGCTGACCGGCGTAAGCGCTTCGCCTCCTACCCACACGCCCGCCTTTTTGACCTCTTCGGTGAACGCGCCGTAGGCCGCGAACATCGCGGCGGTATCGCTGTCGCTGCGGTCGGCGGCTTGGGCTTCGTTGCTGTAGATGAGTGCGAGGTATTGCATTGGACTGTCCCTGCTTGGTTACGCCGATGCATCATCGGCCCTACAGCGACGACGATCCATCCCTCCTCAGATCGACAGCTCCGCAAAAAAACTTCCTGACGACCGCCGATGTCGTCGTCGTTTGCCCAAAAGCAAGCGTGAGAGCCCCGTGAGGCGCATCTGGGCTAGTCCGTCGCAAGGGCGCGCAGGGCGCCATCGTGCGGTGATCCGAGCAGAAGCTCCATCACCTCGTCGGAGATGCCCTCGACCTCAGCCGGTTCCCCGGCAGCGGGCGGGGTCAGCTGCAGCGGATAACGGAGCACATAGACGCGGTCGTCGAGCTTGCCCGCGGGCACATCGAGCGACCACGCCGACTCTTGAAGGCACGTGAGCAGCTTGTCGTCACGGGCGACCAGGTCGGCGGGGCCCAGGCTGGCGCGCATGACCTCACCTTTGCCGATCTCCATCTCCAGCGTCACACGCCCGCCTTGCTGGGCGTTGCGCGACAGCGCGTGGTTGTAGCAAACGCGGCTGCGCGGCAGGACGCGGGTGGTCAGGTAGTGCCGCAGGATCTTTCGGTCGAGTCGCCCTTTGTGTTCGACGCCGCCGCGGCTCGCCTGCTCGATCGACTGTCGAGCCGTGCGCTGGGCGTCGCGGGCGTACCACGGCGGTCGCACGAAGCCCTCGCCCGCCGCGGCCGAGAGATCACCCGCTGTGATCGCGACGACGGCGTTGGGCAGCCGTGGCTGAACGTTGGCCTTGAGCGTGCGCTCGATGCCCTTGGAGCCGAAGCGTCCGCGAACCTTGATGTCGGTGATCTGCGCGCCGATATACGAGCCGCGCAGCAGGGCGAAGTTCCCCGCGACGAGACCCGCGGGCACCGTGTCGCGCAGGGAGGCGTTGTCGGGCAGCACCACCTCGAGCTTGCCCAACACGCGCGGCGACGAGAGCACGGCCAGCTCGCCGTCGCGCCCGAGGTTGGCGAGCGTCTCGAGGCTGATCCGCGCGCCGAGTGCGGCGGCGACCTGGCTGACCGCATGGGACGGCCCCAAGCCTGTCCGCATCAACATGGGGTCATCGACGACGAAGAGGATCTCGGGATTCGCCCGGCGTCGGCTCCATGACTTCTTGAAGTGGGCAGCGACCTTGGCCGGCTCGAGGCTTATCGGGAGCATGCCGTCGGTGATCACGATGATCATCGGACGTTTGCTGCCGCGGCGTCGCGCCCGGCGGGCGGCCTCTTCCATTGCGTTGACGAGATCTGTGCCCTGCTCGCGGGTGTTGCGAGCGAGCGCGTTGCGCAAGACGTCGCGCGCCTTGGCGTCGCCGACCTTCGCCGCGACGGCGGTTTCACCGAGCAGCGGCGTGGTCGTGCGCGAAAAGCCGATCGCGTCGAACGTGGCCGTCGGCGGGAGGGCATCGAACAGCCGCTTGGCGAACTGCTGCGTCTGCTCCTGAAGGTGCGCCGAGGTCGAGCGCGAGCGGTCGACCATGAGCACGACATGGTCGGGGCGTGGAGCGGCGGTCACCCCGAGTCGCAGGTACGCCCGAAACTCGCCGTCGTCGAATCCGGGGGGGCCCGGCATCACCTCGAAGCGGCCCTCGATGAGGTCGGAGCTGGCCAACCGCGCGGGCCAGGACACGGTGACGCCATCCTGGCCGGAGGTAATGATGTAGGGCTTGCCGTTGTTGCTCGTGCCGTCGACCGAGAAGGCCTCGCCCTTCTTGAGACCGCGGACGAGCACGCGGCGCTCGGGGGAAAGCTCGAGCTGCCTAAGGCCGCGGGCGGGGAGATTGAGCTCCCATCGGTCGCCGCGCAGGCGGGGGTAGATGGTGCTGGTGAGCTCGACCTGGATCGTTTGGTCGGCGGCGATTCCGAACGCCACGACCTCGGCCGCGGGCAGCTGCCCGCTTCGGGCCGGGGCGAGCTGCCGAGCAAAAACGGCACCTGGGTCGCGACGGGCCGCGTCGGCGTGGGTGACCGTCTCTGCGCCGCGCTGCCACGTTCCGTCTTTGACGGCCGCCATGGACCGCAGCTCGGCATCGTGCGGCAGCGCCAGCGAAATCACGGCATCGCGGGTGCTACGGCTGGTGTTGCGCAGCGCGGTGCGGATGCGGAGCGTGGCCGAGTATCCGTCGGAGGCATCGATGATCGTCTCGTACGACAGCTCCTCGACCGCGTTGAAGCCGTGCTCGTCTTGCAGTGGCTCGGCGCTGAGCTGGTCGGCGTGAGCCTCGGTCGCACCAAGCATGCCCACGACCGCCGCCGATACAAGCGCCGAGCCGAAGAGGGCAGCGCGGGCAAGGCGAACGAGAGGCACGGCGATCAGTCTAGCGGCATGACGGGCACGGAGCATGGACGTTGTGGGGCACGAACCCATGGCGGCGAAAGTTCCGCCGTATCGCACGTTGCGGGCGCAAAATCGGATTTAATACCCACAACACCCACCTGGGCTCAGGGGCGGCTCCTCAGGAGCAGGGCGGGCGGCGGGTGCGCTCTCAATTATCGGACACGAGGATCGAAACCGAATCGTCGCCAGCGGACACCGCGATGTCCGGGGCGCCATCGCCATTGAAGTCGCCGATGGTGAGCGCGGTCGGCCCAACCCCTACAGCAAGCGTGGTGATGGTCGCGAAGTCGCCCGTCCCGCCGCCGCGCAGAATCGTGACCGTGTTGTCGGCTCCATCGACCACCACGAGATCTGTCCGCTCGTCGGTGTCCATATCCGCGGCGGAAACCGCCACGGGCCCCAGCCCGGTTGCAAACGGTACGCCGCCTGTGCCCGCGCCCCCGGCAACCAGCGTCACGGTGTTGAGATCGGATTGGGTCGCAGCCAGATCCGCCAGGCCGTCTTCATCCGCGTCCAGGACGGCTACGCCAGACGACGTTCCCGCCAGCGGGGTGGTGAATGGGCCTCCGAAGAGTCCGGCTCCGTTGCCCAGCACGATGGTCGTGCCCATCGGCGAGACGCCGACGATGTCGAGATAGTCGTCGGAGTTGAAGTGCCCCGATGCGATTCCGCTGAGCTCGGCAGCCAAGTCGAAGTCGCCAGCGGGAAGCAGCGTACTCCCGTCACCCAGCAACAGGCTGACGCGCCCGGACCCGCTGTCGCCCGAGACGACATCGTCGATGCCGTCTTGATCGAAGTCGCCCAGCACCAAAGAGCGCGGGGCGGCGCCGACCATGAAGGGGAGGGGGGCTCCGAAGAGGCCGAGTCCGTCACCCGGGTACACGCTGACCGTGTTGGGGCCGGACTCCGCGACCACCAGGTCGAGGTTGCCGTCGCCCGTGACGTCGAGGACTTCAACGGCGCTGGGTGCCGCGCCCACGACAAGCACCTCGGGCGGACCAAACGTACCGTCGCCCAGCCCGAGCAGGACGGTCACGTCGTTGGAGGCGCTGCCTGCGACGACGAGATCAAGATTGGCGTCGCCGTCCAAGTCCGCGGTGCTCACTGCGGTTGGAGCGCTGGGCACGGTGAGCACTTCGCCCGCGTCGAGACACAGCTCCCCGGTCTGCACGATGCCATCACCGCAGGTCACCGGGCCGCCGCCCGTGCCGTCGGTGCCATCGGTGCCGTCGGTGTCGTCGGTGCCGTCATCGTCGGAGTCCGATCCTCCTGTCGTGGATCCGCTTCCGCCCGTGCCGCTGTCGTCGCTGCCACCCCCGCCCGCGGTGTCCGCGAGAAGGCCGTACGCAAACGAGATCTGGGCGTCCTCACCTGAGACCTGCTGGGTCAGCGTGTCCAGTGCCGGGTCTTCCAAGAAGTCCCAACGCACGCCGCCGAGGCGACCGATCGTGAGTTCGTCCGGCGAGCGCCCGTCCAGCGATGAAATCGAGTAGCGATACGCAACGACCGCAGGGACATCGAGGTTTACGTTCGGCGTGACCCGGTAGGCCGTGCCGATGCTGTCGGGTACGTCCACGGTCGACTCGATGGTGACCAAGGTCGGCTCGGACAGCGACGCGGGCGGGAAGACGATCGTCAGGACGCCATCATCCGAGGTGACAAAGCCACCCCCCTGCGAGACGGTTTTGCCGATTGGGCCCGCATCATCGGGGTCCAGGTCTCCGCTACACGCCACGAGCCCAATGGTCGTGGCCAAACACCAAGTCCCGACGCGCACCTTCGGAGCATGCAGGATCGCCGCCCGCCTGTCGTTGCGCGCAAATGCCGCCGCGTCCGATCGGGCGATTTACGCGAGCTTGGTGGCGACCGCCACCTGCGACTGAACGCCTCTACGGACCGTGATCCCCAAGAAATCGCCTGTCAGGCTCTCCATCGACAGGCCTGCCGTTGTGACTAGGCAGCGAATCTCCTCCGGGAAGATTTGGCGGTGTGCGAGGTGGACGAGCTTGCGGGGCTCGTCGGGTGCTTCGAAGCGGGCCCCGGGCGGGGGAGCATCGTCGTAGTACAGGCGCACGTGGCAGATCTGCGTCTGCGCGTCGTAGCTGTGGTTGGTCGAGTAGATGAGTTTGGCGCCTGTGGTCGGGTGATCAAAGCGTGTGACCGCGTGGCGCTCGTCCGGATCCCAGGTGAGCCACTCGAGGTCTGGGAGCTCCACGTCGAACGCAAACACCCCGCCCGGCGCAAGGACGCGGTGCACCTCTTTGAAGCAGGCCAGGAGTTCGTCCCAGCGGTACAGATGCATCAGGCCGTTGAACGGCGCGATGACCATGCCGACCGACGCGTCCGCGCAGGGCAGCTCGGTCATCTCGCCTTGGACCACCTCGATACGATCGTGCAGGTTCTCGTCGGCGATTCGTCGTCGCAACACCTTGAGCATCGCGGGCATGCGGTCCAAGGCGATGACGCGGTGCTTGTCGTTGGCCAGTGGGCACGCGATGCGCCCAGTGCCCGCGCCGAGCTCGAGGACGGGCGCGCCGCCAGCACGCTCTCGAGCCAGGCGGCGGTACCACTGCACGTCTTCGGTGCGATCGCCGTACTCGAAGTCGTACAGCTCGGCGTCTTCGTAGTGATCGGTCGTGCCAAGCCGAAGCAGCTCTTGGGCCGCTTTCTGCTTGTCTTTGCGCGAGCCGCCGCGACGTGCCGCCACTGGCCTAGTCGGAACCGCCCGCGGCTGCGTCGGCGACCGGGGCCTCGGAGCGTGCGGGGGCCTGGGGCTTGTCGGTGGGCTGCTCGGGCGCCGCGGCGCCGTTGCTGCTGCTGTCGCCGTTGCTGCTGCTGTCGCCGCTGCTGCTGCTGTCGCCGCTGCTGCTGCTGTCGCCGCTGCTGCTGCTGTCGCCGTTGCTGCTGCTGTCGCCGTTGCTGCTGCTGTCGCCGTTGCTGCTGCTGTCGCCGTTGCTGCTGGCATCCGTAGCGCCCGGATCGCGTCGTTTGCGTCCTCCGCGGCGGCGGCGGCGGCGGGGCCGGGCCTCACTCGACGGGGCTGCTGTACCCGTTTCGGCCCGTACGCTCGCCAGCTGCTGCCAGCGCTTCAGCTCGCTCCCGCCTTCGCCAGAGGCGCCGACCGAGAGTCCAAGAAACACAAGCGCATCGTGGAAGTAGTCGCGCTGCGCAACGGAGCTGCGACGGCCACGCCGACGCTGCGGCGCGGCGGCGATGCGGCGGTGCGCCATCAGGATTTGCCGTGCGAGCTCGCGGTCGCGGCGGGCAATGCCAAGCGCGGCGCCGACCGGAGTCATCAGTTTTTCGATCGCGCGGTCGAGACTCTGCCGTGGCCCTTCGCCCATCTCTGCAGCGAGCAATGGGGCGAACAGCACCGCCTGGAGCACGCCGTTGGCGACGTCTTGCCGGGTCTTGGTGACGAAGTCGTCGAGCGCGTCGAGGTAGCGCCAAAACGCGTGGGCGGGCGTCGTCCCCTTGCCGTCGAGCCCCTTCACCAGGTTGACTGCGCCATCCTGCTCGCCGCCGAACAGCGACGTGTAACTCGGCATGATCTGCTGCAGCAGGCGCGCCTCGAGAAGCAGCTCGAAGCATCCTCTGGCTGAGCCGCTGCGCAAGAGCTTGTAGACTTCTTCGAGCAGTCGAGCGCGGCTGCACTTGACGATGTCCGGGGCGACGGTGAGCAGCGCAGCCCACGTCGCGTCTTCGATCTTGAAGTTGAGCCGGGCGGCGAACTTGATCGCGCGGATCATGCGAACCGGGTCTTCGCGGAAGCGGAGCTCCGGCTCGCCGATCGTGCGCACGGTGGCGTGGTCGAGGTCGTTCAGCCCGTCGACAAAGTCGACGACCTCTTGGTTCTCGACGTCGAAGAACAACCCGTTGACGGTGAAGTCGCGTCGTCGCGCGTCATCCTCGACGCTGCCCCACTCGTTGTCGTGGGTGATCAGCTGATCGTCGGGGTTGCCGCCCGTATCCCGCGGCTTGGTGCGGAACGTTGCCGTCTCGATGATCTTTGAGCCAAAGAAGACGTGGGCGAGCTTGAACCGTCGACCGATGATCCGGCTGTTTCTGAACAGCCGCCGAATGTTCTCGGGTGTGGCACTGGTCGCCACATCAAAGTCCTTCGGTCGAAGGCCTAGATAGAGATCTCGGACGCATCCACCCACCAGGTAGGCCTCGTGGCCACCATTGAGGAGTTTCCGAACGACCTTCAGGGCGTCTGGATCAACGTTCGGGAGGATCCCCCGGATACCTGGACTTTGCGGCGCCATAGTGGTGCGCGGGCCCCCTGTACCACAGGTCGGCACCCGCTGAGAAACCCCAGTGATCGCTACAGCTTGTGGCGCAAAGTCACGAAAATCGGCGCCCTGGAGCGATGGGCTCGGGCGGCTGGCGGGATCTTTGCCGAGCTGCGGATTGGCTGCTATACAAGTGTACAGTCATTTCAGGTTTCCCCGATGTCTGCCCTTGTTCAGCCCCTCTACGCTTTTACCTCGTGTGACGGCCCCGCGCTTGTCATTGGGCGGGGCGACACGACGGCGCGTAGTCCCGCTGACCTCCCATTGGCCCTGGCGGCTACGTTGGGGGCGCGCGAGGCCGATGGGGTGCAGAACCGGGTCGTTGTCCTGCGGGTCACGCGCAGAGACGATGCGGAGTGGGCGCGGACGGCGCTCGAGTGGCTGGCCGAGCGGGGTCGGCGCGTGGTGCTGCGAACCGCGGTCGTCTTGTCCAAAGGTGTCGAGGATTCGGTCCGCCGCTGGGGCACGACGGTCCTGCTGGAGCTGGCGCATCGCCGTCCGGAGTTGCAGTCAGCGCTGCTGGGCAGTTCCGCGGATTCCGCGGCAACACTCTTGCTTCACGCCCAGCATTTACGCCGCGTCGGCATTGAGGTCGGTGTGCATTTCGCACCGTTGCTGCCCGTGATCCACGAGGGGCGCACCGATACGCTGGCGCTCCTGCGGCATGTTGCTGCCGCCGATATTCGGGATGCGCACCTGACGGTGGGCCGCCTCACCCAAAGTCGCTTCAAGGCGATCTCCGAGGTGACGCCCAAGCCGAGGGCGATCTCCCTGCTTCGTGCCTACGGGCTGGATGCAACGCAGGCCCAGCCGTTCGCTCGTGTTCCGTTGGCTGGCCAACGGCTCGTGCCGCTCGCGATGGCCGCCCTGTACCACTCGGTGCGCCTCGAGGCGCAGGGCGAGGGGCTGCGCATCGACCACTGCGGTTGCGCGGCGCAATGCCACCTCGATCCTCAGCTGACGCCCGAGTTCGTCCCGCTGCTCACGCCGCAATTGTTCGCGGACGCCGGCTGAGAGCGGCGCCACGAAACAACGCTTGGGGCGCGGTAGACCGCGCGCTCTTGATGATCGGCCTTGGTGAGGCCGTCGGCAGCTCAGGTCGCGCCGTCGGTCTCGTCTGACTTGTCGATCGCGGAGATCGTGTCGACGCACGCCATTCCAGCGACGGCGATTCCCAGGGCGATAAATGCGAGCGTGGCGAGGAACTTACGTGTCATGGCGATGGGGCTCCGAAGAGTCGCTCTGCGTCGTGGAGACGCCGGCGGAGGGCTTTGCGGTTGGACAGGTCGACCGCGTGCACGATTCCATCTTCGTACAGCGCCCAGGTCAGTCGAGCCGCCGAAGCGTGCCCGAGATCAACCTGGAGTTCCAGTCCCGCGATCACAAGGTCCCAACGTTCGGGGTACAGCGCGCTTGCACGTCGATACCGTTCCTGGGCCAATTGGGGGCGGCCCAGGCGGTGCGAGATGCGCCCACCCGTGGCGAACCCCTCCGCCGAGTAAGGATACTCGCGCGCCAGTCGCGCTAGGATCGCCTCGGACTGGGCGATCCGCTCGGGCCACGCAACACCGGGCAGATCCAGCGTTACGGACGCTAGCGACGCCAGGACGCGCTCGCGGCCGTGCACCGACCGGGTGAGTGCTTTGGAGAACTGTCGGTGTGCCCGCTCCCAGTCCTTCCGCAGGACAGCGAGCCGCGCATCACAAAGGAGCGGCAACGCCGTACCGTCGTCGCGGATTCGAGCGATCGTGCAATGTGCGCTGGCTCGCGCCAGGAGCACGGGGTCGGGCTCCTCTTGGGCACCTGCGCGACGGAGGAGCAGCTCGCCCATCACCGCGTGGGCGCGGGGAGAGTGGGGCGCTCGGCGCAGGGCGATGGTCCACAGTCGAGTGTCGGAGCGGTAGACGTTGGCGGCGGCTTGGGCGAATCCCCCTTGGACCACGCAGAAGAGGATCACAGGGGCGAGCTGGACCCGAACCGGAGTCCCTCGCGTGCGGTCCGACAGCCACTGCCCAAGCTGCAGCAGTCCGGCCGCCAGCCCAACACACGCCAACGCGCTAGGCAGGTACATGAACCGGTCAGCGCGCAGGTTGGGCATGGCGGCGACTCCCGATGTGGGCCCGAGCAGCAGCGCCGTGCCCAGGATCGACAGCGCGACGACGGGTCGGCGCCAGCGCGTCGCGCAGGCCAGCGCCCAACCCAACGCAACGACCAGCCCGGCAGCGCACAGCAAGGTCGCCGCATCGCTCCAGCGGGCCGGGGTGTCGACGTACTCTGGCGAGAGCCCGAGCGGAAGGACGAGCTGCCGCAGCATCTCCACTTGGTTCTGCACGCCGGCCGCGAGCGTCGCGGCAAGTCCCTCGGTGGGGAGCATCATGCGGGGGTCGGCCCCGTCGAACGGGCTGAAGCTGCCGTACACCGCGACCCTCTGTCCGACCGAAGCTGCGATGCCGACCCCGAGCGCCGCGGCTGCCGTGATGGCCGGGCGTAGTGCGCGAGGCCTCCAGGGGCTCAGCCAGCGGCCCAGCAGGAACACGGCGACCAGCGGCGCGGCGCTCATCTTGGCGCCGCACGCCAACGCCATGCACAGTGCTGCGGCCAGCGCTGCGGCGGCGCGGCGGCGACCTGTGGCGTCGGCACAACGCTCCGCGCAGCACAACGCGAGCAGCCCGAAGGCGGCCGCGAGGAGGTCTTCGCGATACGACACAACGGCCACGGGCTCGGCGTGGAGCGCCAGTACGCCGAAGATACCGACGCTGGTGATGCGCAACGAGAGCGGAGCCCGCAGCGCTTTGAGCCACGCGTAGAGCAACCAACACACGCCGACGTGCAGCAGCACCGACAGCGCGTGATGCAGCCCGGCGTTTAGCCCAAACCAGTGGTAGGTCCAGACATCGAGGGTGACCAGCGTGGGCCGAAAGGCATCGGGGATGTGGCGCGCCGCGGCTTGGGGCGAGGCCAGCATCGACAGGTCCGCTTGGCGCAGGAATCCGTTCGCAGCGATCGTCCAGTGGTCGTCGTAGACGAGGTCGAACGTGAGCGTCGGGAGGTAGACGATCGCCGCCAACACCAGGACCCCCGCGAGCAAGATGCGCTCAGGGACCGCCGCCCACACTGCCGTCGTCGCGCCGCGCGATGCGTCGGGGTCGGGCGGCGGCACGGCTACTCCGATGCGGCTTCGGAGGTCGGCGGCGCGTCGGATGGCGGTGGCGTGTCGGGGGCCTCCGGCACGTCGGTGGCCGCCGTATCGGCCACTGGCGCTGCGTCGACCGCGGGTGCTTCGTCTGGCGGTGGCGCCTCCGCGGGGGGATCGTCGGACGTCGGCGGCGCATTGCCCGGGCAGCTGGCTCGCTTCGGCGGCAGGTCGCCGCAGCGCGCGTGGTCCAAGGCGTAGGCGGCCGAGAGAAGCACGACGCCGATGAGGCCGATACTCGCGCTTCCGATTGCGATGCCGTTCATCGCCTTGCCCGTGTTGGTCAGTCGGTCTTCGTCGGCGCGCGTGAGGTCTTGGTCGTCGTAGCCGCGCGCGAGCTGCCCCTGAACGATGCGCCCGCCGATACCCGTGGCGACCGCACCCACTGCACCAAATGATGCGAGCCCGACGCCGACCCAAAACGCAGTCTTGCGCCGCTTGCTCGCATTGGCGGGCTCAGGCTTGTCGTAGGTCTGGGTGTTCCTGGTTGCCGATTCGCGGCGCTCGAACGTGCTGGGCTCGGAGACCGCACCCACTTGAAGGCTGGTGAGCGGCTGAGGCCCGAGGCTGGACGACGTCGTTGCGCAACCTGGAGCGCCGATGACGAGGGTGGCGACAAGCGCACTGGCTACGGCTTTCATTGCGTGCCTCCGCTCTCCGAGCCCGTCGTGGCTCCGTCGCTGCTTTGTCCACCACTGTCGCCTGCATCATCCGCGCCCGTGGTGGCGCCTTGGGGCGGAGCACACAGCCCTACGGCCGAGCAGACGGTGCCTTCGGGGCACTCGTCGTCCGCAGCGGGGTCACAAAGCGTGACGCAGAATCCGCCCAGGCAGGTCTCGGTGTCGGGACACAGCCCGTCGCCCGGCTCACACATGCGTCCGCAAATACCGAGCGCGGCCGTACTGCCACCGAACGGGCTAGCGCCACCGCCCACATCCACGCCCAGGTCGCTCAGATCGATGCACTCCTGAACGCTCGGACACGGGGCGTCCTCAACGTCACACGTGCTCGCACAGGCGCCGTTGAAGCACAGTGCGAAGTCGGTGCCGCAGTCCTCGGCGGCCGTCGCCGACGAGCACGTGCGCTCGCAGATTCCGGTGCGGCAGGCCTCCCCGTCGTTGCAATCCCCATCTGCGTCGCAGGCGTAGCGGTACGTCGAAGGCGGTACGCGCTCGGAGTAGCAGCCCGACGAGAGGCCGAAACCGCCGCCGAGCGCGATGCAGATCAGAAGGCCCAACCCGCCCGCTGCGGTGGAATGTCGATGCTGTGCAGTGCGCATGTCGACCGTGCCGGGGCAATGTAGCTCAGGGATTGCGCACTGTCGCGACGCCGATGTGCCCCGAAGGCGGCCCAGTTGCCGACGTCCGGAGCTCGGCCGCCTCGCTGACGCAACGCTCCAAAGTCGCTGCACCCGTGCCCGCAGGACACCGCGAGCGCGTGTGTGGAACACGCGATTGGGTTCCCATCCCGTGAATGAGAATGTGGATAATCCGCACACGTTCGGGCCCCTATCGGGGGTGTCACTTCGGCGTCCAGGGGCCCCTACTGGACGATCGGGGCCTTGGGCCGGGCGGTGGGAGCGCGCGCTTCAGCAGACCCCGCAACAGGCCCTAATACCCACCCTGAGGCCGCTTGCCGGCCGCCGCAGCCGCGTGCTAAGCACCGCCCAAATCCCACATGTCCCTCGAGGTGCTCGTGGCGTGGTCGTTCCGATTGTCGGCGCGGCTTTACGAGACCCGACGACGGGGGCAGAGGCAACAACGCCAGGACTCAAAATGGAAACGAAAACCGAAACTCCCGCTGCGGCAGCTGCCGCGGCCGCCGCAGCCGAAGAGGCTCAGCGCATCATCACCATCCGCCAGTTGCTCGAAGCAGGCGTGCACTTCGGTCACCGCACCGATCGCTGGCACCCCCGCATGAAGCCCTTCATCTATGGGGCTCGCAACGGCGTCCACATCATCGACTTGCAGCAGACCGCGCAGCTGTTTCGCCGCGCGTACTCCTTCGTCCGCGGCGTCGCGTCCGAGGGCAAGCCAGTGCTGTTCGTGGGCACCAAGAAGCAGGCGCAAGACGTCATGGTCTCCGAGGCGCAGCGCGCCGGCCAGTTCTTCGTCGCCTCCCGCTGGCTCGGCGGCACGCTGACGAACTGGAAGACGATTCGTCAGTCCATCGAGAAGCTGCGCACGTACGAGAAGATGGAAGAGGACGGCACCTTCGGGAAGCTGACCAAGAAGGAAGTCCTTCAGATGACGCGCGCGCGCACCAAGCTCGAGCGCAACCTTGGCGGCATCAAGGACATGCCCAAGTTGCCGGGAGCGATCTTCGTGGTCGACCCCGCCAAAGAGATCATCGCGGTCACCGAGGCTCGTCGCCTTGAAATCCCGGTTGTCGGTGTCGCCGACACCAACGCCGACCCCAACCTGGTCGACTACATCATTCCGGGCAACGACGACGCCATTCGGTCGATCAAGTTGTTCTGCTGCAAGGTTGCGGACGCCTGCATCGAGGGCAATCGCATCGGCAAGCAGCGCGCAGTGGCCTCGGCCGTAGCGCACGAAGAGGCGCCCGAGACCATCCGCGTCACCACCGGTGGCGACGGCCCGACGGTCGAGATCGTGTCACGGCGTGGGGCACTCCCCGCTCCTGAGGCCGCCGCGACCCCCGAGGTCGAAGAGGACGCGCCGGCTGCCGCCACGGAAACCACCGAGGAAGCCACCTAGCCACCTGATGGGGCCCGCAATCACTGCGGGCCCACCCCGGCTCCTTCGGGGGTCGGGAACCTAGATTTTCTGCGGCCCGGCGCATGCGCCCGGGCTGTATGCACGAGGAACGAAGCCATGGCGAAAGTCACCGCAGCACTGATCAAAGAACTCCGCGATTCCACTGGCGCGGGGATGTTGGATTGCAAGAAGGCCCTCAAAGAGGTCGACGGCGATCTTGAAAAGGCCACCGCGTACTTGCGGAAGAAGGGCCTCTCCAAGGCCGCCAAAAAGGCCGGGCGCGCGGCGACCGAAGGTGTCGTCCACTCGTACATTCACGCCAACCGGCGGATCGGCGTCCTGGTCGAGATCAACTGCGAGACGGACTTCGTCGGCAAGACGGAAGAGTTCTCGGCATTCGCCGCCGACGTCGCCATGCAGATCGCGGCGATGAACCCGATGTGTGTCCGCCGCGAAGAGATGGACACCGCGACCGTCGAAAAAGAGCGCGTGATCCTTCGCGAGAAGGCGCCGGCCGAGGGCAAGCCCGA
>Ga0316189_10000275_pt1 | contig 50943 bp, 50 predicted proteins | sample LowCovwburrow_MG_FD_204930 | JGI IMG/M metagenome (GOLD analysis project Ga0316189, IMG submission 204930) | Coastal sediment microbial communities from Maine, United States - Lowes Cove worm burrow | ecosystem: Environmental > Aquatic > Marine > Coastal > Sediment | place: USA: Maine... | reverse complement strand
ATTACCAGTAATTTGAAAAACATCAAGTGTGACATATGCAGAGTCTAAACAACCGTTTGGTGATTCAGCAATGTAGAGATATGGCACATTGTCCCACACTACACTTGCATTCATTTGTGGATTGACATTGGCACCAGTGGTGTCTTGCCATGTTCCTACAACATCTGGTGTACCTCCAAGGAAGGTAAATAAATCAATCGGACCTGCTTCAAAACAAATGCTGTCTACCGCATCAATTCCTGCATCTGGAAGAGCATGAATAGTTACGTTAAGCGTATCTGTGTCATAGCACATATCAACATTGAATGCAGTTAATACGTATTGCACGATTGTATCATTACCAATACCTTGTGGTACAGGTGTTGGACAGATTCTAGGTGCTGCCACAGGATTACCCCCTGGGAAATCCAAACCATCTATATTGTCCCAAGAAAGAAATGCAGATGCTATAGGAAAGTCAAACGGATCACAGAATGTAATGGACCAGTCGTTTAATACTCCAAATCCATTGCCATTATTGACGATAACAATGGACCAAAATCCTTCTACTCCCACTGTTGGTGGGCCTCCTAAAGGGTCAACAAAAGCCGAATTGATAGGGCCTCCTTCTGGGATATAACTACCACCATTAGCATATGGTACGTTTGGTGTTGTTATTGGAAAGAAGGCACTTGGGGTAAAGCAAATATCATAATCACTATTTGTTCCACCGTTACCAAGAGTTAACGCAAATTGAGCGCCATTTGGCTCCTCTAAATAAATATCAAGGTCTCCAATATTTGCAAACGAAATGTCGATACAGACTTCTTTGATTACACCATATATAGGGTTGTTAATATCTGGATCAATTGAATCAAACCCAACAGCAAGTGCTGGTACATAGAACATATCATCATAAGTACCACTACCTATAAAGTTATTGGCTCCAGTTGGGTTACCTGTGAAGGTTTGTAAATTCGTTCCCACAAAGTCTTCCATGGCAGTAGCCTCAATTGAATCACATTCATTTGGGCACATAGAGAGGTCAGGAGAAGCAATATTTGAATGAACATCACCATGGTTCTGAGTTCTGAAAATGGTAATCGTGTCTGAAGATTGACAAACAGAAGGTCCAGAAACCACATAAGTCGTATTGACATTTGGAGTGGCAATCGGATCAAAGCAATTGTTGCATGAGAAATTAGTACCAATAATCATTGGGTCTCCTGACAGAACAGTCCAAGTTAATGGAGCAGATCCTGTGGCATGAATTTCAGCAATTTCGTTTCCGCAAATTGTAATGTCTTCTGAAGCAGCTAATGGAGGAGGTAAGATCATGGGTACTGAATAAGTAGCAGACCCCATAACTGGACAAGCGCCATCAACAACATTAAATGTTACAATAGTACCGGCATAATTCGGATCAAAAATCCAACAGTAGGTGCCGACAACAGGGTTTATGCCAGTAACTGAAAAGGTGGCTCCGGGAAGATTGACATTGACGGTCATGTTTAAGGTGTCAGAAGCATCTATATCCGTAAAGACTACATCAAAGCAAAATGAATCTCCACTGCAAAACGGTAAAATATTGGTAGTGGAATCTACAGGGACACTGACGCCATTATTCACAAAGTTAGAAACTGCCGGCGGAGATACAGGGGGGGTGTTTACACAAGTCTGTATCACAAATTGCATATCATGAAGGGTAGTGCTTATGATAGTTCCTGTGCTATCATATTCTTCTATCATGATAGCCAAGACGTAAGTACCTGGAGAGGTTGGCGTAAAATCTAATTGACCTGTAAATGGATTAATTGTAATACCAGGAATAGGGGAGGTAGCTGAAAATCCAGGTGCAAATGTTACATTTGAATTGGCACCAGTTTGAGGTGGTACTAAAGAAAAAGCTAAAGAATCACCATCAACGTCGATCGCATTAAGGTTATAGGAAACCTGTGAGCCAACACAAACATAAGGAATTGGCTGTCCAAGAATTTGAGGTGTCGAATTAGTGTATGATGTGAAGTTGTCAAAATTAGTTTCCAAATACATGGTTCCACTTCCACCAGCCAAATTGTCATTTCCATTTCTAGCACTTAATGAGTAACTAAAAGTCCAATCATTGCATGGTTCTAACGTAATTAATCCTGTAAAAACAACCTGCTGAACACCTGGTAGGGTGCCGCCATTACATTCACTATTTGCAATTTCACTGGGACATAATTGTGAAATTTCAGAGACTTCAGGGCTATCAAGCGTCAGCGTGATTGGAGCTAGACCGCAATCATTGTCGATCTGAACAGTTACAGAGGTGGGATAACCAACTCCGCCACAATCTCGAAAGATGGTTAGCGAAAAAGCATATTGGTCAGGGAATGGTGTTGGGTAAACAGAGATGTGACCACCAGTAGCGTGACTACCAAAACTGGTAGAAATAATAGTACAGAAGAAAAACAGTACTAAGGTTTTAATAAAATATTTCATAATTATTGAGTTTGTAGTACAAGTTAAACGGTTTAATTTTTTAGTAGTTGCCTAATACGAAATAAATATAAATTGTTGTTATTCAGTGTTTTATAATATGTTTTTACCCCAAATGCAAGTGGTAAGCAAAAGGACTTGAGTTCCTAAGAATTATTTGTTTGGGTAATTTTACAAGAAAAATTATAGCGTTCATGGCATATTATTTTTAAAGGTAATGCCTCGCATCTTATAAACGCAAGAACTTTCTCAACAGTTGCCAAAATTACTTATTTTTCTGTTACAAACAATTCAAACAAAGCTATTGGACATACCATACAAAACTGGAGACTCAGTTAAGCTACGCTGCTAATTTATGATTATTTATTTCCAATTTAAAGCTGAGTGCCTTCTGTTCCTGTTGTACCAAGTTTCTATCCATTTAAAAATAGAGAGTTCAGCATCCGAAAAATGGTTGTAATTATTTTTATAAACCCATTGAGTTTTCAAGCTCTTAAAAAAACTTTCGGCTACAGCGTTATCCCAACAGTTTCCTTTTCGACTCATGCTTTGCTTGACTAATTTATAGCTTTTAAGGATGTTTCTGAATGTTTCGCAAGCATATTGACTTCCTCTATCGGAATGAAAAATCAATTCATTTTTAATTGGTCGGTTTCCAACAGCCATGTGCCAAGCTCTAATTACAGTTGATTCAACGGTCATATCTTGACTAACCGACCAGCCAATTACCTTTCGATCAAACAAATCAATAATAACTGTTAGATACGCCCATCCATTTGAGGTTTCAATATAAGTGATATCAGATACCCAAACTTGATTTTTTCTTGAAACAGAAAAATTTTAATTTAATAAATTCGGAGTGATTGGGTAGTTATGTTTTGAGTCAGTAGTAGACTTAAACTTACCTCTTCTGCTTGCTTTAATTCCAATTTACTTCATCATTCGTCCTGTCCGAGGCCTTAACATCTTAAACCCACATTTTTCTAACTCTACAGCCATTCTTGGCGCGCCATAACTTTGATAAGTTTCTTCAAATATTTCTTCTATGACGGATATGATTTTCTCATTTTCTAACCACCTATTTGATGGTCCATTTTTCAACCAATGATAATAACCGCTACTACTAACTTTTAAAAGTCCATACATCTTCTCAACAGGATATTTTAGTTTATGTTGTTTCATAAACCTAAATCTTTCCTGTCGCTCTTGGAGAAGATGCTGATGGCCTTTTTTAATATTTCGGTTTCAAGTTGTGCATCCTTCAAGGCTTTTTTTAATCGAGCTATTTCTCTTACTTGATCTGTCATTTTCGGTTTTCCATAGCCTGGGAAACTCTTGTGAGAATATTGTTCTTTTTCCCTTTTCCAACGTGAATCATTGGTGATCCAATTCATAATTCTCGTGCGGCAGCAGCCACATTACATTTTTCTTCACTCAATGCTATTGCTTTTTCTTTGTATTGAGCGGTGTATTTTCTTCTACTCATAGTGCTAAGTTAATTTTCCTGACAACAGTATCTTAACTCACTCTCCGATTTAATGTAGTATATCCAGCTTGAAGAAGTACTAAATTCTGGAAAACAATAGTGTTTGAACATGAATTTTTGATTCAAAACTAACTAACATTTATTTTTCGTATATTAGAAGCAACAGAACTTAAAATTTTAGTCATGAAGAGAAAAGTATTCCCATTTTTCGTGCTTATTGATGAGCAGGTAATTCCAAAGTTACTTTGGACTGTCTTATTATTAACAGCTACTCAATTCGTTTTTTCACACGGCACTGTAACAAGTCCTGCCAGTCGAGTTTGGAATTGTTATCAGGAGAACCCAGAGAATCCAAGTTCTCCGCCTTGTATTGCTGCAGTAATCTCTCATGGTACACAACCTTTATATGATTGGAATGGAATTAATCAAGCAAACGCCAACGGGCAACATATGTTATATGTAATGGATGGCAACTTAGCCAGTGGTGGAAGACCAATGATATACGGCGGATTAGATCAAGTCACTCCTGATTGGGTTGCAACAACTGTTTCTGCTGGTCCAGACACAATTACGTGGACAAATTCTGCTCCCCATGCAACCGCCTATTATCAAGTTTACATAACAAAAGATTCTTGGACACCAAGTCAACCATTGACATGGGATAATCTTATACTTCTGGTTCAAACTCCCCCAAGTGCAGCTGCAAGTAGTGTTGATATCCCCGTAATCCTTCCTGTTAGAACAGGTAAGCATGTTATTTACAGTGTTTGGCAACGGTCAGATAGTCCGGAAGCTTTCTATTCAACCAGTGATGTAGACTTTGGATCGTCTTTATCAATTTCTGCACACAAAGAAACGTCTGCAACATTTGAGCAAAATTATCCGAATCCATTTAATTCAATCACCACAATAAATTATTCGTTGAAGGAAAAAGCATTTGTAAGCCTTAAAGTATATAATATTCTTGGGGTAGAAGTATCAACTTTACTTAATGATATTACATATCCCGGTCAGTACAAATTGGTTTTTAATAGAGAAAAATTGCCTAACGGTGTATACTTCTATATTTTTCAGGTAGGAGATTTCATTGAAGCAAAACGAATGATTATACACGGCATCCCTTAGAGACTAGTGCAATAAACCTGAACTCTTACAAAAAGTCGTACACAGATTTAAGAGTTATGCCACCTTTATTTTTAAGTAGTATCCAAGTTCAACTTCTCTAGTGGTTTTATATCCAAGAGAAGAATGAACGTTGATTATTATATCAGGTCTCAAGTTAGAGATGTGACCTTCTTTTTATACAGATTAACCAAAATATATGCCTAGTCCCCAACAATTGTTCTTGATCCTATATAAATTCCTTAAAATCAAAAACCCTAAGACATTTGATACATCCTAGGGTTTTCTATTCCTGCAGCCATACAGGCGTATTTTAATAAGAGCAAAAAAGCCCATCAAAAGATGAGCTTTTTGCGGTCTGGATCTCGGCTGAGCCGAGACGACCCCACTTGCTACAATTCATTTTTTTCAGATTTAATCAACCAGTTTAAATAGTTATAATTTTGCCTTTTTAACATCTTTTCAAATTTTAGAGCTTCAGACTTTAGCTCAAATTGCTTAATAAATATTAGTTCCCAAGGTCCTTTGTTTTTGGTGAAATTACTTTTGTTTGAATTGTGATAGTTTAATCTTTTTTCAATATTTGTGGAGTATCCCTTGTAGAATATATTATTGGGGTTTCTTATGATGTATACCAAGTGAGTCATATCTTAAGTGGTAAATATATAAATTCCTTAAAATCAAAAACCCTAAGACATTTGATACATCCTAGGGTTTTCTATTCCTGCAGCCATACAGGCGTATTTTAATAAGAGCAAAAAAGCCCATCAAAAGATGAGCTTTTTGCGGTCTGGATCTCGGCTGAGCCGAGACGACCCCACTTGCTACAATTCATTTTTTTCAGATTTAATCAACCAGTTTAAATAGTTATAATTTTGCCTTTTTAACATCTTTTCAAATTTTAGAGCTTCAGACTTTAGCTCAAATTGCTTAATAAATATTAGTTCCCAAGGTCCTTTGTTTTTGGTGAAATTACTTTTGTTTGAATTGTGATAGTTTAATCTTTTTTCAATATTTGTGGAGTATCCCTTGTAGAATATATTATTGGGGTTTCTTATGATGTATACCAAGTGAGTCATATCTTAAGTGGTAAATATATAAATTCCTTAAAATCAAAAACCCTAAGACATTTGATACATCCTAGGGTTTTCTATTCCTGCAGCCATACAGGCGTATTTTAATAAGAGCAAAAAAGCCCATCAAAAGATGAGCTTTTTGCGGTCTGGATCTCGGCTGAGCCGAGACGACCCAGCCAATTCCATGTAATAAGAGCAAAAAAGCCCATCAAAAGATGAGCTTTTTGCGGTCTGGACGGGACTCGAACCCGCGACCCTCGCCGTGACAGGGCGATATTCTAACCAACTGAACTACCAGACCAATTATCTTAAGCCTTTCGGCGCTATTTCAATTTAAAGATGCTTCCCTCCGAAAGCGGGTCAAAAGTATATATTCTTTTTCTTATGGCAATGAAAAATATAAAAAAAATAGATTTTTTTTCAGTGTCAAATCATTTTACTTCTTTTAATAAGGTATTGTTGTAGAGAAAACTCAATTCCACTGTGAATATCTGCTTCAATATAATCAATTTTAAACTGCGAACATTTTAGTTTTAATGCCTTTAGTCGGTCATTAATATTTTTCTGATACGCCGGTTTAACTTCATTAGGATGTAACTTTACTTTACGCCCATTTTCAAGATCAATAAATTCAGTTGGTTTATTTACAAAATCAAAATCAATTTCTTTTGATTTATCCAAAACGTGAAATAAAATGACCTCATGTTTATTATGTTTTAGATGAAGAAAGGCTTCAGCTAATTCATCAACACTTTCAGATGAAAATAAATCAGAGAATATAACAATAAGGGACCGTTTATGTGTGCTTTCAGCAACTTGATGTAGTACTTGAATCAATTTGGTTGGTTGATTGAGTACTTCATGTTGTCGTTTCATCACCTCCTCTAGAATACTATAAATTTGTTTATGATGTTTATTAGATGTTTTTATGGCTGTTTCAGCAATGATGTCATGGTTAAACACGCTGATTCCTGCACCATCTCTTTGTCTTTTCAATAATTCAATTAAAGAAGCAATGGCATATACGCTAAACCCCAATTTATTGACAGGTTCTTTTTCAGAAAGTTTAGGGAAATACATTGAAGAAGATACATCTAACACAAAACGACATCTTAAATTGGTTTCTTCCTCAAACCTTTTGACAAATAATTTATCAGTTCTGGCGTAAAGTTTCCAATCAATATGCTTAGTAGATTCTCCAGTATTATAAAGTCTATGTTCAGAAAATTCCACAGAAAATCCGTGAAACGGTGAACGGTGTAATCCAGTAATAAATCCCTCAACAACCTGTTTAGCCAATAGTTCCAAATTCCCAAATTTAGCCAATTCCTGAATGTCAATTTTACCGTACACTTAAAATTATTTTAACCGAAGGTAGGGATATTATCAAAAATATCTTACATTTATAAGGCTAAATTTGAAAGAAATGAATGATCAAAATAAAAAACGGCTTTGTTTGTCATGTGAAGCTGAAATATTTGGTCGTGTTGATAAAAAGTTCTGTTCAGATTATTGTCGAAATGCCTTCCACAATGAAGTGAATCGTGATTCTTCCTCTTATATTCGAAAGGTCAATAATGTACTTAGAAAAAATAGGCGAATTTTGGCCAAATACAATCCAAGAGGCAAATCAAAAATTAGAGAATCGGTATTATTGGAAGATGGATATAATTTCGGATTTCACACCAATGTTTATAATACAAAAAAGGGTGGAAAGTATTACTTTTGTTATGATCAAGGATTTATCAAGCTGGATGAAGGTTGGGTTGCTCTTGTGATAAGACAAGATTACGTAAAATGATAAAGCGCAGTATTCAAGCCATATTTATATTTCCAGTAAAGATATACCAGTGGGTGATTTCACCTATCTTACCAAGTTCTTGCAGGTATAATCCTACTTGTTCTCATTATATGATTGAAGCTATAAAAGAATGGGGGGTAATCCGCGGTTCTTGGATGGGCATTAAACGCATTGCATCCTGTCACCCTTGGGGAGGACAAGGTCATGACCCAGTCCCAAAGCGCTCAAAAAAGACATAAAAAAAGCCCTTCTTAAAGGGCTTTTTTTTTATTTATTAATGACCTTGAATTCTGGCTCTATTACAGCATAATCTTTGCTGTCAGCAAATTTTCGCTTTGCATTTTTTAGCCAGGCTTTAAATTTTTCTGGCGTTCCATGATTCGCATAATTTGCTTTGCCAGAAATGTTGTTTTCATTATGATCAACCACAACATATAGAGGTTGGGTCACTTCTTGATATCTGTCTATTTGCATATTTGTCCAACGGTGACCTACTGTTTCCATTGTTGAGCCAGTAACCATTGGTTTGCCTTTGTGTTCATCAGTTAACGGTGTTCTTTCATCAACGTACAAGGAAGCTACAATAAAGTCTTCTGCCATAATTGGGGATATAGATTCATGTGCCCAAACATTTTCTTCCATTCTACGGCAATTCACACACGCCCAACCTGTAAAATCAATCAATAAAGGTTTATTTATTTTTTTAGCATATGCCAATGCTTCATCATAATCTCTGATTGTCATGATGCCATGACCATGTGCATGAGTTGAAGCAGGCCATCCCGCATCTTCATCCACTTTTGGCGCTTCACCATAGAAACCATGTGGTGATTCAGAATAAGTCATTGGTGGAGGGAATCCAGAAATTAATTTTAGGGGAGCCCCCCATAAACCTGGAATCAAATAAATGATAAAACAAAGGTTTACTAATGCAAATAACATTCTGCCAACAGATAATTTAGTTACTGGACTATCATGCGGCATTTGAATTTTGCCAATTAGGTAAATGAACAGCATAACAAAAACACCAATCCATAAGGCTAAGAAAACTTCTCTCTCTAAGAAATGCCATTGTTGAACAAGATCAGCATTAGATAAGAATTTTAAAGCAAAGGCCAATTCAATAAAACCTAATACAACTTTAACAACGTTTAACCATCCTCCTGATGAAGGTAAAGAATTTAACCATCCTGGGAAGGCAGCAAATAAACCAAAAGGTAAGGCTAAGGCTAGTGAAAAACCTAGCATAGCGACAACAGGTCCAATTACACCTCCAGAGGCTGATTGGATCAGAACAGTTCCTACAATTGGACCAGTACAAGAAAAAGAGACTAAAGCAAGTGTAAATGCCATAAAAAAGATCCCAATAAGTCCACCTTTGTCAGCGTTTTTATCTGCTTTATTAACCCATGATTCTGGTAACGTAATTTCAAAAGCTCCAAAAAATGAAACAGCAAATATGACAAACAATGCAAAGAAAGCTATATTGACATAAGGATTAGTTGACATGGCATTTAGTGCATCTCCACCAAATACAGAAGCAACCAATACACCTAAAATAACATAAATAAGTATAATTGATACAGAGTATAATATTGCTTTTCTTATACCTTCAGATTTAGTTTTAGATTGTTTAGTAAAAAAAGATACAGTCATTGGTATCATAGGAAATACACAAGGGGTTAATAAGGCAACAAATCCACCTAGAAATGCAACAATGAATAATAACCAAAGTGATCTCTTGTCCGTTCTGGTCCCACTGTCAATAGCTTCACTCAAATCAAAAGTGGCGCTAATTTCTTGGCTATTTTCAAAGCTATTTTCGCAACCATAGAGGTATACTTCCAGATCAAAATCCAAAGGTTGAATATTATTAGTGTCTTTGATTAATATTTTTTGATTGTAGGTAACAATATATTTGTAACCCATAGTATCTTGATCAGAAGTTAAATCAACTTTCTGAGCTGTTACTTGTGCTGGTCCATCAAATGTGAAGTTGCTCGAGTCTTTATAGGTAATCTTAGATCGATAACCTTTTGGGTTATTAAAGGCGTACATTCCGAATAATGAGTCAACTTCAAATCCTAGAGAAAGAGAATAAGAGGTGTAGTCATTACGTGTAGATTTATATAGGTTTACTTTGACGGGTTTAAATTTTGAATCAGCAGGATAATCATAACCCTCGCATAAACCATATAATACAAAGGTTGTGTCAATATTACTTCTTTCACCTGACGTTGTTATTGACTCTGAATCGGAGCCTTGACTTTGATCATCTCCAGAGTCATCACAATCACTTCCTTTTCCCTTAATATCAATTATGGTATTGCCATCAGTAGGCGGAAAACAAGCTTCTAAACATGCCATGAAAGTATAATCTAGCTCGAGTTTGAAATTGTCTATTGATTTAATTTTGATTTTTTGTTTGAATATCGCTTTGTCGCCTGGGAATATTTTTTCAGGGAATTGACCTTCATGAAGTTCAGTGCCATATTCTTTTGCTTTACCTAAAAGTTCATAATTATCAGAAGGCTTAAAACGAAACTCAGTTGGAAAACTAACTGCTCCTTCGGGTTGTTTTTGAGTATAAATATGCCAGCCATCCTTTTGGTGAACCGTAATTACGATAGTAGCTTCGTTACAGGACGCATAGTTGACTTTGAACTGCCAATCAATGACGTCATTTACAGAGCTTGGCATATCTTGTCCAAACGAAACACTTGATAACAATGCAAAAAGGATTACTAAATATTTTTTAAACATATAAGTTTGATTAGGATTAGGTATTTGGAATACAAATTTAGAATAAAGATTAAAATAAGTGCCGCTTTATAAAGATTTAATCTTGTAAAGCTATGGTGTAAAAAAAACGGCCTAAACCGTTTTTAATAATTTGATTTACAATGTTTTTAAATAATGTTTAAGCTGTTTATTCTTGAAATAGGAAGCCAAATTCCTCCTTTCAAACAAATAAATTTCGAACCAGTTGCCCAAATAGTAGTTTCTACGGTTTTTGGTCCGTCATCATCAATAAAGTTAATGCGCATTTTGCCATGATGAATATTTCCTAGTCTTGTTGCTTCAATTAATTTTGCTCTTAGATTTGGAGATTGTTCAACCTCTAGATGCTTTTTGAATTTCAAGTCTGGAATGATTTCTTTTTCGATCAAAGTAGCAGTTTCTCTCTCATTCATAACGTTTGTTTTGGATTTAATATTCTCTACAACCGTTAATATTGCTATAACGGAGGATTAAGTTACAAAAAAAAAGAGTTCCAAAATAAAAAAGTCAAAAAAAGTTGCGACGTTATTCATGAATAGTCAAAAATTGATAAGATAAATCAGTTTATAATTAATCTAACTTAAAAACAATAGCTTAAAGCACAAATTTTTGGATAAATACCATGACTTCAACGTCGGTACCCATGACGTCAATTTTTTGGACATATAAACTAGAAAAGAATCTTTGCATGACCCGTTTGGCTGTCTCTGAATCATCAATCAATTTTAGAGTAACGTAAATCCCTTTTTCCGTTGTCATTGTTGTTACCTTAAAATATTCAACATAATAGGCTCTGACTTTTTCTATCTGTTCAACAGTAAAGCTGTTATCAAATTCGAAATGATAAACACCAAGAGACTTCGCTTCGTTGGCTTTGTCTGTATCGGCAAAAATAACTTTGTTGTCTTGAGAGAAAGCAGAAAGTGTTAATAGTGAGAAAACTACAATGCTAAATATTTTTTTCATGGTATCGAATTTTAATGATCTTGTACTTATAACGAAAACTTTATGTTAATCGTTGTATAAAGGTATGAAAAACCATGATAATTTTTTGATTTTACAAGTATTTTAAATCCTAAAATTTATATTTGTTCAATGGGATTGGCACTATTTTATGATGGATCATTAATTGAAGCAGGTTGTGATGAGGCTGGAAGAGGTTGCTTGGCTGGACCAGTGGTTGCTGCTGCAGTCATATTACCAAAATCTTTTAGAAATGAGATGTTAGATGATTCAAAAAAATTGACTGAAAAGCGGCGTGAACAATTATTTCCTATAATTAAGTCTGAAGCTGTTTCTTATGGCATTGGTGTCGTTAGTCCTGAAGAAATAGATGAGATAAATATTTTAAATGCTTCTTTTTTGGCTATGCATAGGGCAGTCGATCAATTGAATCAGCCCCCTGAATTACTGCTTATTGATGGCAATCGGTTTAATGCATACAAAGCGATCAGGCATGTTTGCATTATCAAAGGTGACGGCAAATATATGTCAATTGCTGCTGCTTCCGTTTTGGCTAAGGTGTTTCGTGATCAGTTGATGATGGATTATGATTCGAAAATGCCAGAATATGGTTGGAAAAAGAACAAAGGTTATCCTACAAAGGCTCACCGCGCAGCAATAGCTGAATTTGGAGAAACAGATATACACAGAAGAAGTTTTAAGTTATTGGCTGACGATCAGCTAACTTTAGATTTTTGATTCACATTTTGATGTGAAAAGGTATTTCTTTCTGCTATGTAGCACTTGCTATTCTGTGCTAAATTTGTGTAAAAATATTGAATGTTTAGTCTCATATTCAGGATAATTTTCTTGTGTTTATCTCTGTGCTTAGCTGGTTATGGTGGGTTTTATGTTTACCAAAAGCAAAAGTATGTCACTAATCATAATTCCTTTTTTGTAGAAACCAATTATAGTGCGGTCTATATTCCATCTGTTAAACAAATTGTTAAGAAAGAAGAATTATCGCAAGTCATTTCAACGCTTAAAATGCCTGAAGGTGCGTTTGATATTTTCAAGGATATCCTTGATCAAAAGAGAATTAATCATGACTTTTCAGTTCAGATTAGCTACAAAGATGATTGGTATGTGATTAGTTTTAATGGACTTGCAAGTGCGTCTTTTGAAAAATACTTTAATACAATTTTACCAAATACTAAGAAGTCAGTTCAGATTTTGGGTAAAACAGTTTATCATAAAACAAGTCAAGGTTATTTGGCTTTAAGTAATCAACCGATTCTTATAAATATAGATGCAGTCTTTGAAAAACTGGAAGGAAATGCTGATTTTTTTTATAGTCATGATAAGCTAGCAAAAGCCTATAAATTAAACAATAAACAGCTTTTTCATACATCAATAGTGAGTGGGGATTTCATTGGGAAATCGGTTGATCCATTCAGTATTCTATCTCATTGCCCAAATTCTGCTGATACGCTAGAATTTTATGGTAGTACTCGATTTAGTGAAGATGCTAGATTCTTGTTCGGATCAAAAGATTCTACCTTTTTTGGTTGGGTGGATGAGGCCGTTGTATTCTTAAAAAAAGATAGCTTTGAAATCATAGTTGGAAAACAAAATGACCAAATCAATCTCAAAAATTATTTAGAAGAGGTAACACTGAGCTTATCTGACGATTCTTTACTACCTGAAAAAATATACTTAAATAACTTCGAAATTATGCCATTTGACTTTGGAGGAGATTGGAAAAGCGTATTTCCATTTTTGAATTCTGATCTAAACTATTATAGTGAATATAATAACTACATTTTTTTGTCCAAGTCCTTACAAGGCATGTATTGGTTGCTACGTGAATTGCAGTTAGGTAATACATTCGAAAAAAATAGATTAAACCAACAGATTACCTCAAAGTTGAATCGGTTAAGAATTGTGACCTCAGCGTCAAATTTCAAATATGATATAGAATCAAAACTAAAAAAAGGTAAGCATCTTAATTTTCAGGTAAGTCAAGTTGAGTTTGATACTAGTTTAGTTTTGACTCAGGATGTGTCAAGTTTTTCATACTTGAAGTCAGTTGAATTAATTCGGCAAATAGAGCATAAGATTTTTTTAAAAGGGTCCGATTTTATTGAAATGACGGATATGTCAGGTGAGATATTGTGGTCGAAAAGTTTTCCAAATCCAATTCAAAATGAACCTGTATTTATAGATTCAGATCTTGATGGTCAATTGGAAATTATTTTTTCTGAGGGTAATAATTTGCATTGTTTTGATGTCAAAGGTAAAGCGTTAGATGGGTTTCCTTACACGAGTAATTCAAAAATAAATCAACTTTTAGCAGTTAATTACGATAACTCAACTATTCGAATTTTAATGAATACTGACGGAACAATTAAAAATATAGATGGTAAGGGAAAAACAGTAACAGGTTGGTCAGTGCCAGATAATATTGGAGATTTAGATCAACCCCTTTACTTTTCATCAGTTAATGGGTTTGACTTCATATTTTGTACGACAAGTCAAGATTCAATTTTAGTCTTTAACAGACGTGGGGAAAGGCGATTTCCTAAAATTTTTAAACGATTAATCCAAAACACTTCACCCTTTGTTTCGGGTCAGTCAGAGTTAATTTCAGCTAGATTATTAGGTTATTCAAATCAACATATATTTAATCAATATTTAGGTACAGGTTTATTGGATTCAATTTCAACCAAACCACACAGTCAACCAGATAGGGTATCGTGGATAAAGGGAGTAAATAAAAATCTACTTGCAATTGAATTTAATGATAAATTAGAATTATATAATGAGTTTGGAATTTTGGAAAATGAAATCATTAAGCCAGTTGCTAATTCTAAATTAATTAATAGCCAGTCTATTGCAGAAGAAACATACCTGTTTTTTAATTTACAAACAAATAAAGTATATTTGTTAGATGGCTATGGGAATTTAAAACATAAGACCGCACTTAATTGCAGTGAGATTGCCAGTTATTCCAATAATAGGTTGATAACGGTTGTAGATAAGAAAGTCATTGTTTATTATTTTAAATAAAGAGTATGAAAAAATTTAAGTTAGTATTAATCATAATGGCGCTTTGTCATTTTGGCTTTAGTCAAGACTTTTTGGGTTATAGACAAAGCAATTATGCCGGCGTGAATTCGGCTAGTCTTAACCCTGCGTTTATCGCTGATAATCGATTATTGGTTGATGTTAATCTAATGAGTATAAATGTAACGGGATATAATGATTATATTTTCTTTAACCCTTTTGCAATGCCTTACGGCTACAAAAAGACAATTTTAGACACCGTTGATCAATCAGCCGACTTTTATATGAATGATCCATATAATTGGAGAGTTATTTCTGCTGATTCTGCTGATTATGTTAAAAATACTTTAGGCATAGGAAACATATTTGAATTCAATAATCCACAAGGTTTTGCAAGGAATGCCTTTTATAATCATGAGATTTCAATATTTAATTTTATGGTTTGTTTAGATGAAGAAATTTCATTTAGCCTGGGGTATAAACAACGGACTTTTGTGAATGCTGATAGAGTGTCAAGTGAAGTTGTTCGGCTAGCGCGGACTGATTTGGAACTGCCAGATCTATGGCTTAAAAATTTTAATACTCAGGCAGTAAAAATGTCTCTCAATTCATGGAATGAATTTAGTTTTGGTTTAGCTTCGGTTCTTTATGATGAAGAAGAACATTTTGTTAAGTCTGGATTTACCCTAAAGTTATTACAAGGTCTTGGTGCTGCTTTTGTGAGTACTGAGAATTTTCGCTACAATCTTTTAAATGCTGATACCTCAGTATCTATGAATGGTGACTTTCATTATGGCTATTCAGAAAATTTGGAAGAAGCGACTTTTGCACAGAACCTGACACCACAGTCATTTGGTTTAGATTATAATGCACCGTTCAAAGGTGTGGGCTGGGGTTTTGGACTAGACCTAGGTGTAGTATATGAATGGCGTCCAGACTGGAAAGCATTTAAATACGATATGGATGGCGAAACAAATTTGTACAAAGCTGATGAAAACAAATATAGATTGAGAGCTGCATTTGCTGTTAATGATATTGGTGGAATTAATTACAGAAGGGGAGAAGAAAGTCGCGGATTTAAGGTTCATACTACTGATTTGTTTGATCTTGGGAATATTGAAGATTCTGATGGGTTGTTAAGTTTTAATCGAAATATTGACACCATGGTTCAGGCTGGTCAAGCTAGTTATATTGATGATAATGGTAAATTTTTCATGAATTCACCTACTCATATTACCGCGAATATTGATTATTCAATTTTCAGAAACTTTTATGTCAATGCAAATGTTTTTGCAGCATTTGGGATGAAAAATAACCATGATGTTTCGCATTATCATAGTAGTTTTAGTTTTACACCAAGATATGATTCAAAATATGTGGGCATTGCTACACCCGTATCGTATTCCAAAATATACGGAACAAGAATCGGTGCAAGTCTTCGCGTATTTCCAATAGTCATTGGAACTTCTAACCTCAAACCATTCTTTAGCACTCAAAAAGATGTGGAACTTAGTGGTGCCGACATTTATTTTGCAATTAAAATTCCAATCTATCGAAAAACACCTCGTGATTTTGATGGTGATAAGGTTTCTGATAAACTGGATTTATGTGAGGAAACACCAGGAGTCTGGGAATTTAAAGGTTGTCCAGATTCCGACAATGATGGAGTGCAAGATTCTGAAGATAGATGTCCAACTGAACCTGGTTTAATTGAGTTTAGTGGCTGTCCAGATTCAGATGGGGACAAAATTATTGACTTAAGGGATGATTGCCCGCAAACACCTGGTTTAATTGAGTTTAATGGTTGTCCAGATTCAGATGATGATAAGATCATAGATTCAAATGATGATTGCCCACAAACACCAGGTTTACCAGAGTTTAATGGTTGTCCAGATACTGATGGTGATGGCATTAAAGATGGTGATGATCTTTGTCCAGAAGCTGCTGGTCCTGCTTCGAATAATGGTTGTCCAGATACTGATGAGGATGGCATTTTTGATTATCTTGATGAATGTCCTACTGTTGCTGGCCCAGCTGAAAACAAAGGTTGTCCTTGGCCAGATACTGATGAAGACGGCATCCTTGATAAAGACGATAAATGTCCAAATAATGCTGGTCCAGCTGAAAATGATGGATGTCCTTATATTGATACTGATGGTGACGGCATTCTTGATAAGGATGATGAGTGTGTAAATGTACCAGGGATTCTGGAAAACAATGGTTGCCCTGAAATTAAAGAAGAGGAGCAGGAGATTTTAAATACTGCTTTTGAAAACCTTGAATTCGAAACAGCTAAGGCAATTATTAAGGATGTGTCTTTTGAGTCATTAGATGCACTAGCTGATTTACTTATTAAGAAGCCAGATTGGCAACTTACTGTAGCCGGTCATACAGATAGTCAAGGTGGAGCTCAAAATAACCTGATTTTATCCAAGAAAAGAGCTGAAGCAGTAAAAGTCTATCTAAATCAACGAGGTGTTGAGGAAAGTAGAATCATTGTTCAATATTATGGTGAAGAAAAACCAATTGCAGATAATGAAACTCCTGAAGGAAGACAGAAAAACAGAAGAGTGGAAATGACTATTATATTTGAGTAATTTTGTTACTTTTTATAAATGATGCTTTATACTTTTAAAAAATGATGAAAGAAATAGTTCTATCAATATGCACAATCTTATTAATTGTAAGTTGTGGTGATGATAATAAAATAGAAGAAGATGTTGATCAAGACCAAAGAGATTCTATTGAGTCAACAATTATTGATATTGTAATGGCTACTAAAGACTTGGATTCATTGGACATGATTCCAAGTCTTCGATTTTCCAGCGGTGAGAATATCACCTATACTGTTAAGCAATACATGTATCAAGGAGAAGTCAAAATGATTACTGTTGAAGATTACGCAAATGATTATGTCAGAGGAAGTGAGTTTTATTATGATAATGGACAACCTGTATTTGTTTCTGACTATATATCTGAATTTGATGACAGCTCAGAAGTGTACACCGAGCATATAATATTCTTAAACAATAACGAAGTCTATCAGTCTTATGTTAAAAACGAGTTTAATGATGAGCCTATTTTTGAAGACACATTGTTTGAAAAATCAACTATTGATATCTCCACCCTTGATTTTGAAAAACCGCTGCGGGCTTTACATCAAGAAGGAGAGTTTGAAATGTATTTTGATGAATTCTTACTAATAGAGCCACAATCTTATCTGATCGTTGAAAATGCTGATAGCTCAATAAATGCAGCTATTTTTATTAAATATGGGGACGAGTTATTAGACAAAATGTTTGAAGATCCGAAAGCCTTTGAAAAGAAAAAGATCTGGGTAAACCACTATTTTGAAGAAATGAACGGCATTGAGCGTATGATTTACAATGGCGCTAAGTTGCGAGAGGATTAGAGCTAGAGTTCTATTGTAATGCTTTTAATTCTGTCAATACCCTTGATAGATTTAACGTTAACGGTTACTCGATATTTGGTTTTACCTGAAAAATAGGATCCAATAAAATACTTTGTTCCGCCTGAATCGCCTTCATGTTCAATTTTAAAACTTGAAACTTTATGCTGAGTAAAGAAGGTTGTTAGTACCTGTTGAGCCTGAGAACTTGAATATAAATTTGCTTTACCTAAAATAGAAATATTTACATTAGGAGAGAAAGAAGCTGATAAGATTTTTGCATTACCTTTAGAAAAACCAGATAAAATATTCTGCTTCACCGAATAGGCAGCTAGAGGTTTTGAAATTGGCACCTTTCTGTCCATAATTTTTGCAACCTTCTTATAGTTGCTCGCAACCACATCCGACTTTTCTTCCTGTGCCCGAATGCCAGATACAGAAAAGATAAAAAAGAGAACAATTAAATTTTTCATTTCAATTTTTACATTAATTTTACTAAAGTATCAAACCTACAAAAATTAAGCCATTATTCTATTCAATATATGAAAATTAAGGTCATAGTCATAGGAAAGACACATAAATCTTTTTTAATTGAAGGAGAAAATGAGTATCTGAAACGGCTAAAAAGATACATAGGTATTGAAAAGATTGAAATTCCAGATTTAAAAAATGCAAAGAAACTTAGTCAAACTGAAATTAAACAAAAAGAAGGGCAATTGATATTACAAAAAATTGATTCCAGTAGCTTTATTGTACTTCTTGATGATAAAGGCAAGGCAATGAGTTCACTTAATTTTTCAAATTGGTTACAAGAAAAAATGAATCGGAGTTATAAAACATTGGTTTTTATTATTGGTGGTGCGTATGGTTTTTCAGATGAGGTGTATAAGATTGCAAATGAAAAAATGTCTCTTTCAAAAATGACCTTTAGTCATCAAATGATTAGAATGCTGTTTTTCGAACAAGTTTATCGCGCTTTTTCTATATTGAATAACGAACCTTATCACCACGAATGATATCACTAATAGATTGGGGCATATGGGTTGTTTATCTAGTAATTATATTTTTTGTATTATGGTTTTATAGATATTCTAAGTCAGCAGAAGAATATCGATTTTTTTTACCAGGCTTTTTAATTAAAGTATTCGGCAGTATTGCTTTCACATTAATCTATGTTTACTACTACAAGTTTGGTGATTCCTTTGAATATTATAAAGGTGCGCTAGCTCTGAATGAGGCCATGTCCAATTCATGGACAGATTATATTGATTTATTATTTTCAGAAAGTTCAACAGACTTTATGAATCACCTCATACGTTATACCAATTCTCTTGAATATGCTGATACTCCAGAGGAGTGGTTTATGGTTAAGTTAATTTCCCCAATTTCCTTTATCGCTTTTAAATCTTATTTAGTCATTAACTTATTAATGGGATTTATTTCATTTTGGGGTAGTTGGAAATTATTTAAAGTATTTGCTGATATTTTGCCAGATAAAAAGACCTTAGCTTTTATTTCGGCTTTTTTAATTCCTTCTGTTGTGTTCTGGGGGAGTGGTATCATGAAGGATACTATAACACTTGCTGGCGTAAATTATATCATTTATGCGCTTTATTTTGGGTTTGTAAAAGGACAGACTAAGTTTATTTATTATGTCACAATTCCAATTTGGTTTTACATCACCTTTAAATTGAAATCCTATATCACAATTGCATTATTGCCTGGGGTGGTATTGACGGCTTATTATCACTTAAAATCAAAAATTAATTCCAATTTTATTCGGATTATAAGTGGCCCGATATTGTTAATCACATTAACGTCCTTAAGCTTCCTAGGGCTAAAATCCTTGAGCGAATCAAGTCAGAAATATAGTACTAGTCAATTGGAATGGAAAGTGAAAGGGATACACTCCTGGCATTCTGATGAGGGAACAGGAGGGTCATCATACAATTTAGGTCAAATTGACTATACACCGATTGGTGTTGTAAAAAAAATCCCAGAGGCTTTAAATGTTACTTTTTTTAGGCCATATCCATGGGAAGCTCGAAATGCTATTGTCTTTTTAGGCGCACTTGAGAGTGCATTTATTTTAGGTTTATTTCTTTTGACCCTTTATCAAAGTAATTTCCGTCCGCTTAGGTATATCAATAATCAGTCGATCTTAAAAGGGATGTTGATATTTGTCCTAATTTTTGGATTTGCAATTGGCTTTACATCATATAACTTTGGTGCCCTTGGTCGTTATAAAATCCCAATTTTTTCATTATTTACTTTTATTCTGTTTTATATCAGAAGTAAAGCAATAAAAAAAGCTATCTAATACCCCTTTTTTGTTTTGCCTTAAGATAAGTACATATACCAGGATGATAGAAGAGTTGGCTTTCTTGAGTTAAAGAGACAGCAGGTTCGTATTGATTAACTTTGATGGCCTCTATATGTCTGTCTATTAAATTAAGACCAAGACAATATTGAATGATTGGATATGTTGAAAAAGAATCTTTCTCAGTAATTTTACCAATCACCTGTCCTATTATTTGACCGGTATCTACACCAGAATCTATTAGGTGGAGTGTGGTGCCAAAAAGTTCTGGTTCATTGTTGTATAAAGCCCAATAGCCACCATGAACACCTCTATATTTTGGCGTAATACCAACATGTATATTGATTAATGGAAGATTAATTGAATCAATAACTTGTTTTGAAATGATTCTGGTCCCGTTAACGAAAATATAATGTGGATTACTTGTCTTTATTAGCTCAATAGAAAATCCATCATTAACTGAATTGATGTAGGTTAGATTTTGGTCAGGAATTTCTGTATCATTTCGGTTATTACTTTGGATGATCTCCTTCTGTCTTTCAATTGATTTTTTATTGAGGGATGGTTGGATAAAGGACATAAATAAAACTTGACTAATGGTCTTTAAAAGTCCTAACTTTTTAAATCGGTTGACAAGAAATTTTCGTTTCGAAATGTTAGCCTCAATCATTACTTCAACTTCATCAAAATGGCTTGATAAACAATGGTATAACAAATTTGTTGTTACACCTTCTGAAGCTAATATGAGTGCTTTTGATTTAGACAATTTGTTGGTAGATTTCTGACATGTTTAGTGATTCAAATTGATAATCATTTTGGAGAGATTTAAAATGATTTAAGATAATCTCCAACTGTTTGAAGTTATGATCAGTATGCTTAGAAAAATTATGTGGGTGCCACCAAAGGTGAAATATTTTTTTTGATTTAGCAGCTCTAGTCATTTGTGCTTTAATTCGTTTTATTTTGAGCTGCTCCACCATTTTTGGAAAATGATAAGGTTTTAAAAATCTACTGGCTGGAATATTTATCAAACCAGATTCTGTTTGAAGGTCTTTCCAATTGACAAAATTGTCACTGGTTAATTTAAGGTAAGCATCCGCAGTTCGTCCAATTTTCTTAAAAATTGATTCACTTTCAAAATCAGAATTTTTCCAAAAATGATTCTCTTGATTGCCTCGATACGTTCTAACTCCGTATTCATAACAGAGTTTAAGGTATTCTTTTTTTACTTGATTTCGCGGAAAAACAATACTTAGAACTTTCTGATTAATAGCGTTCTCAAAATTATCAAGATCTTTCTTAAAATCACTTAAGGTTTGTCCTTTCTCCAAGCAATAGTAATGACTAAATGTATGGCTTGCTAATTCTTGATGATCTGCGGTCTTAATTTTCTGGATATCGTCTTGCCCTAAAAATAGATTTGATTCAACAGAATCTAACTGATGCTTTTCAATAGGGAAAGGACTATACCTTTGGTTTTGATATGGGATATTTAAATCAGAATGCTCTTGTTGAAGAGTGCTTAATTGATCAAAATTTAATAAACCTACAGTAGCCCATGTGCAATGAATATCATATTTTTGAAACATATCCAAGAGCCGTTGCACTATAGCTGAAACTTTTGCTAAATCATTTACATTTTCTCTGATATCTTGTAGATCATGAAGTCCCCAATACTTCTCGAAATCAAGTGAAATACACAATGCACCGTTATTTAGTTTTTCTGACATGAAGGGACTGTTTGTAAAAGGCGACTGTTTCATCAACCATACGGTCTAAACAAAAATAGGAAACTAATCGTTCTTTAGCTTGCTGACTCAGTTTTTTTCGCTTTGATTCATTCTGAAGGAGTTCTAAAATTGCATTTCCCAGTTTATTTTCATCATATGGTGGCACGAGCAAACCAGTTTTTTGGTCTTGGATGATTTCGTTTGTGGCTGGAACATCAAAGCCAATAATTGGTAATTCTGCCTGCATGGCTTCCAAAAAAACTAATCCAAAACCTTCGGCAATAGAAGGGACAAGCATGACGTCAGAATTAGCCAAATAATCATAAATATTGGTTTTGTACCCCATAAATTGAACGTGATTCTCAAGTTTCAATTTAATTACAAGGTGTTTTAAATCTTTAATTAGTGCTTCATCACCATGACCAAGAATGACCAAACAGAAGTCGTTTAATTCAGGTTTTATATTGGCTAAAGCATGAAGTGCATAATGATGACCTTTAAAAGGGATGATCCTGCCAATAATTATAATCTGCTGATCGGCCAAGCGATATGTTGTATTCTTGTCATTTTGCATTTCTGGTAAATCAAAACCATGATGGATAGTTTTGATTTTCTCGATTTTTGATATTCCAGAATCTATAAATAATTGCTTGAGCCCATTTGAAACGGCAAACGATCGATCAATTTTACGTTCTGAGAACCGACACAATTTATAATAAAAGTTCTTTGGGACTTGATGACCATCAAAACCAAAATCCGAAATAAAAGCTTCATCATAACCGTGTTTTGTTGAAACAATTGGACAGCTAATAGTACCAGTTCTTTTAAGCAACGTAACCCAAAAGTCGGCGTGAATGAGATGAGAATGAACCATGTCAAATTGCCCATTTTTATAGATCGACCTGATGAATTTTAGTATGGATAAAATTGATCTGTCAGACCTAACCTTAAAAGTATGAATTTTCAAATTCAAATCTTGATAAACTTTGATGAAATGCTGCGCTTTTTCTAGATCAATTTGATTATAAATACAGACAAACTCTACTTCAATCCCTTTATTTTTTAACGCCGGAACCAATTCTAAAAAGTACTTTTCAGAACCTGCCAATGCTTTTACTTTTTGAACAAACAGGATTTTCATGACATCAAAAGATTACGATAGTTTTCAGCCATAATAGCATTAGAAAAATTTGAAACGACTTTTTCTCGAGCATTTTCACCTAATTTCTTAACTTGAGGATATTGAGCAATAACCAATTCAATTTTGGAATGTAAATCTTCAGCATTTCCAGTTTGGTATAATAACCCAGTTTCATGATCTATTAGAACTAAATTATTGCTAATGTTTGATGTGATTATTGGTAACCCGCATGACATAGCTTGTAAAATGGAAGTACTTAAGGTCTCTGCCACAGTAGCATGAACATAGAGGTCAATAGTTTGATAAAAATTAAGCATACTATCTTCATCTAAAAGACCTAAAAAAATGACTGAATCAGAAATGCCAAGTTGCTTTGTATGAGACTTAATACTATCCTCTAATTCTCCTATTCCTGCAATTTTTAATTTGAGGTTAGGATTAAGCGTTAGAACTTTTGAAAAAGCATCTAAAAGGGTGAGGTGCTCTTTTGAATCGACTAATCTAGACGCCATTCCTATTGTTACTACTGAATTTCCTAGTTCAGACGGTAAATATTTTTCGGCGTTTATACCATTTGAAATAATTTTCAAATTGGTTTTGACGGTATACTTATCAGTCAACTCCTGTTTATAATTCTCGTTTAAACACACAACCGAGTCTGCTCTTTTTAGCGCATATTTTGATAAAAAACGACCAATAAATGGCTTAGTATGATTCTCCTGATGCTCAACGTAAATTACTTTACATTTTTTAAACTTATTTCGATATTTAATAGCTGTTAAAATCAATTCGCTGTTGTGAATAATAATTCGATCTGGTTGTTCCTTTTCTAAAATGTGATAAAATTGATTTAAAGCCTGAAGATATTGCTTAGGTTTTTTTTTGATAGAATAATTTGTTAATTCTAATTGATCAACCTTATTTTGATAATCAATTAAAGTGTCTTCAATACCATAAAATACAACTATGTTGTTAAACCAATTACCAAAGTCAGATTCCAATAGAGAGAAGGCGACATTAGCGTGTCCTCCAAGACCAGAATATAGGGTTTGTATGACTTTAATTTTATCCACCAATAAAATGTTTTAGTATTGCAAAAGTGCGTCTTCGGCTAATCAAATAAAAAGGATTTTTAAGATTGGTTTGCCATAATAATTTTATGACCATGAGTCTTTCCTTATGCAGGCTTGCACTTAAAGCAGCTAAACTAGTTAATTCTAAATAAATGCGGCGTTTTAATATCGAACTTTCATTCCTTAATTCAGCTAAAATTATATTTCTTGACGTAAGAATGCTGTTTGCCGAGATAATTTGAATGCTCCTCTCACCATGTTGTACAATTGCAGCATGTACTTCGTTAGAAATATTTAGGGTGTGTTTTAAGCCAATTTTTAGAATAACTAACCAATCTTCGCCAATTGCTAACTGTCGGTTTTCGGAAAAAGGAATGTCATTAGCAATATCTTGTCTTAAAAAGAATTGACAGGCGAATTTATTTTGACACTGTATTGTAGGCCAAATTTTTTGTTGATTTAATTTTTCTACCTGAATTGTTTTGTCTGGAAATACTTCTTCGTATCTGGAATGGAAAAATTCGGGTTGTTTGAGTCTTTTCAATTGAATCCATGCATGATGAAGATGTTTTGGATATAATAAATCATCAGAATCTAGAAAAAATACATAATCTCCTTTTGAATGTTTAACACCATAATTTCTAGCAGCACCTCGTTCACCGTTTTCTTTCCAAAAATATTTAACTCGATTATCAACAATACCCGATACGGTCAATTTTGTATGATCAGTACTCCCATCATCTACAATAATAAGCTCCCAATCCTCAAATTCCTGCTTAAGGACAGAGTCTATGGCAGACAAAATCATGTCAGCTCTATTATATGTCGGTATGATGATAGAAAAAAATGGCATTATTGTGAAGATATAAGTTTTTCTACAAACTTAATTTTTTCAGCATATGTATTGGTCTTAGCAAAATTTTGACGTTGAGATACGAATTCAGATCTATTCCAATAGTCAATGTCTTGAGCAACCTCAGCAATCATTTTAGGGATATTATCATTTGATTCTGTCATGTAAATTAATGTCGATTCCGCTGTTATATATTCCTCAATCCAAGAAGATATTGTAATATTTCCGGCATAAAAGTACCCCATCACTTTATGAGGATTGACAGCCATATATCTATAATCTTCTTTGTACAAAATCAGATTGATATCGAAAAATCTTAGCCAATGAGGGAGTGTTTTTGCAGGGACTGATCCAATAAAAAAGACATTGTCAAGCGCTTTTAGTTTTTTAATATTTTCAGCAACATGAGTTGAATTGTCGAGGCTACTATCTTGATAAGGTCCAATAAAAATAAAATCCACTGAAGTGTTTAGCTTCGCCATTTTCATCATAATGCGGTAATCCACCATTTTATTAAAGCTACCAATTAAACCAGCTTTAATATTCTGTTGTCCAGGAATTGTTATCTGATGTGTGGTTTCATTCAAAAAATTATCTAAATCAAGAGCATGACCAGTAAAATGAATATTGTCATTATAATTTCTTAATCTATTTCGAAACGTTTCCGAAGTTAATAGAACAATATCAGAACTCTTAGCAATATCTGCTTCGAAACACTGGTTGTGGCAATCAACTGCATGATAGATATTAGTATCCGCATTCCAAACCTCCTGATTAAAAAAACGATAAGGATCAAAACTCCAAACTATGTCTGGCGCTGTATGTAAAGCTGCTAATATTTGCTTTGCCTGGCGTTTATAAATTGCTGATTGAATAAACTTAGGCTGATGATTTAATTTAGGGATCAGGTTTTTATAATTCACAGCGATAATACGCTCTGAAATCGGAACTAGCTGTGCATCAATATTTTCAAATGGATTAAGGCCTGAACCGTTCACAGGATTCAAAAAATAAACAGTATTATCTTTGGCTAAATAATGTGCATAATGGTGTTTAGATACAAAATTTTGGCCCCAAGCCTCAGGTGAAATTAATAAGATATGTTTCCCCTTTAGCATGATTAGAAAAGTGTATCGTAAAGATGATCAATTTTTTGCATTTCCAAATTGCGGTCAACTTTGAGTTGATAGTCAGAAGTGATCTTTTTTGTAGTCTCTTTTAGCGCATTTTGAATGGTTTGACATAATTCCGAAGCTTGTCCAGATTGATAAAAGTAGGCTAAATCAAATAAATCTGAATCATAGTTCAGGTTAGGTAAAATCAATTTGGCTCCTGCAGCAATGGCTTCCATACCAGACACTGGTGAACCATCAGATTTTGGTGTCATTACAACTAATGCTGCACTTGCTAGTATTTCAAAATAGGCTTCCTGTTTAAGCGAATCATTAAAACTAATGTTGTCCATATGCAATACAGCCATTTGTTCCTCAATTATATGTACATAGTCTTGGTCCTGACTATCCTTATTGACAAATACGAATTCATAATTTAACTTGATTTCTTCAGGAAGCATTTCAATGGCTTGAAGGGCCAATTCATGATCATAAATGGGTTTCATATTTCGAGGGAAGAAAATGATTTTTTTGCTTTTCTTTTCTGGTTGAATCCGGCTAGTTTCAATTCCAGTTCTAATGATTTCGGGATTTGTCGTTAAATTGAAATTTGACATTAAAAATTCAGATTGTAGATTTGATGTTGAAGTGATGACATTAATTCGATTAAGTGCTTTTTGGTAACTCCATTTCAAAATTTTATACTTGATACCAGGTCGACTAATGAAATGCTTTAAACCCACAAGAACATCTGAACCTCTGGTAGTCAAAATAATTGGGATATACTTTGGGAAACTGCTTACCCATAAGGCATTGGGTTCCGCATAAAAAATATGAATAATGTCAATATCGTATTGATAAACCAAATCTCGAACTTTCACCCTTCCAGCAATATTTTTCCAAGGCTTGAAAATGGAAAAATCTTGAATCGAACCATGAAATTGGATTGAGTTAGGTAAGTTTTTTGTAACATGATCTGGACGACATATTAAATGACAATTGTATTGTTCCTTTTCAGAAAACCAAGTCATCCATTTGATGTCATGAATACTGTTTGGATCTGCTATGTAAAGTATATTAATCAATATTTTGCTTTAACCAAATTTCAAGGCAGACTAAGGCCCAAATTTTATGAGTATGGTCAAAAATACCTTTTTTATGCTGTTCTAAAAGCTGAAGAGCTGATTTATTTACAAAATCTTTACGGGCAATAAGGTTATCAATGTGGGTATAAGAAAAATCGAATAATTCATGTTTTAACCAATGTTTGATCGGTACAGAAAACCCTCGTTTAGGACGATTGAAAATATCTTGATACATGTGTTTTTGTCCAAGACGTTTTAATATATATTTTAATTGAAAATCCTTAAACTTAATTGTATGTGGAATGGAAAAAGCGAATTCAGCTAATTCATGATCCATAAAGGGTGATCTTACTTCAAGTGAGTTGGCCATTGAGGCTCGGTCAACTTTGACTAAGTAGTCGTTTAATAATCGTGTTTGCAATGAAGATTGGGTTAACTGAGTAGTTAATGAATCCTTTGAATGCATTTCCCAAATGTGATTAAAATGAGTTTGGCAAAAGCTTCTGTTTTTAATAAAATAAGTCTGCTCATTAGGCAGGAAACCCATGTTTCTGTATAACTTGAGAGGATCATTCTTGGCTAAGTAATCAACCGCAGAACCATAATTTCTATAACTTTTAGATAAACGTGAAGTGAACTTACTGGCAAATCCAACCAACTGCCTAGATAGTTTATTTGGGTATTTATTTTTTAATAATTCCGCTTCATAAGCTTGACCATAATCGGTATATCCTCCAAATAATTCATCACCACCATCTCCAGAAAGGGCAACTGTAACATGTTTACGGATTTCTTTAGAGATATAGTAGGTCGGAATTGCTGAGCTATCCGCAAAAGGTTCTCCAAACTGGCTTAAAATAGCCTCAATATCTTGTTCAATATTAACATCAATTTTAAGTTCAGTATGATCTGTTTGGTAGCGTTTAGCAATCAACCTTGCGTCATCCAATTCGTTAAAATCGTCATAATTAAAACCAACTGTAAATGTTTTAATGGGTGAAATATTTTGTTGTGCTAATAGGGACACAATTAACCCTGAATCAACACCACCACTTAAAAAACAACCTAATGGAACATCAGAAGCCGTTCTTTTTAAAATAGATTCAGAAAGTTTGTCCTCAACTTTGGTGAGAATCTCGCCTTCTGAAAAAGATTGATTAATTGTTGTGTCCAATTGCCAATACTTTCGTTTTTTGAACCCTGGAGTCTCAGTTTGAATTTGAATATAATGAGCAGGTTCTAATTGGCTGACTTCATTCCAAATAGTGGCAGGTTGAGGGCTCGATAATTCTGATAAATAATAGTCAATAGTATTGTAGTTTAGACTAAGTTTTCCATTCAAACTTTTAGAAATGACTCTGATATCTGAGGAGAAGACAAGGGTATTATTTTCAGAATAATAATATAATGGTTTCTGCCCAAACCGATCTCTAGCAAGGAATATTTCACCACTATTTCGGTTAATATAACAAAATGCAAACATCCCATTTATAGTCTGAAGCGTTTTATCAATACCCCAATGTTCTATGGCTTCAAGAATAACTTCAGTATCGGATGTGGTCTTAAAGTTAAGCCCCAATTCCTTAGCTATAGTTTTGAAGTTATAAATTTCACCATTAAAAACAATTATTGATTCTTCTGATGATGAGGTCATAGGTTGGTTAGCCTGTTCAGTCAAATCAATGATTTTTAAACGGGAATGCGTAATGATGTGATTTTCGTCAGACCAATAATTGAAATAATCAGGTCCACGCGAGTTATGAACAATTTGACTAATCCTCAGAAAGTCATTTTGAGGAATTATTGCCTGATTATTAATGATGCCACTGATGCCACACATGATGCTTTTACTTGGTCTTAAACCTGTTTCTTAGGTACTGTAATGATGGTTTCTCGATAAAAAAATGAATTAGTGAGCTTAACCCTAAAGATAATATAATTACCAGAGTAGTCTCCAACCAAACAGGTATTTCTAAAAGGTTCATGACAACATAACCAATGTTTTGATGTACTAAGTAAAGCGGGTAAGATATGGCTCCTAAGTACAATAACGGTTTAAATTTTAAAAATTTAAGAAGACCAAAATGGAAGCCAATAAAAATTAAAAAAAAACTAGTTATAATTGCAAAGGCGATATGGTTTGGCACTGTGAAATAGGACAGTAAATAGGCGCCTATAAGTATGATTACGTCCCAATGTCTAGTGTGATGTTTTATCAGATAAAATTGAACACCTACAATAAATAATGCACCGCATTTGAGATTGAAAATTTGTCGGATTAATTCTGGAATTTCTATGAATTGGTTGACTAATATCAAGCCAAGCCAGAGCACATTTACCAGACGAATATGTTTGACTAAATTAAATCTTATAAGAACTCCCATTAAGATGTAAAACATCAATTCTGGCAATAGAGACCAATAGGCCCCATCAACGTGTGGAATCGTAAATAATTCTTGAAGCATTGAGAAGTTAAACAAAAAGGCTTTCCACGAAATCTCTCGGCCAGCTAATCCAAAAATACTAACAATTATAAAGGTAATTATTATAGCAGACCAATAGGTTGGGAAAAGTCTTGAAAATCGTAATCGCGCAAATTTTAACCAAGAATCAGTTTTGTCTACAGTCATAAAGATCACATAACCACTGATCATAAAAAAGAGGTGGACACCATATTGACCATAGACTAGTGGATCAATAATATTCGAAGAATTTGTATATTCTTGATTATACTTGATGAAATAATGAAATAAAACAACCGCAACTGCTGCAAGTCCTCTGAGGGCATCCAACTCTAAAATTCTAGAAGTTGTTTTCATGACTTGATTAAGGCTTTTAGTTTAGTGTAATATAATGGGTCAATAATTTTAAACTTAATAAGGTATATTGAATAAACTGCAATTAGGCTTAGTTTTATCCCATAATAGGCCGGTAAGGACAATTGCAAGATGTCAATCCAATACGATCCGATATAAGTTAATGCAAAGAAAAGAAAAACAGAGATTGAAACCTTGGTCCATTTAATCTCGATTTTATAATATTTTTGGGCCCAATAATATAATATAAGATGATTAAAAACAGCACTGATTAAAGTTGAAGACGCTGTTCCTAACATACCATATTCATTAATCAAGACATAGTTTAATAGAATATTGATACCAGATGACACCATGACAATTGTCGCTGTTATTTTAGTTTTTTTATAAATATTCAACCCAGGAGAAAACATCCATAAGCCTGTAAATAGAATAGAACTATATAGGATTGGCATGATTTTACTAGCGCCATAATAATCTTTATTGGTGAAAACTTGAAGAGTTTCAATTGAGAAAATGCTCAATGTTAGGACACCCAATGTGCCTATGGCAACGAAGAGGTAAAAAATACGACTCAATTCATGCTTTGCATTTTCTTCTCTATGGGTTTCATAAATAATGGGATTTAGTGCCATTGAGAAGCCAGTAATAATTAAACCAACAATAGATGCAAACCTTGCACCAATTCCGTAAACACCTAATTCACTTGAGTTAATATATTCATTAATAAATATCCTATCTGTAAACCCTAACACGGCATAGGCAATTGCAGCTGGAATTAAAGGGATACTAAATTTTAAAAGTAAGTTCAATTCCAATTTACCAATATACCAAATGAACTGTTTTCTCAACAAATAGAATTGAATAATGACAATGATTGGTGTAACAATCAGGGAGGCAATAAATACCCCTGAAATTCCATAGTCAAGGACAAGAACGAGGAATAATGTTAATAGAATATTACCAATGGCGTGAGAAAGTGATACTATCGAAAAAGTTTTAGAAAGCCTCAAAAACCTGAAATAAACGCCTAAGCAATAAAAAATACCGTTTACTATAATTGCACCCAAAGAGAGGTAAAATATAGACTGTGGAATAACCACATCTGACGACAATATGTCAATGAATAGATTTGTTAAGACAAAGGCGAGAATACCAAACCCCAAGTAGCTAAATAATGTAAGATTAATAGCAGTACTGGCAAATTTGATCTTTTTTAAATCATGAATCTTAGCATCTCCAACATAACGACCAAGTCCTTGTCCTAACTGAAGTGATATGATAGCATTAAAGAAAGCACCAAAAACAACTAGGATGTCAATTATTCCATAGTCGGAGGGGGAGAAACATGCAGTATAAAAGGGAATCAATAGTAAACTAATACCTTTGGTAAATAGATTAGCTATGGTATATAATCCGCCTTCTTTTAATAAATCCCTTAGCATTCAGTATCTGAATTTGAGAGCAAATATACACGTATCAAAATAAACAGGCTTAGATTAGGCATTAAATATTAATGAGTCAGTCGACAGACTTTCAAAATCATCTAGTTTTAAAGCAATTCCGCCCAGTTTGATATGCTTGTCCATTTTATTGAGTGTTTTTTGGTTGAAATTTCCAAATGCAAATACTGGAATAATGATATTCAAAATCATCCACTCATAGGGCGGTTCTTTGGGGGTTAGACTTTCATATGGTTCAAAACCTATTTTTTGATATGGTCCTAAATAGACAAAATCAGCCTTAAATAATTCAGCATTTTTACAATCCACAACTTCATTTGTGACCACACCAATTTTTAAGTTATGGTGTTGCTTTTTAATTTCTTGAATGTCATCAGGATCTTTAAGTAATATAGCTTTTGCTGAAAGTGAAAGCGCCAACTCTATATCATTTTCAACTAGCACATTAAAGTCAGACAATAGTAGGTTGATTTCATCACAATGGCTTTTTAGATCGTTTAAGTCTCCACGGAGCCAAATAGTTTTAACTTTTGTCATGTCTATTGACTTAATTGCTAATTCAAAATTAGGGAGTGTTCTAAAGGGGATTTCTAAATGGATGCCAAATAAGTTAGTCATTTTACTTTAATCGAATCATTAATTGAAAATAATATTGGTTGGTCAAAATTAATAAAAAATAGTAAGCGAAATTGAGGTAACAATTAGAGTTGAGATAATATTATCTTTAAAGTAAACCAAGCCTTTTCGCTGTTTAGTTTTAAAGTTAAGAACTCAATATATTTATTGATCAATTAATTAACCTAGGCTATTTTTTTCATATTTATTATACGCTAATTTTGTCTTAAATTAAACACAACCATTTTAACAATTGGAGTAATATCAGTACCAATGGAAGCTAAAAACAACACCGCCAATCAAAAGTTTGAGGTCCGCTTAAATGCTGAAGTTGCAGAATTGCAGTACCGTCTTTCAGATCAAACATTATACCTTATGCACACTGAAGTGCCAGACTCTATGTCTGGGAAAGGTATAGCCTCATTGATGGCAAAAACTGCGCTCATTTATGCAAAAACATCAAATTTTCAAGTTGTTGCTTATTGTCCTTTTACAGTGGGATATGTAAAAAAACATCCTGAATATTTAACGCTTATTAACCAAGACAAACAATCTTTAGACAGATTCAAATAATTAAGTATTTCGGAATTTATTGTTTTCTGATTATATTTATAGAACGAATTCCTAACCATTAAAACTAAAATTTATGTCAAACAAAATTATTAAAAACATCAGACCATTAGGAATGCACTGGGAAACCAGAGATCCATTTTTATTTTGTGCCCACCATTTAGATTATTACCCTGGAGGAAATGATGAATTGGGACCCAATGTATCCATTGCAGGAAGAACGATTGGACAAGATTTTGCAGGCAAAGATGGTTGGAATATGTATCATGGTAGAAAAACACCAGGGTTTCCATCTCATCCGCACAGAGGATTTGAAACGGTGAGTATTGTTAAGCAAGGCTTTATAGATCATTCAGATTCTATAGGCGGTTCAGGCCGATTTGCGAAGGGAGATGTTCAATGGTTAACTTCAGGAAAGGGTGTGCAACACGCAGAAATGTTCCCGTTGGTAGAGTCTGACAAGAATCCAATGGAAATGTTTCAAATCTGGATTAACTTGCCAAAAAAGAATAAATTTGTTGATCCACATTATAAAATGTTATGGCAAGAAGATATTCCAGTAGTTACAGTAAAAGACAGTAATGGAAAAACTTCAATTATTGATGTGATTGCTGGACAATTTGAAGAAAAAAAGGCATTGGATCCAACACCTAATTCATGGGCAGCAGATTCTGAAAATGATGTGCAAATTTGGACAATTAAAATGACACCTGGTGCTAAGTTAAGTATTCCTAAATCTGCTGACGGACTAAATCGAAGTATCTATTTTTATAGTGGAGATACAATAGAAATTGAAGGGAAATCTATTTTAGGAGGTCATGGCGTAGATGTATTATCAAATGCTGAGTTATCAATTGTCAATGGTAAAACTGAGAGTCATATTTTGTTCTTACAAGGTAAGCCAATTAATGAACCTGTTGCTCAATACGGACCATTTGTGATGAATACTCAGGCTGAAATTCAACAAGCCATTACAGAATATCAACAGACGCAATTTGGTGGATGGCCTTGGGCTAATAACGAACCTGTTCACGATAATGCTGGTCGTTTTGCTAAATATTCAGATGGGAAGCAAGAAAAACGTTAGACATTCTAGGGACGTTCAAAATTTACCGTTTAAATATTTAATTGTAGGGTTTAAATAAGAAGTTTTCCTTTTTTATAGAACTAATGTACGCACTAACCCTGAGTTTCGTCAATATAACGGATGAAGGCAAGGCATTTTTTTGTACTCTTGATAGGGATAGTATATCCCTGTTTAGTATTTTCTTTTGCCAATGCGCAAGATCATTCCTCATTGGGTTTTAATGAAAATGGGTTTCTGCCTACTAGTGGATTCATTGAAAACAAAGGACAATTTGTAGATTTCAACCAAAAATCTGTGACCAATGTATTATTAAAATTGGAAGTTCCAGGTGTAGATTTCTATATTACTGAACAAGGAGCAACATATGTTTTTAAAAGGTTAAGGAAAATTAAACCAAAGGAATCTGAATATTTCTTGAGTCCTCGACTTCTTGAGGAGAAAACACCGGAAACCCAAAAAATGGTTGATTGGGCAAGAGTTGATTTGCTACTTAGTGGCGCAGTGATAAAAAAAGAACATATTCAACTGGAACTTCCTGCGTCCGAAAGTGTTCATAATTACTATTATGGACATTCTTCAACTGGAGTTGTTAATCTTAAATCCTATCATAAGGTTACAATTACCGAAATATATCCAGGCATAGACTGGGTGTTCTATAATTTGAGTGATGGTGGATATAAATATGATTTCATAGTTCATTCAAATGCAAACATCAATGATATTGAACTAATATACCGATCAAAAGAAAAATTAAATATCAGTTCAGAAGGAGGGATAGAAATAATAACAGATTACGGTCAGTTAGTTGAGGCCCCGCCACAATCTTTTTTTAATGGAACTGATGTCGAAAGTCAATTTATTCTAAAAAGTATAAAAGCAAATCAATTTGGTGGCTACGATAGTCACATTAAATTTGGTTTTGATAATAAGGTTGCTGAAAATTTAGCTAAAAGTGAAGGGAATGTATTGATAATAGACCCACAATTAGTATGGTCAACATTTTACGGTGGAGACGGATTGGACGGTTTTACAGGAATTAAAACGGATCTTCAAAATAATGTTTATGTTGTTGGGTATACGAGTTCTATCAATTTCCCAACCCAGTCAGGAGGTAATTTTTTTCAAGGAACCATATCCGGAAATATTGATGGTATCATATTAAAGTTTGATAATAACGGAACACTTATTTGGGCTACTCATTACGGAGGTGATGACAATGACCAGTGTGCATCAATTGATATTGATGGAATGAACAACATTTTTGTTACTGGATTTACTAATTCAACTAATTTCCCTGTTCAGAATAGTGGAACCTTCTACCAAGGGTTTAAATCAGGATTCAGAGATGCTTTTATTCTAAAATTTGATAGTAATGGTAATCGCATTTGGGCAACTTATTATGGAGGAGGAGGTGATGATGAAACCTATCATATTCTTGTTGACAATAATAATGATATTGTTTTGACTGGAGGAACAGTTGGAACCTCAAGTTTTCCTACTCAAAATAGTGGTGGATTTTTTCAGGGATCAATGAATGGATTTAGTGATGCCTTTATTTTAAAATTTGATAATAATGGTAATCGTTTGTGGGCCACATACTATGGAGGAGGTTGGACAGATGCTGGACAAGCTTTAGCGATTGATGCCATGAACAATTTGGTTGTGGTTGGTAAAACAAGATCAAATGATTTTCCCACATTGGATATTGGTGCCTATTATCAAGGAAGTGCAAGTGGAAACAATGACATATTCATTATAAAGTTTGATAATAATGAAAATTTGGTTTGGGGAACATTATATGGTGGGAATGATGATGATGAAGCCTATAGTGTTGAGATTGATAACAATAATAATATTTTTGTGGCTGGCGAGTCAAAATCTCTGAATTTTCCAACTCAAAATAATGGGACTTTTTTTCAAAATTTGAATGCAGGTTTAAGTGATGCCTTTATTTTAAAATTCGATAATACAGGTAATCGGCAATGGGCAACACTTTTTGGAGGAAGTTCCAGAGAAGCTTTTAGTAGTAACCATAATCTAAGTATAGACAGGTGTAATAATCTTTATTTAGCTTTTGAATCTGAATCTGTTGATATGCCAACATTTGCTTTCTGTAATGGTGGTTATTTCAAACCCAATTTGTCAGGAGGAGTATGGGATCAATTTATAACCAAGTTTACCAATGATGGCGCTTTACTTGGTGCTACTTATTTTGGAGGTGATGGTGTTGATGTACGTTCTTCATTAACAATTGACTTAATGAATAATTTATGGTTAGCAGGAGAATGGGTCTATCCAGTATCAAATACCTCATATCCATTAATTAGTTCTAATAGTTCGAGTTATATTGACACATCATTTAACGGCAATGATGACAGTTTCATTGCAAAATTTGAAAACGTAACTGATTCCAGTATTATCTTGTCGACCGTCAATTCTACTTGCTCTTGTGATGGTGCTGTTACTGCATCCATTTCAGGATTATGCCCGCCTTACAATTATTATTGGAGCAATGGTGTGCAAGTATTAGGATCATTGGATACTTTTAGCACAGTCAATGGCTTATGTTATGGGTTATATGAGGTGATGGTGGTGGGAACTTGCGATACCCTCATAGCTAGTGTAAATATTGAAGCACCTATAGTGATCGATTCTTCATCATTATACTATTGCGACAGTGCATTTGTAAATAATGAATGGTATTATACCTCTCAGGTTCTTAAGGATACTCTGGTTAATGCTCAACCAAATGGTTGTGATACTATTTCTATAAAAAATCTGATAATTTATCAATCTGTGGAAGATATAGTTTCATTGAACTTTTGTGATAGCGTATTTATAAATAATCAATGGTTATATGAATCAAAAATATTGATAGACACTTTTGCAAATGGATCGCATCATGGTTGCGATAGTATCGTATATACAAATATTGCAATTGTGCCCAGCCCAATTTTGGAATTATTGCCCCTATTTGATACGGTCAATTTTGGAGAGAGTTTGTCATTGAAGGCGACTGGAGCAGAAAATTATTATTGGCAATTCACAGGGCAACAAACAGCTGAATTGATAGTTTTTCCTGTCCAATCAACATTATACTGTGTAATTGGTTCTAATAAAATGTCATGTTCAGATACGACTTGCGCCATGATTTATGTAGAGCATGAAGAGGGAAGGGTTTATGTGCCAAATACGTTTACACCAAACGGAGATTCTACAAACGACATATTTAAAGTCCGAGGACAAAATATTGAAGAACTCACGCTTACTATATATAACAGGTGGGGAGAAATTCTCTTTATATCTCACGACATGAATGTTGGTTGGGATGGGACTTACAATAATCAAAACTGTGCGAATGGAATGTATATCTGGACGATTATAGTAACAACCTTTGACGGCAACTCGAAATATTATACGGGACATGTGAACTTATTAAAGTAAAATGAATAAAGAACTGACTGTTAAAATATTTTCGAAAATCAACTACAAGTAATTGAAATACTAATTGATCCATTCAAGGAAAAAATTTAAGTTTGCACTAAAATGGGAAGAGTATTTACAAAACATTGGGCAGACTATGAATTATTGGATGCTGGGAATGATAAAAAGCTGGAACGTTGGGGTGAGGTGATTACCATTCGGCCTGATCGAAATGCTTATTTTAAGTCGGTTTGGACTAATAAAAAATGGTATGATTTGGCACATTTTGAATTTAAAGAAGAAACAAGTACAAAAGGTGAGTGGCATGAATTGAAAATTGGCACTTCAAAATCATGGCAAATCAGCTATCAATCCTTAAAATTCAATTTAAAACTCACCCAATTTAAGCATGTTGGTGTATTTCCTGAACAACGTGCCAATTGGGATTTTATCTCAAAACAAGCTAAACCAAACGGCAAATTTTTAAATTTGTTTGCCTATACTGGTGGTGCTTCTTTAGCGGCCAATGCCAATGGCGCAAATACATTTCATTGTGATTCAATTCGACAAATAAATAATTGGGCGAAAGAAAATATGGAATCTTCAGACCAAAGTAATATCCACTGGGTATTAGAAGATGCTGTTAAGTTTGCACAACGAGAAGTAAAACGGGGGAATACTTATCAAGGAATAATTATGGACCCACCAGCATTTGGTTTAGGAGCTAAAAAGGAACGCTGGAAAATTGAACAACGCTTTCCAATATTAATAAAATTAGCTGCTCAGTTACTTAAGCCAGATGGCTTTTTAATTGTCAATACCTATTCACCAAGATTGAGTATTGACAAGATTCAATCCATTGTTCATGAACACTTTCAAAACAAAAAGGTTGAGGTAGATAAATTATGTGTTAAAACAACCACGGGTAAGGTGATAGAATATGGTGAATTAACTAGAGTATATTGATCAATCTCTTAATTGAAATAAAATCTCTACTATTTCAACTGAAGGTGGTTCAATCACACCATAAGCCTCTCCAATAGTTTTGGCTAAAGTTGTCTCCTTAAATGCTTTAATTGATGCCTCAGAATCCCAAATATATACACCTCCATATTCTCCAGAACCGCCTAATTTAAGATAATATTTTTGAACAATACCTGGTATGGCTTCAAATTGGGGTTCACGTTTCTTGGCTGCGGCAATAAATTCAGCCTCCGACAAATTAGTTTTAATTTTTACAATTTGCATAACAGTTCCTTTTTCAGCATGATTATGGTCTTCTGAACAACTGCCAATTATTAACACACAAAGGAGATAAAGAATATATATTGGTTTTAGTTTCATAATTATGGCTTTGATTCAAATATAATCAAACTACTGAATTTTGTCATAATAATAATCTGCTGGAAATTTATGATTTGATTCGATATCATTACATTTGAGTGATGGAAAATGCGATTCAAAAGCTAAAAAATAAGCTAACACTTGCTGATATATGGGATGTTGAATTAGAGTTGAACCGTTGGGATTATCTCAAAAAAGCAAACAGTGTTAATACCAATTTATATTTTATAGAAAAAGGCTGTGTTCGAGTTTATTTTACCGAAGATGCACATGAACATTCGTTGTATTTTGGTTATCGAGGTTCTTTAATCTCATCTCTTGATTCATTTATTTCTGACCAGACTTCCTCACTAATTATTCAATGCGTAAATAAAACCAAAGTGAAAGTGATCAATAAGAAATCTTTTTTGGATTTTATTCAAAATGATACCGAAGCATTTGCGTTATGGCATGATGCTATTTTGATGATTTCAATATGGCATTTAGAACGCGAAAAAGACCTCTTAATAAGTTCTCCACTTTTGCGCTATCAACGAACATTAAGTCGTCGACCACTTTTGTTTCAAGAAGTCCCCCATAAATACATTGCTTCTTATTTAAGAATGACTCCAGAAACTTTGTCTCGAATTTTGAATTCTTGATATGAATCAATAGCGTTTTGTCGTTTTTGCATTAATATTGTTTACATCAAAATTAACTGAAATGCACCCTTTGAATAATTATCGTTTAATGTTATTGAATTTAGATAAGAGTGAAGCCTTTTTTAGCTTGATAGAGTCTAATAGGGATAGATTAGAAGATTTTTTTGCTGGCGTTGTCAAACAAACTAGAACTGTTGAAATGACCTATCTTTATTGCAAGGAGGTAGAAAAAAAGATAGGGCAGAAAACGTATTTTCCCTATTTGATTATTGATTCTAAAGTCGACAAAATTATCGGCTTAATTGATGTTAAAAATATAGATTGGCATATTCCAAAGGCAGAACTAGGTGCATTTATAGATGCTGAATATGAGGGGAAAGGAATTGTTACTAAACAAGTTGGCGGTTTAATTGATGACATTGTAGAATTATATCAGTTTAAAAAACTGTTTTGCAGGGTGGCTCCCAAAAACAAGAGAAGTATTGCTGTGGTACTTAATTTGGGGTTCGAATTAGAAGGGCAAATAAAATGTGACTATAGGACAACTCATGGTAAATTAGTTGATCTAAATTATTATGGCAAAGTATTCTGATGACAAAGTACGATACTATAGGGACTGGTTATAATCAGACACGGCAAGCTGATGACTATTTAACTTCTCGGTTAATTGCTTTATTGGATCCAAATCAAAACGATCAGTATCTGGAAATTGGATGCGGTACGGGTAACTACACTAGTCAATTAGAGGGAAAAGGGTTTACATGTGTAGGAGTTGATCCTTCTGATAAGATGTTAAACACTGCTAGAAAGGTCCATCCAAATATGGCTTGGTATCAAGGAAAAGCTGAAAAAACTGGATTTGCAGATGACACATTTAATGGTGTTTTTGGAGTACTGACTATTCACCATTGGACCGATTTACGAAAAGGGTTTAATGAAGCGTATAAGATCCTTAAACCTGATGGGAAATTGGTCATTTTCACCTCAACTCCTGAACAAATGAAAGGCTATTGGCTTAATCACTATTTTCCGCAAATGATGACCGATTCAATAAAACAGATGCCGTCAAGAAAAAAGCTAAGTAAAGCATTGACAAATGTTGGTTTTGATATTGTTAAATATGAAATGTACTCAGTCAAACCAACCTTACAAGATAAATTCTTGTACTGTGGTAAAAATGATTCAAAATTATATTTAGATAAAACCATTAGAAATGGCATATCCTCTTTCTCTTCTTTGGCAAATTCAGCTGAAGTAAAAAGTGGGTTACTGGAATTGAAAAACGATATTGATTCTGGAAGAATTGTCAATATCATGGAAAGTTATGGCAATACTTTAGGAGATTATATGTTTATTGTTGCTGAAAAAAAGGGTAATTAGTTTAACTTTTTCTTGTCAACGTTATTTTAATCTTTTAATAAAGAAGACATAATATGTCGATTGACTTAGTGAAAAATAAATTGTAAATACAAATAAAAAGAATGGGAACAAAACCCATAAATCTTCAGATTCGAATTGGAAAAAAACACTATAGATCCATGCTGAAATCATGATCAATAGAATATTTAAAAAACACAATTTCAGTAAGTTAAATTCATTTTTCTTTAACCAATAAGAATAAACTGGGTTTAAGATAAAGACTTGAAGACAGATTCCAATAAGACAAAACATTGGAAGAAATAAAAAGTAAAAGGTCATTTGAGACACCTCATCTGGACCGGAATTATCATACATCAAGGGGTTTAAAATTCTATCTATTTGAGCTAAGACAATGATGCCAGCAGTACCTATTATAGGTCCAAGAGCTGAATAAAATACTTTTTTTTCAGTGTTATTCATGATTCTTTCAATTTGGAAATTATTTCGAGAAATCCCAAAGAAAATAGTGGAATATTGGGTTCAATCCAATAAGAAATATTAGTTTCATTCATCATATCAAAGTGGATGATACTTCCAACAATTTTATCTTCTAGTCGTATAGTTTGCATTCTTATTTCGGAGTTTGCAACAAGCTTTGTCCATTTTTCCATGTAGGCTAATTTGTCAAAAGGATCTTTTGAGGTAAAAGCAGCCATTTGAATCCCTTCTGGATCGGTTTGGAAAATAAAAAGTGTTTCCAAATCTGAAACAGTGGTTTGTTCTAATTCAATCATAATTCTAATTGATGTAAAATTTTAGAAGCTCGTTTTTGAAAACTACTACTGTATTTATCCATTTGATCTATTAAACTCAGTTTTAATTCTTGTTTCAAATCTGGGTACTTATTCGCCAAATTAAATAAGACAAATAGTGATCTTGATTTGGTTGTGACATTAGTGTCAGAAGACTGGAGCCAATTAAATAATAAATCTATAGCTTGAGCTTCGTTCTCTTCTGGCACCCCTGCAATTAACCATAAATTAGCGAATGAAGCCTCAGTTTTAATGTGACCCAAGTCCTTTCTTAACTCCAATAAATAAGGAAGAAAGTTATATAGCAATTTGGAATCGCAATTACCAACATCACTCAGCAGCCACAAAAACCGAGATGGCACAGCAGGTTTACATTCTAATAACTTTGAAAAAGGTTTAAGACTGAATTGTTTTTCAGAAATTATTAGCGCCCATGCTTTCCTTTGCTCATGAGTGCTTTTCTGCAAATTTTCCTTTAATTCATTGTACAATTCGGTGATATCTTTCATTTAAATATCTTCTGACTAAAGATAATAACCCTGAGTGACATGATAAGTCAGACCTTTGACAAATTGATTTAGATGGATTAATTTACCTTCATCAATTTTTTGATAACAACTAAACCAGATTCTTTCTCTATAAACTTTAGGATAATTATGTCGGATTGAATGAAACCTAAATCCAAGGTTGATACCTCTTGATTGGTAATCTCTATTTTTTGAATGGTTTGTCCTAATAGGTTCAAGATGTAAATTTCACCACTTTTAGATCCGTCAAAATCAACCGTGATTTCTTTTTTGAAGGGGTTTGGAAAAACAGAAATACTTTGAGTAAAGGGCGATTTTTCAATATTAGAAAAAAACATTTGTCTATAAATTGACCCCAAATGAGAAGAGGCAATGGCTAAACTATTATGCATATGAATAGCCAGAATAATTTCACTACTAGAAGTGTCTTGGTTTTCAGTAGTCCAAGTTTCACCATAATCAATTGATTTAATAATGGTTTCATGAGCACCTACTGCAAAACCAATATTGTCAATAAAGAAAACATCTCTATAATCTGCACTTGTTGGACTTGGAACTGTTGGCCATGATACTCCACCATCCGTAGTCCTAAATATTTTTGAATCATTGGTCACTAATACAATCGTATCTTCATTCAACGCATGCATTCCGCCTGTAAATATAGTATTTGGTGCAGCAGATAAAAAATACCAGGTGTCGCCACCATCCATTGATTTTAATACCCTTGATGGACTTGAAGTTCTGGCATAGCAAATTGAATCGGTTGGACAAGCAATATCGTAAATCTCATTTATGGTGACCTGATCTTGAAAAACAAGATTCCAATTTGCTCCACCATCCGTAGTTTTAAACATTTCGCCTGAGAAACCACCAATAAATCCAGTATCAGCATTGATAAAATGAAGCGCATCTGCACAACATACAGTTGGTGTTGAATCAGCAATCCAATTTCCACCGCCATCAATTGTTTCATAAATAAATGGCCATGTTTGAATGGTATACACATGATCTTCATCTACTATATTTACTTATCGAACAGTGTTAAATTGTGGCTCTACTCCATGATATACAGTATCCCAAGATATTCCGCTATCTAGCGATTTAAAAATAATGCCATTGAATGATACTGCTCCAGATGAATCTGTGCCAACAGTATAAACTATACCATTGTTCGTCACTTCAATATCATTCAGATTATTATTTAGCAAATTGGTTGACTTTGTCCATTGACTAAAGCTAAATATTCCAGTAAAAAAGAAGAGTAGAGTTGGTATAAATTTCATAGCAATTAGTTTTTAATCTTAAAGTTATGGCTTTAAATTATAACCATTCTTACTGGTACATATATCAATTTACTACTGGACTATCGTTGGATGTTTAACGTGTTGGTTTTATAAAAGGCTGCACTGACAGTTACAACCACTATTCTTTGGGTTCGACTCTCCACGGTGGATAGAGTCTATTGTCTCCCGCGTAAAATAAAATAAGTTGATGGCCATCCGGATCTTTTAATCTGGCTTCACGCCACAACCAGTCTTGGTCTATGGGCATTTCGTCAAACTTAATTCCTTTGGTTATCAATTCCTCAATTTGCTCATCCAAGTTATTGCATTCAAAATAGATGTGAATACCATCACAGTTTGCTAATTTTTCCGTGTGATGGACTGAAAAAGTAGATTGCCCATCAGGGCACTCAAATCTTGCATACCGAGGAAGAGAATCAACGATTAATTTTAATCCCAATTGTTTATAAAATAAAACCGACTTGGTCAAGTCTAAAGATGGTATTGTAATTTGGTTTAAGTTCATTTCTTATTTTTTTAATCCAACTGTCTTATAATAATTGTCCGGTTTATCTTGTTCTTCTGGGTTGGGAATGTGTTTAATTGAGACTATTTTTCCTGCTTTATTTATTGAAAGGAGTTGCTTACATTTATGGGTGTGGCTCTTACCTTCATGTGTTAGATAATCTGTGAAATGAATATAATATTCAGAATCATTAATTGATTCAACGTAACTTTGTCCCCACTCAAGAGCATCTAATTTTTTCTTCCTTCAATCATATTTTGTTCATATGAATTGCAAATATCAACAGGCCCAATTAAAACCTCATCACCAATAATATATTTGCATTCTGAGCTCAGCAAAACCTTTGTTAGCTCAAATTCATCATTATCCAGTGATTGCCCAAATTGGATAGTTTTTTCTTTATTCTTGATCATCTAATTTTCTAAAATTTCATACTAAAATAAGTAAAATTATTGCGGGGTTGTATATGAGCCTATTGCATAAATTTATTTAATTGCTTGTCTAAAGGGGTTTATTTTTTCTATATTTGATTGTAAAATTTTTATTATGAAACGAATTATTTTAAGATTGTTAATACTGGTTTGTGTGGTTGTAGTTTTAATTAGTTGTGGTAAAGTAAAAGATAAAGCAGACACGTTTGAAGTGTCTGTAATTCATCCTAACGGACAAGATCAAGGGCCTCTTCCGCATGGTGTAAGCGTAAAAGTATACGCAAATGGTGGTCAACTATATTTACAAGGTGAAACTAATATTACAAATGAAGAAGCACTTGGTGCTACTTCTATTTTGTTTACTCCTGAAGATCGATTGCCAGGAGAATTTGGAGATAATACTCGAATTGAAGACCTTGAATATGTTATCGTGACTTTAGGGGATAGTATCTCAAATATGGACGGTACGGGAAAATTTTCGAATACCCAAGTATATCTCAATAAGAACTTTGAAGATAAAAAAACAAATAATGAAGTACATTGGGCAGGTACATATTACTCTTATTATGGTTTATTGACGGAATCAAGTTGGATTTTGAGTACTGCGTATCTAAATGGAACTGAGGGGACACCTATTGATTGTGCATTGGACAATACGCTATCTTTTTCTGGTGAGAATATTTCAAGTCCTTTATTTGATGAGGGGGCAGATGTTTGTAATTCTAGTAGTGCAAATATAACGTTCAATACCCCATTGAATTTTCAAAATGGGACAATTAATGGAAGTTCTTGTAAATATAATAATGCAAGTGGGTTTATTACTATCGATTCCCAAACAGCAACAGTTAGTAGAGTTAGTTTGATATATCCTGACACACTCATTATAACGTCGTCATTAGATAATAATACTGTAGATTATTATTACGCGAAACAATAGGAGAATTAGGATACAATGTGACTACATTCTGAATTGCTCAATCTGACGCCTATGTCTTAGAATGTGAACAATGGCATGTTCCAGCAGTTGCTCTACGTCATAGGTTTGTCCCCACGTGGTTATTATTTTTGTATTAGCGATATTATCCAATGATAAGTCCCATTTATTGTCAAATGTTTCAGAGGTATATCTTAACATCTTGTTCAGTTGGTCGCAAGCAATTTCTGGAGAATTTATCTTATAATTGTCTTTTCTCTCAATCCACTTATCACCAAATTGTTTGCGGATATAGTTCGAATAACCATATCCTGATCTGACAACATGATTTATGATTGTTTGTATTGAACGACAGTCTGGGTCTTTTGTGCTAGGGTCAACAATTTTAATAAAATCGTTCTGATTGATTATTTTCAAAACAGTTTTCAATTCTTGAGTAGCTCTTTCATATTCGTCCATGAGTGCTCCTAAAGGTCCATTTCTATATGGTTTAATCATTTTGAACTATATTCTATATAAAGTAAGTGTTTAATCTAGCGATTTTCCTTTTATTGAGGCATCTTTTTTTTCTTTAAAATTATCCAAATTAGGATAGATGAGGCCAATGTCAGGATAGCGAAATACTTTTCAAAGTTTGTTTGAGCCAAAATATTTCCTAAAGTGTTTAGTCCAAAAAGAACCAAGAATATCCATAAAATTATGTTTATAATTTTTAAAGGTATTATCTCTTTAATAAAATTGCCTTTTATTAATAAAACGACACCTAAAAAGATATTGATTAGCATAGAAACTGTTTCAAAAACATACATTTCTGAATCGTTTTTTAACCTTCCTCCCCAAGTGATGTCATAGGGTACTATTTTTAGAAGAATACTCATGTGAAAGAGCAATACAACTAATAGTAACCAAAGCATTATTTTAATAGCCGTTTTTTGAGTCATATAGTAAACGTTAGTGATTCTGGTCCAAATGTAAATAACAATATTTAATGTTGTTGTATTTGAACTATTGGTAAGTCTAAGATAATAATGAATTGGGATTCCAAGATGAAAGCTTCATTGTTTATTAAAAAACCATAAGTTCTTGCTACCTTTATGTTGCTAACAACCTATTCTATGAAAAATATTATTCTGTCCTTTTTAGGTCTTATTGGAAGTTTCATATTATCTGCTCAAACTGATGAGTATGACCAAATGCCATACATTTTGGGTGACATGCTTATTCTGATTGATGACAATCAAAATGTAAATAACATTATTGAGTCTTATATAGAAGTTGATGGTGTTAATACAGAATTAACGCTAAACAAAGTTATTTCCGAACCGGCAAATATTTGGTTATTGAATTTCAATCATGCTGTAATTACGCATGCTAAAATGAAATCAGCATTAGAAACGAATTCGCATATCATATTGATTCAAAATAATCATATTGTGACTGAACGGTTGGCACCAAATGATGCAGATTATTCAACTCAATGGCACCATGATGATGGTCCAAGTGACAATGATATAGATTCTGAATTAGCCTGGAATATTACAACTGGAGGTCAGACTGCTAATGGAGATGACATTGTTGTTTGTGTTTTAGAAGGTGGTGGCTCCGATTGGAATCACCCTGATTTGGTTGACAACCACTGGATAAATACAAACGAAATTGCGGGAAATAATATTGATGATGATAATAATGGGTATATAGATGATGTTGACGGGTGGAATGAAGGAAACAATACTGATAATATTGGAGCAGGAAGTCATGGTACGAGAGTTAGTGGAATGATTGGTGCAAAAGGAAATAATGGAAATCTAGTCGTTGGTGCTAATTGGAATGTGAAAATTATGCAAGTTGACATGCCATCTGGTTTATCAGAAGCAAATGTGATAGCTTCTTACACATATCCGCTGGTTATGCGGCAAATGTATACGAATTCAAATGGTGTTAATGGTGCTTTTGTTGTGGCAACTAATGCCTCATGGGGTATTGATGGCGGTGACCCAAATTCTGCGCCATTATGGTGTGCCTTTTATGATACTCTGGGCTACTATGGCATTTTGAATTTTGGTGCTACTGCTAATAATAATGTAAACATTGATGTAGTAGGGGACTTACCAACAGGATGTGGATCAGATTATATGATTTCTGTTACTGCAACAAATAATGCTGATGTGAGAACTTTTTCGGGTTTCGGTCAAACTACAATTGATCTTGGGGCGCCTGGTGAATCTGTGGTTACTACTGCAAACGGCGGTGGTACTACTTCAACATCAGGAACATCTTTTGCTTCACCTTTAACTGCAGGCGTTTGCGGTTTAATTTATTCAGTTCCTTGTGTCAATTTGGCTGACATGTCAATGCTTGACCCGCAAGGTGCCGCAGATATAGTTAGAAATGCCATTTTAAATGGCGTAGACCCAGTGACTAATTTAACAACCGAAACCGTAACCGGGGGCAGGTTAAATTCATTTAATAGTTGTGCAATTATTCAGGGAGATTGTGCCTCTTTTGGTTGTTCTGGTGCATTTTCAGCAACCCAAACTGATGTCATCCTTTGTTTTGGAGAGTGTACCGGAGAAATTACAGTATCTGCAAGTGGAGGATCAGGAAATTATATATTTGACATTGGTAATGGGCCTCAAACAGATTCTGTTTTTACTGGATTGTGCGCTGGCAATTATTCTATAGCTGTTGATGATGGTGTCAGTTGTAATTTTACAATTGATGTTGTTATTGAGGAACCTACTGAAATCACAATATCTGCTACTACAGCAAATGAAACATTTGGTAATGATGGATCAATCAACGTGACAGTAAATGGTGGAGTTGGACCATACATATATTCTTGGATAGGTCCAGGTGGCTTTACATCTTCAATGGAGGACCCGACAGAACTTGAAGGAGGTTTCTATACAGTAACGGTAACTGATGCAAACAACTGCGAAATGACCTCAGAAGAATTTGAAGTGATATCTGTTTTAGGTTTAGGTCAAAATAAGATTGAGTTTAGTATTTATCCAAACCCTACAAACGACATTATTACTATTTCTCTATCAAATGAAGAAAAGATTGATTTGATTCTGTTTGACAATACTGGTAAAGTTGTCCATAATGAGCAACTAAATAAAACTACAAATACAGTTGATCTTTCCAATTTGTCAAAGGGCATTTATACAATCAAATTAACGACTAGTTTAGGCGCTACAACTTCAGAGAAGGTAGTAATTTTAAAATGATATAATTCTATTGTGTATTGAATATTAATTGTTTAATTTTTAAGTGCACTCTTCAACAATTTTAAATAATCTAATAGATATTAGTTTTCTCTGGTTGTTTATTGTAAACTTGGTTATAGTACACCTATAATCTTTGAGTTATGAAATTACCATTTGTTTGTTTACTGTTGTTATTTACTCCACTAACATTGGTGTCACAGTGCTTACCTACATCAAGCAGTGCATCAGTCTCAACTTGTAATTCAATTATTTCTCCAGGGGGGAATCTAATCACTCAGTCGGGAACTTATTTTGATACTTTGATCAACTCAAATGGATGTGATAGTGTTATTACCACCATTGCAACGGTTAATTATGATAATTCGATTTTATTTGATGTTGTGGTTTGTGATTCTGGAGCTTCATGGTGTGATTGTGGAGGACAACCAAATCTTTATCCACCCGGTTCATATACATTCATAGAGCAGACAGTTGCGGGCTGTGATAGCACAATTTATCTGAATATTACGTCATACCCAAGCACATTCGCTGTTATTGATACAACGGTTTGTGATTTTTTTGTTTCGGAAGCAGGCTTTATTTATAATTCAAATGGCAGTTATGTAGAATCATTTCTTAGTATGGGAGGATGTGATAGTATAAGGACATATAATGTGACTATTGTCGATTTTGATTCCAGTATCGTACAAATTTCAAATAATATGTTAAAGGCAACTGAAATAGGAGCTTCATACCAATGGATAGATTGTAATAGTAACCAACCAATTCCTGGGGAAACAAATCAAACCTTTACAGCTTCCGTCATTGGAGATTATGCATGTATTATTACAGTAGGACTCTGTTCTGAAATGAGCGAATGCATTAGGATTGATGATGCAATTGGTTTAGGAATCACAGATAATTCCTCAAATAAAGATTTTAAATTATATCCAAATCCGTCTACAGGGCAATTCACAGTTGAGATTATTGATTTTTCAGATCAAACATTAATTCAAGTCGTTAATGTAGTTGGTGAAATTGTTTACTTTTCTTATGCAACGACTTCCAGTCCAACTATTGATTTGGGTAGTATTGCAAGAGGTATCTATATCATTAAAATTCAGAACACCAACTCTACAATAGAAAAGACAATTCTGATTAATTGATAACGTGTTACTCTGCTCAGAAAAGATTGACAATATTAGGATCGCATAATTTTGCTTAATGTGGGCTAACTACAAACAAACCAGATTCGCTGATAACTCAAACGAACTGCTTCTGATTTAAATTCTTGAGTGTAAACTCGTTTTTTCATGTTTCTAAGATATTTGTTTTTATAAACACTCTTAAAAATACTGTCCGAGTAAAGTTACTAACTCCAGCTATTGCTTATACACCTTGTGCCTGTTGCACAACTAACCTGTTGATAAATATAATTAATTAGATTTTAAGTAAAAGCTTGAATTTAGTATTTTTAGGTATGCAGGGTAAAAAAACATATCAAGAGCAGCTGTTTACTCATTTTTTAATGAGTGAACGTGTTCCTGAACATAACTTTTACAGACAGTTGAAGTCGGTTTTAGACTTAAATTATTTGTACCAATTAACAAAGCCTACTATAGTTCAAGTGGTCAAAAGAGTATTGATCCAGTTGTATTTTTTAAATTATGTTTGGTCGGTTATTTGGAGAACATTATAAGTGATAGAAAACTAATTCAACATTGCAGTATGCGGTTGGATATTTTGTTTTTCATTGGTTATGATTTGGATGATGAACTGCCATGGCACTCAACCATTAGTCGAACCCGTCAGTTATTCCCTGAGGAAATATTTGAATCCGTTTTCACCAATATACTCAAGATGTGTATTGAAAAAGGGATGGTAAGTGGCCATACCCAAACAATTGACTCCGCTCTAGTCAAGGCTAACGCCTCAATGGATACATTAGAACTAAAAGTACCAGCAGAGGATTTAGAAACACATTTACATCAAATAAGGCACATCAGTGCAATTGATAAAGATTTACCAAAACGCCAAGTCAAAGATAATAAGGCTTCTAAAACAGAGCAAACCATTACAGCCAATGAACAAGAGTTAAATGCCATAAAAAGCAGAAACAAAAAATGGGCAAAAGATCAGGATCAACGGCCAGGAGCCAATAACAAAGGCAGTAAATACACCAGTAATAAAACCCATTATAGTCCAACGGATCCTGATGCACGGATTAGTGTCAAACCAGGCAAAGCCAGAAAGCTCAACTATATGAGTCAGCTTAGTGTTGATATAGGTCATCATGTGATCACAGATATTTGGGCTTATCATGCTGATAAGAAAGACAACCAGTATTTGCAGGATATTGTAAACAGACTAAAACCCCGCTTAAATAAAGCAGGGCTTTTATGGCAAAACTGCGTGGCTGACACTGGTTATAGTAGTGGCGAGAATT
>Ga0316189_10000274_pt1 | contig 50955 bp, 48 predicted proteins | sample LowCovwburrow_MG_FD_204930 | JGI IMG/M metagenome (GOLD analysis project Ga0316189, IMG submission 204930) | Coastal sediment microbial communities from Maine, United States - Lowes Cove worm burrow | ecosystem: Environmental > Aquatic > Marine > Coastal > Sediment | place: USA: Maine... | reverse complement strand
CCGCAGGATCATCCAGCGGAAAACGCCTTAGACTGCGCGGCAAGGGTATCGCAACGCCCCGTGGTCAAGGAGATATGTATATTTCCTTGAAAATCATGATGCCTGCGAAAAAGGACCCAGACTTAGTAGCGCTGATGAAACAGTGGCATGGTGGGAACGGCGATGAGCTGCGCAAAGACGCTGGCTTTGACGGCTAAAATAGCGTCAAAGCATAATGCTCCCCAAAAGCGTTGGAGGCGAAAGCGCTACTTGCTGGGAACGATTTTATCAATCAAATAATCAATGTTATCCGCGTCAAAATCATCTTCAAGATCTGTCAGAATCCGCTCAATGGTAACATTTCTAGAGATATCGCGATCATCGCCAGCGGTTAGACGCATCTCTTTGATAACCTTGAGTGCTGCTCGGGCAACTTTCAACATATCCAGCGGCAACCCAGCTGCTTCGAACAATCGTTTCAATCCCAAATCACCACGGTCGTGAATCAAACGGTAAGCATTCGCAACTGGCACATCGACCATTCTTGCAAGCGCTGCCTCAAAGAAGGTCACATCGCCCATGCATAGCGCTCGAATAATCAGCGAAGGCGTAAGCCTCTTGTTTCGGTATAGCTGATCGACGAGGCTGATAACATTGGTGCCCTTACGTCCCGGCGACAACAGCGAAACAGTTGCCTTCTCCCGCGAATCGAACAGTAGATCTGACGCTGTTTCCTCGGAAATTTGATGGTGTGTCATAATGTGCGATCGCACCTGATCTGACACCATCGTAACCAATCGCTCAGCAACATTGATCGGCAAACTAGAACGCAGCGCCATCGGCTGATTAACTTTTTCGCTGTCCCCGTGCGCGTCTAATACCTTATTATAAGTGCTCTCTCGGATATCGGCGCCTTCATTGGAAACCAACTTAGCAACCACATTCTCACTTTTCGTATCGACAAGTGCATCAGACACATCTGCCGAAATTTTTCCACGGGAAGCCACTGCCATCTGCGCCAGCTCGCTTTGTTTTTGAATGATATCGATAAGATCTTCGTCATTAAGCACCGATGACTTTTCGATCATCGGTAAGGCGACCTCATCCACATCCCGAGCGAGTGACATTGCAACATCATGAGGAACTTCAGGATTATCCATTAGTGATTCGGATAATGCCGAGCGCACACGGACCGCCGCATCATGCACCATCGTCCGAAAAATATCTTCGGCTAGCGCACGTTCTTTGTCCGATAATTCACCAGCTGAGAAGGTCGCAGCGACTTTTTCTGCGGTATCCGCGCGATTCTCATCAGACGGGTTTTTCAGCAACGATGCGACATCGGTTTGCGAAAGTGTTTGCTTCTCAGCCAAAAGTCAGCCCCTAAAATTATGCTAAAGCGCCATTAAATGCAAAGCCTAGAGCCTATGAGTTAAGTCACCGTTAACAAATTGCTTCAAAGCCTTATTTATCCATTCCAATTCGAACTTTCGGCCAATTTTGTACGAAGTGCAAGCATCTTTCCCCATCTTTGAGTTGAGAATACTCCTAGATGTCGCTAGATTGCCTCGGGCAACCAATAAATAATTCCCAAAGTATCTGGTCAGAGCGTGACTTTTACTGCGGAATATATCAGGGTCGCTTAGCGAATATTGAGGGAGCTGCCTTTCCGAGGGAAAGGTCGCCTTACCTTGCCAACAAATGTTACAGGGAAAAATATGTTTAAACGTATATGGATTGGGCTGCTGCTACCAATATTAGCAGCTACAGCGCTTTACGCGGATGAGAATAGCGCCGAGCAAGAAGCGAATAGCCAAGCGGCAACGATCGAAGCCGTTGAAGCTGCAGAGAAAATCGAAGAGAATACCGTTGCATCAGTCATCAATAACGCGATGGAGCCGGTAAACAAATTTCTCAAAAGTACAATTTTTTACTCAATTGAAACGGGTTACGTCTATGAGCGGGACGGCGAACCGATATTGGGTAGTAATGGCCAGCCAGAGCCAATTGAGTTTCCTGTAGTCGTAATTTGGTTATTTGGCGCAGGTCTGTTCTTCACTCTCTTTATGGGCTTCATAAATTTCAGAGGCTTTAAACAGGCATTCCGTATCGTAAAGGGTGACTATGATTCGCCGAACGATCCCGGGGAAATCACCCACTTTCAGGCGTTAACAGCCGCCGTTTCGGGAACAGTTGGCCTGGGTAATATCGCGGGCGTGGCTTTGGCAATATCTATTGGTGGCCCTGGTGCTGTCTTTTGGATGATTCTGGCAGGCTTGTTTGGCATGACGACCAAATTTACCGAATGTACACTTGGCGTAAAATACCGCGAAATTAATGAACGCGGCGAAGTGACCGGCGGGCCAATGATGTATCTTCAAAAGGGTTTAGCCAATCGTGGCTGGCCAAAGATTGGTAAGGTTCTGGCCGTTTTCGCAGCTTTGATGTGTATCGGCGGCGCATATGGCGCTGGCGCGATGTTCCAGGTCAATCAATCATCCACTCAGTTCACCAATGAAATTGTTGCCCTTACAGGCGGATCTGAAAGCTTTTTTGCTGGCAAGCCTTGGATATTCGGCGTGATCTTCCTCTCTTTTGTTGGCCTTGTTATCATCGGCGGTATTAAGAAAATCACCCACGTGACAGAGAAGCTAGTGCCCTTCATGGCGATATTATATATCTCCGCGTCGCTCGTGATTATCTTCTCTCACTTTGGCGATATACCGGCTGCATTTGGCCTTATTTTTGACAGTGCCTTCTCAACCGAGGCAGGTCTTGGTGGCGTCATTGGTGCTCTCATCCAAGGCTTACGCCGGGCGACTTTCTCGAACGAGGCGGGGCTTGGCTCAGCATCAATCGCTCACGCAGCGGTTAAGACCAAGGAACCGGTGTCAGAGGGACTAGTTGCTCTATTAGAGCCCTTTATTGACACGGTGGTCATTTGTACAATCACTGGCCTTGTGATCATTTTAACAGGCTCATACGGCGTAGAGGGTCTATCGGGTATTGCGTTAACATCTCAGGCATTCGGCACGTTTGCTGACTGGTTCCCCTATTTGTTGACAGTCGCGGTAATATTATTCGCCTTTTCAACCAGTATCACTTGGTTCTATTATGGTCAGCGTTCATTCCTGTATCTGTTCGGGGATAATGCAAAAGCGGACTTAGCCTTTAAGGTGTCATATTTGTTCGTGCTGTTTATTGGCTCGGCCCTTGCGCTTGGTCCGGTGATGGATATTGCCGATGCGCTACTATTTGCGATGGGTTTCCCGAATGTTGTTGGCCTGTTCATTATGCGCCATGAGGTGCGGGATATGCTGCGGGATTACCTGAAGCGCATCGATTCAGGCCAGATTAAGACAGCTAAACAGATGGCTGCTGAGAAGGCCGCCAGCTAAGCAATTAGCAAAGCGATAAAGAAACGTGGACGGGGCTGGTTAGGCCCCGTTCTTCTGTCCCGAGCATTCCCAAAATAGGTTCCTTGTATGACTCATTGCAAAATGGCCCTTATCGTTTTAGCACTCTTGTTGGTAAGCTCGGCTGCAAGCACTCAGGAGAACGGAAGCGGCGCTGCGAGCGACGATCTTGAGGCTAAGATCGCTTCGGATCCCGTCCTGACCCGAGGCGCATTCGTCTACAATACTTGCAAGGTATGCCATACGATTGGCCCAGATGAGCGAATCGTATCGGGGCCAGACTTGACAGGCATATTTGATCGAGTAGCCGCTAGCGACCCTAACTACGGCCAATATTCACTGGCCCTTAAAGATTTTGGGATCAAATGGAACGCCAAGGCGCTTGATGACTGGCTAGCAAATCCCTACGGCTTTTTACCTGGTAACCGAATGAGTTTTATTGGGGTGCAACACCCTGATGACCGCGCAGCGTTGATTCGCTACCTAAAGCTATTCACATCACTTCCACGTGAAGCGTCTTGATTAGCCTTAACCAACGTGTCACAAGCTCGGCCAAATGTGATTGATTTTGGTCGATATCAAAGCGTTTGCCGTGAAGGTGCCACAATTAAAAATCATAACACAGAGCATATTTGGAGTTATTATATGACAAAGATCATTATGAAATCGATAGCCCTGCTTAGCATGGCATGTATGTTACTGGTTCACCCAGCCACCGCATCTGTACAAGACGGTGAAAACCGGGCTGTGGACAACCCACAGGAGGCTATGACCTTCATCAAGGATCTAGCAAGTCGTACGGAGACCGTATGGGAAGACTCAACGCTGACCCGCGACGAGCGCGAATTTGCCTTCAAGGCTTTATTTGAAGAGGCGACAAACACCGATCTAATCGCACGAGCAATGCTAGGGGTTAATTACCGTAGGATTACGGCTGAACAGCGCGCTGAATATAACTCGGCCATCGCTGATTATATTATCACTGAATTTGATAGCCGCATGACGCAATTCGGCTACAAGACCCTTGAAATCGTGGGCACGACGCCAGCTCCCGGTCGGCGCGGACATATCGTTGTGCGGACTGAAGTTACTCGTGAAGAAGGCGAGCCTATCACGCTAGATTGGCGCGTTCGCAAGCACGAGGGTGCGTTGCAGATTATTAACCTCACCGTTGAAGGTATTAATCTTGTCGTTACCAATCGGGAATTATTTACCAACCGTATTGGAGAAGTGGGCATTGACGGCCTAATCGGTGAGCTTAGAGATCGGTCTGTCACTGCCGAGTAAATTACGGCGATCTCATCAAAGCAATAGTAGCCCTGCTCCTAACCCGAGCGGGACTTTCTTTTGAATGATTACAATTTCTGCCCTATTGCGGCTCAACAGTACATTTCAGATCCAAACTTCCCGCCAAATTCGAAAGAGCATTGCCGCAGACAGTTGCCCGCTCAGCGGGGATGTTGACCGCAAAGCGTGTCCGATACCCCTGCCCACCGCCTTCCAGCTGCACGCGCCGGCTATTCATTCGAACGATATTGGCATTATAGACAGAAAGCTCGCTGGCCATTCCAGCGACAAGACCGGGACGGTCGCCACCGACAAATTCTATGACATGGGTGATGTCGCCGACTTCATTGCGCATCAGGTCATAGGGGAACGGATCTAGTGTGATTCTTGCTCCTGTGATTGATTTTATCGCCGCCAAACCGTCCGTTATCTCCGAAATAGACTTTGGCTCAGTAAAAATAGTGACACCGCTATATTCGAACCCTTGGCCCAAAACAGCAAAGGCCGTATCAGCTAAATTACCACCTATTTCAAAGAGATAGTTGGTGATATCAGCAACGACACCTGATTGATCAGGGCCTGTTATCGTCAATAAATAGACCGGATTTTCGCTCTCACTCATCACCACTATCCTCATTTAACTGGAATTTAATCGTAAGTTTGCTAAATCATGCTGCAACAAGCAACGTGGAATTCATTGAATCGAGGATAAAGTTACAATGTCTGATAACAAAACCATGCATCTGGTCTTTGGAGGCCAAGTCACCAACCCCCTCTCAACAGACTTTACTGACTTGAACGCGATTGATATCGTTGGTGTTTTCGCAAGCTATGAGGAGGCAGTCAATGCTTGGCGTAGCCATAGCCAGCGCCATGTGGACGATGCCTTGACAAAATACGTCATTGTACCGCTGCACAAATTATTGGAGCCGGAAGCATAGAGCTATCCCCCTTTTTTGGGCGCTTTCTATTCAAGGAAGGTTTTAGGCGTCGCCGTGCACGGAGCGTGACACAATGCAGTTGTCGAAATAATGGGTAATTCCATGATCAATCATGGTTTTGTCGTTATAGTAGACCCCCATTAGGCCGCTTACACTTTGGTGAGCCTCAGCCCTAGACTTTGATGATATTGTCCCTAATTTAAGGTGCATCACCCGGTCTAAGCCGTCTGTATCGTATATAGACATTGTCTTTATCTTTCTTGCTGTCATTTCTATCTTTTTATTCATAAGGACTAGATAGCAAAAGAATGTGACAAATATTTGACAACCAACTTTGGCGCAGGCCTTGATCTGATTGCGTCCACTGCTTACTTATAGGGTCTGAAAAGGAAACTGTTATGAGTGAAGATTTTAACGTACCGAAAAGCGCATTATTCACAATCGGCCAAGTGGTGAGGCACCGCGTCTTTCCTTTTCGCGGTGTGATCTTAGATGTTGACCCTGAATTCGCGAATTCAGAGGAATGGTGGCAATCGATTCCGGCGGAAATTAGACCTTCAAAAAACCAGCCTTTTTATCATCTGCTGGCAGAAAATGCTGAGAAAAGCTATGAGGCCTATGTCAGTCAGCAAAATCTAGTGCCCGATGACACTGGTGAGCCGATCAACCATCCCGAGGTTGCTGAGTATTTTCTTGATTTCTCGGGCGACCGATACGAAGTCGACGGCAAGTTTCACAATTAACACAAACGAGTTCGCTCTTCGCCGTCCCGCGTTCAGGTATAAAAAAAGGCGGAGGGCATCACAGCCACCTCCTTTCATTCATTCGATTGGTATAATGGCTTAGGTCAGGAAAAATGCCATCAACGCCAACACCACAACGCAAGCAATTAAACCGTACTTGGTCGCGACCATGAAACCTTCAAATGTTTTCTTTTGCTCGTCGATTTCCATTATCCAGACTCCTTAAATTTCAAAATTGCCAAGCGATAGCCCGTTATATTGAGGCTGCAGGCCGTTATATAAAGCTCTATACCGTCTTTTTTCCTGCTCGCCAAGTCCTAACCGAAGGTTATTGCCCCGCCAGTATCTGTGCTTTCATTGCTGGATCGATATTGCCGCCGCTGATCACCACGACTGCCGTCTTGCCTGTAAGATCAATTTTCTTTGACAAAACAGCCGCCAACCCCACGCTGCCGCCAGGCTCAGCGCTTATACCCAATTCTGTGTGCGCGAATCTAACTGCAACTTTCACGTCCTCATCGCTGACGACTAAGCCGCGGGCGCTGTGATGGCGCAGTATCTCAAACGGCATCACACCGACCTTTTCTGTTAGGATTGCGTCGCATATAGATGTCTTTGAAAAGTCGGCCTTTTCGCGTGATCCTGATACTAGCGAGCGCGCCACATCATCATAGTGGGCTGGCTCGACGGTACGGATGCCAATATCGGTAAAACGATCGCGCATTGCTACAGTACATCCCGACGCTAGGCCACCCCCACCGCAGCAAATCAGCATGTAATCTGGAACAATATCGATCGCTGCCAAATCGTCCGCAACCTCCAGCCCGATGGTGCCCTGCCCGGCCATGATATGCCGGTCTTCAAAGGATGGCACCAAGACAGCACCGCTTTCCTCGCACAGCCGCTGCGCGATGGCTTCCCTGCTTTCCTTGTATCGGTCATAGGTGACCACAGTGGCCCCGAGCGCCTTGGTATTGTCCATCTTAACTGACGGTGCATCCAAGGGCATAACGATAGTTGCCGGCACGCCAAGCTGCTTGGCAGCGCTAGCCACACCTTGGGCGTGATTTCCGCTGGAAAAAGCAACAACACCGACTGCCCTTTCAGCATCAGATAGCTGGCTTAAGCGGTTCCAAGCGCCGCGAAATTTAAAGCTGCCTGTATGCTGTCCTGTTTCAGACTTGATGAACACTCGGCCTCCTGTAATTCCGTCTAGCCGGGAATTGGTGATCATTTCGGTGCGAACCGCAACCCCTTTGATCCGGGATGCAGCCGCTTTGATGTCGACAATCGAAATCGCTAGATCAGACCTCATGCTTACCCTCTGCTGCTTGCCCTGTTTGCGTTTTGCCCACCAGCGCCCCAGCCTTACCTCTACGCGCCGCCGCCAGCGCCTAATTTTCGGCGAGTCATAACTCAACACCACAAACCCCAGCGGGATCATCCAAAAGCCTACGATGGGCAAAAAGCCTAAAATTCCGAATATAATCAGCAAGACGCCAACGACGGTGCGCCCAGCCCGACTATTGGGCATTCTGTTCATAAATTTCTGGCGCATTATTTCAGCTCCGTTAATCCAAGCTTTAAAGCATCGATTAATATATCTGCGTGTTCTGGCTTAAAGACAAGAGGCGGCCGAATTTTTACAACGTGATCTTGCCTTCCCGTTCGTCCTAGCAGAACGCCGTGATCCCGCATAGCATTCATTAACTGATATGCCCTGTCTTCACTCGGCCGACCCTCATCGCATTGCATGACCAGCCCAAGGAAAAGGCCCTCACCCGTTATCATTTTAATCGCGTGACACTCCCGAGTAAGCGCCTCTAATTTCTGCATTAAATACCGACCAGTTGTCCGCGCGTTCGCTTGTAAGTCATCACGCTGTATGATGTCTAGCACCGAAAGCGCCACCTCGCACGAGACCGGATTTCCGCCGAATGTATTGAAATAGCTGCTTTTTTCAGCGAATGCCTCAGCGATCTCTCGCCGCGTGATGACCGCCGCGATGGGGTGCCCTGCCCCCATTGGCTTACCAAGGGTCACGATATCGGGAACCATATCTGATCGAGCAAACCCCCAGAATGTCTCACCAAGCCGCCCAAAGCCTGCCTGCACCTCATCAGCGATCACGATACCACCCGCTGCCCTAGTATGCATTGCTAGGCGCTCCAGATAGCCGTTAGGCGCTGTAAACGGGCCTGGTGCATCAAAGATCGTATCGACCATGACCGCCGCCACGCCAGCACCCCTGTCGCCTAGCTCACTGATAGGACAAGCGATATCGTCCGCCTGCGTGTCAGTATTCATTGCCTGTTCTGGGTCCGGTGGCTCAAAGCACGCCACCCAATTAGGTCGCTCATCGGCGGGATACATGCAGGTCGATAGGCGCGACACGGTGCAGCTATTACCGTGATAGGCGCCTTCGCTCACAATAACGCCTTCATTCCCCGTGAAGGATCGGGCCAATCGAACCGCCAAGTCGTTGGCTTCGGTGCCCGTACAGACAAAAAAGCAAGTATCCAAACCGTCGGGCATGGTCTTGCATATTCGGTCGCTCAGTTGGGTAATGCTAGGGTGCAAATAGCGGGTATGGGTATTCAGCGTCCCGGCCTGCTTATTCAGGGCAGCAACTACATCAGGATGACAGTGACCAACAGAGGCAACATTATTATAGCAGTCAAGATACCGCTGGCCCTCCGCATCCCACAAGAATACACCTTCGCCTCGGACGATGTGAACCGGATTACTATAGAATAAACGGTAACTTGGAGCCAAAGTCTTATGTCTTTTATCAAGTATGCTTTTAGTGCAAATTTGGTAAAACTGGCGCCTAACATCATCGCCGTCTAGGCCCAGCCAATAGGTCAAACTGCGGATAATATCTGGCCGCTCTGTCAGCAACCAAGGTGGGCCATCGGCAATGCTATTACGGCGAAAATCATACAGAAAAAGAGCCGTGACTAATCTCAGGCAAATCAAATCATACAAAAGGTCAATCTCTGCTGGCTCCAGCGGGTACTCCCTGTGCCACGCCTCCAGTTGAATGAGCGCATTATCGATCGAGCCATCGCCCAGCCTGCTAAAAGATGCGATCGTTACCGCCAAATCCTGCACCAGCGGAGCCCGAACCATGTCACCAAAGTCAATCAATCCCGCTACGGTGTTCTGGCTATCTTCAGCTTGAAGAATATTACCAGAATGCCCATCGCCGTGGATCACCTGCTGCCTGAGCCCGCCAAGCTTGGGCAGAGCATCAGCCGTAAACCGCTCAAGGTATGGTCTTGCTAGCTCCAGCGCATCTTGATCGACTTTGGCCTGAACTGATGGGTTTGACACAAGTGCCCGTTTTATATCCCAAGCCATAAAATGATCAGCGGCAGGATGCTCAAAGTCTTTTAACGCCTTCGCCACTAGCGCTTGATTGCTGGCCACCGCAGCAAGCAACGCCTGTGCGATTGGCTTTTCAGGATCTATGGCAGCACCGTCAACCCACGTCATGACCCGCAGGCAGTGTTGTATGCCTTGCTCGCCCGAAATATACGCTACGTCAGCGCCGTTTAGCGTTTCGACGGTCCTTGGAACGATGATGTCTGGTGCTTTACGTGCAATATGACTAAGCGCCTTAATCTGGAAATCAATCACCGCTGGATCTTCTTCCTTGTGCGAAACCTTAACCACATATTGGGTGCCGTCCTCGCATACCAGTCGGTGATTTTGATCCCGCTCACCATCAAGCGGCGTCATGGCGCCAACTAATTCAAACGACTGAAGTAATTGATCCTTTATCTGATCAAGATCGAGCTTGGGTGCATCAAAATGGAAATCTACCGCCGAAAATTCACGGTTAATATAATCATGACTTGCGGCCTTATTGCTCATCTACAGCCTCGCTAGCAGGGTCTATGCCATCTCGGCCCCGCTCCCGCTGGAAGCGTTGGCTGCCGTATTTTGCGCCGATCTGATAGCCCAGATAAGCCCCCACCAACAACAGCCACGCCCCAACGCCTTCAATCACATCGGGCCAATAAGTGAACCATATGACTGCGCGGATGAAATTTACGATTGTGGCGATGATAACGGATATGATGAAGCCTAAAACTTCCCCAATACCAAGGCTGTCCGGCCACGTCATTGTAGTGATGAAATCAAAAACCTCAATTAGCTCGATATGTAGCCAAGTTATAAAGATCATCGTGCCGTAAAAGTTACCACCAAACCGCATCCATTTCTCTTGCAGCAATCCCTGCGCCCGCGCTGCGCGCGATTTAGGGCTATCTTCGATATCTACCGCCGTAGCAGCTTCTTCATCGCCCCCAGCCGTTTCTTCGGCTTCCTTCTGTGATTTTCTGGCTAATTTCCGCCGGGCCTTTTCAGCCTTCAATTTATCCTTACGGGCCTTGGTCATTGCCTCAACGCTAGCGCCAAACTCTTTGCGGCTACCATAGGGCGTCAAGTGCCCAGAGCGCAGCGCCCACAGGGTCAATAGCCACGTAAAAGCGGCCACCGGGATCGTGGCAAAGACAAAGGCCTGTATAATCTCTAGAATCATACGAGGAGTATGGTGCGTGGCTGGCACCCTGTCAAAACTACTGTGAGGAAATTAGGAGAAGAAAGTATCTGACTGGTGATCCCTACGGGACTCGAACCCGTGTTTCCGCCGTGAAAGGGCAGCGTCCTAGGCCACTAGACGAAGGGACCAACCGTGTCAGAACTGTCTTGGTGCAGAGAATGGTGATCCCTACGGGACTCGAACCCGTGTTTCCGCCGTGAAAGGGCAGCGTCCTAGGCCACTAGACGAAGGGACCATCTCTGCAGACGGGGTTAATTAGCCTTCCCATCCCCTTGGGGTCAACTTGTTTTTTCAAAAAGAGCGATATTTCCTGCTGGCAGCCAATATCTAGCCGCCCAAGCTAGCCAAGTCGCGCCACATCTTCGATCATTATCTCGGCGGAAACCCTGCCGCCCCACTCGTTTCGCTTGAGCTTTCCAGCCACATGAAACTGCTTGCCGATACCTGTTAACAAAGCCTGGCCAATATCCGTATCCAAGCTTCGAAATGCCATGCCTTTAACGCTAGCGCCGTCTTTACCCTTAAAAAAGGCTCGCACATGATCTTGCCCCACAACATCGGCGCCAGTCACTGTTACGTCTCGGAGCGCGAACTTGGGTCCCGGATTACCAACGCCAAAAGGACCCACTTGATCTAGCTTTTCAATAAGCGCTGGTGTCATGCCGCCGGGGGCGATGTCGCCGTCCAGCACCAAGACCGGATCGCGTGAGGCTATTTCGACCTGTTTAGCAAGCTCTTTGATCAGAAAGGCTTCTAGGGCTTCAATTTGATCAGGCTCTACGGACAGCCCTGCTGCCATAGCATGGCCGCCGCCCTTGGTGATCACGCCCTGACTGGCGGCTTCGATCACCGCTGAACCCAAATCAACGCCCGAGATTGAACGGCCCGAGCCTTTGGCTTCACCGTCAACGATGCCAAGAACAAAAGCCGGACGGTTATATTTTTCCTTCAGCCTGCTGGCGACAATGCCAATAACGCCAGGATGCCAACCCTCCCCCGCTGCAAAGACGAGCGTCGACGGGATGCCTTCAGGCCCGTATTTAGCCTGCACCTGCGCCAGCGCGGCTTCTTGCACGCCTGCCTCGATGACTTTGCGGTCATTATTATGCTGGTCTAGTTCCTCCGCTATCTTACGAGCCTCGGCCCAATCTTCGGTGGTCAGAAGTGTTGCCCCCAGATCAGACCTGCCAACACGTCCACCGGCGTTCACACGCGGTCCCAGTACAAAGCCTGCGTGATAGGCTGTTGGAGCCTCATCAATCCGCCCTACGTCAGACAGTGCCGTCAATCCAATCGTTTGGCGCTTGGCCATGATTTTCAGCCCTTGGGCCACAAAGGCACGGTTTAAGCCTGTCAACGGTACCACATCGCATACAGTGCCCAGCGCCACCAAATCCAATAAACTTAGTAAATTCGGTGCATGATGGCCTTTATCAAACCATCCGCGATCCCGCAGCAGTCGGTTAACCGCAACGGCTACCATGAACGATACGCCGACGGCGGCGAGCTGGGTTAGCTCATTTGATTCGTCTAATCGGTTGGGATTAACCACAGCAACGGCGGGGGGCAGTCTTGTTTCAGCTTTATGATGATCAACAACAATCACATCTAGGCCAACTTTGACTGCGGCTTCGATCGGCTCAAACGATAATGTACCGCAATCCACCGTGATCACGAGGGACACGCCAGCTTTATGGAGGCCAAGAAAGGCCGCCGTATTGGGGCCGTAGCCTTCCTTCATGCGGTCAGGGATATAGATCCGAGCCTTACCGCCCGCCGCGCTCAAAAAGCGATACAGCAAAGCAGATGATGTGGCGCCGTCAACGTCATAATCGCCGAAGATAGCGATTTCCTCGCCCTCTTCCATCGCTGCTACAATACGCGCTGCTGCTTTGTCCATATCCAGAACCGTAGACGGGTCGGGCATCAGGTCGCGCAAGGACGGCTTATAAAAAGCCTCAGCACTATCCAGCGTGACGCCGCGCGCCGCCATAATCTCGGCTGCCTTAAGGGGGACATGAAGCCGGGACGCGATGCCCTCAGCGATTCGGCTCTCGAAAGGCCGTTTCATCCAGCGCTGGCCCGAAACAGAACAGCGGACACCCAGAAAGGCATCCGCTGCATCATCAGTATTCGATTGGTCTTTATTTTGCGGCATGCTCACCTTCAACCCAGCGCACTGTATTAGAGGTTGAACGCATCACAAGGGACTCGGTGATCTTGCGTCCATCCTTTTTGATGCGAACACCGTTTAGCATGGTTCCCTCAGTGACACCTGTCGCAGCGAAAATCACATCTCCTGCGGCAAGTTCCTCCATGTTATATTTCCGGTCCAAGTCTTCAATACCCCATTTGCGAGCGCGGGCCCGCTCATCATCATTGCGGAAATGCAGGCGCCCTTGGAACTGGCCACCCGTACAGCGCAGCGCGGCAGCGGCTAGAACGCCCTCAGGGGCACCGCCACGGCCGATATAAAGATCGATGCCAGTCCGATTGCGGGTACAGGCAATAATGCCCGCCACATCGCCGTCGCTGATTAAGGTAACGCCGCAACCAAGATCACGAAGTTCCTTGATGATATCGGCGTGCCGGGGACGGTCGAGAACGCAGACCATAATATTTTTAGCATCGACGCCTTTTTCTTTCGCCACCGCTTTAACATTTTCTGCCGCTGATTTATCAAGATCAATCACACCATCAGAGTAACCGGGACCAATGGCTATTTTATCCATATAAACATCCGGCGCATTCAGCATGTTGCCTTTTTCCGAGATAGCAACAACGGCTAGCGCGTTGGGCATGGCCTTCGCGGTCAGTGATGTGCCCTCCAGGGGATCAAGAGCAATATCGCACGCGATCCCGCCAGTACCTACTTGCTCACCGATATAAAGCATTGGGGCTTCATCGCGCTCCCCTTCACCGATAACCACAGTGCCATCAATCGGTAGCTTATTGAGCGCCGCCCGCATAGCCTCAACCGCCAAGTGATCTGCCCACTTTTCATCGCCGCGACCTACCGCTTCTGCAGCCGCCAATGCAGCTGCCTCGGTTACGCGAACCATTTCTAAGACCAAAACCCGATCTAAATTATCAATTACAGCACTCATTATCTTCCTAACTTTTTCTGGACCTTAATTAAACGTTCGCTATGCGAATCATCGCTGGGCTTTCCAGCACAGCATCCATATCACCAATCGATGTCAAGGCTGTTGCTACGGCCTTTTCTGATCCAAAATGTGTTGTTAGCACCACGAAAACACCGCCACTAGCGGCCTCGCCGCGCTGAATCAAAGAATCGATTGAGACGCTCGCATCACGAAGAACCGTTGATATATCGGCGATAACACCCGGCAGGTCAAGGACTCTCAGGCGAACATAGAATCGGCCGACTTGGTCGACAGGATCTGCCGCAGCCCCTCGACTTAAGCAGCTGGCAGGCACGCCGAAAGCAGGTGTTTTATTTCCACGAGCAACATCAATGATATCAGCCAAAACAGCGGATGCCGTTGGGCCTTCTCCAGCGCCGGCTCCCTCATACACTGTTGGGCCCACATAGTTGGCTTTCACCACAACTGCGTTCAATGCCCCGCCAACCGACGCGAGCGCTGCGGTTTGCGGCACCATCGCGGGATGAACACGCTGTTCAATTCCTGCCTCTGTTTGCTTGGCTATACCGAGTAATTTTATGCGGTACCCCAATTCCTCCGCATACCTAATATCGATGGTATTGATTGGCCGAATACCCTCGATCGCCATCGTTTGGAAAGATGGGTTAGTGCCGAACGCTATCGCGGCAAGAATGGCAGTTTTATGCGCTGTATCAATACCATCAACATCAAATGTTGGGTCAGCTTCCGCATAGCCAAGCTTTTGCGCATCAGCAAGAACCTCGTCAAACGATAGGCCCTCATCCTCCATCCGGGTGAGGATGTAATTGCAGGTACCGTTTAAGATGCCGTATACCGCCTCAATCTGGTTACCCGCCAACCCTTCGCCGAGCGCCTTGACGATGGGGATGCCGCCAGCAACCGCCGCTTCAAACTTCAGTGCTGCTTGGTTTGCTTCAGATAGTTCAGCCAACTCTTTGCCGTGCACCGCAATCAGCGCCTTGTTAGCCGAGACGAATGGCTTGCCCTGTAGCAGCGTCTCCTTGGCCAGAGCATATGCCGGGCCGTCACTGCCGCCCATTAATTCTACAACGACGTCGACATCATCCCGTTTGGCTAGGTCAACAGCATTGTCGCACCAATGATAGTGTGAAAAATCGACGCCCCGATCTTTTGAACGATCCCGCGCAGAGACCGCCGTCACATTAATTTTTAACCCGGTTCGAGCCGTCAGCATATCTTGCTCACCTTGGATTATCTTCAGGACTCCAACGCCCACTGTACCCAGACCGGCGACGCCAATATTCAGTGAAGTAATAGATTCAGACATTTTGCTTACTCATTGTTTTAAAATATTTTTTACTTTATGAACCGCTCGGGATTAGACAAAAACCTCTTGATATTCCTGCAAGCTTGACGAATGCGTTGCTCGTTCTCCACCAGTGCTATTCGAACATAACCCTCGCCGTATTCGCCAAAACCAGTACCAGGGGCGACGGCAACGCCTGCCTCTTGAATGAGTAGCTTGGAAAACTCCATACATCCCATCTCCCGAAAGGCCTCTGGTATCGGCGCCCAAGCAAACATAGTGGCCTCTGGCGACGGAATATCCCACCCAGCAGCAGCTAGACCATCAACCAATACATCCCGGCGCTTTTTATAGATCCTGCGGTGTTCATCAATACAGTCTTGCGGGCCATTCAGCGCCGCAGTCGCGGCTACTTGTATCGGTGTGAAGGCTCCGTAGTCTAGGTAGCTCTTGACCCGCGTCAGGGCATCTATGAGGACCTTATTCCCCGCCGCGAAACCAATTCGCCATCCTGCCATTGAATAAGTCTTCGACAGGCTCGTAAACTCGATCGCCACGTCCTTCGCACCGGGAACCTCAAGGATACTAGGCGGCTTTGTGTCACCGAAGTAAATCTCACTGTACGCCAAATCAGAAAGGAGCCAAATCTCATGCTTTCTTGCCCAAGCAACGATCTCTTCATAGAAATCTAGCCCAACCACTTCAGCCGTTGGGTTGGCAGGAAAGTTTAAGACGACTGCCACTGGTTTCGGAATTGTGTGCTGAACCGCATACTCCAAGCCCTTCATGAAATCCATACCCGGGCCTATGGGGACGTGACGAACAGATGCGCCCGCAATCATAAAGCCGAATGGGTGGATAGGATAACTTGGATTGGGCGATAAAATCGTATCCCCTGGCGCGGTGATGGCCTGTGCTAGGTTCGCCAACCCTTCTTTCGATCCAAGTGTAACGATAATCTCGCTATCTGGGTCCAGTTCAACGCCGAAACGGCGATCATAATAGGCCGCCTGTGCCTTTCGCAGCCCTTTAATGCCGCGTGATTGGCTATAGCGGTGCGTTCTCGGGTCTTGGACAGTCTCAGTTAATTTATCAACAATGTGCTTGGGTGTTGGAAGATCAGGATTACCCATGCCTAGGTCTATGATGTCCTCGCCTCGGGCGCGCGCATCTGCCTTCAGCTGGTTTACCTCAGCAAAGATATACGGCGGTAACCGCTTAATTCTATAAAAGCTGCTTTCCATTGATTTGGCCTTTTGCAGTGAACACTGGTTTATGTTCCATACTTAGGTGCAAATTGTACATAAAAAAAGCCAGCAGTGGGGACAAGCTAGCTCAACACAAGAATTTATTGTCTTCTTTAACACTGTTGCCACCCTCATATGAGCGCAATTTCCTCACGCTAGGATAACTTCAGCCACCTCCGCCAGTTCGCCTTATCTGATCCGCCCCTTGTGGCCGCGCGCTCGCAGTCAGCGGCCTCAAGGGATTCCGCAGCATTCCAAAAGGCCTCGCCGCTCAAAGATCTAGGCAACGATCACGAAAAGGGGAGCCGCAACTCCCCTAATTACTCTATTGGATCACAGTCGGTTATTATTAAGGACTTTATGAATCGTCTTTTTTGCGCTCAATAACTTTTTCTAGCTCTATCCGACTCCGCCGAATTTCTTGCTCCGCCAGCTTTAAAGCTTCCAGCTGCTTCTCGTCCATGACCTCCATATTCTCATGAGTTTCGCGAACGATCTCGAGCTGAATACGCATATTTTTATGCGTTTCTTCAAGCTCCTCTTCAAGATCCGCCATGTCCTTCATGACGTCTCTTTCGATGAAAACCATCTGCTTCTCAACATTCTTATGCATTTCTTCCATCGCCGCTGCATCCATTTCAAGGCCATCGATGCTTCTAAGGACAACTTGTGAAACTCGCGGGGAATTCATAACGAAAGAAAAACTCTGTGCACTGATAGATTTCTTAGCGGATTCGAGCGCTTCAATAGCGGATTTCAACTGTGAGGCTCGCTCTTCATTCTTATCCGACTTTGCTGCATCCAGCTCAGCTTTCACCTTTTCAAGAGCAATCTCAATGCCTTCGACAGCCTTTTCATTAGCGTGCTTACCAAGAACCATGTGATTTTTCGCAATGTGCATATTATGCTTCATTAGGCGTCTATCACCAGACTTGAAAACAAACTGCTGATGCCCTTCCTTCTCTTGGTACTTAGCCAATTCCTCGGGTGTCGCTTCGTCACCATTGATCCAAATTTTCTTTTCACCAGAATCGTCTGTTAGGACTTTCACCTCAAATTCCCTGTCATCCTCGCCGAGGGCGCGGACAAAAACGTTGCCCGGAGCATCAAGGCTCGGAGCGATCTTTACGGCATCGCTAGCGCCACTGCTATTGGCAGCAACCGACGGCGCATTTGCTGACGCGCTGGTGCAAGCCATAGCCAGCATAGATACGGATGCGATTAGACTCGCCTTTACATAATTGGTTATCATAATAGTCTTCCTCCTGATGTTGGAAATCCAAGGATATTCCGTTGATATAGTGCTCCGCCTTCATAAAAAACGGACCTAAATGCTCACCAGTTGAATTTAGACGCAATCACACAAATGTGATAGTCCCTTGCGATCAGTCGAGGAGTTTCTGCGACCATTTGCGCTCTGGACCGGTTTTTACAATGAGATTTGCTTCGCTTCTCAATCAACAGCCAGCAGGACGGCCGCAACACGGCGGCCTTCAATTAGCAAAAGATTAAATGTCCGTGCGGCGGCACCAGTATCCATTAAATCATAGGACCAGCCATTTTTGACCAGCCACTCGCGGGTCTCTCGCTTTAAGGGCAGCAATTGCTCCCCTACACCGAAAAGAATAATTTCAATATCTGATTGCTGGGCCGCTAAGGTTTCAAGCGTTGCGGGCGTAATATCTTCACGGGACTTTGCCTTCAGGGGGTATACACCGCTAGGCGTCACGACGACTGACCCTTCAAAGCGCCGACCTCGCAGGCGAAATCCACCGTCACCGTAACTATCAATACCCAGCAGATCATCCATGCTAACGGGCTGAAAAGATAGTCCGCCCGTTTGATTATCAGACGCCATACTAAATTTAGTCCCTGAACCGGGCAGCGCTATCCTCTGCCTTATCGGCGGCTAGCATTGTATCGGGCTCTAGATTAAGCGCTAGTAACACAGGTGATGCAATGAAGACCGAGCTATAAGTACCGATCACAACGCCCCATATCATCGCTGCTGTGAAGCCTTGAATGACCTCGCCGCCAAAGATAAACAGCGATAAAAGCGCAAGCAGGGTCGTCACAGATGTCATTACGGTCCGGCTAAGCGTTTGATTAAGTGAAAGATTTAACACATCAATCACTTCCTTTTTCATATAGCGGCGAATATTCTCCCGCACACGGTCATAAACCACCACCGTATCGTTCAGCGAATAGCCAACAATAGTCAAAAGCGCCGCAATGATGGGCAGGTTAAAGACCAATTGCGTAACCGAGAAAAAGCCAATGGTTAGCACCACATCGTGCACCAGTGCGATCACAGCCCCTAGACCAAATTGCCATTCAAAACGGATCCAAATATATAGAAGCACCGCAAAAACGGCCAGCGACACAGATAGCAATCCATCTGATTTCAGCTGTTCAGACACCGCTGGGCTAATGAAATTACTTTGCAAATAGACCACATCGGGCACGGCCTCTTTAACCTGTCCTTGGATCAGCTCAATCGCAGCATCGACCGCGTCGGCGCCGCCGTCTTGGGCCTCAACGCGGATCATTGCCTCTGTTTCAACGCCGTACTGACGGACGCTGTAGTCCCCCAGATTCAAACCACCAACGATTGCCCGAATACTTTCCAGGTCAATCACCTCTTCTTGCTGCATATGAATTTCAATGCCGCCCTTAAAATCAATCCCGTAGTTAAGACCGCGGGTGAAAAACAAGGCGATTGATCCAATGACCATCAGCGCAGATACTGTCATGGCTATCTTGCGACCGCCTAGGAAGTTAATTTTCGTATCGCGAGGAAGAAAATTTAACATCGTCTTGCCCTCCCTAAATTGGCAGCTTGGCGGGTCTAGACCGCTTCAGCCATGCCGCTAAAATCAGGCGCGTGAGCATCACCGCCGAGAAAAGACTAGTCAGAATTCCAACCGCAAGCGTTACCGCAAATCCTTGAACCGGGCCGGAGCCAAGCATGTATAATATTGCTGCCGCGATAAACGTCGTGATATTCGCATCCATAATGGTAGAAAAGGCTTGGCTGTAACCAGTATCAACTGATTGTATGGCGCCCCTGCCCGCCCGGTGCTCTTCCTTGATGCGCTCAAACACCAAGACATTCGCATCAACCGCCATACCAATCGTCAAGACAATTCCGGCAATCCCTGGCAGCGTAAGCGTTGCATTAAAGACTGATAAAAGGCCTAAGATTAGGAACAAGTTCACAATTAGCGCAACATTTGCAGCAACGCCAAACCAGCCATAGCTAATAACCATGTAAGCAATCACTGCCATCATGCCAATTGCAGCAGCCATTGTGCCCGCTTGTACAGACGCCGCGCCAAGCGACGGATCAACTGTACCCTGCATCTCGACATTCAAGGACACTGGTAAGCTACCCGCGCTAAGGAGTGTTCCAAGTTCATTGGCTTCTTCTGGCGATCCAGCGGTGATATAGCCAGCTCCACCCAGGATCGGAGATTGGATATTCGGCGCTGAAATCACGATATCGTCTAATCTGATGGCGAAAGGCCGATTAACATTCTTTGCCGTATGCTCGCCAAACCGCTTGGCCCCAGTTCCGTTGAACCGGAAGTTTACGATCGGCTGGCCGTTTTCCTGAGAAAATCCAGCCTTTGCAGACGTCAGATACTCGCCGGACACAATGATCCGCTTTTGAATTGAAATCATCCCGCCGTCTTGCAGCGGAAGATACTCAAATCCAGCCCTAGGACGTCCCTGTTGGAAATCCTCATTGGTGACACTGGTATCAACATCATGAAAGGTCAGCCGCGCCGTTGTTTCAACAAGCGACCTGAGCGCTGTTGGGTCATCGGCGCCAGGAACCTCTAACATAATCTGGTCGTCACCGCGCCCCTGAACAGTAATCTCGCGCGTGCCCTCGGGATCGATACGTCTACGAATAACTTCCATCGTCTGAACAACCGCTTGGCGCTTTGCTAGGTTCAACCCAGTTTCTGTGAGGGTCAGCCGAAAAGCAAGATCATCCCGGCTCCATTCTTGTTCGCGGTATGTGGCAAGGCCACTGCCGCCGGCGCTCGTTAGCTCCGTCAATCCATCCATTGCGCGCTCAACGCGGTCAATATTGGTATCATCGCGAACATCAAACAAAACACTTTTGCTGGGTGCATCTATGCGGATACGCTGGAAGATAACATTATACTCGGATCGTAACTTACGCAGCTCATCGCGCACGGACGCCGACAAATTCTCCAGCTTGCCCTTTTCAATCTCGTCAACTTCAACATTGATCAGTAAAAAGACGCCGCCCTGCAAATCAAGGCCTAACGAGACGGTTTTATGGGGCAAGAAAGCTTGCTGCTCCATAACCGCCTGTGTATCCTCATCGAAAAAGTTAGGCGATGCTAACAGCAACCCAAAAAAGGTCGCGAGGCCGATCATTATTAATTTCCAGCGCGGAAAATCCAACATAGGGAAACCCTCTGTGATGTGAAAGAGACCAAGGTGCGGCCTCTACCGTGTTTCGTTTATGCTGCAGGCTCGGTGCGAGAGCGAACATCAGATAGTGTCGTCTTAACGACTTGAACCTTGATTCCCTCTGCGATCTCAACCGTGATCTCATCGCCATCATCAAGCACTTTCGTTACTTTACCAACGATACCGCCGCTGGTGACAACCACATCACCGCGCTGAACATTGGCCACCATTTCACGGTGTTCTTTCATCCGTTTGCTCTGCGGACGAATAATTAGGAACCAGAAAATAACGAAAATCAGCACGAGCGGGATTAATCCGCCAAATGCACTTGTTGCTGAAGCAGCGTCTTGAGCGAAAGCAGGAGATGAAAACATATGTATTTCCTTGAATTATTTGCAGACAGTAAAATGGCCTGAACCTATCGCCGGAATATAGTGATCAGATAAGCAATTTCAATAGGCGATACTCGTAACCGGGTTGTTTGCGTGTTATTGAAAGGTCATATTGTTGAAACAAGGACACCTTTGTATCGTGACTGATCCTAAAAATAAGCTAAATAAGCGACTGAAACGCATCGAAAATGCCCTGAACAGTATCGCTAATGTATTGAAAAATAACAGTAATCATGATTCGCTGATCATCCCTGATGGCCCGGCTGCCGTTTATGAAGCCGCTACTCAGCAGCTTTATCCCATTGATGAGGTCGCAGCTGTGGATATTGACTTGCTGAGGGGCATTGACGCTACTAAGCGTATTTTAATCGCAAATACAGAGCGATTCGCAAATGGCTTTGCAGCGAATAACGCCCTTCTTTGGGGCGCCCGCGGGATGGGAAAGTCCAGCTTGGTGAAAGCTGTGCACCGGAACCTTATTCAAAAAGATGGGGCCCTGTTGACCCTTATAGAAATTCACCGTGAAGATATCCAAGATTTGCCTCTTCTGCTGCGTACCCTAGCCCAAAGTGATCGGCGCTTTCTGCTTTTCTGTGATGATCTTAGTTTTACTGATGCAGATAAGGACTTTAAGGCCTTAAAAAGCGTCCTTGAGGGCGGCATTGAAGGTCGGCCAAAAAATGTCTTATTTTATGCCACCGCAAACCGCCGCCACCTTCTACCCCGTGACATGGCGCAGAATGAAGTCTCCACGGCGATTAACCCCGGTGAAACCGTTGACGAAACTGTCGCTTTATCGGACCGCTTTGGTCTATGGCTTGGTTTTTACCCGTGCGATCAAGAGACTTGGCTGGCGATGGTTGAAGGATATATGAAGGCATATGACATACGAAAAGATAGCTGGCGCGCGGACGCTCTTGAGTGGAGCCGCACCCGTGGCAGCCGGTCTGGCCGGGTCGCCTGGCAGTATATTCAAGATTTAGCGGGCACGCTTGGTAAATCCCTGTAATACCTAGTTGGGGCGGCGAAGATATCGGAGCGGATCAAGCGCCCGACGGCCTTTGCGGATTTCAAAGTGCAATTGCGGCTGTCGGACACCACCAGTGCTACCAACCCTTGCAATGACCTGATTGCGGCTCACCTGTTGTCCTTGGTCTACTGATAAGCTTTCATTATGAGCATATGCCGTTATCCAGCCATCGGCATGTTTAAGAAGGATCATGTTTCCATAGCCGGGCAATTGATTGGATGCATAGGCGACGACACCATCCTCGGCCGCGACCACAGCCGTGCCCGCTGCGGCCCGAATGTTGACGCCGTCATTGTGTAAACCGCCTTGCTTGGGACCATAGCGCGACACAATTTGACCACTGCCCCTGATCGGCCAACTGAAATCGCTCCCTGACCTCGGCGGAACAGTTAGCGGCGCAGCTCTTGAACCCGGCCTGCGCGTAGGTCGAGCCCCTACAGTTTGAGACGGTGTGGAAGCCGAGCTCGCTGCCGACGAACCAGCCGGAAGGAAAAGACTCTGCCCGACTGACAGCCGATAAGGCGCGCGAATTTTATTGATCCGCATCAATTCAGAAACCTGAACGCCGTATTGCCGAGAGATGCCATAGCCAGTCTCGCCGCGCTTTACCATGTGGGACTTTGTTGTTGGCAACCCCAGTTTTTGCCCGGGCTGCAAAAGATAAGGCGCTTTCAAGCTATTGAAAGTAATCAATGATCGGACTTGGACGCCGGTTCGTCTTGAAATGGCGTAAACCGTATCACCGCGCCTAACCGTTACACTGCCGCTGCTCGTTGAGGGCTGTGACTGGCTCTGATCCCGCTGAGTGGCGACAGCTGTGCGCGCGACGGTTTTATTGGGTGCTTTTGGCTTAAAATTCGGGCGCGGCACAGGAATCGGCGCATTACGCACTTGATAAACTGGCTGAATATTTTCTGGGGCAACCCTGATGTTCGAATTGCCACAGGCGGCAACGGTTAGCGCCATCAACGCGCTAAAACTTGCCTTAAGCCATTTCACCCAGCTTATATATCCGCCACTGTTCATTCGGGTAGGATAGTGTAACCCTCTTCACGCATCAAGTGTGCATAAGCCTCTATAATTAGTTTATTTTCCAACAGCTATGCCGGGCTGATAACATCGACGCCGTTCATATAAGGGCGCAGGGCCTCGGGCACTACGATTGAACCATCTTCGCGCTGATAGTTTTCCATCACAGCAATCAGCGTACGGCCAACGGCAAGGCCTGAGCCATTCAGTGTATGGACGAACCGCGTTTGCTTCTCGCCCTTTGCTCGGCAGCGCGTTTTCATTCGCCGCGCCTGGAAGTCGCCGCATACAGAACAGCTTGAAACTTCACGGTAGCGGCCCTGACCTGACATCCATACTTCCAAGTCATAGGTTCTACGGGCACCAAATCCGATATCGCCCGTGCATAATTTTACGACACGGTAAGGCAGGACCAACCGCTTTAGCACTTCCTCAGCGCATCCTGTCATCCGCTCCAGCTCAGCGTCCGATTGCTCCGGCGTCGTGATAGCAACCAGTTCCACCTTGTTAAATTGGTGCTGCCGGATCATCCCACGGGTATCACGACCCGCTGAGCCAGCCTCAGACCGAAAGCACTGGGTCAGCGCCGTCATTCTTATGGGCAAATCCTCTTCATCTAGAATCTCACCTGAATGAATGTTCGTCAGCGGAACTTCAGCGGTTGGGATTAACCAGTGATCTGCGGTCGTTTTATATAAATCTTCGGCAAATTTTGGCAGCTGGCCTGTGCCGAGCAGTGCCTGATCTTTAACCAGCGAAGGGGCCATCACTTCGGTAAAGCCTCCATCATCGGTTTGTAGATCAAGCATAAATTGGCCGATCGCGCGCTCTAGCCGCGCCAAATGCCCAGATAGCACGACAAACCGCGCCCCCGATATCTTTGCCGCCCGCTCAAAGTCCATCATTCCCAGCGCGTCGCCAAGATCGAAATGTTCTTTGGCCTCAAATGAAGGCATTTTCGCAGCGCCCCATTTACGCTCTTCCACGTTGGCATCTTCATCGGCGCCGTCAGGAACGTCATCATAGACCATGTTGGGCAGGCTCATCAAAACGCCATCTAGCTCATTATCCAATGTTGCCAAATCGCCTTCCATACTGGCCATGCTAACTTTCAAGTCCGCAACTTCGGCCATCAATTTCGCTGCTGTATCCCCGTCGCCGTCACGCTTTGCCATCCCGATCTGCTTGGACGCTTCATTACGGCGTGCCTGAGCGGTCTGCGAGTCAGTCATCATTTCGCGGCGCTTGCCATCCATTGCAAGAATTTCGACTGCCTTTGGAGCGACGCCGCGCCGTGCGAGTGCTGCATCAAATGCCTCGGGATTGTCTCGGATGAATTTTAGATCAAACATGAACGGTTTACCTTGTCTTAGCCGGTGTCCTCAGATTCCCGCTTTCGCTTTTTCTCGGACATAGCGATCAGTAGGATGGAAATCTCATACAGGACGAGCAGCGGAATGCCAAGGGCGATCTGGCTCATCGGGTCAGGCGGCGTCAAGAATGCTGCCATCACAAAGAACAAAACGATCATATACCGCCGCTTGGTCCGCAGGAACTCTGAGCTGATAATTCCAACACGCCCCAGCAACGTTAGTCCCACGGGCATTAAAAACGCGAAACCAAAGCCAAAAATCATCTTCATAACAATTGATAGATATTCACTAACCTTGGCCTCGGCGTCAATTTGGATGCCGTCACTGGACATTGTTGTCTGAAAGCTAAGCAGAAACTCCCATGCCCAAGGGATGACGATGAAATAGGCCATGCTGCCGCCCAATGCGAAAAGGACGGGTGTAGCGACTAGAAAGGGTCTAAAAGCCGCCTTCTCATTCTTATAGAGACCGGGTGCTACAAACTTCCATATCTGCAAAGCGATCATCGGGAAAGCAACCATAAAGGCTGCATATAGCGCGACCTTTATATTGACGAAGAATTTTTCTTGAAGCGCCGTGAAAATCATTCGCGAATTGCCGCCGTTACTGGCCTGCGCGTCCATGTATGGCTTAGCCAGTATCTCAAACAATTCATTAGAGAAATAAAGCCCAACGACAAAAAAGGATAGCAGCCACAGCAATGAAACGATCAAACGCCGTCTCAGCTCAACGATATGGCTCATCAGGGGAGCGCGGCTCTCGTCAATCTCTACGGTCAAGGTCTGCCTCCCCTTTGGGGTCATCAGCTAAGGGATCAACAATCGCCTCGCCGCGCTCTGCAGCCTCTGCAGCCTCCCGCTTGCGATTTTCCATGATATGATCGGTGATTTCCTCGGGTGACATATCGGGCTTTAAGCCCTCGGCCTTGCGCTCATCATCAAAAGGATCTTTGACCTGCCGCTCGGCTTCGTCAATGACGCTTTGGATGCCATAGCGGAATTCATTACCCATTGAACGGATCTTGCCAAGAAAATTGCCAGCTGTTCGAAAGAACGCAGGTAAGTCCGCTGGCTTAATCACGACCAGCGCCACTATCACAATCATAAAGATTTCAAAGGCTCCAACATCAAACATGTGGGTTTACCCGCCTTCCCACAATCCCATTACAGGGAGTTACGAGCCAGTTTTCTCGCTGTCACCGGTTTTCTCAGTCTTCTCAGTCTTCTCAGTCTTCTTTGCTGTGTCAGCAGAGTCGACCTCGATTGCGGCTTTGGAGACTTCGTCTTCGCCTTCCTTAAGGCCTTTCTTGAAGCTATTGATGCCTTTTGCGACATCGCCCATCAGCGATGAGATTTTACCGCGTCCAAACAGCAAGACGACTAGCAAGACAATAATGATAATTTGCCATGGGCCTAGTGACATGATTTTGCTTCCTTTTCCTCAGGTTTCTGCCCAACTGTCTGGCAGGGCTCTATAGTCAAGTCAAACAGTTTCGCTCTTTCCATCTCGAACTGGTTCATCATCAGGTGAAAAACTTTCAGAGATGGCATCTTCAATATCAATTTGGTCGTCCTCGTCTTCGGTCTCCGCCGACGGTTGCCAACCGATTTTATCAATCGCCTGATCCACGCTGTCCAGCAGTCCTGCGGCCTTCAATTCAGCAAGGCCCGGTAGGTCTTTGACTGATTCTAGCCCGAAGTGGATTAAAAAATCCTCAGTCGTGCCATAGGTCACCGGGCGTCCGGGTGTTTTGCGGCGCCCCATTGGCCTAATCCAGCCAGCTTCCATCAACACATCAAGTGTACCCCTTGAAAGGCTTACACCCCGAATGTCTTCGATTTCAGCGCGCGTAACGGGTTGATGATACGCTAAAATTGCCAAAGTCTCAACTGCTGCCCGGGATAGCTTGCGGGGTTCATCAACCTCTTTGCGCAACAAAAAGGATAAATCCTCCGCTGTCCGAAACATATATTTCCCAGCAACTAGCGCTAATTCCACGCCGCGACTTTCATAATCCTCAGCTAGCTGCTCCAGATATGCGGCCACATCAGCGCCGCCCGGCAAACGGATAGCGATATCATGGACCGACAAGGGGCGGTGACTTGCAAACAGGACAGCTTCCACCATCCGCTTATGCTCCAGCGCAGTCTCTGCACTCACAGGGCGAGGCTTTGCCGGCGTATCAAAGCCATCATCGATCACATCGCTGTTGATATCATCCGTCATTTTCTGCCCGCTTCATTGTCTTTGCTGTTTTTTCACTAGCTGCTTTTTCGTCCGCTGCCTTTTGATCCGCTGCGCGGTCGATCTTACGTAAATATAGAGGGCCAAACGTCTCCATTTGCCGAATTTCCGCATCGCCTTGGCGGGCAAGCTCCAGCGACGCCACAAACATACTGGCGACCGCCGAGCGCTTCATTGATCGGTCTTGCAGGTCAACCGGCAAAAATTGGCTCAACATGGTCCAACTGAAAGTGTCTCCTATCAAATCAGATAATCGGTCCAAGGCTTCCTCCAGTGAGAAAATTGGCCGTCGCTCAATCCGAATTTCACTAATAACTTCCTTGGACTGTTGATCACTATAGGCCTTTAGCAGTTCATAGAGTGTGAGATCATAGCTGCCGCGCCTCAGCAGTTTTAATCCCTCCGGCATCCCCCGCAGGAACAGATCGCGCCCTACCCGGTTCCGCGCCATAATGCGTGCTCCAGCGTCGCGCATTGCCTCTAAGCGCTGCAATCTTAGCTGCAATCGCATCGCTAGCTCTTCGGCGCCCGGCTCATCACTTTCGTCTTCCTTGGGCAGCAACAGCCGGCTTTTCAGATATGCCAGCCAAGCGGCCATTACCAGATAATCAGCAGCCAATTCCAGTTTCAAACGCTTTGCGGCTTGGACAAATTCAAGATATTGCTCAACCAATTCCAATATAGATATCTGGGCAAGGTCAACCTTTTGAACCCTGGCCAGCGTCAAAAGCACATCAAGTGGGCCTTCAAATCCATCTATCTGCAAGACAAGCGCGTTGGGGTCAGCACGCTCAGATCGCGGCGGCTGATCGGTGTTATCAAAGTCATCGAACTCAACGTTTTGGCTCAAAGCAGCAATCCTCGCCATAAAAGATCGAACGTGTCCACAATCGACATCGCTAGCCCCACAATCATCTGAGGGACGATCGGGAACAGAATAATAATACCGAGTATAATCAGAAATCCAAAACGTTCAATGCCAGCGAATTTCAGCGCGTATTTAGGCGGCAATATAGTTAACACTGCCATCCCGCCATCTAGCGGCGGAATCGGCAATAAGAAAAATATCGCAAGGATCGTATTGAAAAACACAGTGAGCGTTAGCGTCGAGACCAACCATCCAGTGTCGGCCCCCCCGTATTTAATCACTTCGATCTTAATAAAGGTCGCAACAAATGCCAGTGCCAAGTTAGCGCCTGGGCCCACTAAACAAAATTTGATAAAGTCGCTCTTGGGGTTCTTAAAATTAGCTGGCTGCACCGGAACAGGCTTGCCAAAACCGAACAGTAGGGGGACTTGCAGCACAATCAAGGCCAGCGGCAGAATTACCGATCCCACCGGATGCATGTGAACAAGAGGATCTATGGTGACACGCCCTGCCTGCCTCGGCGTAGGATCGCCTGCCCTATCCGCGAGCCAAGCCCTGCCCGCCTGAGGGATGGTGAAAGCAAGAAGAATAGGAAGCGTCCAAAGACTGATCTTGAACAGAATATCTTCCATATAATGCGTATCCTTACTCTATGATATTAAAGGCTGTAAGCGCTGCCATTCTGCTAGCAGTGACTCCCACCTTGCAAGGGTTAGGTCATACTCAAAATCACGGGTTTGGTCCAGCCACAAAAAGAGATTATAAAACTGGTCTAAAGTGGCCGCCTCAACGGCGGCCATCCGGCCAGCTATTGCCTGCATTTCTGGCATATTACCATTGCAATGGGTGACAATATCGCAACCGGCTTGCAAGGCGCGCGCGGCCCTATCGCCGACATCCCCGCTAAGCGCCCCCATTGAAATATCGTCTGAGAGCAGCAACCCGGAGAACCCGATTTTCATCCGTATAATGCGCCCAATGACCACCGCCGACAGCGTTGCCGGATTATCTGGGTCAATCTGGGGATAGGTTACATGCGCCGTCATCGCCAGCGGCGAAAGATTTGCCGCCATAAAAGGCAGTAAGTCTGTATCGAAAATATCGTCTAAGGCCGCATCAACAACTGGCAGTTCTTTATGGCTATCCACCAAGGCCCGCCCGTGTCCCGGCAGATGCTTGATTACGGGTAAAACCCCCGCGCCCCAAAAAGCATCCACGGCTATTTTGCCAAGTTCGGCGACAATCGCCGGGTCCTGTGAAAAGGCGCGGTCCCCAATTATCGTATCAGCAGCGTCGATAGGGACGTCCAAAACCGGCGCGCAGTTGGTATTGATACCACAGCGCTGAAGGTCCATCGCTATCAGCTGGCAATTGGCTTTGAGTGCCGATTCCGCGAGAACAGGGTCATATTTTTCCATATCACCGAATAGCTTCATCGCGGGTGGCTGGCGCCAAAACGGTTCGGGCAACCGAACGACCCTGCCCCCTTCTTGATCAATCGCGACCATCGTAGGCCCATCCATAAGATCACAGAAACTATCCGTAAGGGCTTTAACTTGATCAGGGTTCTCAATGTTGCGGGCAAACAATATCAGGCCCAGCGGCTGCTGATCCCGAAAAAACGCTCGTTCATTACTCGACAGTTTGGTTGAACTGCAACCATAAAGGACCGGAGTCCGACCGTGAGACCCTGTGATCATTCAGGCTTTACCACCATACAGGCCTGACCATCCGCTTTCAGCGCCAAACATATTCGATCTGCCGCGGCGCGGTTAGCGACCGGACCAATCCTGAGTCGATATAGAATGCCTCCACTACTCAGCCGAACCTGATCATAGATTGGCCCCATATCCTTAAATTCATCGCGATATTTTACCCGCGCAGCATCCCATGTTGATGCAGCGGTCGCGCGTTGAGAAAAGGCGCCCAACTGCACTTTAAAATCACTTACTGTTATTTTTACAGCTCCCACTTCTGGCCCAGCCTTTGACTCTGACTCTGGCTTAGCCACGGGCTTTTCCTCGGGCGCCGTAACCACAGCAGTTTCTTGTTCAGTCGGTGTTGTAACGGGGTCCGCCGTAGTAGCGATTTCGGCGGCCTTTTCATCCAGCGCGTCTTTTTGGGCGGCAGGAATTTCTGTGACGGGCTCCTCTGGAACCTCGCCGATTTCTTGCTTGGATTCGTCGTCATCGCCGGAGACGAGATCAAAAACATCCATATCGCGGCCTTCAACCGGCATCCCGCCTGGATCGGCAGGCTTTTCACGAACAGGCTGAGCAGGCGATTCCACAACGACCGGGCCACGGTCCTCGTCATCACTACCCAGATAAACGACTAATAAAGTGATGATAAAAGCAATCAGCGTAACCACAGCAATAATCGCGGCCACACGCTTTACGCGGTCCGATTTAAAGCCATCATCTTCTTCCTGCTCCAAAACAGGTTGAAGCCAAGGTGGCATATCGCCCTGTCCTTGCGGGTCATCGCTCATCAGCGCATCTCCTCCACTGGTTTTACACCAAGTACATTTAAGCCGCTTGCTAAAACAATTGCAACTGATCGAATGAGCGCGAGCCTTGCAAGCGACAAAGCCTCCTTGCCCTCAACGACGAATCTCAGGCCCGAATCCACATTACCCTGGTTCCAAAGCGCGTGAAAATCTGATGCCAAGTCATATAAATAGAATGCGATGCGGTGCGGCTCCTTGGCTTGGGCAGCGGCTTCTACAACACGCGGCCACTCAGCGCAGCGTTTGATTATATTAAGCTCGCTTACACTGCTTAGTTCAGCCATATCGGCTTGCATCAAGGCTTTATCGCTGACATCCAATCCGGGCATCATCTCGGGCGCGCGGTTGCGAATAACGCTATTGATCCGCGCGTTTGCATATTGAACATAAAAAACCGGATTGTCTTTTGATTGCTCAACAACCTTGGCATAATCGAAGTCCAACGGCGCATCATTCTTACGCGTTAACATAATGAAGCGAACGACATCTTTACCAACCTCGTCCACCACCTCCCGCAAGGTGATGAAAGTACCCGATCGCTTCGACATTTTGACTTGCTCACCGTTGCGGAACAAATGCACCAATTGGCAAAGTCGCACGTCTAACTTGCCATCTTCGTTAAACGCTTTAACCCCTGCTACCAAACGCTTTACATAACCTGAATGGTCGGCGCCGAAGACATTGACCATATGATGAAAACCGCGAACATATTTGTCATAATGATAAGCAATATCCGCAGCGAAATAGGTATAGTCGCCGTTCGATTTTTGCAACGGGCGATCAATATCATCACCAAAGTCCGTCGCTCGAAACAACAATTGTTCGCGAGGCTCCCACTCATCGGGCTTCATACCCTTTGGTGGCTCTAAAACGCCCCGATAAACCACACCGCGTTCCTCCAGGACATCTAGTAATTCTTTGATACGTCCGCTTTCATGCAGCGTCTTTTCAGAGAAAAACACGTCCTGTTTTATGCCTAGTGCCTCAAGATCATCGCGGATGAGGTCCATCATGGCATCCGTGGCCTCACTACGAATGATCGGCATCCAATCCCCTTCGCTAGAGCCATTCATCCAGCGATCACCGTATTTAGTTTTGAGGTGCCGCCCCAAGCCAACAAGATAGTCGCCGGGATATAGCCCTTCCGGTATTTGGATCCGCTCGCCGTGCGCTTCGCGGTAGCGCAGATAGGCTGATTTAGCGAGCACGTCAATCTGGCTACCCGCATCATTGATATAATATTCCCGCGCGACGTTATAACCGACTTTAGCTAGCAGATTGGCTAGTGCATCGCCAAAAACCGCTCCACGAGTATGACCCACATGCATTGGTCCCGTTGGGTTAGCCGACACATATTCCACATTGTAGGGCTTGGCTGCTCCCATATCACTATCGCCGTATGCTTCACCGAGGGCCAACATCTCAGCAACTCGAGCCTGCCAGAATGTTGCATCAACCCTAAGATTGATAAATCCCGGACCAGCAATATCAACCGTGTCAACCTCGGCTAAAGTCTCCAGCCGCTCGGCGAGTATCGTAGCCAAAGCGCGAGGGTTCATGCTCGCTTGCTTGGAGAGGACCAGTGCGGCATTGGTTGCGATATCACCGTGGCTTGGGTCACGAGGCGGCTCGACGGTGACATTGGCAAAACTCAAGCCATCCTTGAGCGACCCGTTTGTCGTCATCTCATTGAGGGCCGCCTCAACCAAGCCCGAGAAATATTCAAAAACATTCATAACGATACTGCCGACAGGTCAAATAATTTCGCATGCTCCCTAAAGGCATAACGATCGGTCATGCCCGCGATAAAATCGGCGACAACCCGCGCTGTTTCTGGGGTCTCCGGGCCATCGGACGCCTGAAACCACTCGGTTGGCAAACATTCAGGCTCGCGAATATAAAGCTGGAACAGATCGTTCACAACGCGCTTAGATTTGCTGGTCATGCGATTAACCAAATAATGCTTATACATTGTGTCATGCAAGAATTTCTTCAGCGCAGTTACAGCCGCCCCGGTATCAGGACTGAAGGCAACCACTGGCTTACCCGCACGGCGAATATCATCTGGCGAGCTTGGGTCAACCTTTTCGATCCGACTGCGAGCTTCATGCAACACATCATTGACCAAACGGTTGATCAAGCGCCTGACAAGTTCATTGATTTGTGCATCGCTACCAGCGTCCGGATATGTCCAAGTCACTTCATCGATCAGCTGCGATACAAAAGGAATACCTTTAAGATCGGATAGGGAGAAGAAACCTGCCCGCAAGCCATCATCCATATCATGACTAGCATAGGCGATATCGTCGGATATCCCAGCTAGTTGTGCTTCAACGCTGGCATGATTGTGCACCTCAAGGTCATGTTTCTTCAGGTAATCATGGAGAACTGTTGGAACGCTATTGGGGATATTATTCACATCGATGGGCTGATCAACAAGTGGTCCTCCGTGCTTGACGATGCCTTCCAGCGTTTCCCACGTTAGGTTCAAACCGCTAAAGGATGCATATCTGGTTTCAAGCAATGTCACCAGCCGAACCGCCTGCGCATTATGATCGAACCCGCCGTATCCCTTCATGGCTTCGTTCAAAACATCTTCGCCAGCATGACCAAATGGCGGATGGCCCAGATCATGCGCCAAAGCGAGCGTTTCACCCAAGTCTTCATTTAAATGAAGCGCGCGGCACATAGAGCGAGCAATCTGCGCGACCTCCAGCGAGTGCGTAAGCCGAGTACGGTAATGATCGCCCTCATGATAGACAAAGACCTGAGTCTTATACTTCATCCGGCGGAAGCCGCTGCTGTGAATAATTCTATCGCGGTCGCGCTGGAACGGACTCCGCTGACTGGTAGACGGCTCATTATGCAAACGCCCCCGACTGTTTGCCGCACGGCAAGCATAAGGCGCTAAAATATCATCATAAGTGGGCAGAGACTCTGAAGTTGACAAAGACACGGGCGAAAATCCTTTCATCGACGCGGTAGCGGGCACTTTAGCGGGGCGTTGGCAGGCTTGCAAGCACCCATCAGCCCTATTGTCAAAATCATTTTTACTAGCGCTTAGAGCCGGGCAAAACTTGCCATGGTTTCAGGGTGAAATGGATAATCCCGCCCCCCGCTCTATATGTTATAGATCTGCTTTAGATATTTTGAGATCACAAAAGCGCTACTGCTGTTGATTTATAGGCCGCGCAGCCTTATGTTCCCATCTTAGCCCTTAGGAGTTTAGATAATGCCACAACCCGCAGCCCCCGTTTCGATCAGTGAAAGCGCCGCCTTACGCGTTGGTGCGCTGATAGAATCGCAAGGCAACCCGAATCTTAAGCTTCGCCTCAGCGTATCTGGCGGCGGATGTAGCGGATTCCAATATGGTTTCGACCTAACCGAAGATGCCGCTGCCGATGATATCATCGTAGAGCGAGACGGTGTCACGATGCTGGTAGATAGCATGTCACTTCTCTATTTGATGGGCTGCGAAGTTGACTTCGTTGAAGATCTGGTTGGCGCTAGCTTTCAGGTCCTTAATCCAAACGCCAAAAGCAGTTGCGGGTGCGGCAGCAGTTTCGCCATATGAAAATTGCGACTTTCAACATTAATGGCATCAAAGCGCGTCTGCCCAGACTGCTCGAATGGCTGGAGCGCTTTGACCCCGATGTTGCTTGCTTGCAAGAGATTAAATCCATCGACGAGAATTTCCCTCGCATGGAGTTTGAGGCCGCTGGTTGGTATGTGGAAACCCACGGCCAGAAAGCCTTTAACGGCGTCGCCCTGATATCCAAGCATCCAATGACCGACATCCAGCGGGGTCTGCCCGGAATGACCGATGGCCCCGTAAAAGACAATGAGATCACGCCCGAGCAAGCTAGGTATATCGAGGCAACGATTAGGGGTGTCCGCATTGCCAGTATTTACCTACCAAACGGCAATCCTCAGCCCGGGGTGAAATTTGATTATAAATTGGTCTGGATGGACCGCTTAATTGATCGTGCAAAACAATTGTTAAACAGCGAAGTGCCTGTCGTCTTAGCTGGTGATTATAACGTCATCCCCGCAGATGAAGATTGCTATAATCCTGCGGGATGGGTCGACGATGCCTTAACCCAACCAGAAAGTCGCGCGCGGTTTCGCTCCATCTTAAACTTGGGCTACCTTGACGCACTCCGACAAATTAAACCATCCGGAGCCGCCTATAGCTATTGGGACTTTAAAGCGGGTGCATGGCAAAAGGACCACGGAATACGCATTGACCACCTGCTGCTGAGCCCGCAAGCTGCGGATCTACTGGTAGATTGCCAAGTGGACCGGGAGCCTCGCGGCAAAGAAAAACCATCTGATCATACCCCTGTTTGGGTCGAATTAAGGACAAACGAATGAGCGAACGAATTGTAACCGGAAATCCAGAAAAGATTCGGGAATTCCTGAGCGAGCCCGAATGTGGCCCGTTCACCATGATCAACTTGGTACGCTTTCGCGATATCGCAGGATACCCAGATGACAGCCCCAACGCAGGCATTTCCGGCCGTGACGCCTATAAGCTTTATAGTACGGAATTATTACCCATCATTTCTGAACTGGGCGCTGAAATGACTTGGTCAGCCAAACCTATTGGCCATCTAATGGTACCTAGCGATATCGAGTGGGACCGCATTTTTCATATTACATGGCCATCCCGCGCGGCCTTTACGGCGATGGTGACAAATCCTGAATACCGGGAAATTTCAACACACCGCACTGCCGCGCTGATTGATAGCCGCCTGATTGCCGTGCAAGAGGACTGATCAAAAGCTCTCTCGCATCTATTTTAGGTTAAAACCCGTCCGGCTCGGCCCTGCAATAATTATAGCGCAGACCATGGGCTATAGGGACTGCAAAGAATAAGTAGAAACTCAGCACCATATTTACTGTCAGGACAAGCCAATCCGGCGCGACGTATGCCAGCGCCAGCACAGGCAAATAACTGATCATATAAAGGATGAAGACCGATGCCGCAAAACCGGGCACATGGTCATCGCTGGTCTCATAATCAGGATTGTCTAGTGCTGTCTTCGTTAAGCTTGCGGAGAAAAGCGCGTAAGCAAAGCATGTAATGAATATCGTCACGATGCTGAAGACAGCCATCATCTGCATCTGGTCACCTAGGCTTTTCGCCGTTGCAGATTGCATGAACGAGTCAAATGTTAAGTCTTCAGCGCCTAATAGCCCCATAATGGCGATCACAACAAAAGCGATGATGGCGATGGCGATACCAATCAAAATGAATTTCACGAAATTCTTAAGGCCCTGCCATGCTGCCGCCTTCCAAGGCTGTTGAATCGTCGGGTTTACAATACCAGCTCCATATCGGACCCAATAATTGAAGACCATCCCAAAGATCGTTCCAGCAAAAACGAAAAATATTAAGAACAAAAATGATAAAATTGCACCCAAAGCACCTATATCCTGCAAAGGTTCAAGGCCTGTCTCAGACCCCATCCCAAGTATAAATAGCCCACCTGCAGCCCCAGCCACAATTATGGACAGATATGTTCCTACAAGTGCCAAAACGCTGAGCCCGAGGCCCTTCAAATTTCCAAGCGGCGCCAGCAAAGCACCGGTTACTATTTTGATTACTGGAAATGCAGACATGTTTTTACCCCCTATAAAAAAATTACCAAGCCCAATTCTGGCAGATCATCATAGCGCTATCAATCACGAACTGAAGATATACAGCTTTAATCTGGCAGCCTTCGAACGGCGCCTTCGCTGGCCGATGTGGTCAGCAGTGCATAGGCCCTAAGCGCCTGCGAAACAGGTCGGACACGACCTACCGGCTTCCAAGCATCAACGCCATTGCCGTTCATTGCAGCACGGCGCTGGTCTAAAGCATCCTCAGCAATATCCAAATTAATTGAACGATTTGGGATATCGATGTTGATCGTATCGCCTTCCTCAATCAGCGCGATCGCGCCGCCCTCTGCGGCCTCGGGGCTTACATGCCCAATCGATAGCCCACTGGTGCCCCCGGAGAAGCGCCCATCGGTCAGGAGCGCACAGGCTTTGCCAAGGCCCATTGATTTCAGGTAACTGGTTGGATAGAGCATTTCCTGCATGCCCGGCCCGCCTCTTGGTCCCTCAAAGCGGATCACAACCACATCGCCGGCAACAATATCGCCGTTCAAGATCGCCTCTACGCTGTCATCTTGGCTTTCAAACACCCGTGCACGTCCAGCGAACACCAAGCTATCTTCGTCTACGCCTGCTGTTTTCACGATGCAACCATCCACGGCAATATTACCGAAAAGAACGGCTAGACCTCCGTCTTGACTGTACGCATGTTCTTTTGAACGGATGCAGCCGCTTTGGCGGTCCGTATCAAGATCATCAAAGCGGTTGGCCTGGCTAAAAGCCTGTGTTGTGCGAATGCCGCCGGGGGCCGCCTTGAAGAAATGCTGCAGATCTGGATCATTGCTGCGGCTGATATCAAAGCGGTTGATCGCCTCACTCAGCGTTGAGCTATGGATCGTCGAGACATCGCCGTTCAACAATCCTGCCGCTTCCAATTGACCAAGGATTGAAAAAACGCCCCCTGCCCGGTGGACATCTTGGATATGATATTGATCAGTGCTCGGCGCCACTTTACAGAGGTGCGGCACGATCCTAGACATCCGGTCGATATCGTCCATGGTGAAATCAACCTCTCCCTCCCGCGCAGCCGCTAACAGGTGCAGCACGGTATTGGTCGACCCTCCCATCGCGATATCAAGGGCGATGGCATTCTCGAAAGCTTGTTTTGTTGCAATGTTACGCGGTAATAAGCTGGTGTCATCCTGCAGGTAATATTTCTTCGTGATATCTACAATGCGCCGCGCGGCTGATAAAAATAGCTGTTTACGGTCCGCGTGTGTGGCCAGCGTTGTGCCATTACCCGGCAAGCTTAATCCCAAGGCTTCGGTCAAACAGTTCATGCTGTTGGCGGTGAACATGCCCGAGCAACTGCCGCACGTAGGACAGGCTTCGCTTTCCAGCTGTGCCAATTCTTCATCAGATACATTCGGATCAGCCCCTGCTACCATCGCATCCACCAGATCTAGCTGCTTGGTTTTGCCGTCGCTGAAGACTTTACCTGCTTCCATCGGGCCACCGGATACGAATATCGCCGGAATATTTAAGCGCATCGCAGCCATCAACATGCCGGGCGTGATCTTATCGCAGTTGGAAATACAAACCAGAGCATCGGCGCAGTGGGCATTGGCCATATATTCAACGCTATCGGCGATTAATTCCCGGGACGGCAAGCTATATAGCATGCCACCGTGACCCATCGCGATTCCATCATCGACAGCGATCGTGTTAAACTCTTTGGCGATACCACCGGCGGCCTCAATCTCACGGGCGACCAACTGCCCCATGTCTTTCAAGTGGACATGCCCCGGCACAAATTGCGTGAAACTGTTACAGACCGCAATGATTGGCTTACCGAAGTCGCCGTCCTTTACGCCTGTCGCGCGCCAAAGCGCCCTAGCGCCAGCCATCTGCCGGCCGTGAGTAGAGGTTTTTGAGCGATAGTCAGGCATGATTAATCCTCCAATACAGGTAACGCTTTTCACTTATTTGGTACAGGGTAACCATACGCCCTATTTCTGCCAACAATAATGTGCAATGTTTCGCACGATATTTGATAAGGCTAGCTGTTGATATGCTAGACAAGTCAGCTAGAGATGAAGGAGACGTTTGTTGCGCTTATTGTTGATATTTAGCCTGTTTGGTTTCATAACCATATCCGGTAACAGTAGTCCGGCTGATGCCGCTGCCTATCAAGGTCAGGATCAGGATCAACAGAATATATTACGCCGTCAAGCTGAGGAACGTCGACGCGCAGAAGACCGGGCCAAAGAGCAAGCAAAACAGCAGGAAGCTCGCGCCCAGCAGCAGGCAGAACTGACCAGACAATCTGAGCGCGCCGCCGCAGACGCTGAGCGTATGCGTCAAGATGCCCGGCAAAAATCACGCATCACCCGTGATGAAATGGTCGCGCGAATTGGCGTTGCAAACCCAACCAAGGCTGACCGCGAACTCGCAAAAAAGCTAGAAAAAGCCCGCAAACGCCTTGAAAAAGATATGTCTAAGGTTAGAAGTGAACAAAACGCCTATAACCGAACTGAGATTTTGCGCCGCGCTGAATATGAATACCAACGAACCGTCGGCGAAGCACGGCTGGAGCATCGCCGCGCCAAAGCCGCTGAAGAAAAGAAAGTAGAAAACCAATGAAATCAATTTTACTTATTATGAGTCTGGCCTTCACAGGAAATCTATCGGCGGCAGAGGAGGCAAATGGTGTCCAGCTTTGCCATATTGCCAACGCCGGATTCTACATGGAAGGCGCCAATAGCGCCGCAATTATTGACGGCGTTATACTCAGTGGGCTGCCAAATTATTCCGTCGCCAGCATGGATTTAACGAAACAAATCATAAAGGGCGAAGGGCGATTTTCGAAACTCAAGCTTGCAACGGCTAGCCATTATCACCCCGATCATTTTGACCCACTAGCAACCCGCGAGCTATTGGACATGTCACCCGGAGTGACGTGGGTACTAGCACCTCAGGTCGCTGATATGGTTCAAGGTGACCGCAGCGACATTGAGACTGTTTTACCGGGCTGGAATGGCCCTCAAGAAACGCTGCTTATCGACGATATCAAAGTCGAGTATTGGCGGGTTTCTCATGGACGGGACGAGATTCAAAATCTTGGCGCGAAAATCACGATCGACGGCGTCAGTTTCTTTCACCCCGGCGACATCGTCACTGACTGGAACCAACTGGAGACGGCTGGGCTCGTTGACATTGATGTTGATGTCATTTTAGTACCGAGCTGGTTTGGCCTAGACAATCCAGATCAAATGCAGGCCTTAACCAAGGCCCTCAATTGGCGCATCGCAGTTCCAATGCATTATCAAAAAGGCGATCCCGATTGGGCGAAAGAATACGGCGGTATGGCAGCTATCCGAAAGACTAGCCCTGATCGATATGAAGGCGGCGTCAGTCTAACCAATGAAATGCAGTGCATGACCGTCGGGAAAGACTAATCATGTCGGTTAACAGGGTCTGACGGTAAAAATCGTTCACACGCCTTTACATTTATATTGAATTATATCTATTGTCTTCTAGGTTGTATCAAACACTAGGAAACGATGGATGAGTGATGAGCGAGACGATGGCAAGCTGAGCGAGATAAATATCCTCAATAAGCTGGGCATTTGGACCTTAGGCATCGTTACTGTCATGTTCATCGGGGCGGTCGCGCTGATGACAGCAGGCTCATCAAAGTATGAGACGCCTGAGATTCCCTCGCTCGGGAAAATGCAGGATCAGCCGCTAGACTGGTCTGACCGTATGGAAGACGGTGTGGAGCGTCTGCGGATCGAGCAAGCCGCCCAAAATGCCCGCATCAATGACCTCGGCTTTTCTATCGAATATAATGGCATCATCCTTGGCATCATCACTGCCTTTTTCGGCGCTTTGATGACGATTCTTGTTATATTCTTTGGCCTTAAACAAGGCAAGGACGTCAGTGACCAAATCCAAAGAGCAGACAAGTTACTGGATCGCTCAAGCGGCACACTTGACGATTTAGAGGCAAGAGATAAAAAGTATTTTAATGATATCGAGGTTAGTATCGAAGAACGCCTAAAGGAACTTGAAGTCAAAGTTGAGGAACATCATAACAAACTCTTTAACGACAATAGGGTTGACGAAGAGAGCGTAACCCTGACCGAGGAGCAGATTGACAATGTTGCAGCCGCGCATGCCAAACCACTGCATGAAAGAAGCGCGAATGACTGGGTAGCCATTGCTTTCGGCCACGTTGACAAGAAAAATTATTCCGATGCCGCAGCGGCCTTTATGCAGGAAGCCAGCCGCCGGAAAACAACGGCGCTGCGCGCCGTCGCTGAATTTAATATAGGTGTAGCTTATGGACAAGCGAAAGAGTTCAATTTGTCTCAAAAGGCCTATGACGCCCTGATTGAGTGGGGCAAGGATAGCGACCATCCGGGTGTGCTGGAATGGGTGGCCAAGGCCATGTTCAACAAAGCCCTTATCTATACACTGGATATCGAAGGCTGGAAAAAAGACCCGAAAGCAGCAATCGCTGGCTATGACGCCCTGATTGAATGGGGCAAGAATAGACACCATCCGGGTGTGCTGGAACAGATGGCCTGGGCCATGTTCAACAAGGCCCATACCTATATACTGGATATCGAAGGCTGGAAAAAAGACCCGGAAGTCGCAATCGCTGGCTATGACGCCCTGATTAAGTGGGGCAAGGATAGCGACCATCCGGGTGTGCTGGAACATGTGGCCAGGGCATATGCCAACCTAAGCTTCATATTAACCGACAGTTTCCGGGATGCCCCACGGTGTGATGAGGCGATCCAAGTGGCGGATGACGGGCTGACACTGTTTAAGGTAGGTGATCAACGTTGGTCCGAAAATCCAGCTATGCTTGGGAACATCGGCGCGATGATGAACCATAAAGCGCAGGCACTGGAATTAAGGGCAAAGGGTGAGGATTTGGACAAGGCGGTCATAGCTGCCACGAAAGCCATTGACCTGCTGAAATCCACCGAAAATGCCGATGAATCCAAGCGGACCTTTATCGCTGGCAAAATTGAAGAAGCGCAGGCAGTCCTTAATCGCATCGAGGACCGCAAACCTCGCGAACCCGGTTGGAAAAATGAAGGCGGCGGTGAAGCGGGGAAGAGCTGATGTCTTCCCCTACCCCAACCGTGCTAACAGGCCTTTGATTTTTTCAATGGTGGCTTCTTTATCCGCAAGTTCTTCCTTGGCTTGCTCGATAACCTCGGCCGGAGCTTTCGCAACAAAGCCTTGATTGTTCAGCCGGCCTTTTAAAGCACCCGCCTCCTTTTCAAGCTTTTGCAAGGTTTTTTCCTGTCTGGCTCGCTCGGCAGCGAAATCAAGAATGCCCTCAAGCGGCAAGATGATCGTCGCGCCGTCCACAACAATCTGCGCTGCACCCTCTGACGATGCGCTTTCAACAGCTTCGATAGAGGCTAGCCGCGCTAGGCGCATCAACATATCGCTGGATGCTTTCAGGTTAGCCGCCATCTCAGCGGACGCGCCGATCACCAGCGCTGGCACCTTGGCACCAGCCGGAACATTCATCTCCGCGCGGGCCGACCTGATTTCATTAATGATCTTGATGACTTGATTGATCGCTTCGCCAGCGGACGCCTGTTCACCGGCCAGATCGATATTTGGCCAAGCTGCGCTTATAAGATCGCCGCCGCGATCATCTTTCATCGCATGCCATAGCTCTTCGGTAATGAAGGGCATAAAGGGATGCAGCAGGACCAATATTTGATCCAGAGCCCAACCGGCCACCGCACGGGTTTCAGCTTTTGCCGTTTCGTCTTCGCCCCAAAAGATCGGCTTGATCAGCTCCACATACCAATCGCAGAAGGTCCCCCAAGCGAAGTGATAAATGGTATCAGCGGCCTCATTGAACTTAAACGCATCCAGCGCCTTTGTAACGCCCAGCGCGGTCTTGGCGACCTCACCGATAATCCACTGATTAACGGCTTGCTCAGCGGCGGGGGAAGCAATAGCATCTGATCCAGTGATTTCATTCATTTCGCAGAAACGGGAGGCGTTCCAAAGCTTTGTCGCAAAGTTACGGTAGCCCTCAACGCGCTTTTCAGACAGTTTTATATCGCGGCCCTGTGCCTCCATCGCGGTCAGCGTAAAGCGTAGCGCATCGGCGCCGTATTTATCCATATACTCCAGCGGGTCGATAACATTGCCCTTGGATTTGGACATTTTGGCACCCTTTTCATCGCGTACCAACGCATGGATATAGACATTCTTAAAGGGCGCTTTACCCATGAAATAGCAGCCATCCATCATCATCCTGGCAACCCAGAAGAAAATGATATCGAAACCCGTCACCAGCGTCGCGTTGGGATAATAGCGCGCTAGATCATCGGTTTCTTCGGGCCAACCCTGCGTACCGAATGGCCACATAGCCGAGCTGAACCATGTATCAAGCACATCGCTATCCCGGTTAAGCTCAACCTCTTCTCCGTAATGATCAAAGGCGGACAGCTTGGCTTCATCTTCAGATTCCTCAACAAAGACTTTTCCGTCTGGTCCGTACCAAGCGGGAATCTGGTGCCCCCACCAAAGCTGGCGCGATACACACCACGGCTGGATATTATCCATCCAGTGGAAATACGTCTTTTCCCATGTTTTGGGGATGAAATTCGTTTCGCCTGACGTCACCGCCTCACGCGCTTTTACCGCCAGTGTCGGCGCATCCACATACCACTGATCGGTCAGCCACGGCTCGATCACCACGCCGCCGCGATCACCGTAAGGAACCATATGGGTATGAGGCTTGATCTTGACCAAAAAGCCCCCCGCTTCCATATCGGCAACGATGGCTTTACGGGCCTCATAGCGATCCATGCCTTGATACTTTTCAGGCGCGTTTTCGTTGATCGCCGCCTTTTCGTCCAAAACGTTGATCACCTCAAGGTCATTACGTTTGCCGACCTCAAAGTCATTAAAGTCATGGGCGGGCGTGATTTTAACCGCTCCTGATCCCTGCTCCGGATCAGCATAATCATCCGCAACAATCGGGATTAGGCGACCAACAAGCGGCAGCTTTACCTTTTTGCCAACTAAATCTGTGTAGCGTTCATCATCGGGGTGGACCGCAATTGCTGTGTCACCCAGCATCGTCTCAGGCCGGGTTGTGGCAATCTCAATGAAACCGGAGCCATCCTCTAAGGGATAGCGGAAATGCCAGAAGGAGCCATTCACTTCCTTTTGCTCAACTTCCAAGTCAGAAATCGCCGTCAAAAGCTTGGGGTCCCAGTTCACGAGACGCTGATCTTTATACAGCAGGCCGTCCTTATATAGCGTGACAAATTTCTTCATCACCGCGTCATTGAAGCCATCATCCATCGTGAAGCGTTCTTTAGACCAATCGCAGCTGGCGCCAAGGCGCCGCAGCTGTCCAGTGATGCGCCCACCACTTTCAGCCTTCCAGTCCCAAATGCGCTTGATGAAGTCCTCACGGGTCATATCGCGGCGATATTCACCTTGCTCTTCCATTCGGCGCTCAACGACCATTTGCGTTGCGATACCAGCATGATCCATACCGGGCTGCCATAGAACATCCTTGCCACGGAGCCGCTCAAATCTGATAAGAACGTCCTGCAGCGTATTATCCAGAGCATGCCCCATATGCAAGCTTCCGGTCACATTAGGGGGCGGCATGACGATCACATACGGCTCAGCGGAATCATCCCCGCTTGGGGCAAATGCGTTTGAACTTTCCCAGTGCTGATACCATTTGGTTTCAATCTGATCTGGTGCGTATGTTTTATCCAAGGCCATCGAAGCCACCTTCTCTGCTAATCATGTTGTATCAAAGCGATTGTTAATCGTCGTAAGTCCGCTGTTTTAGCCATGCGCTGCGGCTTGGTCAACGCCCGTTTTGCACGGCTGCGGTCAAACAGCTTATAAATGAGCTGGATAGTTCAAAAAGGCGGCAGCATACAAAGCAAAAAAAGACCAAAGCATTGCTAACCCTTTGAATTAGGATAGCCATTTAATCGATTGAATATAATGGTTATTTACGGCGAGAGATGCGAGCTACTTCTCGCTCAACAGCATCTTGCACAATTGATGGCAAGTTCTGATCAAGCCAGCCCTGCAACATCGGCTTTAACATCGAGCGAACTAGCTCCTCAAGCGTATTATCAGCGCCGGGGTAGCCCGCCACCATCAAATCGGAAAGGTGGTCGAAAGATGCAGATGCTGTCGATGCAGGACGTTCTGACATGATCGGGTCAATTGGCCCAAGCTCAACAGGCTCGCTGATGGGCGTATCAAGTTCAAGAACATCATCGTCTGGCCCCTCTTCGGTAAAGAGCGCGCTCTCAACAGGTTCTGGCTCTGGTTCTGGCTCTGGCTCTGGCTCCGCGAACTCGATATCGACATCTGCCGGCTCGGGCTCGGGCTCGGGCTCGGGCTCCGGCTCGGGAACAGGTTCAGGCTCAGGAGTCGGCGCTACCTCAGCAGCAGGACCGTTACCTTCCTCTTCATCCGAGTCATCAGAAATAATCTTGCGAATAGATGCAAGTATCTCTTCCATGCTCGGTTCTTCATCGTTTCCGATATCAGACATTGCCCAGCTTTGCTTCTTTACTTAACCCCAATTGGTGAAGACCCTTTTATTGAAAGTTCCACCAACACCTATCAGACTGTAGCACGGCATGACTCTAGCTTGAAAGCAAAAAGATTATTGATATCGCAATTTTCTGTATTGAATCATTTGATTGCTACAGTTTCTGCAACAGAAAAAGAAAAGGGAGCCATTGGCTCCCCTATCAAAGTTATCTCGGATAACTTTATTGTATGCCCGTTCCAATAACCTTATTGCGCACTTTCTTATAGTGCACTTCGGGATCATACAGATCGGTCTCTAGCGACAAATCACCAGCGGTCAATTGCCCGGTTGCAGCCAACAGTCCATAAGCTGCGACCAATGCATTACGCTGAGAGCGCACCAAGTCCACTTGGCTGCTCAAAAGTTCTTGCGCTGCGTTCAACACTTCCAAAGTTGTCCGCGAACCAACTGCCGCCTCCTGGCGAACACCGTCGAGAGCAATCTGGTTGGCATCAGCCTGAGCTTGTGTTGACAGGATCGAAGCTTCCGCAGCTTTATAGTTCTGCCAAGCCGTCGTCACAACTTCCTGTACTTCACGCTCGGCTTTGTGGATTTCAATCATCCGCTGGCTGCGGGTCAATTTAGCAGCACGGATACGGCTATATTCGCCGCCACCTTGGTAAAGCGGAACCGTCACCGAAATGCCATACGACTTGGTGGTGCTATCATTGTTGAGTCCGCGGCTTGGATCTGATGGGTCGATGCCGTCCGATACGACCGACCAACGGTTTTCCGGGTTGTTCCAATCAAGACTGGCGGAAAGGCCAACGGACGGTAGCAAGTCCGCGACCCGTTGACGCACTGAATATTTAGCAGCCTGCTCGTTATATCTTGCTGACTCGATCACAGGACTACGCTCCCGTGCCGTCATCATCGCATCATCAAGAGTCGTCGGCAGGTCAGGCATCGCCTGATCAACATCTAGGCCAACTGCCTGAAGACCAACAACTCTCAGATAAAAAGACTTACTGGCTTCTAGCTGCGCCGACGCCTCTAAAACACTCGTTAGTGCACGCTGGAGACGCGCTTGGCTTTGTGCCACATCGGTCTGCGTAATCTCGCCCACTTGGAACCGCGCTCGACTGGCTTCCAGTTGGCGCTCCAATAATTGCTCATTGTTTTTCTGCAATTCTAAGATCGACGTGTCACGGATCACATTCAAATAAGCAGCGACAACGTCAGAGAAAACAATCTGTTCAACATTTCTAAGCTGCGCCCTTCCCGCTCTGACTAAGCTTTTCGCAGCCTTGCGACCGGCAACATCACCCAGACCATCAAACAATGGCTGCGAAACCGATACACCGGCGCGCGTCGAATAGCCCTTGGACCGAGTTTGTCCGACATTGCCGTTGGCATCGACCTCATACCTTGGTCCGATCAAGGTTGAATGCCCAAAAGACCCGGTCGCCTGAGCGCGCGGTAAAAAATTCGCGTTTGCTTGCGGCAGCAATTCATCCGTGCCCTTCAAGATCGTACGCTGTCTTTGCAGGTCTGGATTGGAATGGTAGGCCGCGATCAGAGCATCTTTTAAACTATCTCCTGCGGTGGCTGCCGACCATGATCCACTGACCGACACGGCCACGGCAATTAAAGAAACTATTCCCTTATTCATCTCAATATTCTCCCTTCCAGCCGTTAATGTGGGCTGGTCACTCGCTGTTTTGTTATCATTACCAGCCTTTAGAGACTGTTGTTTTTATCACTTATTATTCGGTACTGCGTTTCAGGCTAAGTGGCAAGCCAATTAAAACACAAACTCTTTCTCTCGTTCAAATCCAGATAGCGGCATAACGTTAGCCATATCGGTATTCTTCGCGACGATCATATCACCTTTTCGCTCCGCCAAGTGAATTCGCCCGACACCGTTCACCATAAGGACACAGACCAACCGCCCGTTGTCCTTTAGTTGATCAAGCAAGGTATCCGGAATTTGCTCGACGGCGCCGCCAATGAAAATAGCATCATACGGGCCCTGTTTTATTTCACCATTTGTCAGGGCGCTTTCAACAACCGCGACATTCATGATATCTAAGGCGGCCAACTTCTTTTCGGCGCTGACAACTAATGTTGGATTATCTTCGATCGCGACCACTGCGCCCGCAAGACCCGCTAGAACCGCCGTTGAATATCCGGTGCCACATCCCACATCTAAGACGACCTCACCATCTACCGGTCGTGCCAAGTCGATCATTTTTGCAAAAATCATTGGCTCCATCAAATAGCGACCTTCACCAATATCGATGTCCTCATCGACATACGCAAACCCACGCATTGCTTTGGGAACAAAGTTTTCACGTGGGATAGCTTTGATTGCGTCAAGAAGGCGCTCATCATTAATGTCGTTGACCCGCAGTTGACCGTCAATCATGTGCGTTCGCAGGGCTAAAGAATCGGCCACCTGTTGTCTCCTAGCTTTGCAAAATTTCTGTTACCAAGTTTATATCGCCCTGATGCGCCGGTGACAATCGATTTTCGCCAACTGATCGGTTTTTATCGTTAGAATCACAGTAAATCGCGATAATGGTCACGTCAGGGGAAAGCTTTTCAGCGCTTAGGGCAAAAATTCATTGCTACCCGCGCAGGGCTTTGCTATACGGCGGTTCGCTACTGTGAGGCGCGATGGCGGAGTGGCTACGCAGCGGATTGCAAATCCGTCCACACGAGTTCGATTCTCGTTCGCGCCTCCAATTTTCTGACTTTTCCCCTAGCGTTATTAGTTTTTATTGGGGTTATTATTTTTCCTTGGGGTTATTGAGAAATCCCTTGGGTTGTTAAGAAAATTAAAGGGTTATGAAGAAAATTGAAATTATCGCTTGGCAGCGCTGTTTTTTTGAGTATAAAGATCGCCACCGACCGGGCTTGATAGCCTGCATCTACTGATCCCCAGTAGTTCAGTTGGTAGAACACCGGACTGTTAATCCGTATGTCGTAGGTTCGAGTCCTACCTGGGGAGCCAATTAAAAAAGGGCCTAGCTTAATCGCTGGGTCCTTTTTTGTTACCTTGCCCCAACGACTGGCGCCGGTGATATTCCGCAGACTCAAGACGGCATTACCTCAACATTCTTATCATCAAGGCATTCGACTCTCCGCGCAAATAATGCTACGCTCTGCACTTAATTCGCCGGGCAGAGACTTTCGCGCGAACAAATTGGATTTGCACACGTTTAAAAACACAGATGATGAGCCGGTTCACTATTTTCTGTTTTTTTGAGCTGCCAAGCCGGATGAATGATTTGTGCGGCTTCCAAGCCATATGCTATGGAACGGTGATGCTTTTTGATCACGCACTGTGGTAAAAACACATATTTTCCTAGGTTTTGCCTCAATTCATCTTGTTTTACGTGTCAAGAACAATTAATAGTAACTATGGGTAAGTTGTAAAATTAAAACTGTTCAATTTTGAACTTAATAACTGGGAATAGATTAATGAAAAAGTTTTTAATGTCGTGTGCAAGTGTTGCTTTGTTAGCAAACGCAGTGGCTGCAGAGGAGAAATGCACCACGAGCACCGTAAACTACGAAGAAGAAGTGACTATCCAAGATCCTTCAACTGATAATAATGATCAGATGTACATGGGCTTTGGTATCATGGGCAACCAAATGCGTGAGACAGTCGTCCGCGCCCCTGGTTTCGCTGGAGATATCGACCCAAATGTTGGTCTTGGTCTTGCTTTAACAGTTGGTAAAGAATTCGGCCCTAACTGGCGCGCAGAGGTCGAAGGCGCTTGGCGGAGGAATAGCATTGGCTCGTTTGACACTGTTGGTGGCAGCCTTTACAATACTGACCCGGCTACCGATGCGACTGGGAATGTTCAGGCATGGTCATTGATGGCTAATGCTCTACGTGACTTCCACGTCTCGGATCAAATGGAAATGTATGTTGGTGGTGGTTTCGGCCTCGTTCGCCTTGGTTATCGCAGCTTAACAACTGGCGGACTGCAAGTGATTAAAGATTATGACACTTCTGTAGCTGGTCAGGCGATTGTTGGTCTCAACCGTCACCTAACTGATAACACTAGCCTTGATCTCTCGTATCGCTATTTCTTCGCTTCACGCTCGGACGTTAGCATGCCTAAGAACCGCACGGGCTCTCCTAGCTACCGCGCACACAGCTTGATGGCGACACTGCGTTACACGTTCGGTGAGAGCACATCTACTCCGGCGCCGCGCACGGTTATGGAGCCTCGTACACGCGAAGAGACAAAGTGTGTTACAATCGAACCGCCAGTCGTTGTAAACCCAGATCCATTCTTGGTTCTATTCAACTTTGACTCAGCAGTTCTAACGCCTGAAGCAAAAACTATCATCGCGAATGCTGTTGAGGCGTTCAACGAGTTCGGTATGGCTTCAATCAGCGTTGTGGGTCACACAGACAGTGCTGGTGCAGCAACATATAACCAGGAGCTAGCTGCAAAGCGTGCAATGGCTGTTAAAACCGAGCTTGCTAACCTTGGTCTTTCAATGGACACGGTCTCAACCTCTTCAAAGGGTGAGAGCGAGCCACTTGTAGCAACAGGTGACAATGTTCGTGAGCCACAAAACCGCCGCGCAGAGATCGTTCTTTCTCGCTAAGCGATTTGACATAGACACTTTGAAGGCCGAGCATTGCGCTCGGCCTTTTTTATTCTCTAATAAAAATGAGATATAAATACGTGGTGGGTTAGACACGCACACTGATAAGCGCAAGCACTTTAAATATCAGCTGATTATAAAAAGGGTTGTTACTCGCTAGCGGCTAGCGCCGTTGCCGCACAGGTGTCTACCTTGCTATTTTTGGCGTAGCTGACTGGCACTCGAGCGACAAAATTTAATAGGTTAGTGCTGCCATTGGCCTCAGTTGCGATCGCAAACATGTCAGCACAAAATGTTCTCGCGCGCCAAGTCCCTGCCGAAACCACGTTGGCTTGGCTTGTTAAATAACTAGATATATCGCCAGTGCCGCTCTGAAGCAGCCAGCCATTCAAACGATCATACGATATTTGTAATTGGCTTCGGTTAGCGGTGACAAACGCGTTATACTTTGCTTTGAACGTCGGCAGCTTGCGACACTGCAGGGCTGCAACCATCATCGCCGATTGCAGATAACGCACCTGATCAGCTTCCGATGCAGATCGACCCATGCAGGACGATGCGAGCAGTTGCCCACTCATGACCACACTAACGACGACGCCTGAGGCACATATCTTGATTCGACGTTTCATGAAGCCATTGTCTCGCAGAACTATCTATGTTGCAAGTCAAGATGAAATTTTGTGTTTAATTTTAAGTAATAACGGCACCACAAGGGCAAATATTATTGATTAAAAACAATATATTATGATAAAATTACTGACATAGACGCATCTCTGAAGCGCGCTCGATAGTACTGTCTAGCAATACACCTTCAAGCCTTTCCGCAAAGGTTGCCGCACGTCGTTTCTCGCCCGCTGAGCCCTTACCATCCGCTGCGCATCGGAACCAAGCCAACGCCGTTGCCTTATCGGCGTCAACACCGTCCCCGCGCAAATATTTTGCAGCCATCTGCCAAGCTGCCCAAGAATGCCCCTGCTCTGCTGCTTGTTGCACAAAGGCGAGGCTCTCTGCTGCGTCGCTGCCTGCACCGCGGCCCACACGCATCAATTTGGCATACTCAGCCGATGCCTGAGGGTGACCAGCGTCAGCAGCTTGCTTTAATAGTCTCGCTGCTTCGTCAGGATCACGGTCGCCGCCTAAGCCGCGCTCGTACAGATCAGATAGACGCCATGCGGCCTTTGCATCGCCCGCCTCAGCCAATGATTGCCAAATTTTCCGAGCATCTTCATAATATTGAAGCGTATAGGCCGCAACTCCGTCACCGAACGTATCCCCAAAGACTTCTTTGGCCATCACGCCTATTGTTAATGATCCCGAGATGACCGCTACAGCCAATATCTGTTTAAGCATGATATCCTCCTTCCTTCGAATAATTTGGACGAGTGTATCATAATTTGGCTATTAGAATCAAAGCTATAAATCAGAACTCGCCGACACTCCTTGGGAATACTGCATAGATGACTGGATTCTAATACCCTAATGCGTATAGCATGTGCGAAACATTTAAAAGGGAGATAACTGTGTTCAAGTTTTGGTTTGAGACAGCGCTGTGGAAACGCGTTGCGCTGGCGCTAGTATTGGGCGCGATCGTTGGATCATTCTGGGGAAGCGGTGCTGACAGCATCTCCTGGATGGGAGATATCTTTTTACGGCT
>Ga0316189_10000272_pt1 | contig 51068 bp, 46 predicted proteins | sample LowCovwburrow_MG_FD_204930 | JGI IMG/M metagenome (GOLD analysis project Ga0316189, IMG submission 204930) | Coastal sediment microbial communities from Maine, United States - Lowes Cove worm burrow | ecosystem: Environmental > Aquatic > Marine > Coastal > Sediment | place: USA: Maine... | reverse complement strand
GCCAGTTATGGCGGATAAACTGCTATAATACGCACCCGTAATCCATTATCGGCAAAAGGTTTTTACCCGTGCCTGTAGCCAAGCCCCTGTTTTCATACCGTCCCTACTGGGCGCACCGTTTCGGCACTGCGCCGCTGCTGCCCATGTCGCGTGAGGAAATGGATGATCTGGGCTGGGATGCCTGTGACATCATTCTGGTAACGGGTGATGCCTACGTCGATCATCCGAGTTTCGGTATGGCAGTGATTGGCCGGGTGCTCGAGGCGCAGGGTTTTCGAGTCGGCATTATTGCCCAGCCGGACTGGACCTCCGCCGAGGATTTTATGTCGCTGGGTAAACCCAATCTTTTTTTCGGCGTGACAGCGGGCAACATGGATTCCATGATCAACCGTTACACTGCAGACCGAAAAATACGTTCCGATGATGCCTATACACCGGGTGGTCAGGGTGGCAGTCGGCCGGATCGATCGGTACTGGTGTATTCACAGCGTTGTCGTGAAGCTTTCTCTGATACGCCACTCATAATCGGTGGCATTGAGGCCAGTCTGCGGCGCATTGCGCATTACGACTATTGGTCTGACAAGGTGCGTCGTTCGGTGCTGATAGACGCCAAAGCCGATCTGCTGGTGTATGGGAACGGAGAGCGCCAGGTCGTTGAGATTGCCCATCGTCTGGCGGCGGGGGAGGCGGTTAAAGACATTACCGATATTCGCGGTACGGCGTTTATCCGCAAGCATTGCCCCGGCGAGTGGACAGAAATCGATTCCGGGGAAATTGATCAACCTGGCAAGATTGATCGGCATATAGATCCTTACGCCAGGCAAGCTGAAACATCAGGTTGCGATAAGCCACAGCCGGCTGCAGACGAAACGGTCGTGCAGTTTCAGCGGCGCCCGAAAACGGACCGGGCAACCAGTTTCATTCGTATGCCTGGTTACGAGGCCGTAAAGAAAGATCCCGTTCTCTATGCGCACGCCTCGCGGGTGTTGCACCTGGAGACCAATCCGGGAAATGCCCGGGCACTGGTGCAGCGCCACGGTGACCGGGAGGTCTGGCTGAATCCGCCGCCTTTGCCGCTCACTACCAAAGAGCTTGATCGGGTCTTTGAGCTGCCGTACACGCGGCAACCTCATCACATCTACGGTGGTGAGCGTGTCCCGGCTTACGAAATGATCCGCTTTTCGGTCAATATCATGCGTGGTTGTTTTGGTGGTTGCACGTTCTGCTCCATCACCGAACATGAAGGGCGTATTATCCAGAGTCGTTCGGAGGATTCGGTTGTTCGTGAAATTGAAACCATCCGTGATTCAGTGCCTGGTTTTACCGGCATTATCTCCGATGTCGGTGGGCCTACGGCGAATATGTACCGACTGGCCTGCAAGAGTCCAAAAATCGAGGCAGCCTGTCGCCGACCGTCCTGTGTGCATCCGGGTATCTGCTCTAATCTGAATACCAACCATGACCCGTTGATCCGGCTTTACAAGCGTGTGCGTGACTTGCCAGGGATTAAAAAGGTGCTGGTGGCTTCCGGTCTGCGTTATGACCTGGCGGTAAAATCACCTGAATATGTCAAGGAGCTGGTCAGCCATCACGTTGGTGGCTACCTGAAGATCGCACCGGAACATACCGAAGAAGGGCCGCTGAGCAAAATGATGAAGCCCGGTATGGGAACCTACTATGCCTTCAAGGAGATGTTCGAAAAATACTCCAAAGAGGCAGGCAAGGAGCAATACCTGATTCCCTACTTTATCGCTGCCCATCCGGGAACTACGGATGAAGATATGATGAATCTTGCGCTATGGCTAAAGCGCGATGGTTTTCGCGCTGACCAGGTGCAGACTTTTCTACCGTCCCCCATGGCTACAGCCACGGCCATGTATCATTCAGAACGCAATCCCTTGCGCAAGGTCAGGCGCGACAGTGAAGTGATCCCGGTTCCGAAGGGTCTGAAGATACGTCGTCTGCACAAAGCCTTCCTGCGCTATCACGATGCCAATAACTGGCCACTGTTGCGTGAAGCGTTGAAACGCATGGGTCGTGCCGACCTGATTGGCAATGGCAAACGCCATCTGATACCCACCTGGCAGCCGAAAGGTACTGGTGCTACGGGTGAAGGCAAAACATTTCGTACCCAGCATACCGGCCTGCCGGACAAGCCGGTAAGCCAAAGGAAACGTGGCGGTAGTGGCCGCAAGCACAAACCGCGAACTTCGTCGCGGGGCTAGCAGCTTCAATTGATTCTGGCGGATTCATTTTCACGCTTGCGCCGAAGGAATTCCTTGCCACCGAACACAATCTCCAGCTGGAAGGTAACGCCTGCCTTGGGTTCGAAATCATCCTCATCACGCATGGCGATTTGCGGGTTGATTTCGTAGAACAGCCATTTGCGCAGAAAGTTGCGTCGATAGCGGATCAGAAATGTGGAGCTTTCCAGGCTGTGGTTCGGGTCGGTTTCGAAAAGATTGTTCCACTGATATTCGATGGCCCTTTGGTCGGACAGTTGCTGGATCAGCGACGGGCGAATCTCGTAGCGATAACCGGGATCTTCATCGCGCCATCTGCCATCCAGCGTGTGGCGAAAAAACCAGTTTTTGCTCAACAGGCGTTCGTAGTCGAAGCGGGTGGTTGCCTCCAGGCCCATGCTGGTGAACCAGCGTAGACGCTGGGTGAAACGTACATTGAAGGTATCGAACTTGAAAGTACGTCGGTAACGTGGCCCGATAAAAAACTCAACACTGTCGAGCTTTATACCAGCGGTAAGACTGATATTGCGTTTCTTTGATCTGCCGGCAAAGAACTGGACTCCGGCGGCGGAGGACTCTTCGCTGGTGTCTACCCGGTTGAACAGGGTGTCAGGTGTCTTGTTGGTGTCTTCCTCGCTGGAGACGAAAACCCTGAGGCGATTCTTGGTCTTGGGGATGTCTACCGACAGGCTGATTTTGGTCTTGTACTCGGGGCTGCTTTCGTCGTGTTCCAGGAACATGGATTCGCGCAGTCGTAACTTTGTGCTGGCGTCTTCTGCTACAAAACGCTCGTCATCGAAAAAGGCATCGGCCCACTGGGCCGCACTGTTGATGGTGGCTGAAACATTTCTTTGTGCCCAGTCGACGCCGCTCTCCTGGGCGGTTTCCGTTTCAGCTGGCGTTTCACCGGCTTGAACAAATACAGTTGGTGATAGGCAGGTAACACAGCAAATTACTGCAATGAAAACAGTTCGTGGTGTGATTATAGTTGGGATACTGATCATGTTTTTCAAGCATACTTTATCTGGCCGGTGCAGCGACAGTGCCCATTCAGGGGGGGGAGTAACTGATGTCGACAATGATGTAGCCACTCTCGGAGTCACCGATGCGCACCCGTACTTCATCGTCGATGGATTTTTTCATTAGTGCGCGTGCCATGGGGGCATCCATACTGATCCAGCCTTTCTGTGGGGCAAACTCATCCGGGCCTACGATCCGGTAACAGTTTTCCTGGCCGTTTTCGTCTTCGAGTGTTACCCATGCGCCAAAAAAGACCTGATGCGGGTTGGTCGGAGTTGCGTCGACAACTTTGAGATCCGGCAAGCGTTTTTGCAGGTAGCGAATCCGGCGGTCGATTTCGCGCAGTTCCTTTTTCCGGTATATGTACTCGGCATTTTCCGAACGGTCACCCTCGGCCGCCGCCGCTGACAGGGCGCGGGTGACATCAGCGCGGTGTTTCCAAATGGCATTGAGCTCATTTTGCAGCTGCTTGAAACCCTCGCCGGTTATATAGGCTGAAGATTTCGGCGCCGGTGGGCGGTAGCGTCCCATGCCGGGATTATGACATCCACGCCTGACTATGGGTATGCCATCAGCTCAGTGGTATAATAAAAACGGTGATTTGGCATAGGTGCGGCGTGAAAATGGGTATGAAACAGTTGGCACGTTATGTTTTTGCGGGGGGCATGTTAATTATCGCCGGCCCACTCCTGGCACAGTGGACTTCCACCCTTGAGGGTGGCGGCACAGTAACAGTGGATCCCAATACCAATCGGGCCACGGTGACGCGTGCTGGCGTTTCCACGACACTCTGGGATGGTGTGCATCGGCTCAGTGATGGTTCGACATTGACAGTTCGCGCGGGACAGGCGCTGCCCAACGATGCAATCGTCAAGTCTCGCAGGCAACTCCAGGAGCCGATAGATGACCCTGCGATGGGCTGGGTTGGCAGCCCAATAGTTGGCTTGTCGCCCTGTGAACAACTTGAGCTCAAGGTCTGTGGTGTCAATGGACTGTGCAAACAGGTCGAGGCCTGTGGCGTGGCACGGCAACTGCTAACGAGTGAGACTGACGAGCGTGCCGATGCCAGTAGCCCGGATGTAATGACTTACAGCAGTGGGCGGTGTGGAGAGTCGCTGCGGGATGAGCTTTACTTCAAGGCCTGTGTAGATTGACGGCCGAGGTAATCAGTGACGGCCAGCGGGAACAGATCAGTGCTCAAACACTGGCGTGCCTGCGTCGTGCAGAGGCCTTATTCGATTTATCGCACCAGCCCATTCCAGTGCATTTTGATTTGCGAGGCCGGGCAGCAGGCATGTATCGGGTCACGCGGCAAAGTGCTGTAATTCGTTATAACCCGTTTATTTTTGCACGCTATTTCGAACATGGCTTGCAGGTGACGGTGCCTCACGAGGTGGCGCATTATGTCACTGATCGGGTATACGGATTGCCGCACGTGCGCCCTCATGGTGGTGAATGGCAATCGATCATGCGAAAACTCGGCGTCGAGCCGCGTGCTACTGCATATTTTGACTTGAGTGGTTTGCCGATGCGGCGGCAGCGCCGTTTTACCTACCAGTGTGATTGCGATACGCATGAATTGAGTGCCTGCCGACACAACCGGGTCAACCAGGGCAGGGCACGCTACCATTGTCGCCAGTGCGGCTCCGTTCTGGTGGCAGTGTGAGTTGGCAGGTTTATATTATCCGTTGCAGCGATGACTCGCTTTACACCGGTATTAGCAATGACGTTGAACGCCGCTGGCAGCAGCATGTTGACCAGCGTGGCGCCAAATATTTCCGCGGTCGAAAACCGGTAGAGATTGTTTACCTTGAAGGCGCTGATGACCGGAGCAGCGCCAGTCGGCGCGAAGCAGCCATCAAGCGTCTGCGGCGGCCGGACAAGGAACTCTTGATTGTATCGGCTATTAACGAACTCAAGACAGCCACTAAATCGGAGGTGCAGGCTTATGCTCGCCATTAGGAAATACATGTTTGCCGCCTGTATGGGACTGATGGCGTCGTCGCAGGCGTATGCGGCGGATGTTGTAGAAGCACGGCTGATGACGTTATCGCTGGCCAGTGATATCGCCAGTGAGGCAGTCAGGGCGTGCGCCGCATCCGGCTATCAGGTTAGCGCTGTGGTTGTGGATCGAAGTGGTGCGACCCAGGTGGTAATGCGGGATGTGTTCGCCAGTCGGTTTACTATAGAGATTGCCGAACGCAAGGCAAACGCCGTGGTGTTGTCGGGCATTGATTCAGGCGAGTTCAGGGTTAACCGGGCAGATATACGTGCTGAAATGAATGAGGTGGATGGTATTCTCGTGCTTGAAGGTGGGCTGCCGATTCGTGCTGCCGGGTCTCTGCTTGGTGCTGTTGGCGTGAGTGGCGCGCCGGGCGGTGACAAAGATGCAGTTTGTGCAAAGGCGGGGCTGGACAGTGTGCTGGAACGACTGGAATTCGCTGATGATTGAATGGGTGTTAATCAGTTGATACGTTCTCGGCGCTGGTACACGCCATCAGCAAAGCTGCCAAATATGCTGGTTACATAGGGATGATTCACTGGCAGTAACGAGTCATCAGCTTCCAGGTGGCGCTCGGCCACGTAGGTCATATGATCCGCATTATCAACCAGTATGTGATACCAGGGCGCATCTTTGGGTGGCCGGCTAATTGCGACCTGTTCATACCACTCGTCATCACCCTCAAATTCCGCATCGACATCGATGATCACCCCGCGGTAATCAAATTTCCGGTGGTGAACTACCTGGCCGATATAAAATTGTGATTGCTCTGTCATGGCTAAGTCCGTTACCGCTAAAATATCCGGTTACCAACAATGGACAAAGGAACAGCTCAAACGTTCCGCTTGTTTAATTATAGTGCACCAAACAGATCCTGTTGGGATATGCCGTCAAATTGGCGGCAGAGCGTTAAATCCGCAATCACTGTATATTAATTATCGCCTGCTGCCGACAAAATCGGGATGATGCGCTGTCAGGGTTAAGGGCTGTAGAATGCTGGCATGCGTGGTTACCGACAAACCCCTTTGCCCTCATCACGTGTTCCAGCCGGTATTCCGTACATTATCGGCAACGAGGCTGCCGAGCGTTTCAGTTTTTACGGCATGCGCGCAGTCCTCGTGGTATTCATGACGCAATATTTGCTGGGCCCAGGCGGTGCGTCTGAACCCATGGATGAGGCCGAAGCAAAAGGCTGGTATCACCTGTTTGTTTCGGCGGTCTATTTTACGCCCCTGCTGGGCGCTCTGCTTTCCGATGCTCTGCTGGGAAAATATCGCACTATAATTTTACTCTCTCTGGTGTATTGTGCCGGGCATCTTGCACTGGCACTTGACCATAGTCGTATCGGGCTTGCTATCGGACTGGGACTGATAGCACTTGGTGCCGGTGGCATCAAACCCTGTGTTTCTGCACATGTCGGTGACCAGTTCGGTGGACAGAACGGCCATCTCCTGTCGAGTGTATTCGGCTGGTTTTATTTTGCGATCAATATGGGGGCCTTTGTCTCCATATTAATGACTCCTTGGTTAATGGATCACTACGGCGCTTCGCTGGCCTTTGCGGTGCCAGGCGTACTCATGTTGATTGCAACGCTGGTGTTCTGGTCGGGACGTTACCGTTTCGTGCATATTCCGCCTGCGGGATTCGGCTTTGTGCGCGAGGTGTTTAGTGGTGCGGGATTGAAGGCGCTGGCAAAACTGACGCTTATCTACGCTTTCGTCGCCGTATTCTGGTCACTATTTGACCAGACGGGGTCAGCCTGGGTGTTGCAGGCCCAGCATATGGACACGGTACTGTTTGGTGTGGAGGTGCTACCGGCTCAAATCCAGGCGGCCAATCCACTGCTGGTTATGCTGTTGATACCGGTGTTTTCTTATTTAGTGTATCCGCTGCTAAACCGGGTCTGGCGCTTGACCGAGCTGCGCAAAATTGGTCTCGGTCTGTTCGTAACAGCGGCCGCATTCGCCATTCCAACCTGGGTGCAGGTGCAGATAGATGAGGGTGCAACGCCAACAATTGCCTGGCAATTGTTGGCCTATGTGGTGTTGACCTCTGCGGAGGTGATGGTGTCTATCACTTGCCTGGAGTTTTCCTATACCCAGGCGCCGCGAAAAATGAAGTCGTTCGTGATGGCTTTCTTTATGTTATCGATCTCTGCAGGCAACTTGTTCACCAGTGCCGTGAACTTTTTCATACAGGATGATCAAGGTGGTGAGCTGTTGCAGGGTGCGGACTATTACCTGTTCTTTACCAGCCTGATGCTGATCACAGCTATATTATTCAGCTGGACAGCCCGGTATTACACCGGGCGTCGGTACCTGCAGGGCGCAGATTAACAGTTCAGATGCCTAGTGGTCGTGGCCGTTCGCGCCATGCACGTGTCCATGATCCAGTTCTTCAGCTGAGGCTTCGCGAACGTCTATAATTTCAACGGCAAAGTTCAGTGCTACGCCGGCCAGGGGGTGGTTGCCATCTACCGTGATTGAGTCGTCCTCGACTGTGGCTACAGTAACGACCATGGTTTCACCGTTGGGACCCTGGGCGTGAAACTGCATACCTACATCAATGTCAGTGTCTTCCGGAAACATGTTGCGTGGTACTGACTGGGTTTTTTCCGGGTCGCGCTCGCCGTAGCCTTCGGCAGGCTCCACAGCGACGCTAAGGGCTTCCCCGGCCGTCTTGCCAGCCAGCGCATTTTCGAGACCGGGAATAATATTGCTGGCGCCGTGCAGGTAAGCGAAGCTGCTGTCTTTGGATTCGTCGATGAGGTTGCCTTCATTATCGGTGAGGGTGTAGTTCAAGGTGACGACTTTCTGGGCTTCGATCTGCATGCTGTCCTCTATGATTATGGCCAAATTCAGGGGGAAAACGCCGCACCATACAGCAAAGTCCGGCGTCGGGGCAATTGCCTGGCCGTCACGTGGATTGCGGGAATTCTTCGGCGCCTATTCCAGCACGTGATTAAATACCGCATAATCAAACGCTTTTAGAGCCTTTGGAGTATCAGTTGTGAAGTTCAGTATCGACGAATTTCGTGCCTGGCCAAACAAGAATGTCACGCTGCTGGGAATGTCCGGGGTGGGCAAGACCTACCTGTCTTCGCTGCTGTGCGGGCACAACTGGTTTCATTATTCCGGCGACTACCGCATAGGCACGCGGTACCTGGATGAACCGATTCTCGACCTCATCAAGCAACAGGCGATGCAGGTGCCATTTCTGCACGATCTGCTGCGGCGCGACTGGATATATATTCGCAATAACATCAAGGTTGATGACCTCGGGCCGGTGCTCAGTTTCGTCGGCAAGCTTGGGAACCCTGAAAAAGGCGGTGTGCCACTGGACGAATTCCGCCGCCGTCAGGCCATGTACCGCGAAGCTGAAATCGCCGCGATGAACGATGTACCAGACTTTGTTCGCAAGGCGCAGCAGATCTATGGCTACCAGCACTTCGTCAACGATGTGGGCGGCAGCCTGTGTGAACTTGACGAACCTTCAGTGATTGATCTGCTTGTGAAACATACGCTGATCCTTTACATACAGGTCACAGACAAGGCAGAGGAACAAAAGCTCATTGAGCGAGCCCAGAGCGATCCCAAGCCGCTTTACTACCGGCCGGCGTTTCTGACTGAACAACTGGAGACCTATCTAAAAGAGACCGGTCTGAGTTACGCAGCGGAAATCGATCCGGATGAATTTACCCGCTGGGTTTTTCCACGCCTGTTCCATTCGCGTATTCCGCGGTACGAAGCTATCGCCAAACCGCATGGCTATACCGTGACCTCCGAGGAGGTTGCACAGGTGCGCGATGAAGCCGATTTTCTGGAGCTGCTCGAGAAAGCTATTGGGCGCACAGGAGAGGCGGGCTGATATGCCGCTGGTTGCCAACAATGAACTGCCCACCTTTGAGCGTCTGCGCACCGAGGGCATACGCGTGCTGCCACCGGGCAGGGCAGCCAAGCAGGACATCCGCGAGCTGCACGTTGGCCTGCTGAACATGATGCCGGACAAGGCGCTGGCTGCGACTGAACGCCAGTTTTTCCGGTTGGTGGGCGAAAGCAATCCGATCGCACAGTTTTATGTGCATCCTTTTACGTTGCCGGAAATCGAGCGCAGCAGTGATGCGCAGGCTTATGTGGACCGCTATTACGAATCGTTCGACACAATCAGGGACGAGGGGCTGGATGCACTGATAGTGACCGGTGCCAACGTGGTCGGACCGGAGCTGGCAAACCAGCCTTTCTGGGAGCCGCTGAAAACAGTGATCGACTGGGCCAGCGAATGCGTCACCTCGACGCTGTGTTCCTGCCTGGCGACCCATGCAGTACTCCTGTTCCGTTACGGGCAACATCGCATTCACCAGCCGAAGAAGATATGGGGCGTGTTTCCTCACCAGGTTGTCGACAAGACGCACCCGTTGGTAAATGACGTTAACACCCGTTTCGACGTACCCCACTCGCGTTGGAATGCCGTCACCCGCGAGCAGTTTGATGCGGCTGGTTTGCGTGTGCTGGTGGAGAGTGAAAATGCCGGTGTTCACCTGGCAACCAGTGCTGACGGATTTCGCCTGATATTTTCCCAGGGCCATCCCGAGTACGACACCATTTCATTGTTGAAAGAATACAAGCGCGAAGTCGGGTTGTACGCAGCCGGACAATGCAAGAGCTATCCAGTGTTTCCCGATCACTACCTCGGGGTGTGCGAGCAGGCACTGTTAAATGAATATCGGGAGCGCCTCGAATCGGACCTTTCAGCGGGCAGACAGCCAACCGGGTTTCCAGAGTCATTGATCACTGCTAACCTGGATAACACCTGGCACGATACCGCTGAGGCGGTGGTTGGTAACTGGATGGGCACCGTGTATCAGGTGACACACAGTGATCGCCGCATTCCCTTTATGGATGGCATTGATCCGGGAAATCCACTGGGTCTTTAGTAGTGAACTACCTGCGTGACTACTGGCATAACCACGGGGTTCAGTGTGAAGTCCGCAAGATCGTGAAGAACTTCAGGAAGACCTGGGGTGAGCACTAAAAAATAACGTCAGGCCCGCCAGAGAGCGGGCGGGCCTGCTCAAATGTTGTGGGCTTCAGAATTCTCCGGTCGCACCACGGTTCATGATATCCAGAATGATCTCCTTGACCTCGATGGCCTCGGCCCGGAGTTCATCGGGCAGCGTTTTGCCGCCGTGGATCATCAGATCCATGTTGAGCGTATACAGCCATAATTTGCCAGTCTTGTCTTCCACCATACTGATCCGGCAGGGCAGGTAGGCGGAGAACGCGTCGCTGAGATCCAGCATACGCGCAGCGGTCATGGCGTTGCAGAACATGTAGATCTTCAGGAAGCGGAACGGTTTGCCGGATATAGCCTCGACTTCCTTGTACAAGGGGAGTTCGCCAACGTTCTTGATATTATGCTCGTTGGCGACGAAGCGCATGGTGTCTTCGACTTCCTCCGCCTTAAGCCCTTCCTTTACGGGAATTTTCCAGACCGTGGCTTCAGGCCCGTTACCGCTGACAACCAGTTTGCGGGCAATTTCACCGTAGGTGCGTGCTGCGTCCTTGTCGAACTCGGCAAGATTGGTAATAGCAGGCCCGGTTTGTATCACTGCAGCAATTAGCAGAGCAACCAGCGCCAGACCCAGTAGCGCAAACAGATTCCAGAGTATTTTCAGCACAACTGTCTCCTAACGAATTGAATGATAGCCGCCGTCCAGGCCCTTCTTGCTGTAGACGATCTGCCAGAGCTGGTTACGCCTGGCACGGTCGGAACCGGCCGACGACAGCAGAAAGTAGCGCCACATGCGGTAGAAGCGCTGATCATACCCCAGCTGCCGTAATTCTTCCCGGTGGGCATCGATATTGGCCATCCAGGCCATCAGGGTGTGGTCGTAGTGGGTGCCGAAGTTATGCCAGTCTTCCATAATGAAAACGCCGCTGGCGGCGGCTTCGATCTGCTCTGCGACCGGTAGCACGCCACCCGGGAAGATGTATTTGTTGGTCCAGGGGTCGACGGCTGTCCTCGTGGTATTGGTGCCGATGGTGTGCAGCAGAAACAGGCCATCGTCAACCAGGCAGGACTCAACAACCTTCATATAGGTGCGGTAGTTTCCGGGGCCAACGTGTTCAAACATGCCAATGGAAATGATGCGGTCAAACGTTTCGCTGACGTCGCGGTAATCCTGGAAACGAAGATCTACGTTCAGATCGCTGTAGCGTGCCTTGCCCAGTTCTATCTGCTCCTTTGATACCGTAACGCCGACCACTTCGACACCATAGCGCTCGGCGGCAAATCCGGCGAAGCTGCCCCAGCCGCAACCTATATCAAGCACCCGCATGCCTGGCTGCAGACCGACCTTGCGACAGACCAGATCCAGTTTCGCTTCCTGCGCATCATTAAGATTATCCGCATCTTTCCAGTAGCCGCAGGTGTAGGTCATCCGCGGGTCGAGCATGAGCTCGTAGAGATCGTTGCCGATGTCGTAGTGGTGCTTACCGATATTGAAAGCACGTTTTTTGCTTTGCAGGTTGAACAGCTTTGCCTGGAACACGGGCCACAGGAGTTTGAGGGGCGAAATGCTATGCTCCAGGTCAGCACGCAGCACTTTGTAAATCAGCACATCCAGCGCTTCGCAGTCCCACTGGCCATCCATGTAGGTTTCGCCAAACCCGAGCGGCCCACCGCTCAGCAGGTTCCGGTAAAAGGCCTTGTCGTTGACCTGAATGTCGTAGTCATGACTGCCATTGATTTCTATTTCGGCCAGGGCCAGCAGGCCACGGATAGTGGATTCCGTCTTGCTCACGCCAGATTCTCCCCTGTACAGATTGTTGAATGGATAATGACGGGAAATCATCATACGCAAAGAGGACCCGTTTGGCAGGTGTCGTCAACCTTTCTTTGAGACGAGAGAAGCCTGTTTCAGGTTTCTCGGCTTTTGCATCTGCTTAAACGTTCTTCCATTACGGCGACATGGTTTGCCTCAAAATCCAGCAACATGTTGTAAAGCTCGCAGAGCTCCGCATCTTCACATGTTGCAATAATGCGCTCGTAAAATCGGTGCGCCCGTACTTCCACGCTCACGGCCGCTTCAAGAATGGCGCGGGCCGTGGTCGTGTTCTCAACAAAGTAATGATCTTCGGGAATGCCGGGAATCTCCTGCCCGGCACGAACCAGTTTGGGATCCATGCGGAGCAGGTCGTTGCCATAGCGGGCGTGATAATAGCCGGTCAGGTAGGACCTGTGGGATTCTTCTTCTTTGGCGAGATCGTCGAGCAGATTGCTTATAGTCAGGTCGTAGGTTTTGAAGCGCGTCGACCAGTCATGATATCGCTCAGCATTACGGTTCTCGATACTGATCGCCAGGGCGAGCACTTCGCGCGCAGACAATTCGGTGAATTCCCGGTTCATACTGGTTTTCCCACGGTTCTCGAGACAATGTAAAGGGTACGTCAGAGCGATCTGGTGGAGTTTGATCCCGATCAAGACAAATTAGACCGGGCGACGAAAAATTGTCGAATCGGCAGCCCAAAAGCAAAATGGGCGTCAACTTTAAGTGGCTGACCCGCAGTAACCGGATGGTGGGCTGTCAACTTGCAAGCTACGTCAGACTGGTCTAAGCCTTGCACTAAGGAAACCCACCCAAGTACAGGAGTTGGCGCGACTATTGCCTCTTATTTATAAAGGCAAAAAAACATGGACGATATCACCCGACAATCCGGTTTGCAGGCACTCTGGGGCAGCTCACAGCTCGCGGGCGAGAATGCCGCTTACCTCGAAGGTCTCTACGAAACATTTCTGCAAGATCCTGCCAGTGTATCTGAAACGTGGCGGCGATTTTTTGAGACCTTGCCACGAGTTAATGGCCAGGGTCTTGAGCATAGCCATGTAGCGGTACGTGAAGCCATGCGGCTGGCGACCCGACAACCTGGCAGATCACCTGCGGTGGCGGCACCTATGCCGGATGCCGGCCACGAGCACAAACAGGTGAGGGTGCTGCAGCTGATTAATGCTTACCGGTTTCGCGGACACCAGATCGCCTGCATCGACCCCCTGCGGTTACGCAGCAAACCTCACCTGCCGGATCTTGACTTGAGCGAACACGGCTTGAGTGAGAGTGACCTGGACAGCGAGTTTGAAACTGGCTCCATGGCTTTTCATGAGCGAGCCAGGTTGCGAGACATCATTGCGCATTTACAGGCCAGTTATTGCGGGAATATCGGTTCAGAGTACATGCATATTCTCGAAACTGCGGAGAAACGCTGGATTCAGCAGCGGCTCGAGCGGGCAGGTGGTTCGCCACAGTTTGATACAGAATCCAGGTTACGAATATTGCAGCGCCTGACGGCGGCTGAAGGTCTGGAGCGCTATCTGCATACCCGTTATGTAGGCCAGAAACGGTTTTCGCTTGAAGGCGGTGACAGTCTGATTCCTTTGCTCGACGAGCTGGTGCAGCGAGGTGGCGAGCACGGTGTCAAGGAGCTGGTTCTCGGCATGGCGCATCGCGGGCGATTGAATGTGCTGATCAACATTGTCGGCAAGACACCTGCAGAGCTGTTCGAGGAATTTGAAGGCAAGGCTGGCCAGTCAGAAAATCGCTCCGGCGACGTCAAGTATCACCAGGGGTTTTCCTCGGATCTGCAAAGCCGAAAAGGACTGGTGCATGTGACGCTGTCGTTTAATCCTTCACACCTGGAGATTGTCGATCCGGTGGTTGAAGGGTCAGTACGCGCCCGGCAGGAACGTAGCGGTGACGATGAAGGTAACCAGGTGGTACCAGTTTTAATGCACGGCGATGCTGCCTTTGCAGGGCAGGGCGTGGTGATGGAAACCATCAATATGTCGCAGTCACGTGGTTATTCGACCAAGGGTACTGTGCATGTGGTGGTGAATAATCAGATCGGGTTTACTACCAGTCACCAGCGTGATGCGCGTTCCACCGAGTATTGCACTGATATTGCCAAGATGGTTGGTGCGCCGATTTTCCATGTCAATGGTGATGATCCCGAGGCAGTGGTTCACGTTACCCAGCTGGCGCTGGATTACCGAATGAGCTTTCACAAGGATGTTGTTATAGATTTGGTCTGTTACCGTCGTCACGGTCACAGTGAAGCCGATGAGCCGACCGCGACCCAGCCGATGATGTATCAGGCGATTCGCGACCGGCATACCACGCGTGGTTTGTACGCCGAGTACCTCGTTGAGCAAGGCGTATGTGATGAACAGCTGCCCCACCAGCTGATGGAAGCCTACCGGGCGCGTCTTGATGCCGGTGAGACCGTTGTTGATGAGCTGATCGACAAAGACGTGGCCGACTATCCTTATGCTGTGGACTGGGCACCCTATCTCGCGCAGGCCTGCACTGTTTATCTGGATACATCGATTTCGCTGGAACGCATCAAGCGTTTGTGGGGCCGCCTGGAGCAATTGCCGGAAGGTTACGAACTGAACGGTAGCGTGGCCAGAATTATGGATAACCGGCGCAAAATGGCTGCCGGTGCATTACCCATAGACTGGGGGTTTGCCGAGACGATGGCCTATGCGTCACTGGTTGAGGATGGGCACGGAGTCAGATTGTCCGGGCAGGACTGCGGCCGAGGTACTTTTTTTCATCGTCATGCTGTGCTGCATTGTCAGCGGGATGGATCTCGATATGTGCCGCTGAGACATGTCGCGGATGACCAGGGGAATTTTCTGGTGATCAACTCGCTGTTATCTGAAGCAGCGGTATTGGGATTCGAATACGGTTATTCCACTACCGACCCGCATACGCTGGTGATCTGGGAAGCCCAGTTTGGTGATTTTGCAAACAATGCGCAGGTAGTGATCGATCAGTTTATCAGCGCCGGTGAACAGAAATGGAACCGCCTGTGCGGCCTGGTCATGTTTTTGCCACACGGTATGGAGGGCCAGGGACCGGAACATTCTTCAGCACGCCTCGAACGTTATCTGCAGCTGTGCGCCGAGCACAATATGCAGGTCTGTGTGCCAACGACACCGGCACAGATTTTTCACCTGTTGCGCCGCCAGCAGATGATGGAATGTCGTAAACCGCTCATTGTCATGACACCCAAGAGCCTGCTGCGTCACCGGCTGGCTGTCTGTAGTCTCGAGGACCTGGCCCAGGGCGAATTCCAGCCAGTCATACCGGAAGGTGATGCGCTGCATCCCGGCAAGGTCACGCGGGTTGTTCTTTGCAGCGGAAAAGTCTATTACGATTTACTTGAAAAACGTCGCAAGGAAGCAATCGAACACATTGCCGTTATTCGCATCGAAAGAATTTACCCTTTCCCTGAAGGTCAGATGCGGACGCTGCTGGCAGGCTATCCCAACGTGCGCGAATATGTCTGGTGTCAGGAAGAGCCGCAGAATCAGGGAGCCTGGTTCTCTATCCAGCATCACTTGAGAGCGGTGCTGCCGCAGGCAGATTTGCTGCACTATGCCGGTCGGCCATTCTCTGCGGCACCGGCAGCAGGCTACGCCTGGTTACATACCCAACAACAGCACGCACTGATTGAACAGGCGCTTGGACTGGCAGTACTGGATAATTGAAAATGCTAACAAGGACAGAGCATGGCTATTGAAATAAAGGTACCCGGCTTCCCGGAATCGGTTGCTGATGGCACCATACTGAACTGGAACAAACAGCCCGGTGACGCAGTCAAGCGTGATGAATCCATCGTCGATATTGAAACCGACAAGGTGGTGTTCGAGGTCCCGGCACCGGCAGATGGCGTTCTTGAAGAAGTTATTGAAGCGGCCGGAAGTGTAGTTGTCTCGGGGCAACTAATTGCCCGACTGAAGCAAAACGGTAACGCGTCGGTCAGGGATACTGGCAGTCCCGAGCCGGTACCAGCTGAACCAGCAGTGGCCACGCCTTTTGCTACGCCGTCTGCACAACGCATGATCGATGAAAAGCGCCTGGATATTAATAGTATCCAGGGTAGCGGTAGCGGCAACCGGATTCTCAAGGAAGATGTGATCAAAATGCTGGACGGGCAGCATCAGTCAGTTGCCGGGGAATCCGGGAAGATACCGGAACCTGCTGTCGCTGAATTACGGCCGGTGCCGGAAGGTCGTACCGAAAAGCGTGTGCCCATGACGCGCCTGCGCGCCCGGATTGCTGAACGGCTGCTCGATGCACAGCATAACGCAGCGATTCTTACGACCTTCAATGAAGTCAATATGCAGCCGGTTATGGACCTGCGTAAACGTTACCGTGATTCATTCGAAAAACAGCATGGCGTGAAACTCGGTTTCATGTCGTTCTTTGTCAAGGCTGTCATCGAAGGGTTGCGTCGCTTCCCCGAGCTGAATGCTTCTATTGACGGCAAGGACATTGTTTACCATGGTTTCTTTGATATCGGTATCGCCGTGTCGTCGCAGCGCGGGCTGGTAGTGCCTGTATTACGTGATGCAGACCAGTTGTCGATGGCGGATATCGAACAGCAGATCAGTGATTATGCAGCCCGGGCACGGGAGAATAGATTGAGTATGGAAGATATCACTGGTGGTACCTTCTCCATCACCAACGGTGGTGTATTTGGCTCATTGTTGTCTACACCGATTGTTAACCCGCCACAATCAGGGATTCTGGGTATGCACACCATCAAGGAACGCCCGGTGGCGGAAAATGGTGAAGTGGTTGTGAGACCCATCATGAACGTTGCGCTTTCTTACGATCATCGCCTGGTCGATGGGCGCGAGGCGGTGCAGTTTCTTGTTATGCTCAAAGACGCGCTGGAAGATCCGGCGCGGATGCTGCTGGGTGTGTGAACAATTATGAGCGATAACTATGAGGTAATTGTTGTAGGTGCGGGCCCCGCCGGTTATGTCGCGGCTATCCGTTGTGCGCAACTGGGATTGCATACTGCCTGTGTCGACCAGTGGCTTGACTCCGACGGTAAACCGGCGCTGGGCGGTACCTGCTTGAACGTAGGATGTATTCCGTCCAAAGCGTTGCTGGAATCGTCGGAGCGGTATCAACAGGCACAGCAGTCCCTGGGGGATCATGGCATTGATGTCAACGGTGTGACGTTGAACCTCGCGACCATGCAGGCGCGCAAGCAGCGTATTGTGCGTGAATTGACCCAGGGTATTCAGCAGCTGTTTAAAGCCAACCGAATCGACTGGATCCAGGGCCAGGGGCAACTGCTAACCGATCACCGTGTCAATGTTGAAGCGGCTTCGGGCGATTCGCGCATCTACCAGGCCGAACATGTCATTCTGGCGCCCGGTTCTTCACCCATGCAGCTGGACTACGTGCCACTGGACAACGATATTGTGGTCGATTCTGCCGGGGCATTGGCGTTTGATACCGTGCCTGGGCGCCTGGGTATCATCGGCGCCGGTGTTATCGGACTCGAACTGGGCAGCGTCTGGCGGCGTCTAGGTGCCAGTAGCGTTACCCTTCTGGAAGCCCAGGATCGCTTTTTGCCAATGGCCGATGACCAGGTGGCCAAAGAAGCCTTGAAGACATATAAGCGCCAGGGCCTGGATATCCATTTGGGTAGCCGCGTAACAGGCAGCCGAATCAACGCTGGCCAGGTAGAAATTACCTATCAGGATGGTCATGACAATGAACAGGTCGCAAGCTATGACAGGCTGATTGTGGCTGTCGGCAGGCGTCCCAATACCGATGGCCTGGCCGCTGACGAGGCAACTTTGCTGCTGGATGAATGGGGCTATATACACGTCAATCAACACTGTAGAACCAATCTGCCCGGTGTCTATGCTATTGGTGATGCGGTGCGTGGGCCCATGCTTGCCCACAAGGGGTCAGAAGAAGGTGTCATGGTGGCAGAGCTCATTGCAGGCCATACGGCACAGGTTAACTATGAGCATATACCGTCGGTTGTCTATACTGTTCCGGAAGTCGCCTGGGTTGGAAAAACCGAACAGGCCCTGAAAGCAGCTGACATCGATTACCGGGTTGGCGTCTTCCCCTTTGCAGCATCGGGTCGCGCCCGGGCGACAGGTGAAACCGGCGGGTTCGTGAAACTACTGGCTTCCCGGCAAACTGACCGTATTCTGGGAGCGCACCTCATTGGTCCGCATTGCTCTGAACTGGTGGCCGAGCTTGTGGTTGCCATGGAACTGGGTGGTAGCATCGAAGACCTCTGCATGACAGTGTTTGCCCATCCGAGTCTGTCCGAAAGTGTTCATGAAGCAGCGCTGGATGTCGATGGCCGAGCCCTGCACATGGTCTCCAGAAAGCGCCACTAGTGCCAGGCTGGAAGTCGCGTCCAGGAGAAGCCACAGGCTGCTGGATGTAGAGTTGTGTCGTTAGGGGTATCATCTGGCTCATCCGGGCCATTCAATTTCATGTTATGCCTCCTAATCCTGCATCAACTGGTGCCAACGTTGAGCCTGTACTGGTAGATGGCGTTAAGCGTGCCGTTTTACAGGCGCGCGTCCGCCGGCACCGATGTACTGCGGTGGTCTCGGGCGACAGAGATAAATCTGTTCGCATGGCAAGCGAGCTGTTAACACTGCTCGAATACAGTGATGTGGCCTGGTACAGCGACAAGGTGCCTGCTGGCCGAAGGGATTGCTATGCGGCAGCGGCTTTTAGTCTGCTGGGTAACGAAGTCGATGCGCTGGTGTTTGATGCCTGGTCAGGTTTTGATCCAGACGCCTTTGGCGCGCTGACCGGAAGTCTCCGGGCCGGTGGTTTGCTGATATTGCTGGTGCCTGCACTGGCGTCGTGGGCCAGTTATGAAGACCCGCAAAAGCAGCGCATCACGGTATTTCCTTTTGCAGCCCGGGACGTTGGCGGGCGCTTCCTGCAGCGGCTCGTCCGCCTTGTTGGCGAGGACCGGTACAGCCTCCTGATTGAGCGAGGTTGTGTCACTCGCTTGCCACTGGTGACGGATGCGCCGTTATCGGGCGTTGAATCGGAAATCAGGGATGAAGCCTGCGAAACCCTTGACCAACAGCAGGCAGTCGAGGCGATTATTCGCGTGGCAAATGGACATGGCCGGCGGCCGGTAGTGCTGGTATCGGACCGGGGCAGGGGGAAATCAGCTGCTTTTGGTATTGCTGCAGCGCGGTTGTTGCAGCAGGGAAGGCAGCGCATTATTGTTACTGCTCCCAGTCGAGAGGCAGCCGCAACAACCTTGCGCCACGCAGATTGTCTGGCGCCGAAATCACAGGGTCAACTGTGTTTTGTACCTCCAGATGAGCTTTTGAATGATACCTCGCCTGTGGATCTGGTGTTGGTCGATGAAGCCGCTGCGATCCCCACGCCTTTGCTCGAAGCCCTGTTGAAACGTTATTCGCGTATTGCCTTTGCGACCACAGTTCACGGCTATGAAGGTACCGGACGCGGCTTTGCATTGCGTTTCTCACGGTTGCTGGATAAACACACTAACAGCTGGAAATCGCTGCAGTTGGAAACACCGGTCCGCTGGGCCCCGGATGATCCGCTGGAGAACCTGGTTTTCAGGATGCTTGCCCTTGATGCCGAGCCCGCCTCGGCCACCTGTTTTGATAATTTCAGTGATACGAAGAACTATGTACTGGAGATACTTGATCGAGATGCGTTGGCCAATGATGAATCATTGTTGTCGGAAATATTCGGACTGCTGGTGCAAGCTCATTATCGTACCCGGCCGCTGGATCTGCGTCACATGCTGGACGGCCCGAACCTGGAAATCTATGTGTTGCGGGCCGGAAGGCATGTGGCTGCAACGGCGCTGGTAGCCAGCGAAGGCGGATTTGACGCACAGGCCGCAAAGGCCATCTGGGAGGGGCGCTCTCGTCCCCACGGTCACTTATTACCGGAAACACTGACTGCGCATCTCGGGCTGCTGTCAGCACCGGCGTTGCGTGCGGCTCGTATTATGCGGCTGACAGTGCACCCGGCGCTGCAGCGCAGGGGGCTCGGTAGTCGACTGGTAGGCGAAGTCACAGTACGTGCTGCCGACCAGGGCTACGATTATGTTGGTACCAGCTTTGGTGCTACCCCCGGGTTGATTGAATTCTGGCAGCAACTGGGCTGGTTGCCGGTTCGTCTCAGCATTCACAAAGGAGCCAGCAGTGGTAGCCATTCTGCACTGATGCTTAAGCCGTTGACGTCATCGGGCAATGAATTGCAGCAGGCGGCGCGGCAGCGCTTTTTTGCGCAGTTTCCACACCAGCTGTCGGACAGTCTGCGTACCCTGGAACCCGCACTGGTTATTGCGTTGCTTAAACAGGCTGGTGAATTCGCCCCCGTTCTGGATGCTGCTGATCATCGCGATCTGCAGGCTTTTGCACACGCCTGTCGTCTCGCTGAAGTAACCATTGGTTCGTTGTGGAGGTTCACCATGAGGTGTTGTATGTGTGGTGACAGTGTGAACAATTTATCAACCGTGCAGCGGGATCTGCTGGTTGCCCGCGTTCTGCAGAAGCGGGCATGGCCAGCATGTGTACGGCTTACCGGACTGACAGGCCGCAAGCAGGCGCTGCAGGCGTTGCGCCACACGCTGTCAGCATTGCTGAACTGACTTCTGTTATGATGGCAAACAAATGACTACTTATACCGGCACCGCCGAATATCGACACGATCAGGATGACTGTACCGGCATTTTGCTGGTTAACCTGGGTACTACTGAAGCTCCAACACCAGCGGCAGTACGCCGTTATCTGGCGGAGTTTCTCTGGGATCCCCGTGTCATCGAAATACCTCGGCCGCTCTGGTGGTTGATCCTGCACGGCGTCATCCTGCGCTTTCGCCCCTCCAAAGTGGCGCACGCCTATCAGGCTATCTGGACCGAGCAGGGCTCACCGCTGTTGGCGATATCCCGATCCCTGGCTGATACTTTGCAGAAAGATCTCGGCGAACAAGTGCATCACCGTGTCGAGGTCGAGCTGGCCATGCGCTATGGACAGCCGTCAATTGAAAAGGCATTGTCGACCTTGCGCGAACGCGGCATGCGGCGCTTGCTGGTGGTACCGATGTATCCGCAGTATTCGGCGACAACAACCGCCAGTGTTTTTGATGGAGTAGCGCAGGTATTACAGGGTTGGCGCTGGGTGCCGGAGTTGCGCATGATCCAGAATTACCACGATCATCCACTATATATAAAGGGACTTGCAGATAGTGTGCGGACTCACTGGGAAAGCCAGGGTCAGGCCGAAAAATTGCTGATGTCCTTTCACGGGATTCCGAAACGCTACTGTCTTTCGGGAGATCCCTATTTTTGTGAATGCCACAAAACGGCGCGACTGCTGGCTGAGGAGCTTGGACTTAACGAATCTCAATGGCAGCTAACGTTTCAATCGCGCGTGGGACGGGAAGAATGGCTTAAACCCTACACAGACAAAACCCTGGAAGCACTGGGGCGAGAAAAACTGCAGTCTGTCGACATCATCTGTCCGGGGTTCAGTATCGATTGCCTGGAGACTCTGGAGGAGATCGATATGCAGAACCGGGAGCTGTTCGAGTCTGCCGGAGGCGGTCGCTACAGCTATATTCCTGCGCTTAATGATTCGTCAGCCCACACCGCGTTGTTAAAGGATTTGGTAGGTGTACATATGCAGGGCTGGGAAGGCGCCACAAATAGTCTGGAACAACGACAGGCCACCCAGCGCCGCGCGCAGGCAATGGGCGCGGATCATTGATTCGGGTGCTGTCGCGGGAAAGGCTGTGAATCTCTCGCCGCTGGAATTGCAGCGTGCCCGCAAACAACTGCAGGCCTATTGCGACCAGCGTAATCGCGGAACAAATTCCAGAACCCGCTGGTCTACCCGGGAGGTGGACAACTGTTTTTTGATTGCCCGCTCGGGCAGGTTTGATAATAAGGGTCGCGTACTGCCAGAACAGGCGTTGCTGAAACTGTGTTACCGGGACGAAGTATGGCAATTATTTGTGCCGCGGGCACAGGGAGACTGGCTGCCTTATCCGCCGAGGCCGGAAGTGAAGAATTTCGATCAGCTGCTCAAGGAACTGGATCAGGCCCCTCTGCACGTACACTGGTAAAACCTTGCCACAACACTACGCCAATGATAACTAAAAAACTGTTAATGCTGGTTTGTGCGTTCTCTGTCGGGACCGCTATGGCCGATGACGTTGAAAAAGTACTTTTCCTGGTGGTTGAACGCAGTGAAGTGATTGCTTCCAATACCAAGGCAGGTCGTTTTGACAGCCTGCAGCTGAAGGCCAAGGAGATAATCAAGGAGCACGAAACAGGCAATGCTGTCGCCGTGGTGGTAACCAATCAGCGGTTTTCTGCCTATGGTGTTGATGCTGGTGGCTGGCAGAGTATACGCCGTGAGGCGGGCGAGAAAACCGAGTCAATTCAGGTCGTGGATTATTCGGCAACCGTCGTCACCAATGATCGCATTCTCAATTTTTACGGTAGAACGGGTGCCTGGAACCAGGTGCGCCGTAGTGTACAGTTCCGCCGCTGATCTTCAGACGCCGGCCTGGCGGGTGACGTCCACATACAGTTTGAGTCGTTGTCCTGGTTGCAGGTACTTGTTGGCGGACAGACCGTTCCAGCGCTGTACATCCCTTACCGAAACCTTGAAACGGCTGGAAATGCGCGCCAGAGAATCACCCTTTCGAACTGTGTAGTACACGGCTCTTGCCTTGGCGCCGGGATGCAGGTTTTTATTGCCGGACTGCTTGGTCCAGATAACCAGTTTCTGGCCGACGCGCAGCGTATCACCCGGAGCCATACCGTTCCAGGAAGCCAGAGAACGTACCCCAACCTTGTACTCACGTGACAGATCCCACAGGGTATCGCCGTTGGAGACAACGTGGCGGGTTTTGACACCTTTACGGGAGGCGTTCTGTTTGCGGTTCAATCTTTGTGCCGCGCTAAGTTTGTAAACTTCCTGTGATTGACTTGAGACAGGGACCATCAGGTGTTTGCCGACGCGAATAGTCGAGCTGTTAAGCTGGTTTGCAGCCTGCAGGACTTCGGTGCTGGTGTGATAACGCTTGGCGATATGGCTCAGAGTCTCGCCGTTTTTGATCTTGTGTCGGTTCCACTGTACCCGTTGTTTGGGTGGTAACTGGGCAATCGCCTGACGGAAAGTGGCCGCACTGTTGGCCGGAACCAGTATCCGGTGGGGGCCATCAGGTGAGGTGGCCCACTGATTGAAGCCCGGGTTCAGTCGATAGAGGGTATCCAGCTTGATACCCGCAAGGTCGGCTGCGACTGCGAGGTCAATCTGGCCACCGATATCAACAATTTTAAAGTGTGCCTGGTTGGGCAGGACTGGCAGTTCAACACCATAGTTTTCCGGATGCTTGACCAGTTGCGCCAGGGCGATCAGTTTGGGGACGTAGGCGCGTGTTTCCCTGGGGAGTTTTAGTGACCAGAAATCCGTGGGCTTGCCGGCCTTGCGATTTTTGCGGACGGCTTTTGCAACGGTGCCCTCACCGGAGTTGTAGGCGGCCAACGCCAGCAGCCAGTCATTATTAAAGTGTTTGTGCAGGTACTGCAGGTAGTCGAGTGCTGCACGGGTAGAGTCAACCACATCACGGCGTCCGTCATACCACCAGTCCTGCTTGAGCTTGAAGCGCTTGCCGGTGCCGGGGATGAATTGCCAAAGCCCGGCGGCACGACCGTGTGAATAGGCAAACGGATCGTAGGCGCTTTCGACGATCGGCAGCAGGGCGATTTCTGCCGGCATATTACGTTCAACGAGTGTCTGATGGATGTGCCAGGCATAGCGTTCGGCGCGTTCCGCCACACGATCGATGTAATTGGGGTGTTTAATGTACCAGTTGCGTTGCACCTGTATGCGCTGGTTATCAGGCTGTCGTGGCAAGCTAAAATCTGCGCGCAGTGCGACCCATAGATTGGCCGGTGGCAGGTTTTCGATTTCGATACCTGTGACCGGCAGGGCGGAGGCCAGCAGAGTGCCGCCTGCGCCTGGCAGTGACGCCATCTCGACGATTTTGCCCCCGGAAGACGCCGGATCGGCAGGCGCTTCTGTGGCGGTCTGCCGGGGCGTGGGCGCAGAGGCGCAGGCGGCCAGCAGAATGGCACTGCAGATTGTCAATACAGGGATTCGGAAATTCATACAGTCCTTATCGGCTGCCAGCGCCCGGATTTAACCCCAAACAGGCGAACGCAAAGGTATTTTATTCAATGGGCGGATATGCTGACAGGCCAGCCACGGGGCGTCAAGCCAGTGTGGCCGCGACCTGTGGATGGGTTATATTAGTCATTATATGTTCCGTTCAGACCGACAAGTCCCGGCGCGGCATCGCTTGCTGTCGTTACGCGCCTGGTGCCGCCAACCACTGGGTGAGGCCCTGGCCGTTGCAGAGCGGCAAGCTCTGTGCGAAGTGCTTGGCGATATTTTCGGCTATCACCTGGTGGTTTTGGACCCGCCTTGTCAGCCCGAGGCTCTGGACGCCAGTCGCATTCTTCACCGCGTAGTTCAGACGTGCTGTCAGCAGGGGCTTGAAAATCAGACCTCCGTCCAGGGGTTGGCCGAATCCCTGCCTATGCAGGCAGACAGTGTCGATGCCTTTGTGCTGCCTCACGTACTTGATGTTTCGGCTGACCCGCACCAGGTGTTGCGTGAGATTGACCGCTGTCTCGTGGCTGAGGGTCACTTGATTATCCTGGGTTTTAATCCGCGTGGCTGGTGGGGCTTGCAGCGCCTGCTGTTTGGCTGGCGGCAACGAGTGCCATGGTCGCTGAAGTTTGTCAGTATGCCGCGCCTTCGGGACTGGCTGTCTCTACTGGGATTTGACACGCTCCAGGCACGTTACATTTTTCCACATCCACCCTGGCATTATGGTCGGGAACGTTCTGAAGGAAGACTCTTGCAACGATTACACCATGAACGCTGGCCGCTGCTCGCAGCGTCGTATTTGCTGGTTGCGCGCAAACGAGTAGCAACACTAACCCCGATCAAGCCGCGCTGGCGGCCACGTCGGTCATTGCTCGCCGGCGGCGGCGTGGCTGAAACCGGGCATGGGAATGTCTCGCGGCATGTGTGAAGTGGAGATTTTTACCGACGGTGCCTGTCGTGGTAATCCGGGGCCGGGTGGCTGGGGAGCGTTGCTGCGCTATGGCGGGCATGAAAAAGAACTTTACGGTGGTGATGCCGAGACCACGAATAACCGCATGGAACTGATGGCCGCGATCCAGGCGATCGAGAGTCTGACCCGGCCGTGCAAAGTGGCGCTGACAACCGATTCCGTCTATGTGCGTAGCGGTATTACCGAATGGTTGCCCAACTGGAAAAAGCGCGGCTGGAAAACGGCAGCGAAAAAGCCGGTCAAGAATGCTGACCTCTGGCAACGGCTGGAGCAGGCTGTGCATGGGCATGAGGTGGCCTGGCACTGGGTGAAAGGCCATAGTGGACATCCAGAGAACGAACGTGCCGATGAACTGGCTAACCGTGGTATAGATGAGCTGTGAATGGAGCAGGTAAATGCGACAAATAGTCCTTGATACTGAAACTACTGGTCTTGAGCCGTCAGACGGGCACCGCATTATTGAAATCGGTTGCGTTGAACTTGTAGGGCGACGGCTCACAGGGAACAGCTTTCACCAGTACCTGCAACCTGACCGTGAGATCGATGCCGGAGCCATGGAGGTGCACGGTATTACCAATGAATTTCTGGCTGACAAGCCACGGTTCAGTGATATCGTGGAGGACTTTGTGCGCTACATCGAAGGTGCTGAGCTGGTTATTCATAACGCGCCATTTGACGTCGGTTTTATCAATAACGAGCTGAAGCTGTGCGAACAGGGGCAGCAGCTTAGTGAACTGTGCAGTGTCCTGGATACATTGACCATGGCGCGCAAGATGCATCCGGGGCAAAAAAATAATCTCGATGCCCTGTGTAGGCGTTATGAAATAGATAACACCCATCGCGACTTGCATGGCGCGCTGCTGGATGCGGAAATTCTCGCCGATGTTTATCTGGCAATGACGGGTGGGCAGGTATCATTGCTGCTCGGTACCGGCAGGGATGAGTCCGAGCATACAACGGCAGGGGAGGTTATCCGCCGTCTGGACGCTGGCCGGCCACCGATCCCCGTGATTCGTGCTACTGCCGGTGAGCTGGAGGCGCACCGTGGTCGGCTGGAGGCTATTAGTGGTGCCTCTGGTGGTGCATCCGTGTGGCAGCAGTTGCTTGAAACCCGGGCAAACGAAGATGCCTGATATTCCGTTCATCATTAACGGTCGGGAGCTGACATGGCCAGGGTAAAAGTCTATAGCACGGGGCGTTGCCCGATGTGTGATAAAACCAAAAAGCTTTTGGCCAAATGGCGCATACCGTTTCAGGAAGTTCGGGTCGATCAGGATCGTGCCGGGCTTGTTGAAATGTCGCGGCTGACCAATGGTGCGCGCACCGTGCCGCAGATTGCTATTGATGGAAAATGGGTTGGCAGTTTTATGGAGCTAACCGAGATGCATATGGACGCCGAACTCGATCATCTGGTCGAGGCGGATAACGGCTAGATTCCGACTATTGCGTCCAGGATCAGCTGATCCTCCGGTGAGATATCGATAATCTGAAAACCGGTCCAGTAGGTTCCTGAGCTGTTGGCATCTTCACACCAGAGACTTTCCATGCCCACATGTATGTCTACCAGTTTTTTGCCTTTGATTAGCGGGATTCGCACCTGACAGATCGAGCCACGGCAAATGCACTCGCCGCTGGCGGCCATAAGACCGTCAGACGACAGGTTTACCAGTTCGCCAATGACTTCTCCACTATGCGCGTCGTAGATCTTCGGTTGCTCAGGTATGCTGACCCGGCGACTATGGCGTTGATCGTCGTGCATGGTATTGGCGGTCATGGTCTGTGCTCCTGTAACAGTCGTTCTTCTGATGCGCCTAGGCGGCGTGATCCAGCATACGGTAGATGGCGTTAAGCGCCCGGTCTACGAACGGTTTTTTCTCTACCTGTACAATTTGAACACGTCCATCAATCATGCAGTTGGCCAGATCGTGCATGGAGATCACGGTAGCCTTGACACCCATCTGATCGACAAACATGAATTTTTCAGTAACGGTGCTGCGCCAGGATAGCTTGGCACGTTTGCCAGGTTTGCCTGGTTTCCGGAATTCGAACCAGGTACCGAAGGGGATGGCTTTTAATTGTTCCAGCATGGCCAGTTGTTCTGGTGTTGACGCTGGCTCGGAAGTCTCTTCAGGTTCAGGTTCGACCGGCGCAACAACAGTGGCTTGTTCTGCGTTTGTATCCAAGGCCAGCATCTGGGAATCGAACAGTGCGCTCAGCAGTTTTTCCTTGTCCGGTTTTTGAAGTGTTTGGGTTGCTTCGCGTATCTCCTGTTGCAGTCCATCCAGTTTCCGGCGTCGATTCTCGCGCTGTTCATTGTTTTCAGGTGCAACTGAGAACTCAACAATGCGTTCAGCAAGACCAATGCTCTGATGCCAGGCGGGACTTTCATCGCCCCGTTCATTACGTAACAACAGGAAAGTCAGTTTATCTGCCCAGATACCTTGCAGGAATTCATGCACGGCCTCAACGACAGGCTTGCCCTGTGTCAGAATGCGGATTTCTTTTTGGGCGCGGCCCCGTGCTGCCTGCAGTTTTTCCTGGCCATTAGCAGCTTCATTTGTGCGCTCTTCAACGTGTTTGGCTCGCTGGTCCAGCTCGCTAACAGTTTTGGTGAAGTCTTCCAGCACGTCGTCAAACAATTCGACGTTCTCCTTGAAGTCCGACATGACCTTGTCCACGATTTCCCGCATCTTGGGGAAGATGCCGCGATCAATATTGCTCTCATCCACCCAGCGCTTCCCGGCTCTGGCCATATCGTTAAGTAATTTACGTGCGGAGTGGCCTGTATGAGTGAAGAAGCTTTTATCGATCACGGCCACCTTCAGCATGGGTGTATGCAGCCGGCTTAGCAGGGCCTTGACCAAATTGGGAAGGTCTTCTTCCTGCAGCATGTACTCAAACATCATCCCGACGAGTTCAATGACATTGGCATCTGCCGCTGGCAGCTGGCGTCGGTCGATCGCACCGAATATCTTTTCCCGCTCGTCGGCAAGCGTACCTTGCAGCACATTTATCAGGTTTTCATCGATTTCAATGTTTTCGATAAATTCTGCGCTCGAGTTGCCCGCGCCAGAACTTTGTAAATCGTTTTGCAGGCTACTGATCTGGCTTGCCAGCGTCGATCCGGTGTTGCCCGCGTTGTTATATCCGGTGGTGCCCGCGTTGTTATAACTGATACTATCCATGCTGTTGCCACGTATCGGTGAGACATTGCCGTGCGCAGTTGATGCACCCTGACTTACACTGGCACGTCCGGACATCAGTTCACATATGCGACCAAATAGCTCGTCGCCAAGCTCTGACGGCGAGGATTCATGAGCTTGCTCGAAAGTGTCTGTGTCTGCGGCCCCCTCGTCCACGTTTTCGTCTTCACTGACATGGCGTTCAATAATCTCAACGCTGCCAGCCTGTTTCCGCACTTCGTATCGCAAGTTGGGGAGGATGTCGGCATCAATCAGTCGCTTGTTATACTCGTCGAACAGGGCATCTGAGTGGCTGAGGACGTACTTGTCGAACAGCGCTATGAATACCAGGCGGACCTTGTTTTCCAACTCCAGCTGTTCAACGGAGCGCTGGAAGGTGGTTGCCAGCCAGGCTGGTCCCCCGGGTATCTGGTTTTCCTCGATGGCATTACCACCGTTTAATACAGCAAGGCGCTGTTTGAGCGCGAATATGCGATCCATAATGCGGCTCGCAAGTTTGCCGGCAGCATTTTGGCTTGCGACATGTGTTTCAACCTCGTCTGTGTCTATCAGCGACAGGTCATCCAGCCGGGTGCTTTGTCCGTCTTTTTGCTCAGAGTAGTCCGGTCTGGCCGGGAAAATCGCGAAACCGTTCTTTAATTCGGCGTAGAAATGTTGTTCGATACTGTTGCGTTTTTTTCGAACCTCATTCATGGCCTCAAAAAATACAGCTTGAGCCACATTGCTTTCTGCCTTTTCGGCAAAATCCAGTAAAGCGACATCGGCATTTTCGAACATGCGATCCATCAGCGGACGCAGGTGACTAAATTCCATTTCCTGGCAGCTATTCAGCAGCGACTGAAACTTGGCGGCAAGAGCCATGCTTTACTCCATTATTCGAGCGGGTTTGCGCATATTTTTTATGGTCAAGCGGTTAGCGACTGGTTTGGATGCTCCTTGAGGCGACCATTTCGGGACAATAAGTGGTATTTATAAGGTTGGGTAAGATTATGATAAAAAAGAAATAAAACTCCTGAGCTTGCTGCATCAGGATATCCTGATTAAGTAATATGGCTGCCTGCCGTTGCCTTGTTCAGAAGCGCCAGTACACCAGTTTATTGCACGGCGCGATTCTCTGAGGAATTAAAGCATTGAGGGCAGAATATGTTTCACGTAGGTGCATTTGAGATTGAGTTTATGGGCAAGGCCGCTACATTTGATGTTGTTACCGTATATGGGTTTATTTGTGCAGCGGTGTTTCTCGCCGGATTTTTTGGTGCCCAATGGTACGAGAAGCAGGAACAGCGGATGTCCTGAATTCTGCTGAATGCGAACGATTTAGAAGCCGCTTACCCCGCAAAGGTAGGCGGCTTTTTCGTGGTCGAGAGAAATATACACCTGCCCAATTGCAGTAATAATTAATTGCTAATATTCTGCTGCCGGGGTCTTGTGGAAGGCACTGTCGGCTGATTAATTGATCGGCGTCAATGTGTTGTTCTGGCCCATAACGATACATTCTGTGTTGCGTAACCCGATTTATTGATCAGGGAGGTTGGTTGAGTGTTTAATCTATGTGGAAAATGTCGTCGTAACCCCTGGCCCTATTTGATGGTTTTGTTTATCTCGAGTTTTATCGCCTTCGTTACATGGCTGACATTGTCTGCTGCGGATCTTCCCGCGAGCTCCAGAAATATTATGACGGCAGGGGCTTTTCTTATTGCAGTTGGTGTACTGCTGAGCTACATGGTTTCCTGTATGCGCAGGCATTGTGCCGATGACCAGCATTCAGTGCACTGAGCCTGTTTCTCGCCAGGCTGGTCAGGCCTCAGGCGGCGGCAGTTTTTGCGCTAAATAGTTTGCTGATGTCCAGATGCGGTTTTTTTTCGAACTCGTAAGTGTTACTGATAGCGCAGCCGGCCGCAGCGGTGTTGCGTAGAACCGGTATTTTCAAAGGTTGTTCGTTCCTGTCACAAATGCTGATTACCCGGCACTTGAACGAATCTTTTTCCGAGTGAGCGGTTACCACGGCTATTTCGCCATTCTCCAGCTTTACGTAGGTTCCGGGCGGGAAAATTCCCAGGGTCTTTATAAATGCCAGGAATGATGTCTGGTCATCCGGGTTGGCAAGTTTGTAAATTTCTTTCAGAGCGATTTTCGGGTGTACAGGACCACGGTAAGGACGATCGTATATCATCGCCAGATAGCTCTCCGCCAGGCTTATTATTTTCGAACCGGGGTGAATGACCTGATTGTCTATACCAAAGGGGTAGCCGGAACAGTCGTCGCGTTCGTGATGCTGCAAGACCATCTCCAGCCATTCCTTGTCGTCGAGTCCCGAAGCTTGCAGCATCTGCACACTACGCTGTGGGTGTTGGCTGATTTTTACTCGCTGCTCTTCGCTCAAGGGGGTTGTTTGACAGTTCAGTTCGTCCTGGAACTTGAACATCCCGAGATTCGAAGTTAGCGCTGCGGCGCACAGGGATTCTGTTCTTTGCCGGTCATACCCCAGTACCTGCGCAGTCAGTGCGCACATGATAGAACTATAGACTGGTTGCATGAGGGAGTAGTTTTGCGGGTAGTAGAGATGGACTGCCGCCAGGCAGCAATCAGGAGACTCGCTGGTCAGTTCGCGTATGGCAGATGCTAACTGGGTTATCGGCAGATAACTGTCCGCCGAGCAAACCAGCAGGGATTGGAAACTGTTTTTCAGGGTAGAAGCAATGTTATTTACAGTATCGAATGGATGTTTGCAGTGCTGCTCTAGTTCCCTGGCAGATTGCTCCAGCACACCTGGTTGCGCGGCTGCATCAGCAGGTTCTTCCGGATCGCGGTAGAGCTCAAACCTGAGGAGTTGTTCCAGTCGATCAGGGGAATGAATTCGTAGACCCTTTTTCAGCATGACGCTTCCGCGGGCGTTGTAGATATTCCAGGCGATCGGTACCCCAAGTTGTATGTCTTCTTCCCGCAGCTTTACCTTAACCATGTTGCTTTATTCCGCTTGTCATTTTGTTAAAAACGTCGCGCCGGCCCCCTATGCACGCTGCAACGCTTGTTATCTACCCTAGACTATCGGCTATTATTTTCAGGAGTTAACCAGAAGTACACTTTTATCTTGTGCGTTAATGCTTCCTTAATAACCATAAAAATCAATAATTAACGAACAGCTGGCCTTCCTGTTCCGGACGCTGGCAGGTAGTCTGGCGTTTAAAATTATTAAATAACAGCTATTGCATATATTCGCATATTCTGAAATACTCTCACTCGAAGTTTGAAACCACAAGTTTTTACTTTTCACTCGGAGAGAGACAAATGAAAAAATTCGCAACCCTGATCGCTGCTGCAGGACTTGCAGCAGTATCCGGTACCGCCAGTGCATGGTGGGGTCCTTTTGACAACGGTTACAACAACGGTAACAACAGCTGGAACAACAACGGTTATGGCGATGGCTATGGCGATGGCAGCGGTGACTTTGACGGCAGCTTCAACATGGGCTTCAGCGGTAATGCCCGCGGTCGTGGTTATGGCAGTGGTCGTAACAGCTACAATGGATACAACGGCTATAACGGTTACAACGGCTATGCACCCTATGGTTATGCCCCTTACGGACATGCTCCGGCTTACGGTGCTCCAGTAGTTAACGAGGATCATGCCAAAGCCCAGCAGGACGCTTTCGCAGAACACCAGAAAGCTGCTGCCGAGCGGCAGAAGCAGATGGAAGAAGAGCGCAAGGCCATGATGGAGCAGATGGATGAGCAGCGTAAAGCCATGCAGAAATCCTACGAAGAAAGGATGAAGAACCGTCAGGCTATGTGGGAAAACCGCTACGCCGCTCCTGCTGCAGCTCCGGCTGAATCCAAGTAATTAAAACTGTTTATTTAATTAATATAACGCTGATTAACGTTAGAGGAAATTATCATGAAAAAGACAATTATTGCTGCAATGCTTGCCGGTGCCACCGCGCTGACCATGAGTTCTGCCCAGGCCTGGTGGGGTCCTTTCGACAATGGTTACAACAACGGTTACAACAACTGGAACAACAACGGTTATGGCGATGGCTATACCGACGGTAGTGGTGACTTTGACGGCGGCTTCAACATGGGCTTCAGTGGTAACGCCCGCGGTCGCGGTTATGGACGTGGCTATGGTAACAACCGTTACTATGGTGATAACCGCTACTATGGCGGCTATGCTCCTTACTACGGTGGTCCATATGGTGCTCCGTATGGTGCTCCTTACGGCGCAGCTCCTTATGGTGCGCCGGTTGCGCCAGCAGCTCCTGCTGCACCTGCTGCGCCTGCCAAGTAAGATCGGCAGACAAGTCGGGAAGATAGAAGGGGGCTCATCGAGCCCCCTTTTTTATTACGTAAGCGATGTGAGGCTAGTATTCCTTCAGGTTGGTCTCACACAATACTGATCGCATACTGCCGATAAGCTCAAGTAGTGCCTCATTACGAACCCGGTAGTACATACGATTGGCTTCTTTACGCGAGATCAGAATTCGTTTGTTGCGCAACTGATCCAGATGTTGCGACATATTACTCTGGGTTGTGCCAATCTGCTTGGCGAGTTCACCAACAGTGATTTCCTTGTCGCCGAGTGCGCACAGAATACGCCAGCGCAGTGGATGTCCCATAGCTTTCAGCGCATCGGCGGTCAGCACGGCGTCATCGTTAGTTACGGAATCCTGTTTATCATCTGCTGTCATACTTTATGCCTGTTACTGCGTGTTTGATTGGTCGTCATCCAGATGACGGTAGCCGGTCATGTCCTTGGCAATGCAGAGTATATACGTAATCTCGCCGGATTCATCCTGCATGGCTGTACGTGAGAACAAAATCGGTACGCGAGTCTTGTCCTGGGCAATAAAACGCGCCTCAATACTGCTAAGAGTGCCGGTACGAATCAGGGCTTCAAGCCAGGTGCCCATAAAGGCGGCAGCCTGTTCCTGTTCCGATTCCTCAAAGACATCACCGATATTCATGCCAATCAGATCCGTTTCCTGGTAGTCGAGCATGCGGCAGGCGGCTGGATTGGCCGATTTAATGTTCCCGTCGGGTTGCAGCACCAGCAGTGCCTCACCCATATTTTCAATAATCCCCTGCAGATACTGGTTGGCCTCATGTAATTCAGCAGTACGTGCCGTAACCAGTATTTCCAGTTGCCGGTTCAGGTTGCGTTCTTTTTCGATCAGTCGGAAATAGGTGCTTATCTTGTTCAGCAACTGATTGTCATCAATGGGTTTTAACAGATAGTCGGCGGCGCCAAGTGCATAGCCTTTCTGCTGAAACTCATCAGTCTTGAATGCGGCAGTGAGGAAGATAACCGGTATATCCTGGGTCTTTTTGCGGATTTTGAGCATTGAGGCGGTCTGAAAACCATCCATTTCCGGCATTTGAATGTCCAGAATGATCAGATCGATATCAGGGGTTGCCAGCGCGATATCCAGTGCTTGCTGACCGGAGGTGGCTTCGAGTACTTCAGCATCCATATGCGTTGTGACCAGAGTACGCAGGCTGAACAGGTTGTTAGCGTTGTCATCAACAATCAGCAATTTGAAGTCGGAATAGCGGTTCATGAAGGGGCCTGTTCAGTGTCGTCTTCAAGGTGCCGGTCCAGCAGGGTCTTCAATGCCTCAGCCGCAATCGGTGTGGTCATGAAATCGTTGACACCGCACCTCAGTGCCTGTTGCCGTTCGTCATCATTGAGTGTTTCAGTGAGGCCAATCACAGGCGTGTTGTTCAGTCGGGAATCCTGCCGGATACGTTCCACGGTTTTAAAACCATCCATGGCAGGCATTGCCAGGTCGATTACTATGAGGTCGAATGCGGTATCGTCTTCGAGTGTTTCTATCGCTTCCTGACCATCCCCGGCGGCTGTTACACCAACACTCCAGCCTTCGAGTATCGGTGTCAGTTCGAGCAGATTACGTACATCATCATCGACAAGCAGCACCCGGTGACCACTATAGCTGGCCATGGGTGGCGGTGGTGATTCGTCACCTGTCCGCGCCGGCGCAGGTGTCTCGGTAATGTCAACCGAATCGAGCACCGGTAGTGCGTCCGCGTCGAGAATTTCGGGGAGCAACAGTGTGAAGGTGGAGCCCTCGCCAACCGCACTGTGCACTTCAATTCGGCCGCCCAGTAGCGTAGCCAGCTCACGACTAATGGTCAGGCCCAGACCAGTACCTCCATAGCGTCGACTGGTTGAACCGTCAACCTGGTTGAAGGCTTCGAACACATGCGTTTGCTTGTTATAGGCGATACCGATACCGGTATCGCGTACGCTGATAGCCACAGGCAGCTCGTCCCGTAAGGCATGGGTATTGCGGCTCAGGGTGAGGGTGATGCGGCCCTGTTCCGTAAACTTTAGCGCATTGGACAGGAAGTTGATCAGGATCTGGCGTAATTTTGTCTCATCATTGATCAGTATGCCGGGGCTATCTGGCTCAATCATCAGTTCCAGGCGCAGACCTTTTTCATCGACTTGCGGACGCATCAGCTCGACCAGTTCACCGAGAAGGTCTGGTAGTGTGACCGGGCCAATGTGCAGTGTGGCTTTGCCGGCTTCAATGCGCGACAGGTCAAGTATGCTATCGATCAGGGTGCGCAGGTCTTTGCCAGCCGAATGAATGACACCGATCTGCTGGCATTGTTCTTCATTCATGGGCGTGTTGTCTGCAGCCAGAATTTTCGAGAGTAGCAAAATGGAGTTCAGTGGCGTACGCAGTTCATGACTGACATTGGCGAGAAATTCAGACTTGTACTGGTTTGATTGTTCGAGTTGGTGGGCATGCTCGCGTAGCGACCGGGTGTCGTGAGCGTGTTTATCCGACAGGCAAGTCAGTGTGTTTCCGAGGATGCGCAGCTCTTCCGGTCGTTGCCAGGAAAAGGTCACGGCCTCGTCTTTTTCGAGCACACGGGACATCTTGCTGGTCAACTCATTGCTGACGCGTTCGGCGCGAATAGCGATCAGCCGCGCAATCAGGTAGACGGCAAGCAGAAGGCCGGCAATCACCATGATGACGCGCAGCTCCAGTTGGTGTGTAAATTCAGCGACGGGGGATTTGTCAACACTGCGACCAACCCACAGTGGGCCGGCGCCCTGCACAGTAAACAGGGGTAGCCAGAAAATTTGCTGGCCGCTTTTCTCCCATAAGCCCAGTTCACCTGTACGGAACAGTGCTTCCAGACCGGGGAAATCTGTAAAGGCAGTGGAGGCTGGTTCATCGTCCAGGGTCTGATTGGCCAGGTACTCGCCATTATCCTGAACCCAGTAGATGCCTTTATAGAAGTGCGCCAGCCCCCCAATATCGAGCTTGAAGACCACTACACCTTGAAGCTGTGGTGCTCCATCGACTGCGGATGCAGTGATCAGCGGCGTGATAAAGCTGAGTGTCATAAAACGGTTGGGGGCGTCCTTCCTGGCCGACTGGTCAAGATTGATGGGGCTGGTCAGTACAGTGCCAGGTGCCACTCCGAGCCCTGCCGTCAGAAAATCCAGGGCTGGCAGATCCACGGCTTGCTCATCAGACTCGAGTTGCCCGGTCTGGGCATTGCGATTCATTGCCAGCGAGACCTCACCGTCGCTGCCGATAAAAATAATCTGGGTGATGTCCAGCTGGTCGAACAGCACACGGTTTGCCCAATCGATATAGTCCTTGCGTGCACGGTCCAGCTGCTCTTCATCCATGGCTTCAGCTATCGACAGACTCATGCCGGGTTCAGGCAGCTTCGCAAACAGGCGTACTATTTCCTGTCGGCGGGTGATGTGCTGGTCAAGATCACGGAAGTCAGAACGCAGTTGCTCGAGGTAGGCCTTGTGATAGAACTGCTCCAGCTTGTCGAACACCAGCGGTTGATTAATGATGAATGCGAGTAGCAGGGGGATCAGCCCCAGCGATAGCAGAAAAAGCGAGATTTGGCTGCGTAATTTCAAAAGTGATCAAGTCAGCGACAAACCGTGTTCAGCGGTTCTGTTGTCGAGGATTGTACATGGCTGGCCTGTTCTCTGTCATTGACCATTTATCCATTACCGTTTGATTTCCCGGCCATGCCAGACCAGGAAGGTGGCCGGAATGAGAAGCAGTGTCAACACGGTCGCGCTCACCATTCCTCCGACCATGGGCGCGGCGATGCGACGCATTACTTCCGAGCCAGTACCGGAACCGAGCATGATTGGTAGCAGCCCGGCGATGATCGCGGCCACGGTCATCATAATCGGCCTTACGCGCAGCAGGGCGCCTTCGATTATTGCCTGTCTGAGTTCCGGCAGACCTATTGTACGTTGTTCCTCGAGGGCTTTTTCCTGGTGACGAACATAGGCCTGATTGAGATACAACAGCATGACCACGCCAATCTCCACGGAAACACCCGCGAGCGCAATGAAGCCGACACCAACTGCCACTGACAAGTCATAGTTAAGCCAGTACATCAGCCAAATGCCACCGACCAGTGCCAGTGGCAGGGTGGCAAGAATGATGGCCACCTCGGTGACCCGACGGAAACTGAGGTAAAGCAGCAGGACAATAATGGCCAGTGTTACGGGAATAACAGTAGACAGCTTTTCCCTGGCGCGTTCCATGTATTCGTACTGCCCGGACCAGTTCAGTGAGTAGCCTGGAGGCAGCTTGACCTGTCCTGCGACCACTTCTCTGGCTTCATCGACATAGGAACCCATATCCCGGTCCTGGATATCAATGTAGATCCAGCCGTTCAGTCGGGCGTTCTCGCTTTTAATCATGCCCGGTCCATCGACGATGCGCACTTCGGCCACATCGCCAAGCGTAACTTGCGCGCCCAAGGGCGTCTGGACAGGCAGTTCTGCAAGCTTTGATTCGGAGTCACGTACATCACGCGGATACCGCAGGTTGATCGGGTACCGTTCCAGACCTTCGACGGTCTCAGCGACATTCATGCCGCCGACGGCAGTACTTACCACGTCCTGGACATCGGCGATATTAAGACCAAAACGTGATGCAGCGGTACGATTGATATCGACTACAACGTAGCGACCGCCTACCACGCGTTCAGCGAATACGGATACAGTTCCCGGTACCGGTGTCAGTACGCGTTCGATTTCCTTGCCTATCTCCTCAATAACGCCGAGATCTGGTCCCGCAATCTTGAGACCAACGGGCGTTTTTATGCCTGTTGCCAGCATGTCGATGCGGTTCTTGATCGGCATCACCCAGGCGTTGCTCATGCCAGGTACTTTTACCAGTGCGTCCAGTTCACGCTTGAGCCTGTCCATGGTCATGCCCTCGCGCCATTGGTCTCGCGGCTTGAACTGAATGGTGGTTTCAATCATGGTCAGCGGCGCGGGATCAGTAGCAGTTTCGGCACGTCCCATTTTTCCGAACACGCGACTGACTTCGGGAACGGTTCTGATCAGCCGGTCAGTTTGCTGGAGGATCTGCTGGGCCTTGCCGATGGAGATGGCTGGAAAGGCGCTGGGCATATACAGCAGATCGCCCTCATCCAGATCAGGCATAAACTCCGAACCCAGGCTGTTGTTCAAAGGCCACCAGCCAGTCAGCGGCCAAACCATGGAAGAGGCTACCAGCACCGATACCAGGATCACGGTTTTCGGTGCGTGCAAGACCCAGTTGATAGCGGGTCTGTACAGCGCAATCAGTACCCGGTTTATCGGGTTCCTGTGTTCGGCAATGATTTTACCGCGAATGAAATAGCCCATAAGTACCGGAACCAGTGTGATTGATAAACCTGCCGCGCCTGCCATAGCGTAGGTTTTGGTGAAGGCCAGGGGTGAAAACAGCCGGCCTTCCTGTGCTTCCAGGGTAAACACCGGCAGAAAACTCAGAGTGATAATCAGCAGTGAGAAAAATAGTGCGGGACCGACTTCGGCTGACGCTTTGGCCATGATTTCCCAGCGGTTGGCATCTGTGACCTCGCTGTGTTCCAGGTGTTTATGCACGTTCTCAATCATGACGATAGCAGCATCCACCATGGCACCAATGGCGATGGCGATGCCACCCAGTGACATGATGTTGGCGTTGATGCCCTGCGCATGCATGATAATAAACGCTACCAGGATACCCACGGGAAGGCTGAAGATAACCACCAGTGCCGAGCGCAGGTGGAACAGGAAGACCGCACAAACCAGTGCCACGACAATGAACTCTTCGAGTAACTTTTCTGTCAGTGTATCGATTGCCCGTTGGATGAGGTTTGAGCGGTCATAAACAGGTACGATCTCCACGCCATCCGGGAGACTGCGTGCGAGTTCTTCGAGTTTCGCCTTGACGCCCTCGATGGTCGTCATGGCGTTTTCTCCCCAGCGCATAATCACCACGCCGCCGACCACCTCACCCTCACCATCAAGTTCGGCGATACCGCGTCGCATTTGCGGTCCAAGGCGAATATCGGCGATGTCTGCGAGCAGGATTGGCGTGCCGTTCGCGTTCATGCCCAGCGGAATCTGCTCAAGTTCCTCAATGCCTTTAATGTAGCCGGTGGCTCTTACCATGTATTCAGCTTCGGCCATTTCGATTACCGAGCCGCCAACTTCCTGGTTGCCACGCTGGATCGCTGTGCGTACCTTTGATAACGGAATGCTATAGGCACGCAGACGGTCCGGGTCGACGACTACCTGGTACTGCTTCACCATGCCGCCGACAGACGCGACTTCAGCAACGCCATCAACAGTCTGTAGTTCAAATTTCAGGAACCAGTCCTGGATACTGCGTAGTTCGGCGATATCGTGTGTGCCAGTGCGATCAACCAGAGCGTACTCGTACACCCAGCCGACGCCGGTGGCGTCCGGACCAAGCGCTGTCGAAGCGCTGGCAGGCAGGCGGTTCTGCACCTGGCTCAGATATTCGAGCACACGCGAGCGTGCCCAGTACAGGTCGGTACCATCCTCGAACAGGACGTACACATAAGAGTCGCCGAAAAAGGAATAGCCGCGTACTGTCGTTGCCTTCGGTACCGACAGCATGGTGGTGGTCAGGGGATAGGTAACCTGGTCTTCAACAACCCGGGGTGACTGCCCCGGGTAGCTGGTCTTGATAATGACCTGCACATCGGACAGGTCGGGGAGTGCATCCAGTGGCGTATTCTGGACCGAGTAAAGTCCCCAACCTGTGAGGATTAACGTCATTAGCAGAACCAGAAAGCGATTCCTTACAGACCAGTGAATGATGTTTGCAATCATTGCCCGGCCACCCCTTCCATGCGACCGAAACTGGCCCGCAGACTGGCCTCGGAATCAATAAGGAACTGACCGGACGTAACCACCCGGTCACCTTCTTCAAGGCCGCTGATGACTTCGACAAAATCACCGCTCTCGATGCCGGCGTTGACTTCCTGCGCCCTGAATTTGCCTTCACCCAGCGCGACGATTACGCGCTCCGAGTCGCCGGTCTTGATCAGCGCTTCTCGCGGTATGCTCAATACGGCGTCTTTCGGGCCGGCATAAATTCGTACGTCGGCGTACATGTCTGGCTTGAGGGCTTCATCCAGGTTATCGAAGCGCAGGCGCGCCTGAAGGGTTCGGGTCATTGGGTCGATGGTCGGGTAGACAAATTCAACTTCACCTTCCCACAGCCGCCCCGGCAGATAGCCCAGACTGACTTCTGCGGGCTGGCCGGCGGCCACCCAGTCGGCCTGGCGTTCGAAGATATCTACCAGTAGCCAGATGCTGGACAAGTCTGCGAGGGTCAGCACTTCGGTGTCGGGCTTGACGTACATGCCTTCACGTACATTAAGGCTGTCGACGACTCCATCCTGACTGGCGAGTATGCGGACCTTCTGGTAGGCGCGTTTATTGCGTTTGACCTGTTTTATCTGGGCGCTACTCATGCCCAGTGCTTCAAGGCGTTCCCGCGAGGCGCGTTCAAGGTAGTCATTGCTGCCACGCAATGCCTGCACATACTCCTCCTGGGCATTGACCAGCTCGCGTGAATAAAGCTCCAACAGAACATCGCCCTTTTTGACCCGTGCGCCGTCAGACTTGACGTTGAGCTTCTCGATCCACCCTTCGGTGCGCAGATGCAGGTGGCTGAGTTTTCGTTCATCAAATGCGACATAGCCGACTGCATTGATCAAACGCCACAGTTTTCCACGCTCCACCAATGCCGTACGAACACCGAGACTCTGGAGCATGGCAGGTTTGATACTGACCAAGTTGCCGTCGCCCACTGCATTGGTGTAGACCGGAACCAGATCCATACCCATGGGTGATTTACCGGGTTCGTCGCGGCGGTAGTTGGGATCCATGGGGGCGACCCAGTAAAGTACCTCGTCCTCTTCGGCAGACAGTACAGGGTAAGCAATTAAACTGGTTAAAAGCGCCGGTAATGCCACAAACAGATGTGTGAGTGTCTTGTTCATCGGTTTTCTCCATCCGTTGCAAGAAACAGCAGGCGGGCTTGCGCCTTTGCATGATCGATGCGGATGCGAACATCCTGCAGGCTGACATCAAGTTCGGTGATGCGCGCACGCATGAGTGTGGTGAATTCGTTGATACCGTTCTGATAGGAGCTCAGGGCTGCCTCGGTATTGGCCCTGGCTTCGTGTAGAAGGTGATCGCGGTACAAGGCTTCCTGTTCGCCAAGGCGCTGCCAGCGAGCGTAGTCGGATTCCAGCTGGCGCTGTACTTCGCGCAGTCGCTGCTCGCGCGTTTGAATGGCAGCTTCCGCCTGTTGCTGGCTGGCGGCCAGACGCCGGTCCTGGCGCTTGTCAGTGAACAGTGGCAGGTCCAGTGAGACCATAGCCGCCATCATGTCTGGTCGATCACTGCCATTGGCTTCATCGCCGAAGCGTTTACGGTATTCCAGACCGACATCAAAGCCGGGTTTGTATTGCTCGCGCGCAGCTTTGACCATTTGCTGATTGGCCGCTACCTGGGCACTGGCGGCTTCAACAGCCGGGTGTCTTGCGATTGTCGCCAGGAGTATTTCCCTGGAGGGTGGTTGCGGCAGCACAGGAAAGGCCGGGTCGATAGCCTGCCATCCAACTGCACCGATCCAGCGCGTCAGTTTTGCGCGCTCGACATCGGCCTGGGCATTGATTCGTGTCGCCCGGTCGTCGAGGCGTGACAGTTCAAGTTGTGCCTGGATGACATCTTGCTGACTGACACGACCGGATGCGTAATGTGCCCGTGTAATCTCGGTCAATTGGTGGAACAGCGCCTGATTCTGTTCAATGATTCTGGCAGCTTTTAGCTGGTAATAGAGTTCCAGAAAGGTTTCCCGAACATCCCGCTGAATCTGCTTTTCGGTTAGCAGGGTGCGAGCCTGTTCGGCCTTGCCAAGCCACTCAGTGCGCTGTTGTTGATAGCGTAGCGTTTTGCCACGCGGAAACGCTTGTCTGATGCCGGTACGCAGCTGGGACGAGCCTTCCTTTTTCATGCTCAGGTCGTCAAGCGGCACGTTGAAGACGCCAAATGTCAGCTTCGGATCCGGTAACTGTCCATCGGCAACGGATTGTTCATGCAAGGCGTTGGCTCGCGACTGGCTGGCCGAGACAGCGGGATCGGCCTCGAGGGCCAGCTGCTCGGCATCAGGCAGGGTCAACGCCGCCTGTGCACAGGATAGAGAGGCAAGGTACAAAATAAGCGGATTGATAATTCGCCGCATAGCGAAACTCCATAATCAGTCATGGTGATACAGAGCATTCCCACGGAACGCTACATGCGCATGGGGGCAGAGGCCCCGATTACGGATTCAGGCTGGGGGTCTTAAAAGAGGGGGGATATTTCTGGATGAATGATCTGAGACAGCTATCTGTTGTGGTGCAGCGGGCTGCATAACGGGAAAATTGTAGAGTTGTGTCAGTTTTGCCGGCTGCAGGTGGAAAGATGCGCAACCCTGATGGTTGCAGCCTTCCATGTTACAGCTGTGATCGTCGCAGCCGGGACAACTCTCATCGGCCATGACACTGTCGCTATCCACCACAGTGTGCATATCGCACGGATCGGCGTCGGCAGCAGCTACGGCCGTAAAGGCCTGCAGCGGCATCGTCGCGAGGACGACGGACAGCCAGAGTGTGGAGAGGACTTTGAGCATGGGCTTCATTATTTCAGCAAGATAAGGGTTTATCGGCAACAACGCAATATTCATGAAATGTTACATTGAACCAGTTGGTACGACACAGTTTGTCGAATTTGGTTCGGATCAGCGCACTGGAATTCGCCGGTTGCGATTTCCGAGACCAGGTCCTTCCCATGCTTCTTACTAGATTACATGGACTTAGATGAGGTACACTTCGCGCTTGTCCAGATTGGCATGGAGTCCGGTACGGGAAGAGTCCCTTAGCCGCTGGAAGCGTTTCCTGACGCGCCAGGCGTTCTGTCCGGGTGGCCTATTACGCATACTGCTTCCTTAATGTTGTTAAACCGGTGATCTGCTTTTACACAGCACCCGGTGTTGCTCAATACCAATCAGCTGATATTTTAGAAATTGACCGGAGATCTCGCTATGACCGCAATGGCAGATGAAGAAACAACCATCGCAACCCCCTCCAAATTATCCGCCAAGCAGATGATCGCCGCTGTTATTTTTCTGGCCATGTCGTTGGGCCTGGCCAGCGTTGTGCCGAGCATACAGATTGCCTGGGTGACTGGCATTTTAATGCTTACTATCTACCTGTTTGCCTTCGAGGTGGTGGGGGTGGATGTAGCCGCTGCAAGTATCATGGTGTTGCTGGGTTTGACCTCGCTACTGGCGCCCTATATGGGTCTTGAGCAAGGGCTGGTTGATACCAGCCACCTGTTTGATGGATTTGCTTCCAATGCGGTAATGTCGATTATTGCCGTCATGATTATCGGGGCAGGGCTGGATAAAACCGGTCTGATGAGCAAGGTAGCTGCGTTTATCCTCAATGTCGGCGGTACTTCGGAGAAGCGTATTATTCCGATCATATCCTCGACCGTAGGTATCATTTCCTCGTTTATGCAGAACGTGGGTGCGGCGGCACTTTTCCTGCCTGTCGTGTCGCGTATCTCGGCACGTTCCGGTCTGCCGATGTCGCGTTTGCTCATGCCGATGGGATTTTGCGCCATTCTTGGCGGTACCGTCACCATGGTGGGTTCAAGTCCGCTGATCCTGTTGAACGATCTTATTCTCACCTCAAACCGGGCATTGCCCGCTGACCAGCAAATGAGTGCCTGGGGACTGTTCTCGGTGACGCCGGTAGGCCTGGCCCTGGTGGCAACAGGCATTATTTATTTTGTAGTTGCCGGCCGCTTTGTGTTGCCGATATCAAAGAGTGAGAGCAGTACCAGCGGCTCCGATTCCATGGAATACATTCGGAACGTATACGGTGCAGACTATTCGCTGTCAGAGCTGGTCGTAACCGACGGTAGCGATTTGATCGGCAAGACGCTTGACGATATTGAATCGGCCAATCGTATTCGCGTGATTGCCGGCAAGATATCGGGGCAAGAGAGCCGTTTTGGCCCCGGTACACTGGGACGCGATACCGAAGTACAGGCGGGCATGGTTCTGGGCGTGGTTGCTGATCCTGACAATCTGAAAACCTTTGTCGATCGCTTCAATCTGAAGCTGCGTACCAGGTTGCGTACTTTTGCCGATGCGTTGTCAGCGTCCAAGTCGGGTATCGCCGAAGTGGTTATCCCGCCAGGCTCGGCATTGATCGGCAAGACCGCACGTGACGTCTGGATGCGTAAAACCTATGGTCTTGCACTGATAGCCCTGCACCGTGGCGGTGAGACGCGTCGTGAAGGTGACGAGATCAGAACTCTGCCACTGGAGGCTGGTGATACCCTGGTCGTGCATACTGCCTGGGATGCCCTGACACGCATTGAGAGTGACCGGAATTTCGTGGTTGTTACAACCGAGTATCCCCACGAAGAAGCGCGTCCACACAAAATTCTGCCGGCACTGATATTCTTCGGTGTGGCGCTTTTCCTGGTGTTGTTTACCGATTTGCGTCTTTCCGTGTCGCTGCTAACGGGGGCAATCGGCATGGTCCTGTCTGGCGTGCTGAATATCGAAGAGGCTTACGAGGCAGTCAGCTGGAAAACGGTATTTTTACTGGCCTCACTAATTCCGCTAGGTCTTGCAGTGGAGACTTCAGGAACGGCCAAATGGATTGCTGAACAGACTTTGCTGGTGGTGGGTGGAAATCCTGTCTGGGTGATACAGGCATCGGTTGCAGTGTTGGCGACTTTCTTTACCCTGGTGATGTCAAACGTGGGCGCGACCGTCCTGTTGGTACCGCTGGCCGTGAATATCGCCATTGGTGTTGGTGCCAACCCGGCTGTGTTTGCCCTGACTGTGGCACTGGCAACCTCGAACTCCTTCCTGATCCCGACTCACCAGGTGAATGCGTTGATCATGGGGCCGGGGGGCTACCGTGTAGCTGACTTCATGAAGGCCGGCGGCATCATGACGGTACTGTTCCTGGTGGTCATGATGTTGATGATGGGTCTTGTCTTTTAGGATTTTACAAACCCCCCTCTTCTTCGAAGGGGAGGGGGTTAAGCACTAAGCCAGTTTGTCATCCGCCACATGGTAACTGGGGTCTTCCATGCGATTTACTTCGACCAGATCACCCGCTTTATCCAGCAGCTGTTTACATTCCACAGAAAGATGGCGCAGGTGTAACTGCTTGCCTGCTTTTATATAGCGATCGGCTAACGAATCGATCGCTTCAATGGCTGAATGATCCGTCACCCTGGAGTTCTGGAACTCGATGATGACATCGTCAGGATCATCTTCCGGGTTAAACAAATCGCGGAAGTTCTTCACCGAGCCAAAAAATATCGGGCCATTCAGCTCATAGACTTTTGATCCATGATCATCGATATAGCTTTGCACATTGATATGTTTCGCATGTTCCCAGGCAAACACAAGTGCGGAAACAATCACGCCCACAACAACAGCGATCGCCAGATCAGTGGCAACCGTCACGGCTGAAACCAGCACCAGCACGAAGGCATCATGCCGGGGTATCTTGTTAAAGATACGGATGCTCGACCATTCGAAAGTACCAATCACCACAATAAACATAACACCCACCAGGGCGGCCATTGGAATTTGTTCAATCAGGTTGGATGCAAACAGAATAAAGGCCAGCAGGAAAAGCGCGGCTGAAACGCCCGATAGACGCTTGTGACCACCGGAATTCACATTGATCATGCTTTGACCGATCATGGCGCAGCCACCCATGCCGCCGAACAGCCCGGTTGTGGTATTGGCAATACCCTGCCCGATACATTCGCGATTGCCGCGCCCCCGCGTATTGGTTACTTCATCAATCAGCGACAGTGTCAGCAGAGATTCGATCAGACCAATAGCTGCAAGTATCACAGCGTAGGGGAAAATAATTTTCAGTGTGGCCAGGTTGAAATCTACATCCGGGATATGAAACTGCGGCAGGCTGCCTTTAATAGACGCCAGATCTCCCACCGTCTTGGTATTGATGTCCAGGCCAATCACCAGCAGTGACACGAATACAATAGCTGCCAGGGAAGACGGTATTGCAGTGGTTAGCTTGGGCAATAAGTGAATGATCGACATGGTAAGAATGATCAGGCCTGCAAGGATCATCAGTGGCTGGCCGGACATCCATTCCCTGGTGCCGCCAACGTCGATCTGGAAATTCTGCAGCTGCGCCAGAAAGATCACAATAGCCAGGCCGTTAACAAAGCCCAGCATTACCGGGTGTGGCACGATGCGAATAAATTTCCCCAGCTTTAACACGCCGGCAAGTATTTGCAGCAAACCGGTCAGCACCACCGTGGCAAACAGATATTCAACCCCATGCTCGGCGACCAGTGAAACCATCACCACCGCCATGGCGCCGGTTGCTCCCGAAATCATGCCGGGGCGCCCACCGAAAATTGATGCCAGCAAACCAACCATGAATGCCGCATATAAGCCCACCAGCGGCTCCACCCCGGCGACGAAGGCAAAGGCCACGGCTTCCGGCACCAATGCAAGTGCTACTGTCAGGCCGGACAGAATCTCGTTTTGAACACAGACGCGGTTATCGCACCCCAGGCGGAACATAGGCTCGAACTCTTTTAGTCATTGAATTGAAAGGGCGCGGAGTATAGCAAAAGTTGCCTGATCGCAGTCTTGCAGAGGCTGGCGATTGGAGTCTATGAGGTGCCAGGATTGCGCAGGTGCCTGGCTAGTCCTGCCAGTGTTGCTAACGGCGTTTGCGGCTGCGGGCGGCTTTTGGATCTTCGAAACGTACTTTCAGGGAGCGGTCGCCACCGCCACTCATGTATCCGTCCAGTGCCGCCTGGGCGGCGCGGGCTTCGTGTCCTTCCATTTCGATGAATCCGAAACCTTTGCATTTACCGGTGAAAATATCTGCAGCCACGTTAATGGAGCGCACGGTGCCGTATTCGGCAAACAATGAGCGGACGGAATCTTCAGTGGCATCTTGCGGGAGGTTGCCAACAAACAGCTTTTTCATGTGCGTATCCTTGATGGGGCCGCGCGCTTGTCGCTGGCTACGGGAAAAAAAGAACCCCGCGAGCGGGGTTCTTTGGCTGATACTGGCCGCTTTGTTATCAGCTGGCCAGGTTGACGTTTGCAGCCTGAAGACCCTTGGGGCCTTTCTCAACGTCAAATGTCACCGACTGTCCTTCCATAAGTGACTTGAAGCCACCGCCCTGGATAGCGGAGAAATGCACAAACACATCATCGCTGCCATCAGCTGGAGAGATAAAGCCGAAGCCTTTGGATTCATTGAACCACTTAACTGTACCGTTAGTCATGTAAATTACCTTTATAAAAATAAACAAGTAATTAATTGCAGATCTCAAAAAGGTGAATTACAGGAGGTACCTGGATGGAGCTTCTGAGTAGACTTATTAAGGACGTGCAACCAATTTGTATTGCAGGCGAGGGCGTCATAATGACATCAGTGTCGGAGCGATCAATCGTCTGCGGGAGCGAGTATATACGAATTTCAACAGCATAGCCCTGTATATTTTGTCGCATGTGGTTTTACATGCGCACGTACAGGTTAAAAATGTTGTGCGATACACGAAGAAGCAAGTGGCTACTCGCAGTTGAGCTAGTGCGCCGGACAGGTGCTTGACTCGTATCCATCGCCGGATATACTTTAATGCAATTTATGTTAAAAGTTTTTTATCATATTGTAAATATAGATAAATATAATTTATTTCTGAATGGTGTTGGAGGTGTTTTATCAGGTTCGGCAATCGTGCTGCGTGGGGCGGGTTCGTCTTACCGGAATGACGTGACGTTGAGATAGTTTGGCGATCCGGCCAGGCTCACAAATTTATAAGTCCACTAGGGAAAATTACGCTTGTTGTGCTTCTCGCGATTGCCGCCGCTGCAACCTGCTGTAACAGCAATCGCGGCAAACACTTCTTCTGATATCGCTTCACTTCAAGTCAGTGTCACTGCAGTGCCCATATGGTCGGGAACCTGTGGAAATGGGTTGCTGGAATGGATGCACCATCAAATCCATATGGTTCTACTTTTACGACGACAGACGCTTCAATTGCTCGTGTCCTCTCCGCTGCGCCCCCAATAAAAAAAACCGCCTGGAGGCGGTTTCTGTAAATCCTGAATTATTTTGGTGGGCGATACTGGGATCGAACCAGTGACCCCTGCCGTGTGAATCCGTTATCACACCCGTTCTGTTTCAGGTGCTTACAGACTAACACAAGAAATAACAGTCACATAGTCTGTCTTCCGATAAGACCGAATCACGCTGAATTACGTTCGCAGTGTGACAAAATTGTGACAAGGATTTCGGGTTGTTAATTCAGCATCCAGCATGAACCAGACCGTCCGAACGTTTCCTGTTTATCCGCTTGAGGGCGCATGCATTATAGTAAAATTCTGGTATTCAATCTGGCAGGTAGTTAAGGATGACGCTTTCCGAAGTACTGACAACGCGGCGTGTCCGACGTTGGGCCGGGTCGCGTTCCTATGAGCGCGGTGAGGATTATTTTCACGGCGGACATGTCAGCGATCTGAAGGCCGTCAAAGGCAGGATCACCGCTACGGTCCACGGGACCCACCCCTACCGGGTGATGCTGCGGAATGAAGGCGACGGCGTTGGTTACGAGTGTGATTGCCCCGTCGGGTTGCGTGGCGATTTCTGCAAGCACTGTGTCGCTACTGCACTGGCCTGGCTCGAGAGACGGGCCCCGGCTGGGAAAAAAGGCAAGGGCGGCAGAAAGAAGAAAGCCGATAAAGGCCTTACCATGCAGGACATGCGCACCTGGTTGCTGTTGCAGAAGAAGGAAAGCCTGGTGGACATGCTGATAGCAGCCGCCACCGATGATGATCAGTTAAGCGGCAGGTTGATGTTGAAAGCGGCCGCGGCCAGCGGTGTGAGCCTGGCGACCTACAAGAAGGTCATTGACCAGGCGATCGGTGGCGGCGGGTTCATCGACTACCACCAGGTGTACGACTACTGGCGCGGTGTGGATACGGCCATCGATGCAATCGCCGAACTGCTGGCACAGAAACATGCCGACGCCGTCATCGAACTCAGTGAGTATGCACTCTCCCGCGTGGAGCATGCGATTGGATCTGTCGATGACTCCGACGGCTACATGAGCCTGCTGCTTAGCCGTCTGCAGGAGATGCACCTGGCGGCCTGTCGCATGGCAAGGCCGGATCCGGAGGCGCTGGCGGAACGGCTTTTTGAATGGGAATTGCACGGCGAATGGGACACGTTCTTCGATTCCGTCAACAGCTATGCCCCGGTACTCGGAAAATGCGGCACGCGGCGTTATCAGGAGTTGGCCGAGGCCGAGTGGGCCAGGATCAAGCCACTGAAGCCGGGTGAGCAGGACCCGGATCGATACGGTAAACGCTTTCGTATCACCCGGATGATGGAGAATCTGACGGAGCAAAGCGGCGCCATCGAGGCGCTGGTCGAGATAAAGAAAAAAGACCTTTCAAACAGCCGTGTTTTCCTGGAGATTGCCGAGATCTATCGCAGGGCCCGTCAGGGAGACCAGTCGCTTGAGTGGGCGAAAACAGGTATCCAGACCTTCGGGGACAACGCCGGCAGCGCTTTGCAGAATTTTCTGGCGGAACTTTATCACCAGCGCAAACGCCATGAGGACGCCATGGCCCTGATCTGGCCGCAATTTGAAAAGAACCCCTGTCTGACGACTTACCGGCATCTCAAGAACCATGCAGACTGCAACAAGACCTGGCCCGGCTGGCGAAGTCGGGCGCTGCAGCATCTGCGTGCTGTTACAGGTGCAAAAGCGCGGAACGGTTTTCCCAATCGCTATGCGCCCTGGAATAATGGTTCCCGGCTGGTGGAGATCTTCCTGTGGGAGTAGGATATCGAATCCGCCTGGCAGGAGGCGAAACAGGGTGGCTGTGACGAGCGGTTGTGGATCAGACTGGCCGGATTGCGAGAAGAGGCCTACCCGCGTGATGCCATTGCGGTTTATCAGCAGCTGATTGGCCCAATCGTGAATCGGACCAATAATGACGCCTACGCCGAGGCGATCGGATTGCTGCAGCGGGTGAAAAAGCTGATGGATAAACTGGGTGAGGGTGGTGACTTTCGCCAGTATTTGACCCGGGTCCGTGCTGAGTACAGGCGCAAGCGAAACTTCATTAAACTGCTGGAGAGGTTTGAGTAGTCACCAGGAGGTTGTTGTGAATCCGGTATCCCTGCAGTCCGTTGTGAATGAGATGGATGGCCTCGGCGACGTAATGGCCGCCTATATCAATAAAAAAACCGGGGAGCTGTTTACCGTCAGTGAAGAAGAGACGCGCATTATCGAAGAGAGTAACGAAGATGATGAATTCACCCCCGAGTGGCAAAAGGAAATACTGCCCAGGGTCAGGGAGGTGATCGAGTCCGACGACTTTGTGGTCCTGCCGGACAAATTCGAGATTCACGAATATTCGATTATGGAGCAGTTCTGCTTCTCATTACCGGATAAAGGATTGCAGGATGAATTGCTACGGGTCATCCGCGGCCGCGGTGCATTCCGCCGCTTCAAGGATGCGATATACCGCAGGGAGATTCACGATGACTGGTATCGCTTTCGCAATCAGGCCCTCAAGAGGATTGCAACTGATTTCCTGGAGTCAGAAGGTATCCCCTGGCTGGACGACGTTGTCAGTTAACAATCGGTATACCGACCAGGATTAGTTATACGGATGGTTAACAATACTCCGTGAAGCGCTTCATGCAGATTCCCAGTCTTGAAAGCAAGTGGGATTGGTCAGCGCCCGCCCCCGGGGCCGGTCGCGTTCGACGGTTGCGAGACAGTACACTAGGGTGCGGAGATATCGTTGAAGGTATTGAGCGCTGCAAGCAATTCCTGAATATCGTCCTGAATAATGCTCCATATTGTGTCGTCATCGATACCCAGATAGGCGTGAACTAACCGATTGCGCGTGGCAACGATTAGCCGCCAGGGGATCTCCGGATTGGCTTCGCGTATTTCGGCAGGAATATGTGTTGCTGCTTCGCCAATTAATTCGAGATTGCGCAGCGTGGCATCATAAGCCAGTTCGTTGGCAACGAACTCGGTCTGTGTCAGGTCGTGAGTGTAGGTTTGGACCTTTTTCGCGAAGGTTGCCATGTCGTCCAGATAAAAGCGCCACTCGCGTTGCACTTTTCCATCATCAGACATTCACAGCTTCCCGTTCGATGAAGGGACGCAATTCTTCT
>Ga0316189_10000271_pt1 | contig 51126 bp, 48 predicted proteins | sample LowCovwburrow_MG_FD_204930 | JGI IMG/M metagenome (GOLD analysis project Ga0316189, IMG submission 204930) | Coastal sediment microbial communities from Maine, United States - Lowes Cove worm burrow | ecosystem: Environmental > Aquatic > Marine > Coastal > Sediment | place: USA: Maine... | reverse complement strand
TTTGCATTGCTCACACCCGCGCATCGCCCCTCATCAATGCTCGCAAGTTCATTCGCGGAACTCTGGAAAGAAACAGTCGCAAGAATTGAAAGTGATGAATTGTTAGGGAGCTAGATCGGCTGAACTCAAACACGGACGTTCAGGTCGTGCGTTCCAGACCGCGAAGTGAAGGGCGTTTGAGCATACCCAGAAGTTGGTGGACCAGGGCTCTGCATTCATTTTCGCGCCAGTCTTTTGAATAGAAAGATTCTGGCAGTTCCGGATGTCGCAGCAGATTGCGCCTCCAGTTATGCACAACAAGCGTACGCAGCGTCGCGATCTCCAGTGGCGTGAGAGTGGTATCAGGTCCCACAAGCTCGGCTACGGCCAACAGGGCTTTTTCGAGAGACTCATACTCGGAAACCAGTTTCGCAGGGGCAATCGTTTCTTTCAGCCAGTTTGGTACAACCAACGTGCTGCCTTCCAGCGCGAAAACTTCTGGTAAAGTTTCCGAAGGCGCGCCATTTCCAAGATAAACACCTGTCCCAAGAACGACATAGTCCTTACCAAGGAAATCCCTTTCAAAACACTGCCTGTCGGTTTGTGTCATTGGCTTCGTAACAACGACGTGCCAGTTTTCATTGGTTTGAACATTTTGGGCGTAGATGCGTGGTGTGGCCTTGGCACTTTGCACCAGACCATAATTTGTCAGGCTGTAGTAACTGGTGCGACCAACCTTTTTGCTTTTGATCCATCCGTCTTTGCGAAGACGATGAAGGGCAACGCGCATCGCCTCGGGCCTAATACCCATTTGATCGGTGATACGCGACATGAGCGGCCCACTGATCTGGTCACCGGGGCGCTGTGCCAGATCCCCGAAAAGGGTCACGATAATCGACCAGACCCGTTGTTGCCCAATTCGGGTCAGTTCTTCGACTGATTTTTGAAAGGCGTGGCCAGCAAGTGAATTCATACAGTCTTTATAGGCGTTACCTTTTCGCCTGACCATACGGCACGGTGGCAACCCGAAGAGATGCAAGGTCTTGCCACCCTTCGGTTTTAAAACTGCAAGTTTCGCGTTTCAGTAAGCATTCATGGTCAAAAGTTCATACTCCGCGACAAGCTCGTCTTCCTGATTTGTAAGCGATACGTGCCAGCGCACTTCGCCATACTCCTCGTTTCTGCCCGTTTTCTTTTTCACTGTCAGCCTGACTTTTATGCTGTCACCTGCCTGAACAGGTTTCATGAATCGCAACCCGTCGAGACCGGTATTGGCCAAAACGGGGCCAGGATTTGGTTCTACAAACAAGCCAGCAGCAAAAGATAGCAGCAAGTAGCCATGTGCAACACGTCCGGGAAAGAACGGGTTGGCTGCTGCGGCCTCTTCATCCATATGTGCGTAAAAGGTATCGCCCGTGAACTCGGCAAAATGCTCGATATCATCCAGCGAGATTTCACGTGATGCGGTATGGATCGTTTCACCAATCGCAAGATCGCCAAATTTTTTGGTAAAGGGATGCGTCGTGCCTTCAATCTCTTGTGCGCCGGGAATCCATGTTCCGCTGATTGCTGACAGGATGTCAGGGCTGCCTTGGATAGCGGTCCGTTGCATATAGTGCATCACACCCCGTACCCCGCCCATCTCTTCGCCTCCTCCAGCGCGGCCCGGTCCGCCGTGCACCATATGCGGCAGGGGCGAGCCATGCCCGGTGCTTTCTTTCATGCTGTCGCGGTTGTTGAAGTAAATGCGCCCATGATAAGCGCCAACTCCCATCGCCAAATTTCGCGCAATGTTTCCATCGCGGGTAATGACAGATGCAACCAGGCTGCCTTCGCCACGGTTCGCAAGCTGAATCGCGTGATCGAGATCACGATAGCCCATGATAGTTGAAACAGGCCCAAATGCTTCGGTGCAATGCACAAGATCGGAAGTGTCCGGGTTTGCGCAGTGAAACAGCATTGGCGGAACAAAGGCACCCTTTTCAGCGCCTTCGCCCTGAAGGGTGAAATTGTCAGGGTCGCCATATACCCGCTCTGCCTGCTGCCCGATGATCGCCGCCTTTTCCAGAACATCGCGTTTCTGGCTTTCAGAGACCAAGGCCCCCATGCGCACACCTTCGGCGCGAGGGTCACCAATTGTTACTTGATCAAGCCGTTTTGAAAGCGCTTCTATCAAAGCTTCGACTTGAACTTCAGGCGCAATGATCCGGCGAATGGCTGTACATTTCTGCCCGGCTTTTGCGGTCATCTCACGGCTGACTTCTTTCACGAACAGGTCAAATTCGTGTGTGCCAGGGGTCGCATCAGCCCCAAGAATCGAAGCATTCAGGCTGTCCTGTTCCGCAACAAACCGAACTGATTTCTGCAAGATGTTCGGTGCTGACCGCAGGCTGAGTGCGGTATGCGCTGAGCCTGTAAAGCTGACGATATCCTGCATTCCCAAACGGTCCAGCAGGTCGCCCGTGCCACCAGAAATCAGCTGAACCGAACCCGCAGGTAACAGACCACTGTCGAGCATGATCCGAACGCAAGCCTCGGTGACGTAGCAACTGGACGTTGCAGGTTTAACGATAGCCGGAACGCCAGCCAATAACGTTGGTGCCAGCTTTTCAAGCATACCCCAAACAGGGAAGTTGAAAGCGTTGATGTGCACCGCGACCCCCTGCAGCGGGGTGCAAATGTGTTGTCCCAGAAAGGTGCCATTCCGGCTAAGCTGTTCAATTTCGCCATCCAGATAAACATGCCCGTCCGGCATCTCGCGCCGGCCTTTTGAGGCAAAGACGAACATTGTGCCAATCCCGCCATCTATATCAATCAGGTGGTCTGATTGCGTCGCACCCGTTTCAAAGGAAATGTCATAAAGTGCTTGTTTATGTTTTCCGATCTGCATCGCAACGGCTTTGAGCATCCGGGCGCGATCATGAAAGGTCATGGCGCGAAGCGCTGGGCCACCAACATCGCGGCCATAATCCAGCATAGATTGCACATCCAGTGCGTCATTGCCGGCCTTTGCAATCACTTCTCCGGTGATCGCGCTTTTAATAATACGTGCGGATTGACCGGGTTGAACCCACTGACCGGCGGCAAAACTGCTGATTTTCTGTATCGTCATGATGATGTCCTTAGTTCAGTTGGGCAGGCAATCGGGCGTAACCGCGAAACCTGATGCGGCCGCCACGTTTTGCGCCTGAAGTCAGTTGATAATTCGGGAAGCGTTCAAGAAAGCGCCCGATAGCGATGCGGCCTTCCATACGCGCGAGTGTCAGGCCGACACAGGTATGTGGACCACCGGCAAATGCGAGGTGTTTGTTCGGCTTTCGATCAACAATCAGCCGATCAGGGTTTTCAAATTTTGCTGAGTCGCGGTTGGCCGCGCCAATGGAAAGATGCAGATCAGACCCTTTGGGGATTACTGTTTCGTGCAGCGTTATGTCTTGCGTGGTCAGCCGGTTTCCAAGCTGATTGGGGCTTTCCATACGCAGGAATTCATCGACTGCCGTTGCTATCAATGATGGGCTGTCCAAAAGCGCGCGCCGCGCGTCCGGGTGCTCTGTAAGCAGTGCAAGCGCATTGCCGATCAGGTTGGTCGTGGTTTCGTGCCCGGCATTCAGGATAAAGATACAGTTTTGGTAAAGCTCAACTTCGCTTAATCCCCCATCTTCGTCAGTTTGAATAAGCCGTGTCAGAACATCTGTTTCCGGGTCTCCCGGATGGTTTCGGCGCTCAGTGACAATGACGCGTAAAAAATCCACAAATTCTTCAACCGAACGATTGCCCCAGTCCAGTTGCTCTTGTGAAAGTTTCGGTTCAAGCGCGCCAAGGATTGCGAGCGACCAATTGCGCAATGGTCCACGCTGGTCACGCGGTATGTTGAGCAGGTTGCCGATGACCTCGATTGGGATTGCACCTGCAAAATCCTCGATCAGTTCAACGGATTTCTTACCCTCCATCTCGTCGAGCAGGCCACTAACCAGAGTTTCCAGACCCGGTTCCATCTGTGCCAGTGCACGCGGGTTCATTGCCCCGACCATCACCTTACGTACGCGTGTGTGCAGAGGCGGGTCATTGAACACGAGCGAAGTGGTGTGATGCTCAAACAGCGGGCTATCTATACCGAATTTTGGTGCAAAGACTTTTTTCTTGTCCGAGATAAACAGCGTGGTGTCGCGGTAAATCCGGTCCAGATCATCATAGCGCGTAATGACAAAAGACCCGTCAGCTTGCGGACAGACGGGCGCCTGTTCACGCAGCCATTGGTACGTGGGGTAGGGGTTTTCGTGAAACCCTTCCGGTGGGTTGGTCAGATCAAACATCAGTGTCCAAACGCGCCCATCTTATTGGGCAGATAAAGAACAATGATTGGCACAAGTACGATCAGAGCCAGCCGGAAGATATCTGCAATCCAAAACGGGGTGACACCTCTGAAAATCGTCGCTGTTGAAACATCGCCGACGACCGCCCTGAGAATGAAAACATTAAGGCCGACAGGTGGTGTTATGAGTGAAATTTCCGTGACGACCACTACAACGATGCCAAACCAGATCGGATCATACCCAAGCGACATGACAACCGGAAAAAAGATTGGCACGGTAAGCAGCAGCATCGACAGGCTCTCAAAAACGCAGCCAAGGATGATGTAGATGCCAAGGATCATTAGCATGACGACCATTGGTGAAACATCATAGGCCGTAACCATACCGATAAGCGCTTCGGGCAGGCCCGCAAGATTGACGAAGTTCGAGAAAATTTGCGCGCCTATCAGAACCGAAAAAAGTGCAGCCGCAGTGAAAGAGGTTTCTTTGAGCACTTCAAAGGTGGATTTGATCGTCAGACCACCCCGGCCAAGCGCAATCAGAAAGGCACCCATTGCGCCCATACCCGCCGCTTCGGTGGGTGAAAAGGTCAGGTTCAGCGGCGCGAAATCAAAGATTCCATAGAGCCCGCCGATCACAAGGAAAAAGAGCAAAAGCACAGCCCAGACAGATCGCAGCGCCTTTAGCCGCTCGCCCCATCCGGTACGTTCACCGGCAGGCCCGGCTTTTGGGTTGCGCATGACAGTCCAGCGAACCGCAAAAAGGTAAAAGAGGATACCCAACATACCGGGAATAACCCCCGCAATAAACAGCTTGCCAATAGAGGTTTCTGTCAGCAACCCGTAGATGACAAGAATGACAGAAGGTGGGATCAGAATGCCAAGCGTTCCGCCTGCTGCTATGGATGCGGTCGACAGTGAATCAGCATATCCGTAACGCCGCATTTCTGGCATTGCGACTTTGGACATTGTTGCTGCGGTAGCGAGGGACGAGCCACAGATCGCGGAGAATCCACCGCAGGCCGCAACCGTTGCCATGGCAAGGCCGCCCCGCATGTGACCAAGGAATGCGTTCGAAACCGCGTAAAGTTCGCGCGCAAGACCACCCTTGTTCACAAACAGACCCATAAGAATGAAAAGCGGTACGACAGACAGCCCATAGTCTTGCGCAGTATCCGTGATTTGACGCCCAACCATCGACATTGCGGCCTTCAGGCCGCGTTCGGAAAAGATCGTGCCGCCACGTTCGTAGGCAAAGCCCAGAGAGCCAACCAAACCCATCGCAAAAACGATGGGCAGGCGTAAAAATACCAGTATCAGGACAACGGCAAAGCCGATCAGCGCAGCGGTCATTGCATGCTCTCCTGCAAGAGTTTGGGGGCAAAAAGACGAAGCAGTCCGGTGATGATCATCGTGGCAGAGGTAATTGCCGTCGCAAGCGCGATGAACCCACCGATGTAAAACTGTGGGATCGAAAGGTACTCGGTCACATCGCCATATTCCTGAGCGCGTTCAGACAACAGCCAGACACGATGAATCGGCCAGAACAACATTATCCCACTGCTTAGAAAAACAGCACCATCACGCAGCCGTTCCAGCCGGTAGCGATGGAAGAAACCGTCTGTCAGGTCAACTGCAATATGGTCACCCCGAGCCGAGATAATGGGAAGAACGGAGAAGACCATGATTGCCATTAAAATGCGGGTCAGTTCCGTCGCAGCTTCGATTGGTGAATTAAGAAGCGACCTCAGAATGACATCACAAAAAGTCATGACCATAAGAATGAAGAGCGCGAGGCAAGCCAGCAGCACTGGCAGGAAACTGATGCGCTGCATGAAATTTATAAAGTTTTTCAATTCGCTACCTCCATTGGGTCGCTTCAGGCTGGCGGGATCGGCTCAGCCAGCCTGATTTTTAAGTCAGCTTAGTTCGCTGCCATTTCGGCCTTGACCATTTCGTAAGCAGCCTGAGCGTCGATGCCGGTTTCAGTAACTTCGGCAATAACGCTTGCTATGATGCCTTCGGCAATCTGGTTGAATTTCGCCAGATCAGCATCGCTTGCCGGGTTGATGGCGTTGCCTTCGGTTTCAGCTGTCGCTGTACGACCGATCGCATCAATCTCGTCCCAGATTTTGCCAATCTCACGGCTTAGAGGTTCACCAAAAACATTTTCTTCAAGAGCCGCCTGAAGATCTTCTGGCAGATCGGCAAAAGTGTCTTCATTCATGATGAAAGCGAAAGATCCGCGGTACAGGCCACCGGGAACTTCGAAAACATTCTGCGCGACTTCAGTCAGTTTAAATCCGCGTCTCGATTCCATTGGCATCACAACACCATCAGCCGCTCTTGAGGCGAGTGTTTCATACACTTTGGGCGCAGGAACCTGAATTCCTGTTGCGCCGAGTGCGGCGCCAACATCACCACCAACACCACCTGGAATGCGGACTTTCAGGCCCGAAATTTGGTCAAGCGAGGTCACCGCATCTGCTGAATGTAATTGTGCCGGGCCGTGTGTGTGAAGCGCAATGACCTTAACGCCGCGATGCTCATCTGCAGCTTGCAAATAGGTTTCATAAGTGCGCCAGTAAGCAACAGATGCCTGTTCAGCAGAACCTTCGTAGCCAGGAAGCTCGATCAGTTTTGTCGTGACAAAACGACCCGGCTGATAGCCGTGGAAAATGATCGATGCATCTGCTGCACCATCTTGCACCAAATCCATCTGTGCCGGGGGTGGCGCGATGCCAAGCTTCAGCTCTGCCGTAACCTGACCATCTGTTGCCTCTTCGACCATTTCGATGAATTTGGGCCACATCATTGCGTTGATGCCGTGGGTCGGTGGGGCCCAGCTTGAAATGGTCAGCGTGTAATCGGCAGCAAATGCAACCGTCCCCGCGAATGCCATTGTAGCTCCTGCCAAAAGACCAGTTAATTTTGTAAATTTAGTCATGAGGATCCTCCCTGTTCATGATCAATTTTCAGTTCGTCCTGCATCAGTCGTCTAAACTGCTGCGGTTTTCAGTTTCTTCGGTTCTTCGTCGTTCATGTTTGCCAGTCGCCATGAGTTTGGGCTTTCACCAGCGACGGTCGTCATCGTCTCAGATGTTGTCTGCCATCCAATTTCACTGGCATAGTGCATAGGCCCGCCGCGCCAGCGCGGAAACCCATACCCGTGGATCTGCACCATATCGATTTCAGAAAACCCCTCGGCAATTCCGTCTTCGACAATTTGCGCGCCTTCGTTGGCCAAAACCGCCAGCAGACGCGACGAAATCTCGATTTCAGTAAAGTTTTGGCGGTTTATTCCTTGCTTTGCGGAATAGTCGGCGATCATCTGTTCGACCTCGGGGTCACGCCGGGGTTTTCGGCTATCCCCATCATAGAGATACCAACCGCGCCCGCTGCGCTGACCAAGGCGGTCCATTTCGCAAAGCTGATCACCAATTGGCACATAACGTTCTTTGGAGTCGCGGTCTGCAGCCTGTCGTTTGCGGTTTGCCCAGGCAATTTGCAACCCGGTCAAGTCCTGCATTTCATAGGGGCCCATCGGCACCCCAAAGGCCCGCATTGCTACGTCAACCTGATAGGGCAGGGCACCGTCAGCCAGCAAATAATCCGCTTCACGTCGGTAAGCTGCCAGCATCCGATTGCCAATGAAACCGTCACATATTCCGGAAAGGACGGATACTTTACGCATGCGTTTTCCAAGGGCAAAACCAGTTGCCAAAACGTTGGGGTGTGTTTCGGGCGTTTTAACGATTTCCAGCAGTTTCATGATATGTGCCGGGCTAAAGAAATGAAGCCCAATACAGCGTGAAGGGTTTTCAATGCCTGCGAAAATGACGGTTGGGTCGAGGTAGGACGTATTGGTGGCAAGAATGGCATTGCGATCCATTGATGCGGCAAGTTCCCTGAAAACGGCTTGTTTGACACTCGCGTCTTCAAATACGGCCTCCACCGCCAACTGAGCAGGCGCCGCATCAGAATAGGCGTCAGATGTGCGTAACGCGTTGAGTTGCTGATTGTGTCGCGCAGCGTCTATTTTTCCACGCTTTAATGCGCCATCCAGCAAATTTGTGACCCGATCATGCGCAGCATTCGCAGCCGTCTTGTCACGTTCAATCAATGTAACCTTGAGGCCAGCGTTCAATGCTGAAGCTGCAATGCCTGCACCCATCAACCCACCACCAACAACAGCTATGTGTTCAACCTCACGCGCTGTCGCGCCAGCAATCGCCGCAGGTTTCGCAACCTGTCGTTCTGCAAAAAACGCGTGGCGAAGGGCGCGAGATTCCGACGATTTGCGTAGCGCAAGATGCAGTTCGCGTTCTTTTGGTTGCGCTTCGGAAAAGGGGCGTGCTGCCCATGTAAGTGCGTCGAAATTATCCAAAGGCGCGTGCTGACCTTTTGCACGTCTTAAAACCTCAGCTTTTTTGCGCGTTAAAGTCGCCTCATCAATCTGCTCAACAATTCGCTGACTGACCGGGGTTGGCCGGGGTGGCAACGTTTGGGCGAAGGCCAGCGCTGCCTGCTTCAGATCGCCTTCAACAACCCGGTCTAGACCGCCGAGCCGGTACAGCTCTTCTGAGTTAATAATTTTACCGGCGCAGGCGATATCAATCGCAGGTTCTATACCGATAAGTCGCGGCAGCCGTTGGGTGCCGCCCGCGCCGGGAATAACGCCAACATTCACTTCGGGTAAACCAAACCGGGTTCCGCTAGCGGCAATGCGCCATGCGCATCCCATTGCAATTTCGAACCCACCACCAAGTACATTTCCGTGCATAGCGGCAATAAAGGGTACTTCGCTGTCCTCGATCATCTGCACTACGTCTGGGAGGTGAGGCGCGACTGGCGGCGCGTCGAATTCGGACATGTCACCGCCTGCAATAAAAGTCCGGCCTTCGGATATGAGAACGGCAACGCGCGCGTCGGCAACCTCGGCGATAGCGCTTTCCAGCCCTTCGCGAACAGCAGTCGACGTTGCGTTGACTGGAGGGTTGTCAATAGTCACCCAGGCAATGTCGTTTTCTATATAGGTCCGGACTGTCCGGTTTTCAGACATATTGGCCAAGCTCCGATCAAAGAATCAAAGGTTGATTATTTATTGACCAACCGTTCGGTTTATGCAAATGTTTTCTTGTTCTATAATTTCGCAGGGGCCGTTATGAGCGATACGATTCTTACGCAAGTGCATGAAAACTGGGTCGAAATAACGCTGAATCGCCCTGATCGGTTAAACAGTTTTAACGATGAAATGCATCTTGCACTGCGTTCAGCACTTGAAGTCGCACGTGATAAAGGTGCCCGTGCAATCCTTATGACGGGCGCGGGCAGAGGGTTTTGCGCAGGGCAGGATCTCGGGGATCGGGATCCTTCAAAAATGTCTGGCTCACCAGATCTTGGGGCAACGCTGGTGAATTTTTACAACCCACTTGTCCGGTTGATCAGATCGCTAGAGTTCCCCGTTGTTTGTGCTGTCAATGGCGTTGCTGCCGGGGCAGGGGCCAACATTGCACTGGCGTGTGACATCGTTTTGGCGGCACAAAGTGCAAAGTTCATTCAGTCATTCGCCAAGGTTGGCCTGATCCCCGACGGCGGCGGTACATGGTCGTTGACGCATTTGTTAGGTGAAGCGCGTGCCAAGGCACTGGCATTGACGGCAGAACCCTTAAGCGCACAGAAAGCCGAAGACTGGGGCCTGATCTGGCGCGCTGTTGAAGACGAAGCGTTAATGGGTGAAGCACGCGACCTGACTGCAAAACTGGCAGATAGCCCAACAGTTGGCCTTGGGATGACCAAGATGGCGATTCAGGCGGCATCAACAAACAGCTTGGATCAACAGCTTGATCTGGAAGCAAAAAGCCAGAAAATTTGTGGAGAAACTCCAGACTACGCTGAAGGTGTCAGTTCTTTCTTGCAAAAGCGTGCTCCAAAATTCACCGGGGTCAAATCATGACAATGACACCAAAAGAAAAAGCAGAGCGCAGCGCTGCAGCGATGTGGGCAGACGATGGCGCGTCAAGCTGGTTGGGCATCGAACTTGTTGAGGTGGATGAAGGCTGTGCCGTCATGGCGCTGACCGTAGAACGCCACCATGCAAATGGGCATGGAATTTGTCACGGCGGTATTACGTTTTCACTGGCGGACAGTACCTTTGCCTTCGCTTGCAATAGCCGTAATCAGTCGACAGTCGCCCAGCACAACGTGATCAGCTATATAGCGCCCGGGCATGTGGGTGACCGTCTGACGGCCACTGCACACGAAGTCAGTTTGACCGGTCGTAGTGGAATATACGATGTGAAGGTAACCAATCAGGATGGAAAACTTATCGCTGAACTTCGCGGTTTTTCACGTGCCATCAAAGGCCAATTGTTTCAGGAATGATCCGTTAGGGAGGAAAGAATGAAAGATCTGACACCAAAGAAATCTGACCTGGATCCGATTGAGATTGCCTCGGTTGATGAAATCCGCGCGCTTCAGCTTGATCGGCTCAAATGGTCCGTGCGTTACGCCTACGACAACGTGTCGATGTACAAACAACGCTTTGATGAAGCTGGTGTTCATCCTGACGATCTGACTACGTTGTCTGACCTCGCTAAATTCCCGTTCACTTACAAAAATGACCTGCGTGACAACTACCCTTTTGGCCTTTTTGCCGTTCCGCGTAGCGAAATTATCCGCTTGCATGCTTCGTCCGGCACCACTGGCAAGCCAACGGTTGTCGGCTACACCAAGACTGACATCGACAATTGGGCTGATCTGGTGGCGCGCAGCTTGCGGGCTTCGGGTCTTCGCAAGGGTGACATGGTGCACAACGCATATGGTTATGGTCTGTTCACAGGCGGTCTTGGCGCGCACTATGGGATCGAACGGCTTGGTGCCACTGTTGTACCGATGTCAGGTGGGCAAACAGAAAAACAGGTGGGCCTGATAACCGATTTCAAACCTGACGGGATCATGGTGACTCCGTCCTATATGCTGAACATCCTCGAACAGTTCCACAAGGTCGGCCTTGATCCGCGAGAATGTTCGTTGCAGGTCGGCGTATTTGGAGCAGAGCCATGGACAGATGCGATGCGCAAGGAAGTCGAGAACGCATTTGACATGCATGCTGTCGATATCTACGGCCTCTCTGAAATAATGGGGCCGGGTGTTGCCAACGAATGCGTTGAAACAAAGGATGGTCCGGTGATCTGGGAAGATCATTTCTTTCCTGAGATCATTGATCCGATCACGAGCGAACCAGTTGAAGATGGCGAGATGGGGGAGCTTGTTTTCACCACGCTCACCAAAGAGGGCCTGCCGATGATCCGCTATCGCACGCGGGACTTGACGCGTCTTTTACCGGGCACAGCACGGAGCATGCGGCGGATGGAAAAAATCACAGGTCGTTCGGACGACATGATTATTCTGCGCGGTGTAAATGTTTTTCCAACTCAGATTGAAGAACAATTGATGGCCACGGGCGGTCTGGCACCGCATTTCCAGATCGAGCTTTACAAATCGGGCCGAATGGACGCCATGCGTGTTTATGTTGAGGCGAATCCGGACGCGACGGATGAGCTATCGAAAACGGCATCGGCCAGGATGTTGACCAAGCGCATTAAAGATATGGTTGGTATTTCGACCGAGATCATCGTGGGCGAACCTGGTGATGTTGAACGCAGTCAAGGCAAAGCCAAGCGGGTCGTTGACAACCGCAAAAAGGAGTGAGTTTTGGCCCGTACAATCGCCAAAGACTATGACCAGAAACGCGGACAAATTCTAAAAGTAGCTGCCAGCGTATTTGCAACCGAAGGGTTTGACCGCGCATCGATGAGCCAGCTAGCGAAAGCTTGTGGGATATCGAAAGCGAATATCTATCACTACTACAGTGGTAAAGATGCACTTTTGTTTGATATTCTAGATACTTACCTCAAGGAATTGCGTGACCGAATTTGTAATGCTGCGCCGACGAGCCTTGCCCCGGAAGACAGATTCCGTGTGACGGTATCCGCCATTTTGCTGGCGTATCAGGGGGCTGATGATGAACACCGGGTTCAGGGTGGTGGCTTTGCAATGCTGCCGGACGATCAGCAAGATGTTTTGCGCGGCTATCAACGCGATTTGGTGAAACATCTTTCGGACATTGTACAGGCAATCGCACCTGAAGTGTTTGAAGGCGAAAAAGGCAAACTTCATGCGGCGACGATGTCTGTGTTCGGGATGCTTAACTGGTTTTACATGTGGAACAGCACGGCAGACGCGAAGGCACGCGAGGACTATGCAAACATTGTAAGCAATCTGACACTCAGCGGAGTCCGTGGCCTTTAAAACAAGACTTGTCTGGTGGCAGAGTCGACCAATTCCGGTTCTGCCATCAAGTTTTACCCAGCTTTGAGATCCAAACTCCCCAAAACCGCTTTTGCCTCGGTTTCCCAGCGGGATTTGAGATCGGCATTTGTGCTTTTGCGTAAGCCAAAAGCTTTTAGCGCATCTGCGCGATCGGATTTGGTGCTGCCAAAACTTGCCGCGACGCGTGGCCACCAGTAACTGACCAAGGCTTGTATATCTGCCTTTGCCGAACCGTCTTCCAGCAGCTTCGTCAAACCCTCCAGCGCCAGTTCCGCGTGGCGGGCCTCAATCGGGGCGATAGCGCGGAATTGTTCGGCCAGCGGTTGGTAAGATACAGACGAAAATTCCTCAAGCTGTACAGCAACGGCAAGACCCATAAGAAGGTTCATCACAACGGCGTCGGCCCACCCTTGAAGCGGGTAGTTAAAAACCGCAAGTCGCATGTCAGATTCGGTTCGGGTCGCACCAATATCAGCGTTCCGATCCAGGCGTACCGCCCAGGGGTGGTGAACGGCGTATCTATCTGTATTTGCACCGAACTCTCCCATAATTTTGAGAACGCGGTCGGCGTTGTCGGTTTTTTCCAGAACGATCTTTGCGGCGGCGATGCGCTCTTTGATACCCGGCCCCTGGTTGATGATGTCGGCAAACCCGGCAGCCCCCGCCAGTTCACTGTCAACAAAGGTGGCCATCAGGCGCATAAGTTCCGCGCGGTACCGGGGAGGCACATTTCCGGGAGAGGTCAGCACCCCACCAGCGGAAAGGTAGCTTTCAATGCTCATTTCGTCGGTCATGGGGTTCTCCTATTGATCGTAGTCGACAACAACGTTGTCGGTCAGCGGATAACACTGGCACGTCAGCACATAGCCACGCGCAACTTCGTAATCTTCCAGCGCGTGGTTTGCGATCATTTCAACTTCGCCCTCTGTTACCTTGGCGCGGCATGTTGAGCAGACTCCGGCTTTACATGCGAAAGGTGCGTCAAGCGCGTTCTCAAGCGCTGCTTCCAGAATGGTCTGATTTTTTGGCATTTTAAAACTGCGTGTCGCACCATCAAGCGTGATACTTGCGTTGGTTTCGTTTGCTTTTCCGGCAGAATCCGCGCTTACCACTTTGCGCGTGGCACGACCGGGTTGTGCACTGGCAAAAAGCTCGAACTTGATCTGAGCGTCGGTCAGGCCGTGGTCGCGTAAGGCGGCTGCAATCGTCAGCATCATCGGCTCGGGACCGCAGATGAAGGTGGTGTCTACGTTTTCGATATCGATCCAGTGCTTGAACAGTTGTTTGCATTTCTCGGCGTCTATTAGTCCAGTGAACAGGTCGATGTCCTGCGCGTCACTTTCCAGAATGTGGATAATGTTTAGGCGTCCCATAAAGAGGTTCTTAAGGTCTTCAAGTTCTTCCCGGAACATGATCGTGTTCACGCCTTTATTGGCGTAGACCAGCGTGAACTCCGATTTTGGTTCCTGCGAAAGAACAGTTTTGAGGATCGACAAAACCGGTGTTATGCCCGAGCCGCCTGCAAAACCGAGATAGCTCTTTTCAGCCACTGCATCCAACGGTGTGTGAAACGCACCCATAGGCGGCATTGCCTCCAATGTCTCTCCGACTTTTAGGTTTTCATTCGCCCAGGTCGAAAATGCCCCACCCTCAACGCGCTTGATACCGACCTGAAGAATGCCCTCATCTTTGCCTGCACAGATTGAGTAAGAACGGCGTAGTTCTTCGCCGTCAAAGTCGCGGCGGAAGGTCAGATACTGACCTTGCGTGAAATCGAACGCGTCAGCTGCGCCATTTTCGGGTTTCAGTGTCACGACAACCGCGTCGCGGATTGTTTTGTGAACGTCGGTGACGGTTAGGTTATGAAAGCGCGCCATCGGATCCTCCTTAGATGCACTTGAAATAGTCAAAAGGTTCAGCACAGGCGCGGCAGCGCCAGTGTGCTTTGCATGGTGTCGAGCCAAACTGGCTGATTTTCTCAAGGTCAGTCCCACCACAAAGTGGGCAACGCTTTGGGCCACCGGCGGGCTGGGGTGGGGCTATCCCGTATTTTTCCAGTTTTTCCCTGCCCTTATCGGTCAGCCAATCGGTGGTCCAGGCGGGGGAAAGCTGCCGTTTCAACTCCAGCTTTTCGACACCGTGGTCACGTAGGGCAGTCTCGATATCAAGATTGATAATCGACGTTGCTGGGCAGCCTGAATAGGTTGGTGTTACCGTCACACAAAGCGTGTCTTCCTGCCAATCGACATCGCGAATGATGCCGAGATCAACAAGCGAGATCACGGGGATCTCGGGGTCAGGAACGGCATCAAGCCATTCCCAGACCTGTTTGAGTGACGGTTTTGACATTACATTTTACCAGGTTGCGCCGGGGTAGGCGCGTTGCAGCCACTGCATTTGCGTCAGGATATGGCCTAGATGTTCTGAGTGCCGCATTCCGGTTTTACCACCTTTATGGGCGAACTTGCTGTCCGGAATCGCCAGAGTTGCATCGGCAAGTACCCGGCCTACTAACGCATCATACTCGTCACGTAACGAGGCTGGATCAGGCGCAACGCCCGCCTTGACCATTTCTGCGTCAACCTCATCACCGACAAACATTTCCCCGATGTAGGGCCATAGCAAATCCAAGGCGGTTTGCATCTTGGCATGGCTTTCTTCGGTACCATCCCCAAGGCCTACGACCGTATCGGCCGAACGCTCTAGGTGGTAGGCGACCTCTTTGCTCGCCTTTTCGGCGATGTCTGCGATCCGCTGATCGGAACTTTTCATCAAACGGCCAAGCATGATCGAATGCCAGGCATCGAACAGGAACTGGCGCATCATTGTCTGGCCGAAATCACCGTTAGGCTGTTCGACCAGCAGAAGGTTGCGAAAGTCCCAGACATCTCGCAAGAAAGCCAGATTGTCGGCGGTCCTGCCTTTGCCCTCAACTTCGCCTGCCAGACCCAGCCAAAACTGTGTTTGGCCAATCATGTCGAGTGCGGTGTTTGCAAGGGCTATGTCTTCTTCAAGAACCGGGGAATGGCCGCACCATTCAGAAACCCGATGCCCCAGAACAAGGGTGTTGTCGCCAAGGCGTAACAGGAACTGAAACAGCGCGTCATTTTTGTTGAGTTTGTCCGCCATCACATCGCCCCTACGTCTTCTGGAATGTCAAAGAAGGTCGGGTGACGATACACTTTGGAATTTGACGGCTCATAAAGCGGGCCTTTGTCACTTGGGGAAGAGGCAGCAATATGCGCTGCTTCGACAACCCAGATGCTGACGCCTTCATTGCGGCGCGTATAGACATCGCGCGCGTTCTTGATTGCCATTTCTGCATCGGGCGCATGAAGCGAACCCACGTGGCGGTGGCTCATGCCGTGTTGCCCGCGGATGAAAACTTCCCAGAGAGGCCATTCATTTTTCATGGTTTTATCCTTTTCGTTTCGCGCGGATTACTCGGCGGCAGTTTTGGCTGATGCTTTGCGCGCGGCCTTTTTGCGGGCATGGGCCAGCAGGCCGTCACGCACCCATTTGCCATCGTCCCATGCTTTGTTTCGGGCATTAAGGCGCTCGGTGTTGCAGGGGCCATTTCCTTTGATCACTTCAAAAAACTCTGACCAATCGGGTTCGGAGTAATCATAGTGGCCCGTTTCTTTGTTAAGTTTTACGTTTTCATCCGGAATGGTCAGGCCCAAATATTCAGCCTGAGGCACCGTCTGATCGACGAATTTTTGCCGCAACTCGTCATTTGTGTTGATCTTGATTTTCCATGCCATTGACTGGGCTGAGTGGACTGAATCTTTGTCAGAAGGGCCGAACATCATTAAGGCAGGAAACCAGGTGCGGTTCATCGCATCCTGAGCCATTTGCTTTTGTTCTTCAGTGCCTTGGCACATCTTCATCATGATGTCGTAGCCTTGGCGCTGGTGAAAGCTTTCTTCCTTGCAGATACGAACCATCGCGCGGGAATAAGGGCCGAAAGAGGTGCGTTGTAGCGGCACCTGATTCATAATTGCGGCCCCATCAACCAACCAGCCAACAGCACCCATATCAGCCCAGTTCAGCGTTGGGTAATTGAAGATGGAAGAATACTTCATTTTGCCGGAAAGCAGGTCTTCTGTCAGCTCATCCCGGCTGATACCTAACGTTTCTGCCGCGCAGTAAAGGTAAAGACCGTGGCCGGCTTCGTCCTGCACTTTGGCAAGCAAAATCGCCTTGCGTTCAAGCGTTGGCGCACGTGTGATCCAGTTGCCTTCGGGAAGCTGCCCCACGATTTCGCTGTGCGCGTGCTGGCCGATCTGCCGGATCAGCGTGGCGCGGTAGTCGTCGGGCATCCAGTCTTTGGGTTCGATTTTTTCATCTGCATCGATCCGGGCCTGGAAGGCGCGTTCCTGATCCGTCATTTCTTCCGGAGATTTAACGCCGGTTCCGGCGGTCTTGATCATTTGAGCGTACATTGTGGTTTCCTCCGATCAAATTCGTTCGATGATGATGGCCGTGCCCTGCCCGACACCCACACACATGGTGCATAGCGCATAGCGCCCACCTGTTCGTTTCAACTGATAGGCAGCAGTCAGAACAAGACGCGCGCCGGACATTCCCAGCGGGTGGCCCATTGCTATCGCACCGCCATTCGCATTTACGTGTACGGCATCATCCGGCAGGCCCAGTTCGCGCAACGTGGCGAGGCCCTGGCTGGCGAATGCCTCGTTCAATTCGATCACATCCATGTCGTTGATAGAGAGGCCCGTTTTCGCCAGCACTTTACGTGTGGCAGGAACCGGGCCAATTCCCATTATACGCGGCGCGACACCTGCAGCTGCCATGCCAACAACTCGCGCCATTGGGGTCAGGCCATTTTGCACAGCCGCATATTCGGAGGCGAGCAAAAGCGCAGCCGCGCCGTCGTTTACGCCGGATGCATTCCCGGCTGTCACGCTCAGGTCCGGGCCATTTACCCCGCGCAGTTTGGAAAGCTTCGCTGCATCCGTTCCGGGGCGGGGATGTTCGTCGGTATCAACAACAATCGGATCACCCCGACGTTGAGGAACCTCAACCGGTACAATCTCTTCAGCAAAAATACCTGCTTCATGCGCCGCAGCCCAACGCGCTTGTGACCGGGCGGCAAAAGCGTCCTGATCTTCACGGCTTATGTTGTAATCCGCGGCGACATTGTCAGCGGTTTGTGGCATGGAATCAACGCCATAGGCGGCTTTCATTTTAGGGTTAATAAATCGCCAGCCAATCGTGGTGTCATGAACTACGTTCGCGCGGCTGAACGCGGTTTCCGCCTTCGGCATTACAAAGGGCGCGCGGCTCATACTTTCGACGCCACCCGCAATAGCCAGTTCATAGTCACCTGATTTTATTCCGCGCGAAGCCATGCCAACCGCATCCATACCAGAGGCACATAGGCGGTTTATGGTTGTTCCCGGAACTTCAATAGGCAGGCCTGCAAGCAGTGATGCCATACGCGCAACATTGCGGTTGTCTTCGCCAGCCTGATTGGCCGACCCAAAGATCACGTCGTCTATGCTGGCCCAATCCACCTCTGGGTTGCGGCCCTTCAATGCAGATATTGGCACTGCCGCCAGATCGTCTGCCCGAATCGAAGAAAGTGCGCCGCCGTATCGTCCGATTGGTGTTCGGATGGCATCGCAGATGAATGCAGTCATAGACCGTGGTCTCCCTTTATTTTCGCCACATAATACGCCGACCGTTTGGTCGGTAATACAAGAAAGACCGACTCGCTGCAATAATTAATGTTACCAAAAAACAAAATTTATTCATTATTAGTAACATAAAGAAAGCTTTGGGTTTCGGACCCCCAAAAACCAATCTTACCATTCTTTCAGCAAGCCAAGTGTACAATCAAGAGACGCAGAATGTGACGAAAAGAATCCGCAGAAATAGCAAAGCCCGAAAAACATGATTTGCCACCGAATGGCTTTTGCATCTTAGTCTAAAGCGAAATTCATTCATCGGAGGGGCGTATCATGAGGTTTAACGACAAAATTGTTCTTGTAACCGGTGCCAACTTTGGAATCGGAAAAGCGATAGCGCGCAAGTTTGCAGGCGAAGGTGCAAAAATTGCCATTGTCGCACGTGGTCAGGAACGTTCTGAGAAAGTGGTTGAAGCCTTCGCAGCCGAGGGGTTTACGACCACTTTTTTCAAAGCAGATGTTTCTGACGAGAAAGCAGTTGAAGGCATGATCGCAGCAGTTCTTGCAAAATACGGGCGCATTGATGTTGTTGTAAACAATGCGGGATGCGGCAGCCAGAATTGTGGCATCACTCCGGATGATTCGCCGGGAAAGAGGTGGTCGTTCTTTCGCGGTGCGAACCTTGATTCATGTTACTTTGTAAGTGCTCATGCATTACCACATCTCTCGAAGAACCCAGGCAGTGCAATTGTCAACATTTCCTCCACCGCAACCCTGCATGGGAATTGGGGCTTGTACGGTGCAGCGAAAGTGGGCGTTGAAGGGATGACACGTTCGTTTGCTGCCGAAGCGGCGCAGTTTGGTACGCGGGTCAATTGCATTAGTCCGGGCTGGATAGAAACAAGCCCTGAGCAGACGCTGGCAGCACAGGGAAGCGAAACCGGAGAATGGGATATGCCGCCATCGTTGTTGAACCGTATGGGAACGACCGAAGAGATTGCCAATGTCGCGGCGTTTCTGGCATCGGATGACGCTTCATTCATCACCGGGCAAACATTGGTTGTAGATGGTGGACTAACGATTACTGATTATCCGTCGCGTGCCTCTCTCTCGACAGTCGGGCATCGAGTTTTTTCGCGTTCCTGATAGATTGACGAAGGTTAACAGCCCCGCTTAAGAACACGCTCAAGGGTTTGCAGGCCTTCTTCCAGTTCAGCCTCTGTGAAACCGCAAAAGCCCAAAAGCAGGCCATTGAGCGCCGAGTTGCCTGAACCGAACTTGGACAGGGGTAGCGTTGTTAAACCTTCAGCATTCGCGCGGTTTGATACCTCAACATCATTATAGGTTTTTTTCAGATGGAAAGCGATTTGCATGCCCGCCTGATGATCGTCGAAAGAGCCATAGCCAGAAAAAGAAAGAGAAAGCCTGTCTAGGAGAAAGTTTCTTCGCTCTCCATACACACGCCGCATGCGCCTGAGGTGGCGGTAAAACTCACCAGTTTCGATAAATTCGGCGAGGGCTTGTTGCGGCATATAGGATGCCTTGACGCCAAAACGGTTGAGCGTTTCTTTAAATGCGCCAACCAGCGGGCCCGGCAGTATTACGTATCCCAACCGCAGGCTGTTTGAAAAAATCTTTGAGAAACTGCCGATGTAAATCGTCCGGCTTAAGTTATCAAAGCCTGCCATTGCGGGAATGGGGCGGCCTGCATAGCGAAATTCACTGTCGTAATCGTCTTCAATAATCCATCCGTCGTGGGTCTCTGCCCATTGAATAAATTCAAGCCGCCGACTGGGGGACATTGCACCTCCGAGTGGATACTGATGCGACGGCGTCAGAACCATGAGTTGGCAGTTCTTGTTTGCGCCCGAAAGGCTGGTGCCGTTTTTGTCGATGCTGAGGTATGCTGGGTTAAGCCCCAGTACAGAGACAAAGCTTTGCAATGGCAAATATCCGGGGTCTTCAAGCCCGATTGTGTCACCCGGTTGTGTCAGGGTTCTGATGCAAAGCTCCAGGGCATCGCCGGACCCGGCCGTGATGAAAATCTGGTCAGGTGAGGCGGCTATCCCGCGCCAATCCGAAACGTGATTGGCGACAGCTGTTCGTAATGCAAAACTCCCCTGAACTGTATTGCCAATCAGCATGCTTTGAGGATTTGTCCGGCAAACGCGGGAAATCGTTTTGGCCCACTGGAGATGCGGGAACAGACGCATGTCCGGCTGGCCAGCTTGAAATGGCTTAGGCGAAGCAATTGTTTCGGCTGGCTGTTTGCTAAGGGCAGGGTGGTCCGAAACATTAAGCTCGACAGAACCAATGGGGCAAACGGTGTATCCCGATCCCGGTATGCTTTGCAGATACCCTTCGGCCACAAGTTGTTCATAGGCCGTAACAATTGTTGAGCGCGACACACCGAGCTCTGTCGCGAAAACGCGGGTAGGGGGTAACTTTTTGCCCTGAGCCAGTTCACCGGACACGGCCTGTTTTCGAATAGCAATGCAAATTTGTTCAAATACTGGAACAGAAGAAGATCTGTTGATGGAAAAGCCCATCCATGGTTGGTGTTTCATATAATTGGTCTGCCAAAATTTTCCATTTTTGGAGGTTAACGGCGAACCGGAAATGTCGCAATATGGGTCAATACGTCGGCAGATACACTTTTGACGTGGTATCAAAGGTCAGTCTCTAATTTCGTTAAACAAAGGGAAAGATAATGTCGCGGCGCGTGAATGAAATTGGCCAACCGATTGGTGATGATGTGCCGGGCTGGACGGCGAAGAAGCCACCGTCACGTACGCCGATTGAAGGCAGGTACTGCCGGGTGGAGCCGCTGACATCGCAACACACTACGGCTTTGTACGAAGCGTTCAGTACGGGTCGCAACGAAGGTCTATGGACGTATATGCCCGTCGGCCCGTTCGACACTCTTGGTGCCTTTGAAAAATGGATGGATACCGCCTGTAAAAGCGAAGATCCTTTATTCCATGCAATTGTGGATCGTGCGACAGACCGCGCTGTTGGCTTTGCATCCTATCTTCGAATTGCGCCGCAATATGGGGTTATTGAAGTAGGCTTCATCGCGTTCTCGCCGCAGCTGCAGAAAACTCCCATTGCTACAGAGGCGATGTACCTGATGATGCGCCGTGTTTTCAATGAACTTGGATACCGTCGGTACGAATGGAAGTGTGACGCGCTGAATGCCCCGTCTCGCCGAGCCGCTGAAAGGTTTGGCTTCTCTTATGACGGGCTGTTTGAGCAGGCGTTGATTTACAAGGGCCGCAATCGCGATACGGCTTGGTACTCAATACTCGACCGGGACTGGCCACATCTTGAGCAGGCCTATGAAACTTGGCTCGGCTCAAAGAATTTTGACGCGGAGGGCCACCAGAAGCAAAGGCTTGCTGACCTGATTGCTGAAATGCGAAAACCTGCCTGAGCGACCCGGATTTCACCTTACGAAGTGTTTTCCCCGAACAGGAGTCGCGGAAGTTTTACGCTCAATAGAAATGAAGTATCGTGGGCTTAATATACACGCATAATGAAAAGTAACTTGTCAATAAAGACTGCTGGATAGGCATTTAATGAAACTATTGGTTTTTCAACATCTTGATTGTGAGCATCCGGGCTCGCTTCGATGGTTATTGGATCGGAACGATATAGCGTGGGACACCGTTGAACTTGATAAGAATGACACTATCCCTGATCTTGCTGGCTATGATGTTTTATGGGTTATGGGCGGACCGATGGATGTCTGGGACGTTGAAGCCCATCCTTGGCTGGTTGCGGAAAAAGCTGCGATCAGATCCTGGGTTCGTGATATGGAAAAGCCTTATCTGGGGCTGTGTCTGGGCCATCAGTTACTGGCCGATGCGCTGGGCGGAACATGTGGGCCTTTGTCTCCGCCGGAAATAGGGGTGATGGAGGTGGAGCTGACAGCGGCTGGCCAAGCGGACCCGTTATTTGCCGGAGTGCCTTCGCGCCACAAATGCCTCCAGTGGCATTCGGTTCGGGTGGCGCAGGCTCCCGAGGATGCAATTGTGCTGGCACAGTCTGAAACCTGTTCAAATCAGGCTATGCGCATTGGTCGAAACGCCTGGTCCTTGCAGTATCATGTCGAAGTGGAACCAGACACTGTTTCTAACTGGGCCGCGATTCCAGCCTACCGCGACGCCCTTGTTCAAACGATGGGCAAGGCCGCGGTTGGCCAGATGAAGCAGGAAGCGAAGGCCAATATGGATGACTTCATGCTAAATGCAGAAACGCTCTTTAAGAATTTCATGAACGCAATCAAATAGTGGTTACAGTTAGTCTTATCCTCTGGAACCTTGCCCCAAACGCAGCATAGGTATCGGAGACGTTGCCGGATTGCACAAACCGTTCCGATAAAGGGAAAGCACATGATCGCTGTTATATTCGAGGTGGAGATCGCTGAAGGGCGCAAACAGGACTATCTGGATATCGCAGCGGAGTTGCGCCCGCTGCTTGCGCAGGTTGACGGTTTCATTTCTGTCGAACGCTTTCAAAGCCTGACCAACCCGGAAAAAATTCTTTCCCTCTCGCTTTATCGCGATGAAAAGGCTGTGCAAGACTGGCGCAACCTGACCAAACACCGCGATGCACAAGGCAAAGGTCGTGCAGGAATATTTTCTGACTATAAACTACGTGTCGCCAGCGTCATCCGCGACTATGGTATGTTTGATCGTGAAGACGCCCCGAATGATAGCAAGGCCAGACACGCGGGTTAAGGCTGTGCAATTCGTTAACCCTTTCTGACGTCTACGAAGGTTTCATTGTAGCAGGCACCGTCTTCGATATCGGTGCGGATATCTGACGGGATCAAGGCGTTCGCCGTCAGTCCGGTGTCACTTGTATGTCGCCATGTACCCTTTGGAGAATAAAGCACGCCCTTTCGGGTCGCGTCTGTGACGACCAACCGAAGCGTAACTTCTGCGCGGTCGTTCCAAACGGTGACCTTGTTACCATCATCCAAACCGCGCACTTTCGCATCTTCTGGGTTTATTTCGACAATCTCGATGCCATCAGACGCTTCACATCCGCCAAATGTTGCATTGGTTCGCTTGGAAGAAGATGGTGTGATCAGGACCAATGGCTGATCCTGTGGCACGGGTTCATATCTTGGAACACCATATCCAAACCTCGTTTGAAGGTCGTCAGAGAAAAGTTCGATCTTGCCTGATTTCGTTGCCGGTATGACGGTTTTGCACATGATCAGATCATGACCATCGAGCCCGTTCATTTCGAGCGAGCGATCAATTGCAATCTGGCTTGGGCGGACATTGTCAAATCGAGGGTCAGACCCATCCATCGCATCATCCATAAGCTGTTCGTCGCTGGCTTTGAAGATTTTGTCGTCATAGCCAAAGCGTTCTGCAAGTCGCCGGAAAATTTCGGTGTTTGGCAGGCTTTCACCAACACAGGGGATAACGGGTACTGCGCGTTGAACGTAGTTTTGGCCATAAGCGCCGTAGATGTCGTCATATTCAAAATGGCTGGCTGCGGGGAGAATGACATCAGCAAAGGCCATGCTGTCTGTCATCACAACGTCAGAGCCAACGATGAACAGGTCATCACGCATGAGGGCCTTGATCAAATTAACCTGATCCGGGTGCGTGGCGACAGGGTTATGGTTGTAGATCATCGTTGCCATAACGGGCGGGTCGAGCGTTTCATCAAGCAGCTTTTCAGCGGCGTCGACGATATTGAAGGTTCTCGTGCCGTCGGGGATCAGGTCATTGCCGTGTAGCCGGGCCTGGGTCTTGGGCGCAGAAAGGCCCGATTTAGCGATCACTCCTGCACCCAGACGTCCGTGATTGCCGGTAAGGGCCTGCAACGCCATTGCCGCGCGCAAGCCAGACCCACCACTGCGACCGCGTTCAATGCCGTTTCCAAAAGAGGCGGCGATATTATTTGAGCTTTCAAACAGATCGGCAATTTCAAGAAACTGCGCTTCGGGAATGCCGCACTTGGAAATCACATCGTCAACAGAATAGGTGCGCGCCTGAGCCATGAAGGGTTCAAACCCAACCGTCCAGTTTTCTATAAACGCCATATCAAGCGCATCACGGCGTTCAAGTTCCGCGGCCAGCGCCATTGCAAGTATCACGTCTGTTCCGGGGTGTATCTGAACAAACAAATCGCACTGCTCCGCGACCTTGATCCGTTTCGGGTCCACGATGACCAATTTCGCACCCTTTGAACGGGCGTCTTTAAGGACGCGCATCAAATGCAGGTTCGACACAGTGACGTTGTTGCCCCAGACAATAATCAGGTCAGAGTGCACCGCCTGCTCAGGTGGCATTCCGGGTGCCGCGCCAAAAAGGCTTGTATAGGCCGTGCCACGTACGGCACCACAAAATGGACCACGATTTAGAAGTGTCGCGCCCATCTTGTGGAAAAAACGCCGGTCCATAGACCCACCAGCCAATTCACCATGAGGGCCGGCATAGTTGAAGGGCATCACAGATTGCGGACCATGTGTTTTTATCGCTTTCGAAAAGCCCTCATAAACCAGATCTAAAGCTTCCTCCCAGGTTATTCGGGTATACGTGCCCGACCCGCGTGGCCCGGTTCTGCGAAGCGGGTGCGTCAGGCGATTTTCCCCATGCACAAATTCTGGGTAGTAGCGCGCAACCTTGTTGCAGATCACACCGTCGGTATAGGGGTTGGCATGAGAGCCCTTTACATCAACGAGCTTTCCATCTTGGACAAAGGCGCTCAGGCTGCAGGTGTCAGGGCAGTCCAGCGGGCAAACGCTGGGAAGGGTTTGTTTTCCAACATGCTGGTTCATAGAAATCTCCTGTCACATTCTTTGTTAAAGAATACCCCAGCGATATGTCACTTGAGAATGTCCAAAACTGTTAATTATGAACATACCAATTTTATAGCGAGATTCCGTCAAAAACCTTCTGAGCAGCAGGTTTTCACAGAACTGACACGAAACGTTAATGTAGTTTTTGCCAGAGTTTCTTAGATTCTTGATGTCTGTTACTCAGGTCTACGTATTCAGTTAAAGAGAAACCCAATGATAAAAGACGAACTATCTTTTGATGAATTTGACGAAGCGAACGACCCACGTCCGGAAATGACTGACTTTGACAAGGTGGTTGATCAGGCGCTTTCGCGTCGGAGCTTCCTTGGCGGGGTGATGACATTCGGTCTCGGAAGCTTTCTTGTTGGGACAACATCCATACACCCGGCAAATGCAGCAGAGGACCGGTTTGGCTTTGCCCAGGTCGCTGCAAACACTGATGATACCGTTACCGTTCCCGAAGGATTTGATTGGGAAATTCTTGTTCAATGGGGGGATCCGCTTTGGTCTGATGCTCCTGAATTTGACGAGGCGACACGTGGTACAGCGTCAAGTCAGAAGCGCGCATTTGGCGATAACAATGACGGTATGTCGTTCTTTGCCAGAGATGGCCGCAACATCATGCTTGTGAATAATGAATACACAAACCGGAAAATCATGTGGGGCAACCGCCCCGAGAATAAACCCCAAACTGACGATGACGTTGAAAAAGGCATGATGGCACATGGTGTTTCAATTTTTGAAGTTGTCCAGGAAGGTGCACATTGGCGCGTCGTTTTGGGCAGTGACCTCAATCGCCGTATTACACCGCAAACCGCGATGGAGCTTGTTGGCCCGGCAGCCGGGCATGATTTACTAAAAACGGCTGCAGATCCATCTGGAACACGTTCCTTTGGGACGTGGAACAATTGTGGGAACGGTGAAACCCCTTGGGGCACCTATCTGGCGTGCGAAGAGAACTTCAACGGCTATTTTTCGTCGTCAGATCCAAATCTGGAACGGACTGCACAGCAACAACGTTACGGGATCAATCTGAAGGATTGGGGCTATGGCTGGGCGCGGATTGACGAACGTTTTGATATTGTAAAGCATCCCAACGAACCTAATCGAGCCGGCTATGTCGTTGAAATTGATCCATTTGATCCAACCTCGACACCAAGAAAACACACTGCACTGGGGCGTTTCAAACACGAAAACGCAGAAGTCGTAATAGCGAACAATGGCCAGGCCGTCGTTTATATGGGTGACGATGAACGTGGTGAATTTCTGTATCGTTTTGTGTCTGACGAGGTTCATTCCGCCACGGGTGATAATGGCAACTTGCTGAGTTCCGGCCAGCTTTTTGTGGCGAAGTTTCATGATGATCTAACGGGCGAATGGCTTGCATTGACACCAGAAATGACCGGCATGAGCGATGCGGAAATCCAGGTATTCACCCGTCAGGCCGCATCGGCCGTAGGCGCAACAACGATGGATCGCCCGGAATGGGTGGCCGCTAATCCGACGAAAACAGAAGCCTATGTTGCCCTAACAAACAATAAGAACCGCGGAATGAAGCCAAATAACGGAGGCGATGAAACACCTGTAAATGGCCCCAATCCACGTACAGAAAACCAGTATGGTCAGATCGTCCGCTGGGTGCCGGAAAACGAGGACCACACCTCAACCCTCTTTAGATGGTCCCTCTTTGCGCTGGCGGGAAACCCGGATGTGCACACCGATGCCTATGCCGGCTCTCCCAATATCAATTCAGGCAACATGTTCAATTCGCCTGACGGAATGAGCTTTGACACAACGGGCCGGCTCTGGATTCAGACCGATGGCAAATATTCGAATGACGGTGATTTTGCGGGCATGGGCAACAATCAGATGTTGGTCGGTGATACTGCGACGGGCGAAATCAGGCGTTTCATGGTTGGTCCAAAAGAATGCGAAATCACCGGTTTGTGCTGGTCCTCTGACCGCCAGACACTTTTTGTGGGTATCCAACACCCCGGTGAAAAAGGCGAGAGCCATTTCCCCAATGGCGCAGACACTGTGCCACGGTCGGGCATTGTCGCGGTAACTCGGAACGACGGTGGCCAGATAGGGTAGAATTCCTAGCTGTCACAGCACCCCCAGATACCCCAAAGTCCGGGGGTGTTTTTTTCGTGCTATTTTACGAAAAGCTACTCACGCTTTAACGGCCCACGCAGACAAGCATTTCAGAATCGTTTGTTCAGAATTCAAATATTAAAACTATTGACTGGACGATGGATTTGAACTGAGGCAGGGTCTTGTGGCTTTTGGAAGTTCAAATGTGTTTTTTGGGACGGGGATTCAATGAAACAAAACCTGTTCACCACACGATATCAAAGTGGAAAAATCAAATGAGATATGTGAAGGCTGAGAATCTTGAGACTGCCGCTGCTCTCTTAAACGGAGAACCCGGCATTTCGCGAATTTTAGCTGGCGGAACGGATGTTCTTGTTCAGTTAAGGTCAGAAGCTGTCGAGCCTGACCTGATTGTCGACATGAAGCACCTCGACGGAATGTGCGACATTACACCCGAAGACGGAGGTTTTCGAGTTGGTGCTGCGGTCTCGGGTGCTGAAATGGGCGAGCACAAAGAGGTTTGCGCATTGTGGCCTGGGGTTGTTGAGGGGTTTGAACTGATTGGATCCACACAGGTACAGGGCCGGGCGACCATGGCTGGGAACCTGTGCAACGGGTCCCCTGCTGCAGACAGCGTTCCGGGCATGATTGCCGCAAATGCGACTGCCCGGATTTTTGGCCCGGAAGGTTTTCGGGATTGCCCCGTGGCGGATATTCCAGTGAGCCCAGGAAAGACGTCCTTGGCCAAAGGAGAGTTTATCACATCAATCCTGTTGCCTGCACGACCTGCGCGCGCCTCTGACGCTTATCTGCGGTTTATTCCACGCACAGAGATGGATATTGCCGTGTCCTCTGCGGCAGTCAATCTTGAACTTGATGGCGACGGCACATGCACAGCTGCGCGCGTTGTAATTGGTGCTGTGGCCCCGACCGTTCTGCTTGTTCAGGATGCTGGGGCAGCGCTTGAAGGGACAAAACTGGATGACACCGCAATTGCCAAGATGGTTCAGGCCGTTGAAGCAGCATGTAGTCCGATTGATGACAAACGCGGAACCGTCGAGTTCAGAACCAAAACAGCGGGTGTGCTGGCCAAGCGCGCCGCCCTGATCGCCTATGAACGTGCCGGAGGCAAAAAATGAAAAACTTCCATGTTTCAACAACAATAAACGGCGATGATGCTGAATTCATCTGTACACCAGACGAAACCTTGCTTGATGTTCTGCGCAACCGGCTCGGGCTGACTGGTGCGAAAGAAGGCTGCGGAACGGGTGACTGCGGGGCCTGTAGTGTTACACTGAACGGCCGCTTGGTCTGTTCCTGCCTAGTCCTTGGTGCAGAAGCAGAAGGCGCTGAGATTGAGACTATCGAAGGTATGGCCGACGGCGATGACCTGCATCCACTGCAGCAAGTGTTTATCGACAAAGCTGCTTTGCAATGCGGGGTCTGCACACCGGGCATTCTGGTTGCGGCGCGTTCACTGCTCGAAAAGAACCCCGATCCGACCGATGAAGAAATCCGTTACTGGCTGGCTGGCAATCTTTGTCGCTGCACAGGATACGACAAGATTATCAAAGCAGTACAGATTGCTGCGGCTGAGATGAGGAGCGCTTGATATGGCTTTGGATACAAACAATAAGCGCGAATTCAAGGTTGTCGGCACACGGGTTCAGCGCCCTGACGGGATAGACAAGGTCACTGGAAAAGCGATGTATGGGGCGGACATCACCGCACCCGGAATGCTGATCGGGCGCATCTTGCGCAGCCCGCATGCGCATGCGCGGATCGTATCGCTCGATACGTCTGCAGCTGAGGCGCTTAAAGGGGTCAAGGCTGTTGTCACTACGGCTGATCTGAGTACCCCTGAAGATGATTATTTCGCTGATATTCGAGACAACTGTTTGGCGCGTGAAAAGGTTCTTTACGATGGCCATGCCGTTGCAGCAGTTGCCGCGACAAATAAACATGTCGCCAAAGAAGCGCTGAAGCTCATCAAAGTTGAATATGAGATTCTGCCGCATGTGACCGACGTTGACGAGGCCATGAAAGCAGATGCACCCATCGTGCAAGAAGGCCGCGCAGATGAAAGCGTACACGAAGGCTGGTCGCAAAACGTTACCAGCCATTTTGAGTTTGGTCACGGTGATCTGGAAGCTGGTTTTGCCAAGGCAGACAAGATCGTCGAACGCACTTTCAAAACGGCAGCGACACATCAGGGCTATATTGAACCTCATGCCTGTCTTGCGTCTTTGGGTACAGATGGGCGCGGGGAGCTTTGGTGCTGCACGCAGGGCCAGTTCCTTGTCCGTACCAAATGCGCAGAGATTTTGGGTATCGAAGCCAGCCAGTTGCGTGTGACGGCATCTGAAATCGGTGGCGGTTTTGGCGGCAAGACAACAGTCTTTATCGAACCTGTAGCGCTTGCTTTGTCTCGCAAAGCAGGGCGACCCGTAAAACTCGTGATGAGCCGCGAAGAAGTGTTTCGCGCGTCCGGGCCGACCGTTTCATCCTCTATCGACGTGAAAATCGGTATGACGAAAGACGGGCGTATTACAGCAGGGCAGGCGAAGCTGCGTTATCAGGGGGGCGCGTTCCCGAACGGTACTGTTGAGTTTGGCTCGCAAGCCGCTTTCGCAGCCTATGATCTTGAAGCCGTTCAAACCCTAGGTTGGAACGTCATGACAAACCGGCCGAAAGAAATATCATATCGTGCACCGGGTGCACCGATGGCGATTTACGCTGTCGAAAGTGTGGTGGACGAGTTGTGTCAGGAACTTTCGCTTGATCCGCTTGAAACCCGGCTAAAAAATGCCGCACGCAAAGGAACACTGTCGTCTTATGGGCCGACGTTCAATGATATTGGTCTGGTGGCAACGTTGGAGGCCGCAAAGACGCATCCGCATTACTCGGCCCCATTGGGAAAAAATCAGGGGCGTGGTCTTTCCTGCGGGTTCTGGTTCAACTTTGGTGGCAATACCTGCGTTTCGCTGAACCTGAATTCTGACGGAACAGTGGGCGTTGTCGAAGGCAACCCCGATATTGGCGGTTCACGCGCTTCGATTTCGATGATGGCGGCGGAAGAACTGGGAATACCCTACGAAAAGGTGCGTACCGTCATTACAGACACCAATTCGCTTGGCTACAACGACGTTACGGACGGTAGCCGAGTAACTTTTGCGGTTGGTCTGGCTACCATCGAAGCCGCGCGCGCAGCGATTAAGATAATGTGCTCACGCGTCGCTAAGATCTGGGGAATTGATGAGGAGGCCGTGGTCTGGGAAGACGGCTGTGCGAAGCCGTCTGGCCCGAATGCCGGGGAGTTCCCGCCAATGACAATCGCTGAAATTGCTGCGATTGCGGACAATACTGGCGGGCCAATTGCCGGGCATCACGAGGTCAACGCGGATGGCGCCGGGGTGAGCTTTGGTGTGCACATTGTTGATACCGAGGTGGACCCGGAGACAGGTGCCACCAAAATTCTGCGTTACACGGTGTTTCAGGATGCGGGTAAGGCGGTGCATCCCGACTACGTTGAAGGCCAGATGCAGGGCGGTGCTGTGCAAGGTATCGGCTGGGCGCTGAACGAAGAGTATATCTATGGCGAAGACGGCAGATTACAAAACCCGGGCTTTCTGGACTATCGGATACCCGTGGCGTCGGACTTGCCACCAATCGACACGGTGATCTTGGAAATCCCGAACCCGGGGCATCCTTATGGTGTACGCGGTGTTGGGGAAACCTCGATTGTGCCGCCACTGGCAGCCATTTCAAATGCAGTGTCACGTGCCACTGGGGTTCGGATGACGGAACTTCCGATGTCCCCGCCAAAACTGCTGAAGGCGATGTCGGAGCGCTGAACACATGGTGAAAGTCAAGCTTTGGGGATCACTGCGGACCTTGGCGGACGGGAATGAATATGTCGAGGTTGAGGCCAGCAATTTCAAGCAATTGCTGGATCAGCTTTCGACAAAGTATCCAGCCCTGAAACCACAGATCAAACGCGGTGTTTCCCTGGCGCTTGATGGCGTGATTTACCGGGAAGCGTGGTTCACTGAAATCAGCAATGAAAACGAGATCGTTCTGATGCCCTATATGGTGGGGGGCTAAGCTCTACATGATATTGTTAGGTATGCAGTTGTGGTCGCACAGGCGCTCGGAAATTGACATTCCTGCAAACGCTAAAATGTCCGCTATGCGGGGTGGATTCAACTGATCGCCGCAGCCACATAAAACCCGAGTATTTCTAAAATGCACCTCGCAAGAGAGAAAAATTAGAAATTAGGAAAACCCAAGTCGTGGGCAAAATAAAACAACCAAATCTTAGCCGACGATAATGAGCACGAAGCCGCTCTGAATTTCCCCTCTGCTTAATAGTTGAGTGGCTTTGGCGAGATAGATTGACTTAAGCTCTTCGCCACACTACCACACCAATAGGTTGCAATCAGAGTTAAGAAATGGCAATTCGAAGCGAATACATAAAGCGCGATATGCGATTGAAAATTCACGTTTCATGCAGGGATTTAAATTCCGAAATAGAAATCGAGAAAACCTTTGCTGATCTCTACAAGGCGCTAGAAAAGATTGTAGAAAGCCTCGAAGATAAAAGCATCTATTTCTTCAGTATAGAAATTGAATGCGGCAGCAACACCATGGAGCCGGAAACTGTTGGATACCCTCAAGCAGCATACCCTGAAGGAGAATACAATCCTTGGGAAGCCCAACGCTTGGATTTTTGGCTATCCGCATTCAAAGCACCGCATTTGCATCAGCGCATTAAAGACTGGTTTGTACGGCTAGAAGAAGTTCTGGAGCAAATAAAGGGCTATAAACGGTCAACTGAAGGTTTGTGGGAGGATGAATATACGCAATTCTGCGAGCCTTTGATTAGTTATTTAGCCAATTGCGACATAGAATTTGTTCCTTACTACACCCGTTTGTTGCGCAGGTGGGACTTGATGCACGAGGTGAAACAGCTTGAAGTGATAGACGCAATTTTCCGAAAATTTGGCGCCTGTGCAGAAACCGAGGAGCTGTTATATTGCCGTGTCGTTGAAACAGAGGGCCAACACGAAATAGACCAGGTGGAAAAGCTTTTTCCTTTCCTCCAAGAAGAGTATGGCGATTTCACTAAATCGCTGCTGTTCCGGCGAATGGTTGCTCGATGGCACGCCAAAGAACTGGAGTTGCGCACAGAAACCGCAAACGCTTGGAATTCGGCTGAGTGGTTTATCTTCAAGGGTTGCAGCCACAAAGAACTTGAAGACGGGGCAAAACGCATCCTCGATGACGTTGTCGGTAAATCTAAATAGGTCGACCGTTAGCAGAAAATCGAGGGACTGCGTCCCTTTTGCCATTCCTTAGTAAAAACGCTCTTGTATGTCCTCAAAGGGCTCATTGCAGTCCTCTGGCCCTTTCTAACGGATGATCGCCTTTCTTCTAAGGCGCGCCGCGAAACTTCGCTCTCGCTATAGCACCCACGACCTGCATTCCTGCTTGGTTGCAATACATGCTACTCAGGGATGAGGTTTTCAAAGTCTCTTCCAACGATGTTTTTAATGAAGCTGGCTAAATTTGCGTATGTCGCAGATTTCCCTGCACCCTTTCTCCAGACCAGACCTATGGAACGCGATACACTACGATCTCTGACTGGGAGCGTTACGACATCGCCAAGCTTTGATACTTCTGACTGCGCATAGAGTGACGGTAAGAAAGTTGTTCCCATATTCATGGACACCATCTGACGAAGGGCGTCTAGGCTGGTCCCCTCATAGTCGCGGATAAGGTCTGCACCATAGTCTTCGCACAAGGCGTGCACCTGATCATGCAGGTGATAGTCTGGCGCGAGCGAAAGGACAGGCAGGCCTTTCAGGTCGCGTACTGAAACATCACTCTTGCGCGCAAGAGCATGATCTGAAGAAACGGCGAGAAAAAGTGGTTCTCGGAACAGCCGCTGCACGACGAAATCGGACTTATGAACAGGAAGCTGAGCAAGGATTAGATCGTGCAGGCCGGTGCTCAGTTCGTCTTCCAGCTTGTTTGGCACACCTTCGCGTATGTATAGTTTTACGTCCGGATGCTCGCGGTGAAGTGCGGCAACAACCCGTGGCAAAAGATACGGCCCCAACGTAGCCTTCACGCCAAGTCTTATCGTGCCAGCAAGACCATGCTCTGCCATTGCAGCAAAATCGGATATAGCCTGCGTTTCAAGCAATATCTGCCGGGCACGCTCTACTATCTCTCGTCCGGTGGGCGTTAAATTGACCGCTCCACGCGCACGTTCTACCAGCCGGGTGCCGAGCACATCTTCCAGTATCTGAATCTGAACGCTCAATGTTGGCTGGCTTACGCCGCAAGATTCTGCCGCGTGGCGAAAGTGTTTCTGGTCCGCAAGAGCGACGAGATACCGAAATTGTTTTAGCGTTGGGTTTGTCTGCGCCATTTGAGTTCCTGAGCAGGGCAATTTTTGATAGGTAATTACTATCATAAAATAATAAATTTTCATATTTAATTTAGTGTGTGGCACCCCAACTTTGACTTAACGAAACGCCCAAGCAGCGATACAGAAGGGGATTTGAAAATGTCAAAAAGGCGCATTCAACTCAGAGTCCGGATGAATGGGCTAAAGCGCTGGGCAAAACTGGTGAACGATCAAATCAAAGACGAAATGAAACGGCCGCTTCCCAATGCCTTGCGATTGAGGGCGTTAAAGGCGAGGCGCCTTAAGTTAAAAGATGATCTTCGTCGAATATCAAAATGGCCGGCTACGCCTGCCAAGTGACTTCACGAAAACGCAAGAACCAAAAGAAAACGTTTCTTCAGAACCAATTGCAGCGGGGCACCTAGAACTTCTCCTCGCGTCAGACCAAACGAACAAACTTACCGAAAGAATGGAAAAAAACATGAAATGCCCTGTGGATAATAATGACCTGATCATGAGCGATCGCAACGGTGTTGAGATAGACTATTGCCCAACATGCCGGGGTGTTTGGTTGGATCGCGGAGAGCTGGATAAGATTATCGAGCGTTCAGCAGCACCAGTGACCCAACAACACGAAAGCCACCGCCCCATGCACCCGGGGTACGCAGAAAAATACAGTCACCCCAAGAAACAGAAAAAGAAGGGTTCGTTGCTAGGCGAGATCTTCGATTTCTAATTCGAAAACCAACTTCAGAATATCTGAGCGGCCCTCCAGTCTTGGAGGGAACCGCAGTTTTTATGTGTAAGGAGCTTTGAATGCCGGAAAGACTAGTGCAGGGATATCAGCGGTTTCGCGATGGATATTTCATTGAAAACAAAGAGAAACTGGCAGCCCTCGCGATGGAGCAAAAACCTCGCATCGCGCTGTTGTCTTGTTGCGACTCTCGAGTTGACCCAACAACGGTTTTTGATGCGGCACCTGGTGATCTGTTCGTAATACGAAACGTTGCAAATCTTGCGCCGCCTTATGAACAGGAAGGCGTATTTCATGGGACGAGTGCGGCGCTTGAATTCGCTGTTACCGGCCTGGAAGTTTCGCATATCGTCGTTTTGGGACATGCGAACTGTGGCGGCATTCGCGCATTGATGGATAAGTCGCCAAGCGACGACAAAACCTCTTTTATCGATCAGTGGATGACAATCGCAGCACCGGTTCGTGAACATATTTGTGCCTCGGGCGAAATGTCTGACGAAGAGCGTTATGCTACCTGCGAACGTCAGGCAATTGCGCATTCGCTCCGGAATCTGATGACCTATCCCTGGGTAAAGACCCGGGTGAACGCGGGAACACTTTCGTTGCACGGGTGGCACTACGATTTGGCAGAGGGGACACTGTCATCGCTCGACCCTGAGACAAAGAGCTTTTTACCCCTTCGCTGAGCCGCGATTTATGGTTTTCGTACTGCTCATTGTTCAATGAGCTGAACAAATAAATTTCACCTATGACAAAACGGAATGAACATGAAAAATCTGAATAAGGACGCAATAGCAGGGCTTTTACTGGCATTCGCAGCCGTTCTTGGCCTCTTGTCCGAGAACATTTCGTTTTTGCGTCCGTTCTACGACCTTTTCTTAAATGCCAATGTGACCGTTGCTATTGGGGATGCGGGTATTTCAAAGCCGTTGTTGTTGTGGATCAATGATGGCCTTATGGCGGTGTTTTTTCTGTTTGTTGCCTTAGAGATAAAGTGCCAAATCCTTGAGGGGTCTTTGTCGAGCTGGAAGCGCGCGGCGTTGCCGTTTTATGGCGCAATTGGTGGCATAACGATCCCGGCTCTGGTGTTTTTGTCAGTTGTAGGTTGGAGCAGTGTAGAGGCACGCGGTTGGGCGATACCCGCCGCGACAGACATTGCCTTTGCGTTGGGCGTACTCAGCTTGTTTGGCAGCAGGGTGCCTGTCGAACTGAAAACATTTTTGTTGGCGCTTGCTATCGTCGATGATCTTGCCGCTATTTTAATTATAGCCCTGTTCTACACGAGCAAGCTATCGATCATGGCCCTCAGCCTGGCGTTCCTGGTTGGTTTTGCTCTGATCTTGCTCAACCTTTTCGGCGTAAAGCGGTTTACACCCTACGTTCTTTTGGGTGTGATCTTGTGGGCCTGTGTTTTGAATTCTGGGGTCCATGCAACGCTGGCTGGTGTTGCAATCGGATTTGCCATTCCTTTAGAGCGTGACGAAAAAGGAAGATCGCCTGCGATTTCGGCTGAGCATGGATTGCACGGCTGGGTCACATATATGGTCATGCCTCTGTTTGCCTTTGCAAATGCCGGAGTGCCCCTTGAGGGTTTGAATTTTGACCTTCTGACTCAGCCGCTGACGCTTGCGATCATTCTTGGGCTTTTCATTGGTAAGCAAGTTGGTGTTTTTGGGGCAGCTTGGGCTGCGATCAGATTTGGCCTTGCTGAAGCGCCGCGAAGTGCGAGCATGTTGCAGCTTTACGGCGTAAGCCTTTTGTCGGGTATCGGTTTTACGATGTCGCTGTTCATTGGCGCGCTTGCCTTTATTGACGCGGAACACCAGTCGCTTGTTCGGATAGGCGTTATAGTGGGCTCGATCCTGTCAGGGGTAACCGGTGCGCTTGTGCTTTACATTGCAGGGCGAGAGCCAGCTTACGAAATGCAGAAGTCCTAACCGTTACTCTGACAGCAAAGCGAAGCACTTGAACATGATCAACACGGAAAGATTGCGACGCTTTCTTGAAGCAAGAAGCACGACTCGTTTCATTCTCGGGGTGATACTGTTCAATGCCGTTTTGCTTGGGATGGAGACATCGCAAACAATAATGGGTCACTTCGGCCCGGCGATACTTTTTCTTGATAATCTTTGTCTGACGATTTTTACGGTCGAAATTGCCCTTAAACTAGCGGCCTACAGGTTGCGTTTTGCCAAAAGCGGTTGGAATCTTTTTGATCTGGCGATTGTGGTAGTCTCACTTGTACCTGTGGGGCAGGGGTTCACTGTTCTACGCGCCCTTCGCATTCTACGGCTTTTGCGTGTCATTTCAGTTTCACCCAGTTTGCGTAAAGTCGTGGAAGGCTTTGTTGCTGCACTGCCGGGTATGGGGTCTGTGGTGATCCTGATGAGCATGATATTTTACATAAGTGCAGTGATGGCGACCAAGCTGTTCGGGATAGCAAAGCCCGAGTTTTTTGGTACGCTTGGCGCATCGGCCTACTCACTTTTCCAGATTATGACATTGGAAAGTTGGTCGATGGGTATTGTAAGGCCCGTCATGGCGGTACAGCCCTATGCTTGGGTGTTTTTTGTTCCGTTTATTTTGATAACGACTTTTTCGGTCGTAAACCTCTTGGTCGGCCTCATTGTCAACTCCATGCAAGACGTGAGCAACCGTAGTGCTGTGGATGAAACTACCCATCACCGGGACGAGGTTTTGGTACGGTTGACAAAGATTGAAGAAGCTCTTTCAAAACTATCCAGGGCGGATCGAAGCTTAGGTAACTGAGAGAGAAAAAGTTGGAAATGCCTTTTCTAACAAGGGTCTATGTAGATTTTGGCAAAGAAAATTCAGGCTTCATATATTTCCTAAGCGGCTAAGCTCGCAAATATTTGCGAGAATAATTGATCCACTAAAGTCGGTGTTCCGTAGTTAATGTACTTCCCAATACTGGGGAGCATCAAAATTTATAGGGGACCCCGATATGAACCGACGTTTTGCCTTGAAAGCCACCTTGTTCGCAGGTGCCGCAGCTTTGATTACCGCTTGCGCACCAATGATGGATGATGGCGATGATATCGTCGATATCGCAGCATCCAATGATGATTTTTCAACACTCGTTGCTGCTGTTCAGGCTGCAGGTCTTGTTGACACTCTTAAAAGCGACGGACCCTTCACAGTGTTTGCGCCGACGAATGAAGCATTTGCAGCGCTTCCAGCAGGAACAGTTGATGCGCTGCTGAAACCCGAAAACCGCGACCAGCTTGTCAGCGTTTTGACATACCATGTAGTTCCGGGTGCTGTTACTTCTGATCAGCTGGCTGGCAACAAGCTGGATGTGGCAACCGTGCAAGGCCAGACCGTTCACATCAACGCGACGCATGGCGTTAAAGTTAACAACGCTAATGTGACTGCGGCGGACATAATGGCGACGAACGGAGTGATCCACGTTGTTGATACGGTTTTGCTTCCTAAGTAACGATCTTTCGCCGCTGCAACCTGGCTTGCAGCGGCAACCCTGCGCTGCGCGTTGATTAAAAGCCAGCCAACAATCAACGCCTCGCACTGATAGCAAAGAGAACGGGAAACAATGTTTAAGAAATCTACCTGATGACAATTTTGGTGTATGGAGCCAAAGCGTTCACTTCTTTCTTGCCACGATAAATCGACTTGGTGGTGATGCTGGGTATGACCCAGTTTCCAAAAGCTCGAACCCTTCGCGCGCTATGAGGTTTTCAAGCTCTTTCACTTTGAGAAAACCAACGTAGGGTGCGAAACCAAAAATCCGCATCAGCCGGATGATGACCCGTATATGCCAACCCTTTTCTGCCAGACAGACCGTTTTTGAAATGAAGATCCCGCCTGGTTTCAACAAGGTGTTCATCCTGTGAACCGTCGTGGGCAGATCTTCGAGCAAATGCAAAAGATTGAAGGCGAGAACCACATCAAATGACTCTGGTTCCATCACTTCATTCAATGCCGAAGAGCGTACAAAACTCACATTCTCAATCTGCTGTTCAGTTGCCTTTTGCGTTGCGATCTCAATCATTGTGCCAGAGATGTCGCTGGCGGTGATCTGCTTGGCAGAATGTGCCAGCAATAGCGCGGTGGACCCTGTACCGCATCCAACCTCAAGCACTGCATCTACTTTTGTCAGATGCGCCTTGGTGCGTTCCATTGTTTGATTGTAGGCTTCAACGTTTTTGATCGGGCTTTTGGCATATTTTTTGGCCACTTTATCCCAGAACCGCGCTTCATTACTCATGACAGTACTCCTATGCCGCCCATCTACATATGCATTTACTTTAATTAAATTGCGAAAAATTGCATTTGATATATACAAATATGCATGAATTGGCAGGCTGTATCATTTGACTGGAACCATGTGCGCGCGTTTCTCGCAACGGCCGAGGAAGGATCATTGTCGGCTGCAGCGTGCGTCCTTGCACAGACTCAACCAACGCTTGGCCGCCAAGTTGCAGCACTTGAAGAAAAGCTTGGCGTGGTTTTGTTCGAGCGTGTTGGCCGGTCATTGTCGCTCACACAATCGGGCCTTGAGCTGTTGGAACATGTCAGGGCGATGGGTGATGCAGCCAGTCGAATCTCTCTGACCGCGTCCGGCCAATCTCAGACGATTGAAGGGAACGTTCGCATAACAGCGAGCGATGCAATGTCTGCCTATTTCTTGCCACCTGTTCTAAAAAAGCTTCGTCAGGTCGCGCCGGGATTAACGGTAGAGATTGTCGCCTCCAATACCGTCCGTGATTTACAACAGCGCGAGGCAGACATTGCAATCCGCCACATCCGCCCGGAACAACCTGACCTGATTGCCAAATTGGTACGAGAGACAACCGCACATCTCTATGCTTCGACTAGATTCCTTGATGAACAGGGGCGGCCGTCTTCTGCCGATGATCTGAAGAACGTTGTTTTCATTGGGTTCGAAACATCTGACCTATTGATTTCTGGGCTAAACGAGCTCGGGCTTTCGCTGACAAATGAAAATTTTAAACTGGTTTCTAACAGCGGGGTGGCAACCTGGGAGATGGTGAAGCATGGGTTGGGAATTGGTGTGATGGTTCGGGAGGTTGCGGAGATGACGCCGGATATTGAACTGATTTTACCCGGCCTTGCACCGATACCTGTGCCCATCTGGCTCGTTACTCATCGCGAGCTACATACAAGCCGCCGTATCCGTTTGGTCTTTGACATTTTGGCAGATGCGTTTCGAAACTGAGAAGTAACAACTGTTGTCAGCCTGAACTTCGAGACGCCAAAGCAGTTAGGACCGCGCTGCGATCATCAGCCGCTCAAGCCCTTCATCCGCTCTTGCAACAACCCGCTCGGCGTCTGCGAGTTGGTCAATCAACGCGGTCAACAGCACTTCGGCTTGCTGTGTATCTCCTTGGTTCGAGCTATCCTGAATAGAAACCGAACGGGAGGCCGCAAACCTCAGCAAATCCAGAGCTGCACGGATATCGGCACCCGATACATTGATTTCCATGGCAAACTCCTTCTTTCCCAAGTGCGTTACGAGGTTTCCCTCCGATTGGTATTTGGGAATAGAGGCATCACAGACTTATGCGTGCATACTTCCCTTTTGCGTCTGAGACCCTTCTATCTTATCTGCAGAAATTTCCTCGTAGTGGTCAAACCCGGATTCGGCCCAGGCGGTTCCCTTTGTTGCGCTCGCCAACGCGCGGAACAGCCCCTCGTGCGCCGAGGCGGGCAGAAGAGCGCTGAAGATCTCCCAGCCCTTTGCATTGGGGTTGCTCTCAAAGCCAAGCACCTGACCGTGCAGGCTGCTGATCGTTGGTGCGAGACCACCCGCAAAGATCGAGGGAACGTGAATATCGACGCGCATAATGGGCTGAAGCACCTTAGTTCCAGCGCTCTGTAATGCCTCGCGGACGGCATTTTTGCCAGCGGTGCGGAACGCGTGGTCTGAACTGTCAACGGAATGGTGCTTTCCGTCTCTCAATGTCACGCAAAGGTCAACAACCTGAAAACCGTTTGGCCCAGTTTGCAACGCGTCTTCTGCGCCAGCAGCAACCGAAGGGATATAGTTTCGGGGAACGGCTCCGCCTTTCACAGTCTCTTCAAATTGAAACCCAGCCCCACGGCTTAGCGGTTTCACATCAATATGCACATCTGCGAATTGACCCGCTCCGCCCGATTGTTTGCGGTGGCGGTGGTGGCATTCGAAGGGCTTTGAAATCGTTTCGCGATAGTCCGGTAATACAGGCTCTTCCTCAATCTTGATGCCAAAGTCCCCGAAGAGCTTTTCATTCAACTGCCGTGCGTGCAGAGGCCCCTGAACAGCCACAATCAACTTGCCGGTAGAGGCGTCCTGTTCTAGCCCGAGTCCCGGATCAATTTCAGCCAGACGCGAAAGCGCGTTTGAAAGCCTGACATCATCGCGCTCTTTGGTGGGCAAGACGATATGTCGATAGCTTGGTGGACGGCTTCGCGCCCATTCAGGAAGTGGTTGTTGGTCTGTGGTGGTATAAATCTTGTTTGGGATCAGATGGTCTGATTTCAACGCAAGCCCGACCTGCCCTGGTTCCAGTTTGCCAATGAAAATTCGTGGGTCGAGGTCGGTAATACCTCCTAGTGTATCACCGCCAATTGGCTTTCCCTGACTAACCTCTGTTCCTAATGCGCGTATAACAACGAGCTTTCCGATGTGCTTTTTAATATCTGCAAGAAACCCGACAGCCTGAACTTCAGCGTTTTCTGTAAGGCGGGCCTTAGCGGATTCAAATCCGGGAACCTCATGGCGCAGGGATTTCATCAGACGCCTTACGCCATTGCCGTGGTTTGCAACGCCAAAGAAAGCGGGGCAAAGATCGTTGTGTTCCATGACCCGGGTTGTAAGATCGAAAACCTCATCGGTTGCGGGCCGCTTGTCTTCGATCAACTGCTCAAGAAGCTCGATGTCGAAATCTGCCAGTGTTTCCAATAATTTCGTACGTTCTTCCTGTTCCCGGTTGATGACTTTATCCGGAATCTCGATCAGATCAGAAGGCGCGTCGTCGTGATATTTCCAGGCGCGTTCCGAGATCAGATCGACGGTCCCAATAACTTCTCCGCCTTCACGGATAGGAACCTGCCTAAGAACGATGTTGTGATTGCTGTAGGATTGGATGGCAGAAACGATGTCCCGAAGCCGGTCTGTCGCCGTGTCCATTCGGTTCACAAACAAAAAACAAGGAATGCCTGCTTCTTCGATCAGACGCAGATAGGGGGCCGATAATACTGCAGCCTCAGGATCTGGCGGTATACAAAGAACTGCAGCATCACTTGCAGCCAGCGCCGGTCCGGTGCGTGCCAGCTCGTCTGGGCCACCTGCTATATCAATCGCGCACCAGGGCTCCTCCAGGTATTTGAATGACCGAAGGGAGACTGTTTCAGACACTTTAAACTGAACTGATGGTCCCTCAAGACCGCTGAGTGCTTTAACGAGCGTTGTCTTACCCGAATGCGGCGGCCCCAGAACTGAAATAACCCGCATGATTGGTTGCCTCCCTCTGATATCGCGCGTCAAAATCGTTGTGCTGCACGACCAAAAAGGGCAACGAAGCGCTGGGCGCTCGTACTCTCATTCTTGTCTTAGTCCGCCTGCCTCTTTGCATATTGCAGGCTCGATATTCAGGAAATGATCGGTCTGCTTGATGCGGCGGTCATTTCAGTGTTCACAATAAGCAGGCCATCAGTCAAGCCCATAGGCATGTCCAAGGTCCAAAAGCCAATCCCGTGAACGCCCTTGCAAAGCGTGAAACACGATGTGGCGCATATGTTTCATTGGTCGCAACACCTTGTCACGACCTGGCAATTCGCGAAGTGAACGAGACTTAAGCAGCAGCAAACTCCGTTAGAATTTGTACTATGCGGCGGCAAGCGAGCGGACGGCTATTCCATTCCTGAGGAGAGTGGACTTCACAGCCTTTGCAATTTCGATGGAGTTAAGAGTGTCACCGTGCATGCAGATTGTGTCGATTTGTGCGGGGATATGCTTGCCATTTGCGGAGATGATCGCATTTTTCTGAACCATATCTAGCACGCGTTTGGCCGCCTGCTCTGCGTCGTGAATAACCGCGCCAGGATAGCTGCGGTCAACAAGTGACACATCGTCGTTGTAGGCGCGATCCGCAAAAATCTCTCCGGCCCAGTGGCACCCAAGCTCTTCTGCAACATCCTGCATTGGGGTGGATGCCAGCACCATAATTTTTATGGTTGGCGCAATTTCTTGCGCAGCTTTGTAGCAGACTCGTGCGATCTCTGGATCTTCGCAGGCCATGTTGGATAACGCACCGTGCAACTTGAAATGGCTGATCTGCCCACCTGCGGCGCGTGCCATCGCCTGTGCGGCGCCTAGCTGGTAGCAGATCATGTTGCGCAAGTTTTCGGCAGACAGATTTATACGCCTCCGCCCAAATCCCTGTAGGTCTGCGAAGCCCGGGTGCGCACCAATGCCAACACCTCGCTTTACCGCGAGGCGCATGGTTTTCGCCATCACGTCCGGATCGCCGGCGTGAAAACCACAGGCTATGTTGGCCGAGGTCACAATATCCAGCAGGGCTGGGTCGTTTCCCATGATCCAATCGCCAAAGGATTCACCCATATCTGCGTTAAGATCAATGTGCTTTGCCATGGTCCGTGTCCTGTTCAGTCCCAACCCGTAATTGCGCCACTTATCAGCTGATAGCTAAGCAGATCGCGGATATGGTGGGGATCACGAAGCAAAGGCTGCAGTTTGCGCGTCAGGTCTGCACGCAGTGTTTCAGTTGGGCGGTGATGGGCAAGCGCCTCTTCATGTGTGACAAATCTGAACTTCAGGCTGACACCGGGCACTGCCTGCGCCACAAGCGGCAGATCGTCGGGTAAAATTGTACCGATCCTTGGATACCCACCCGTCGTCTGACACTCTGGTAGGAGAACAAAAGGCTCTCCTGCACCTGTCATCTGAATGTCGCCAGCCACCATTGTTTCAGACAAGATAGTAAGTTGCGCGTCCGAAGCGAAAGCGTCTCCCTCGAACTGCAGTTCTGCACCTTGCCGGTTTCCACGTGGGGTCCGGGTAAACTGTGTCGCCTCAAATCGTGCACGCGTGGCGGCAGAAAAGCGATCCGTCTGAACGCTTGGAAGTACCCGAAGCGTGCCGCCGGAAAACCGGTCACTGACAGAAAGAAGTTGCCCGGCAAAACCGGGCTTCAGATCTGGTCCAAGTGGAAGTTGTTCGTTTGGATACAGCGGTTTACCAATGCCACCTGCAAGGTGGGTTGCCCGGCTTCCGAGAAATGGTTTCGTCGAGAAACCACCGCCAACATGCAGATATCCGTAGACGCCTGAAGACGTGGCGCCAATTTTCAGGCGCTGACCCGCCTGCATGGTATGGCTTGCATTCCAGACCAAGGGTTGCCCGTCCAGACGGACCAGCATGGGCGCGCCCGTCAAAGCGATACGGATATCGCTGGTCGCCTCGAAATCCCCACCAAAGCCTGCCATTTCCAATGCAGCGCATTCGAAGCCTTGTCCCAACAACACTGCGCCCTCAATGAATGCGTGCCTGTCGGCGGCACCGCCAGGTGACAAGCCGAACACCATATTTCCAGGACGCCCCAGATCCTGCACAGTAACAGAAGGCCCGCTGCGATGAACGATAAGTGCACCACTCATGGCAGCAACTCCCACTCGGCCCCACCGTCGCCTGTTTTGTCTTTAGCGCGAAAACTGGCGTAGGTTTCCTCATCGATTGGTGCAAATTGCACCTCGTCACCGGGCCGCAGGGCAAAGGGATTGTCACTCTCTGGTCGGAACCCACGGAATGCAGTGCGTCCCACCTGTCTCCACCCGGTGGGTGTTTCAGTTGTAAAGAGAACCAGTTGACGGATCGCCACTGCAATGGCGCCATTCGGGACTTGTTTCGTCAAGCCGGACTGACGTGGGATATCCCAATTCTCAGGTAACGATCCCAGATAGGGCTGTCCGGGTGCAAAGCCGATTGTCATAACACGCACGCGGGTTGAGGTGAGTTCTTCTATTGCGCGCTCAGAGGTTAGCCCGGCCAGATTTGCGGCCTCTTCCAACTGTGGGCCGAATTCACCACCAAACACAGCAGGAACGCGCCATAAGCGGCGGCGTTCAGGAAGGGCTGCTGTTTCCCAATTCTCCCGTGTGAGCAGCTTTGAGAGATGCGCCCGAAGGTCTTTGAGCGGCAGGCGAACCGGGTCATATGCCACAAAAGTTGACGTAAGTGATGTCGTTGTCTCGATGATACCTGGAGGAGCGGCCTTTTCGAGTTCAGCACGAAAAGCCAGCGCAGCACGATTAGCGCCTTCCGTCAGGATATCTGAAAAACTGACCAACACCCCGGAAAGCCCGACATTCTTAATGCGCGGGAAGGCATTTGGAGCCGTTTCATTCGTTGCAGGGCTTGTCACAGTTTAAAGCTTTCTCATGATTTTTCTTGCTTTAATGACAAAACGATGACAAATTGTCAACGTTTTAACGAAAAAAGACCTGCAAATCACTTTTATATAAATTGCAGTGTCTCAATGGGAGACCAGAAATATGAAGACCCTTCGCACTGCCGTGCTCTTATCAAGCCTCGCTGTTGCAACCCCTGTACTTTCAGAAACATGGGATATGCCAACCCCTTACGGAGACAGCACTTTTCACACCATCAACATCCGCCAGTTTGCTGAAGACGTTGCCGCAGCTACGGATGGTGAACTGACGATCACCGTGCATTCGGCAGGCTCGCTTTTTCCACATGCGGAAATTAAAAATGCGATTCGCTCGCGTCAGGTGCCCATCGGCGAATTCTTTCTGTCGCGTCTTTCAAACGAAGATTTGGCATATGGAATCGACAGCCAGCCATTCGTTGCAACCACCTACGAAGGTGCCGAGAAACTTTGGGGTGCGCAGAAATCTGTGATTGAGGACCTGATGGCTGCCGAAGGGCTGAAGCCACTGTTTTCGGTTCCGTGGCCGGCACAGGGCCTTTATACAAATGGCGAAATCGCAACAGTTGACGACCTGTCAGGTTTACGGTTCCGCGCCTACAATGCGGCGCTGGAAGAATTCGCGGCCTTGGCAAATGCAGCCCCGGTCCAAATTGAAGCAGCAGACATTCCACAGGCGTTTGCAACCGGGCAGGTACAAGCGATGATCACATCGCCCTCTACCGGGGCAAATACAAAGGCGTGGGACTTTGTCACTCACTACACCCAGATCGACGCGTGGCTGCCTAAAAACATCGTTGTTGTGAACGCCCGTGTCTTTGATCGGCTTTCACCCGAGGTGCAGGCCGCAGTCATGGATGCTGCAACTGCTGCAGAAACCCGTGGATGGGAAATGTCGATGGCTGAAGCTGCCGCCAAGACCCAAGAGATGGCGGACAATGGCATAACCGTTGTGGCACCCTCAGATGGGCTGGTCGAAGGATTGCAGGGTATAGGTGCAACGATGCTCGATAACTGGAAATCCAATGCCAGTGACAACGCGCTGGCCGTTCTGGACTCTTTTCAAAACTAAGCGTTCATCTGCGGCCTCGCATATTTGGGGGGCCGTAGTTTCCTGTAGTTCTTCAACAGCGAAAGGTTTGTCATGCGACGGTTTCTGGATCAGCTTTACAAACTTGCCGGTGGCATCGCCGCCTTGTCCATTCTCGGCATCTGCCTGATCGTATCGGCGCAGGTTGGCTTGAACATTTTGGCAAGGCTGGGTGGGCCCAGCACATCATTTACCATTCCATCCTATGCAGATTTCGCCGGGTTTATGTTGTCGACTGCTTCTTTTCTGGCGCTTGCCTACACGTTGCGTCAGGGCAGTCACATTCGGGTTAACCTGTTTGTGCAAAACCTGTCGGAAAAATTTCAATGGATGCTGGAAGTCGTCGCGCTGTTTCTTGGAGCTTCCATGACGGGCTACGCGACCTGGTTCGCAGGTTCACTTGTCGCTGAAAGTTTCCACTATGGTGACATGTCGACCGGAATAGTCGCGATACCAATATGGATACCGCAGCTTTCGATGGTTGTGGGACTGGCACTTCTTACCATTGCGCTCATAGACACATTAATCGAAGCCATCGTCGCACGCGCACCAGTGTTGCTTGACGAAGGATCGGAGTGAACCATGTCTGACCCAGTCATTTTCGGAATTCTGTTAACTTTACTCCTGAGCCTTTTGGCGATGGGCGTATGGGTGGCAGTATCACTGTTTATCATGGCGCTGGTCGCCTTGATGGCCTTTTCTAATGCGCCGGAAGGGTTGGTTTTGGCAACCTCGCTTTGGGGCCACAGCCATAGCTGGCCGCTGGCCGCTTTGCCGCTGTTCATCCTTATGGGTGAAATCCTTTTACGGTCGCGATTAAGCGAAGATATGTTTTCAGGTCTTGCACCTTGGCTTGGGCGTGCACCCGGGCGATTGCTGCATGTCAATATTCTGGGGTGCGCGATTTTTGCTGCAGTTTCAGGATCGTCCGCAGCAACCGCGGCCACGATTGGCCGGATGTCGGTGCCGGAGCTCACAGCGCGGGGGTATCCGGAAAAGTTGATTTTAGGAACCTTGGCTGGTTCAGCGACGCTTGGTTTGTTGATCCCACCATCGATCATTTTGATTGTCTATGGCGTTGCGACAGAGCAATCTATCGCCCGGCTGTTCGTTGCGGGGATATTGCCCGGTCTGATGCTGGTACTTTTGTTTGGTGGCTATGTAGCTTTGCGCGCTGTGATGAACCCCGAACTGATCCCTAAAGTTGACAGCCAGTTAAACTTTCGCGAAAAACTTTCGGCCTCTCGACGGCTGATCCCGGTACTTTTGCTAATCGGCGGGGTCATAGGTTCGATCTACACAGGCGTCGCGTCGCCAACTGACGCAGCTGCGATAGGTGTTGTCCTTGCGACTTTGCTGGCTGCGTCTACAGGTGGCTTTGGGCGCGCCGAATTCACCGATGCCCTGTTTTCGGCAACAAAAACATCTTGCATGATTGCCTTTATCCTGATGGGGGCTGCCTTCTTGTCTATCGCAATGGGCTTTACAGGTATTCCACGAAATCTGGCAACTTGGATCGGTGAATTTAACCTGTCTCCCTATGCGCTACTTGCTGTTTTGACAGTATTTTTTGTTGTTCTTGGTTGCTTTCTTGATGGCATATCAGTGGTTGTTCTGACGACGTCTATCATTTTACCAATGGTTCAGGCTGCGGGGATCGACCCGCTTTGGTTCGGGATTTATCTGGTGCTGGTTGTTGAGATGAGCCAGATCACCCCGCCTGTTGGATTCAACCTTTTTGTTATTCAGGGTCTTACCGGTATCAATATACTGCGGGTTGCTAGTGCAGCTTTGCCGTTCTTTTTCCTGCTGATGCTGGGGGCTTTTCTGATAACAGTGTTCCCGTCAATCGTAACGGTATTACCGAATGCGATGGGGAATTAGAGGGAAGACGCAGCGCGGCTTGCCTGGTCATAATGGCCAGACATTGTTCGTAGATTTGTTGCAAGCTCGCTCAGCTCCTCGCCGGATATTCCGGCGCGGGGCAGGGCGTCGAGCAAGCATTGCTCGCGAATCTGTCTGTAAAGCTGGCAAAGATCACGCCCTTTGTCGGAAACACGATAAAACACTTCCTTACCGCGTTTCTCGGAATTGAGCAGTTCAAGTTTCAGCAGCTTTCGCAGTGCGTAGTTGATCGTATGCGTGTCTTCGATGTTCAGAAGAAAAGAGATGTCCGTCAGACGCTTTTCACGGTCGCGGTGATTGACGTTGTGCAGCACCAAGATTTCCAGTGCGCTGAGTTCCGGCATTTCTGCCGCCGCCATACAACGTTGCATCCAACGGCTGAAGGCATTGTAGGCAATGATCAGACCATACTCGAATTCAGAGGCTTCCCAACCTTCGCCTTCTGCAAGGTGGCGTGAGGATACGATGCGACGACGTTCTGGGTTTTTCATAGCAAACTTTCGTGATGAATTATCAGCGTTTTGCTAGCTATATTAGTGTAAAATGCAAAAGTTTCCAACGTCTGAGATAAACACAGTTTACTATAGTTTGAACCGCTAGCGAACCTCGCCTTCTGCTAGCTCTGTTCGGCGCAGTCGTGCGTGATTCTCCCGCCACAAATTGTGAGTTCGGCGTGGGATGACAGCATGGTTTCGCGATCAGCGCTTTCAAGGTCTTCGTTCATTATAACAAGATCTGCGAAAAGGCCCTCTTGAAGCCGGCCTTTTTTGTCTTCAGCAAATTCTGCATAGGCGCCACCACTTGTATAGCTGGCAAGCGTTTCAAAAAGACTCTGACTTTGGTCTTGCCACCTTTTTCCGAGGGGAATGGGAAAGACGGCAGTCGCAACCGTCAACATCGGATCAAGCGGCACAACGGGCCAATCCGTACTGAAAATTAGTGTCGCATCCGCCTCTCTTAAGGTCTTCCAGGCAAACGCATTTCTGACTTGCCGCTCGCCAAATATCACGCCTTCAGGCATCACAGGAAACATGCCGCCAAATGGGGCGTGCAAAGGTTGCATGGACGCTACAACGCCAAGCTCGGAAAATCGGGGTATATCAGCGTCAGTGATCGTCTCGATGTGTTCAATTCGGTGGCGACTGTCGCGTCTGCCGTTCGCCTTGCTCGCGGCTTCATAGCCATCCAATGTCCGTCGCACTGCGCCGTCACCACAGCAATGAACGCTGATCTGAAGGCCCATTGCGTCTGCGCGAATGGCGGCTTTAGTAAAGGCTTCGGCTGTAAACACTGCGTCGCCGTATGTTTCGGGTCTGTCCGGGTAGGGTTCAGCCATCAGTGCGGTGTAACTTTCTATCACACCGTCCATGAACATTTTTACCCGCCCTGAATAGAGCATGTCTGAATGATAGAGGCGCTGCATTTCAAGCGCCTCGTCCAGCTTTGAAAGGGGGTGCGTGTTGCGCAAGTGGCAGGGGACCTGAACACGGCAAAGCAAGTCACCTTCTTGCTCCAGTTCGTGAAGCAGTTCCATCTGATAGAGGTTGCCGTCCATGTTGTGAAGCGATGTGATCCCGTATTGTGCACAATATGCCAGCCCTTCACGCAGGGCTTGTTTATCGCGTTCGCGTTCTTCCGGTGTTGCAGGCGGGAAAGGGTTATCCCCGGTCACATATCCAACAAAATCTCGACCCCCAAGGGCTGTGTGCTTGATCACGTGACTGAACGCGCTGGTTTCCAGTAAAAGACCCGATGCTGTACCATCGGTTCCCATCACTATTTCAGCACCGGGATCAGTTGGCCCACCGTTCAGGATACCACCAAGTTCAAGCGCTTTGGTGTTGGCCCACACGGTGTGATGATCTGCGGCCATCATGGCGAAGGGACGATTTGGCATGACGCGATCCAGCGCGTGGCGATCAATAGGGGTATCTTGCCCAAGGATATGATACCCGGCGCTGACAGCGTAAAGAAGCGGGTCCTCCGGCCGCGCCAGGCTTTCTTTTTGGACGGCCTCTGTCAGCGCCTGTTCGGTCGAAATATCTGAAAGGTTGAGGCAGCCCAATTCCCCCGACCCACCAAATAGATGAACGTGGCTGTCGATAAATCCGGGGAGCACCGTTTTGTCCTTTGCGTCGATCACCTTTGTCTTCGGTCCAATCAGTTCAGATGGATCGTAGTCGCCAACCCGAAGAAACCTGTCGCCTTTAATGGCAATCGTCGTCGCCCGTGGGGATTTGGCGTTCATGGTTAAAGCACGCGCATTTATGATTACGATGTCGGCGTGAGTTTTCACGGCGCTTGTCTCCTAGATCTCTGCAGAGTCAGATCGAATGTGTAAGCTGTGGTTTCTGAGTAACCCGACCTGATTGGCCCAATTAGATTGTTAACGCGTCATCGGTCTCCGGTCCATCGGGACGATGATTTTCTGAGCTAAAACGATAGCCGGATAAATTCTAAACCTTTGCGATTAATATCTAAAATACTACTGTAACCTGGCGGAGGTTAGGGGTTTTGGGGCCGGGTTTCTCTGCGTTAAGGGCACTCAAAGTTCTTGTGAGCCATGACGCATAGTCATGTTAGAAACACGTCGTTGTCGCCCTTTGCTTCGAAAATATCTGCTTCATTCATCAGGCAAAATGCAGTGGAAAGCCCGTCTGCTTCGGCGGCTGACCGGGAAATGACGCTGACTTCAGACCACACAGACTCCGAAATTCCAGAGCGAGGGTCAAGTATATGTCCAACTGATCCATTCGTATCAAACACCGTTCCAAGCGGGCGTGACGTCGCAATTGCAGCGTCTCGCAATGAAAGTTGTTTCCCATCATGTGTTCCTAGTTTTATCTGCCACGCTTCGCCATCGGGAGCCGTGCCAAGCGCCGCAATCTCACCTGTGTTCACAAGCAAATTCCGAACACCATTATTTCTAAACAATTCAGAAACTTTATCGGCAATGAACCCTTGGGCAATACCATTCAGCGTCAGCATGACACCGGGTCGGTCAAACGCTATTCTCTCGGTCGAGAAAGAAACAAGGTCCCAGCCCGTCGCAGCAAGTGCAATGGAAAGCTGTTCATCGCTAGGCTGTGAACCCGATACATAACTCTCTGCGTAAAGAGACCACAAACTTTGAACGGTCGGGTCAAATATTCCTTTTGTCTGGGCGTTCAGCCGAGAGCAAATCGAAAGCAATTCAACCATTTCAAAGGCCGGCTGCACCAGAACTCCATCTCGGTTAAGATGCGATAGCTGGCTGGCAGATTGATATAAACTGAAAATGTTTTCCAATCGGCGAATTTCCTGAACCGCCTGATAAAT
>Ga0316189_10000270_pt1 | contig 51129 bp, 39 predicted proteins | sample LowCovwburrow_MG_FD_204930 | JGI IMG/M metagenome (GOLD analysis project Ga0316189, IMG submission 204930) | Coastal sediment microbial communities from Maine, United States - Lowes Cove worm burrow | ecosystem: Environmental > Aquatic > Marine > Coastal > Sediment | place: USA: Maine... | reverse complement strand
GCGGGTACGGTCGCGGTTACGGCCGGGACGTCGACGTGGGTGCACCCGGGCAGCGAGTGCCGCGTGTGCGCCAGGCCAAAGCGACGGTCGCCGGGCCGCTAGACAGGGACATCATTCGCCGAATCGTGCGACACCACATCAACGAGGTGCGCCACTGCTACAATCAGGTCCTCCAGGTGGACCCGACGCAGCAGGGCCGCGTCGAGATCCGCTTCGAGATCGACGCTGCGGGCAAAGTGAGCAGCGCAAAGGTGGAGAGCACAACGTTCGCGTCGGGCGGCCCGGGTGTGTGCATGGCCAAAGTGGCGCGCCGCTGGAAGTTCCCCAAGCCTGTCGACGGCAAGACGGTGACCGTGACGTACCCGTTCATCTTCAGCCCCGGCTGACCGAACGACGCGCGTCAGCGTGTGCCACCATGCACGGCATGAAGGTGATCGGAGCCGGTTTGTCGCGAACGGGCACGATGTCGATGCGGGCCGCGCTGGAGCGATTGCTGGGCGGGCGATGCCACCACATGGAGGAGGTTGGCATGGTGCCCCATCAGCGCGAGCACTGGCACGGATGGGCGGTTGGCGGCCAGCCGTTGGACTTGGAGGCCATGTTCGCCGACTACGTCGCGTGCGTCGATGCACCCTCGTGCTTCTTGTGGCGTGAGCTGATGGCGCTGTATCCGGACGCAAAGGTTGTGCTGACGGTGCGTGATCCAGAACGGTGGTTCTCGAGCTTTGCGGCATTGCATCGCGCCACTCGGTGGGCGCGCCCGCTGGGCTTGGTCTCCAAGCGGATCCAGCAGTTCTTGGAGATCGGAGACGCCATTATCGAGCGCGAGCTCGGGGCGGTCGAGCACGACGCCAATATCGAGACGTTCGAGCGGCACAACCGAGTCGTGCAGGCCAGCGTCCCTGCGGAGAACTTGCTTGTGTTCGAGGTTGCACAAGGGTGGGGACCGTTGTGCGAGTTCTTGGAGCTGCCGATTCCCGATGAACCATTTCCGCACCTCAATGAGGGCGTCGCCACGATCCGGCGCAAGTTCAAAGAGTTCGCCCGGTCGTAGCGGGACTCACCCTCGGGTTGGGGGTTGCAAAACGGGCCAGGCGACGTCGCGCGGACGCGCGGGATTTTGGGATACGATGAGGCGGAGTCGGCAGAATCAGGGCCCCCATGCATCAGTGTGACGAAAGCCTGTTTCCGATTGTGTTTGTCTTCGTCGCCGGTAGGCTCGACGAAGACAGCATTCTCGAGGTGGTGAAGTCGGTCGACGCCGGGCTGAGGCGAGCCCATGCGAACGACTCCCAGTGCTTCCAGTTCGTCAACGCGATGCACGTCGAGGGGGTCACTCCACTCGCCCGCAAGGCCGTCGCCGAATGGGAGAACTCCGTCGAAGAGGAGGTCTTCGGCCGTCTCGCCGCTCGCATCGTGCTCTCCGACAGCATCGTCGTCCGGGGGGCGATCACGGCGATCAGCTGGTTCTCGCAGCGCATGAAGATGGCGCAGAGCTGCAAGGACTTTGATGAGGGGCTCAATGCCCTTCGTGAGCGAATGGTCGCGGCTGGCCAAACGCTCACGCCCGAGCGCGCCGACGCTCTTCGTCAGATGAACGCCGACGCCGAAGCCGCCCACGTGGCTGGCGGCGTGAAGACCGGCTAGCCGCCTTCGGCCGCGGCGAGCAGCTTGTCGAGCTCAGCGCTCTTTTCGAGCACCGCAGGCCCCAGGGCGGCGAGCTCTCCGTACGCACGATGGTACAGGGTCGTATAGGTGTCGAGCGCCTTCTTTGCCGAGCGGAGGTACTCGACGTTCTTGGTTCCGTCGCCCAGCGGGGTGCGGTTGTAGGCGTCGATGTCAGCCTGCAAGACGCTGAGCAAGAGCATCTCGCGTGTCGCCTTGCGCGGACGAACCTCGCGCGTGTTGTCCAAGATCCGTACCCAGGTCTCCGAGGCCGACGCAAAGTCGCCCGCATCGTACTTGTCTTGGCCTTCACCGTAGAGGCGATCGATCTCCGATTGCGCCAGCTCAGGGCCCTGCGAGTCCGAGTACGTCGGCTTGCGTTTGCATCCGGGGCTCACAGCGAGCACAGCAACAACGAGCAGCAAGGGGTGCAGTCGCATCGCAGGCGATTGTATTGCGTGACTTGGCGCCGCACCACCCCACCGGTTGTTCTTGCTCAGGGGGTCGCGCTATCCCAAGCTACCGGCTGGTGGGACGCAACGATATTGCGAAGTGGTGCGTTGCGGGCCTTGCGGTGGTACTGGCGCTAGGTTGCGGTGGTGCTGCGGACGGCGATCCCACGGATACGCCCTCTGAGGCGACAACCATGATCTCGGCTGCGACGACCACATCGAGCGTCGCGAGCACAGACAGCGGTTCCGGCGGTTCCGGCGATGCTGGGCTCGATGGCACGGGCGCGGTCGACTCAACAACGGGGATGAGCACGGGCCCAGCGGAGCCCGTCTGCCCCGGAGTCACCGCCGTGTTCTTTGACCTCGGTGAGACTCTGGTCGACGATGGCGTGGAGCTGCCCGGGGCGGTGGAGCTGGTGGCGGCGCTCAAGGAGGCCGGCATCTTGGTGGGCATCATCACCAACGTTCCCGCCGGGTTCACGGCGCAGGATCTGCGGGACTTGCTCGAGAAGCCGGATTTCCTCGAGGCATTCGACCTTATCTTGATGAGCTCTCAGGCCGGCTCCAACCCGAAGCCCGACGCGGCGATTTTTACAGAAGCGCACGCCCTGCTCCCGGGCGCGCCCTCGATCGACAAGGTCGCGTTTGTCACCGAAGAGCTCGACCACATCGCCAACCTGGAGCGGGGCCCCACCATCGGGGCCCGGGCAGCGGGCATGGTGGGCGTGCATTTGTCCAGCGGCGAGGCGAGCCCCCTGGCAGACCACACGGTCGATCCTGCCGATTTGCTCTCGATAGCCGACGCACCCTGGCTCGGCTGCAATTAGCGCGTACGGCGGGGCTCGTGCGTTGACCTGGCCTGCCGGGTACAGTCGCGGCACGCTTCCGATGACTACGCCGACAACCAAGCCCATCCTCCGCTCCCTTGCTCTGATTGTGCTGCTGTCGGCCTGTGGCGGGAAGCGGACGACGCTGCCCACAACGGAGTCGCCGCTCGGCCTCGAGCGCGTCGTGCTGTACCGCAACGGCATCGGCTACTTCGAGCGACACGGCGAAGTGGACGGGGATGTCCTGCGAATTCGTGTGCGGCGCGATCAGGTCGATGACCTACTCAAGAGCTTGACCGTCATCGACAAAGACGGTCGCGCGCTCAGTGTGTCGATGCCGCTGGACCCAGAGAGCTGGGCGTCGGCGGCCTTGTCGACGCTGGCTCCAGGCCGCGGAAGTCTGGCCGAGGTCCTCGACGGATTGCGCGGGACGCATGTCACCCTTCACACCGCGGGCGGTCGGGTTCGGGGCCGCGTGGTGATGGTCGAGCGCAGCGTCAACGAGCCCGACCCAGACAAGCGGGCTCGTGACGAGGGCGACCGAGACAGCCACGACCACAAGGTGACACTGCTGGACGGCGACCGGATGAAAGTGGTGCGGCTGTCGAAGGTTCGCGACATCACGCTGACCGACGGCGACCTTGCGATGCAGCTCAACCGCCGCCTCGATGCGAGCGCGGGTGAGGGCATGTTCCAACAGGTAGAGGTGGCGATCCGCTTGGCCGGGGCCAACAAGCACGACGTGCGCGTCAGCTACGTGGTGGCGGCCCCCATGTGGAAGCCGACCTATCGCGTCGTGCTGCCCGAGGGCGGTACCGGTCAGGCGCTGCTACAGGGATGGGCGGTCGTCGACAACACGAGCGGCGAAGACTGGTCCGACGTGAGCCTCGCTCTGACCTCAGGCGAGCCGATCGCGTTTCGCTACGACTTGCACACGCCGCGGACGATCGGACGCTCCGACCTCACCGAATCCGGCGTTCGCAAGCGCGCGCGGGTTGCGGTCGGCGAAACGACATGGTCCGACGACGCTGGCGAAGACGACGCCTCACTCGACATGGACGAGGAGTCGTTGGCGCTCGGCGACACCATGGGTGGTGGCGGGCGCGGGTTCTCAGGGAATCGCCGGTCGCGTCCGGCTGCAGCTCCATCGGCACCCGAGCCGTCCAAGATCGCCGAAGAGAAAAACTGGGGCAAGGCCGACAAGAAGAAGAAGGGGTCCGACGGCGTCGCGCTCGACGCTTTGATGCGCAGTACCCAGGCATCGGCCCGAGCCAAGCAGGTGAGCGGTCAGACGCGCTTTGAGTTGCAAGACGATGTGACCGTGCCGAACGGGTCGTCGACGATGGTGGCGATTCTCAACCACACGGTCGAGGCCGAGCAGACCTTCTTGTACCGACCGGGCGGGGCCGGGGTCGGTTTTGAGTCCAACCCGTACCGCGTGGTGCGGTTCAAGAACTCGACCGGGTTCGTGCTGGAGCCGGGCCCGATCAGCATCTACGCGGGGGGCAGCTTTGTCGGCGAAGGCTTGTCGGAGTCGGTGGGATCGGCGACGAGCGCGACCGTGCCGTTCGCGGTCGAGCCGTCGATCCTGGTGGACTCCACCATGCGTCACCACGGCGGGGAAATGCAGATCCTCCGCATCGTGCGAGGAGTCCTGGAGGTCGAGACCTTCTCGCGCACGGAGACCACGTGGTCGATCCGGGGCCGCGACAAGTCCGGATACACGGTGCTCGTGCGCCAGAACAAGGCGGGCGGCAACTACATCCTCAAGGATGGGCCCAAGGGGACGGAGCTGCTGCCGAACGCCTATCTCATCCCGGTCCCCGTGGCCAAGGGGGCGCTCGAGGGATCGCTCAAGGTGGTCGAGGAGACCCCCTCGCGTACGACGATCACGATCTGGGACGGCCGCGCTACGGGCTTGCTGGACAAGCTGATGGTTCACGCCTCGCTGACGCCACAGATGCGCGACAAACTCCAGCCGATCGTCGATCTGCGGCGTGCGATCGGTAAGATAGACACCGAGATCGAAGGACTCTCGGAGCAAAAGGTCGAGACGGATCAGCGCCTCAACGAGACGCGGCGCAACCTGGAGGCCATCAAGAAGGACCCTGCGGCCAATGCCCTGCGCAAGAAGCTAAGCAATCGCATGGACGAGTTCTCCAAGCAGGGTGATGCGTTGTCGCGAAAAGTTGTGGAGCTCCAAAGCTCGCGGCTCGAAAAGAAAATCGAGCTGGAGGACGCTCTGGAGGGGTTGGACGTACGGGCGCCGTCAGCGTCGCGCGATGCCAAGGGGTCGAAATAGCGCGTTCTGAGTGAGCTGCTGTACTTCGGCCGAAGGATCGGGGGATAATCCACATCGGGTGGGGAACCTTCGACTAACGACCGCATTGGTCGCGACGTTGCTGTCGGGCTGCGGCGGCTCGGATGACGACAGTGACGGCGGTGGCGCCGACGGTACGGGCACAGCGGGTAGCGGCGGCATCGCCACGGTAGGCGGGGCGGACAGCGACTCCGGCGACGAAACCGGGCCCGTGGGCGCATGTCAGGGCAGCACCAACGAGCCGCCGGCCGCACCTACCGTGGTGCTTCCGGCGGTCCCCTCCAACGGCATCGTCGCGGTGGAGAATGGACTCGCGTTGAGCGCGAGTCCGTTCGTCGACCCCAACGCGCACGGGCACGGGGCCAGTAACTTTGAGATCTGGGAGATGTCGGACGGCGAGGGCGCCGAGAGGGTCTGGTCGGCGACCTCCGAGTTTGGTGATCTGACCGGCACGACCTTGGCATCGGGCACCTACGACGACCCGCAGGCTACGTCGCTCGAGCTGTGGGAGGCGTACGGAATTCGCGTTCGCTATCAGGACGACGATAGCTGCGCGCTGTGGAGCGATTGGAGTGAATGGCACGAGCTGCGCTCCGACGATGGCAGCGAGATGCTCTTCGACGCGACACAGATCCACGACGTGTACATCACGATCCCGGACGAGAGCTGGGGTCCCATCAACGACGAGGCCCGCCCGCCTGGCTGCGTGCCTTTTGAGCGCAGCTACTACAAGGGCGCGGCGCGCTTCGACGACACGGTGTTCAACCTCAACGTAGGCGTTCGATCGAAAGGCGGCTGCGGGTCGGCGCGCTACCTGGACTCCAAGACCGCGTTCAAGGTCAACCTGCAGTGGGATGACCCGGACCTCCTCGATTGCCCCCCCGATCAGCGACTCTTCGGTCAGAAGAAGCTCACCCTCAACAATATGGTGCAGGACCCGTCCTACACCCGCGAGATGCTGAGCTACCCGTTCTACGAGGCCATGGGCATCGCGGTTCCGCGCCTGGCGTACGTCCGAGTGCACGTCAACGACGAGTACTGGGGCCTGTACCTGCACATCGAGAGCATCTCTCGCCGATTCTTGCGACGCTGGTACGACGACAACGACGGCGTGCTGTACGAGGGTACCTACGGGTGTGACCAACGCACTGACCTGGTCCCGCCCACGGGCGCCCAGTGGGAGTGCTTCGATCAAAAGTTCCAGCCCGACGAGTGCGACAACCCCGACTTCGTCCCCGTGCTGGACCACTCCGACCTGCTGACCCTGACGACGGCGATGGACGCGATGCCCGAGGGGCAGTTCTACCCGGCGATCGAGCAGTACGTAGACTTCGACCGCTTCTTGCGTTTGTGGGCGGCCGACAACGTGCTCAACAACTGGGACGGCATGGTCGCCGCCGCCAACAACTACCGGATCTATCGTGACCCCTCGACCGGTCTGTGGACGCCAATCCCCAGCGGTGTCGATCAGAACTTCGAGAACACAAACACCCAATCGGGCTTCAACTACGGCACGCGCATGGCGCAGCGATGCGTTCAGGAGCCGATGTGTGAGGCCGCCTTCGCCGAGCAACTCCAAGTGGCCTTGGCCGTATTTGAGAGCCAGCCGTTCCAGGCTCAGGTCGCCGAGGTCAGCGCCCTGATCAGCGACCTGGCGCTGAAGGACCCCCGCAGCAACTCTCAGGGGCAGTTCTTCGACCAGCAGGAATCACTGCTGCAGTGGATCGAGAACCGACCCGTGGAAGTCCAAGGGTTTCTCACCAACGCTGGGTACTAGACCTTGGGGAGCTCAGGCCGGGCCGTGTCACGTCGGGCCTCGCTCGCGCTGCTCAACGAGATCAAAGCGTGCCGCGTGTGCGCGGACAAGCTGCCCCATGAGCCGCGCCCCGTGCTCTCTTTTGGGCCCCGAGCTCGGGTCGCGTTGATAGGCCAGGCTCCAGGCGCAAGCGTGCACAAGTCCGGGGTGCCTTGGGATGACCCCAGCGGCGAGACGTTGCGCGATTGGATGGCGATCGACCGCGACCGGTTCTACGACCCCGATGTCATTGCCATCGTCCCGATGGGGTTTTGCTTTCCTGGCCACGGCAAGTCGGGGGATCTGCCGCCCCGCATCGAGTGCGCACCGCTGTGGCACGAGCGGATCTTCGAGCAGCTCGATGTCGACCTGACCCTGCTGGTCGGGCAGTACGCGCAGGCTCAGTACCTGGGCGATCGAAGGGCGCGGACGCTGACCGAGACGGTGAAAAACTGGCGGGACTTCGGGTCGTCCGTGCTGCCGCTGCCCCATCCCTCACCTCGCAACCGCCCGTGGCTGGCCAAGAACCCGTGGTTCATGAAGGAAGTTGTGCCCGTGCTGCGACGCCGCCTGGGCCGAGTCGGCGCGCGCGGCTGACTGCGCGACGATTCTTGATCTGGCGACCGCACGCGGCTCGGTTGTCGGAAGCTTGGCGTGACAACACCGGTGCAACGGGCGGGGAGATGCAGGCAGCCGCTGGCGTCACGGCTTGTTCGGTAGGTCACCGTCGTCTAGATTCTGAGCTTGCAGTTTCACGTTGCATGCGCCCTCGCGGGTTGTCTGAGCGCTCCCCATGCCATTGACCTCTCGCCCGAGGCGGTCGAGCCAGCGAAGACCGCGTCGAACGACGACGTGCTATCTCCGGAAGCTCAACCTTCGCCCGACGCCGAAACGGATGCTGGCGGCACGGAGGGGACTCCGCAGGAGCCGACTGGCCCAAGCTCTGAGGTCGAGCCACCCGTTTCGCCAACACCTGCTCCTGCGGCTCCCGTTGCACCACTGCCCACTCCGGTCGCACCCGTCGCGGTTGAGACCTCCGATCTCCCACCACCTCGCGAGCCGGGCCGTGCGAGCACGGCATCGCCTCCCAAGCCGACGTCGCGCCGAAGGAAAAGCGCGCGACGTCGAAACAAGGCGTCCCAACGCTGGGAAAAACCGACGGCGCAGGCTGAGTCGGTCACGGGACGGGTGCGCAAGGGATTCATGCTTGGCACGGGTGTCGGGTTGTCGGCTTGCGGCGGGCGGTGGTGTGACGTCTACCCGGGCGGCGTCGCAGGTCGACTCGAGATGGGGTACCGCTTCGGCAAGCTCGCGATCGTCGGCGGCGCGGACATTGGCGGCGGGGCCGGCACAGAGGTTGCCGAGCTGGAGGGTGTGAAACCGGGCAAAGTCCGGACGTCGGACGTGGGGGCGGGTGTCGCGGTATTCCCGGTGTCGGCCGATGTTGTGATTGATCCAATGCTCGCGCTGAAGATCGGGCATACCCGCACCCACTACGAAACGACGCTCTCGGAGGGGGGGGGGTCGCTTGCGGAGACCGTCAGTCGCGGTGGATTCCGCTTTTCGGCCGGGCTCGGTTTCTACGCCGGAAGACGGCTCCGCCTAGGTCCGCGCCTGGACCTGACGTTGCCGTTCGCGGGCAAGGTTTGCGTGAGCGGGAGAGCCGTCTACGACACCTGCTCCACGGTTCATGACGCGGTCGAGATTGGGCTGCGTACCAGCCAGCTTCCGGTCAACTGGGCCTTCACCTTCGACATTCAGCTGGTGCTCGGCCCCAAACCGAGTGAATGAGCGTGACCGGGTTTGCCGATCAGGGGCAAGCCCCTTGGTTGTCCTCAATCGTGAGCGCTCCATTGTAGCCGTTGGCGATCAGTGCGTCGCCGAGCTGTTCCGCGTCGCACTGAGGCAAGCCCGTGTTTCCGGAAACGGTGACCGCGCCATCGTCGACGACCACGTCCTCCAGCTCGGATACGTCGGCAAGGTTGGCGTGATTGGTAATGGTCAGGCGGCGTCCGATCGTCGCCAGTCCTGTCAGGTCGGTGAGAGCGGGGAGCGTCGCGTTGTCGGTGAGCACAAGGTCGCGGCTGATGTCGACCAAACCCTCCAGCCCGACCAGTGAGCTCAACGCGGGGTTACCGACGAGGACGAGGTCTTCGCCGACCGCGGTGAGCCCCGCAAGCGCGGTGACGCTCGCGAGCGTCTCGTTGTCTTGAAGGTCGACTCGGCCGTTCACCGTCGCGAGCGCTTCGAGTCCGTCGAGCGAGGGGAGGGCATCGAGATTGATGACCCACAGATGCGCGACAGTCTCCAGGGCAGCGAGGCCTCCAACGTCGGCCAGCGCAGGATCGTCGCGCAGGTCGACGCTTCCCGCGGAGGTGAGCGCGCCCAGGCCGTCGAGGGAGGGGAGGAGCGTGTTGTCGCGTAAACGCAGCACACCGCCCACGGTTGTGAGCTGCGCGAGCGCCGAAATATCCGTAAGCGCCGGATCGTCCGAAAGCACGAGGTCGCCGGCCACGGAGGTGAGTGCGCCCAGGCCGTTGACCGAGGTCAGCGCGACGTTGCCCTCGATCGACAGTGCGCCGCCGACATCCGTCAGCGCGTCGAGCCCCTCCAATCCCTCCAGCGCGTCGTTGTCCTGGATGGTGACCGAACCGTCGACCGTGGAGAGCGAGCCGAGCCCGGTGAGCGCGGTCAAGGATGGGTTGCCAGTGAGGGTGACGTCGCCGGACACTGCAGCAAGCCCTTCGAGTGCTGCGATGTCCGTCAGCGCTGCGTTGTTTGAGATGTCCAGCGTGGTCGCGGCCGCGAACTGTTCGAGTCCGGCGAGCGAGCCGAGCGCGGCGTTGCCCTCGACCAACAAGGCGACGTCGCCAAAGGCAATGCCGGTCAGTGTGTCGACCGACGTGAGCGCCGCGTTGTGGCGGATGCGAACGTCGCCCCCCACGGCCGTCACGTTGTCCAGGCCCGCCAAGTCCTGGAGCGTCTCGTTCCACGTGATCTGCAGATCGCCATCGATCGTGGTGAGGCACGTGAGCCATTGCAGGTCTGCCAACGTTGCCGCCGACACGCGTAGCGACCCGGTGATCGTCGGGAGTCCCCCGATTCCCAGGAGGTTCTCCTCCGTCTCCACGGTGTAGCTGCCGCTATGCGTTGCTTTGAGGCAATCGTCTCCCGGGCGCCATCCTGTGTCGGGGAGCATTGGACCCGTGTCGCTGCCGTCGGTATCGCTGCTGTCGGTGTCGGCTCCGCCGCTGGTCTCGTCGGCGTTGGAGCCTGCAGTGGTCGACGTGGAGGCGGGCGTTGCTGCGTCGTCCGAGCCTCCCGAGCCGCCGGAGCCTCCCGGGCCGCCGGACCCGTCCGAATCCCCGCACGCCACGGCGAGCAGTACGGCCACCGTACAAGCCCGGCGGTTCACAGCACCCCCGCGAAGTCGGGGTTGAGGCTCCAGTCGCCGTCAAAGAAGCCACCGAGGGCCGCGCCGTTGGCTTGCCATAGGTAGTAGTCCGGTTTGCCGTTGCGGGATGAGAACGGTTGATACCGAAACAGCAGGTGCTCGTGGCCCGGAGTCGCGATCCAAGCCGCGGATAGCTTTTCACCCTCGGGGAACACAAACGCTAGCGCGGATTCGGTGAAATCTGCGCCCGCCACCTGCATGGTGTCGCCGCCCGCCCAGGCTATCTGCATGTCCCTGGAGATGCCGAGCGTTTCGGTATCGATCCCGAGATAGATCAGGTTGTACGCGGCGCGTTGGTCGTCGGTGAGCTGTTCGAGGGCGATGGCACCCGCATGCCCGTTGCCGATGGCCGCCCACCACGAGGTCAGGAACGACGCGTACTCCTGGTACTCCACGGGCCCGGCTTCGGCGTAGACGAACAACCAAGGTCGGTGGAAGACCTGATTGAGCGGGCCATGGGCCTCGGCACGCTTGCCCTCGGTGGGGCCGACTTGGATAGTGTCGCCAGTGACGTCGTGACTGTCGCCGTCAACGATGACCGTCGCGACGCCTTGGTCCGCAAGAATCTGCGCATCGAGGACCAGGGAGCGCACGTTGGTCGTGGTTAGGGTGACCGTGTCCCCGTCCGCGCTCGAGGACAGGCGCGAGTCCTCCATCGGCGTGTTGGTGGACATGATGCTGGCATACGAGTGCGTTGGGTTGACCCACGGTCCCGCGCACACGAACTCGAAGTCGAGCTCGGCGGGGTCGAGCGGGGTCTGCTCCATCACGGAGATCATCGGCTCCCAGTCGACGCAGTCGGCCCCCGCTTCGGGGTTGATGTTCCACCAGTGACCCGCACCTGGTTGGGCGTGGTACTCGAGCGCAGCGACGTCGGGTTCGAGCAGGTCGTACATCGTCTGCGCCTGGGCTGCGGGGACGGTTGCATCTGCGAGACCGTGAATGATGTAGATCGAGCGCTCGAAGAAGTTCTCGACGTACTCGCGGGTCCGCGACGAGGCGCGAGCGCGCCCCTCAACGCCTTCGCCGATGAGTCCGCCGCCGTATGTCTCAAATGAGATCCAGCCCGCGCTGGGGGCGATGACGCCGAAGAGCCCGGGGTAGTGCACGCCAACGTTCCATGACCCGTGCCCGCCCATGGAGTGGCCCGTGAGGTGGGTGCGCGTGGGATCGATCGAGAAGTTGGCCTTGGCGTCGTCGTAGGCCTCGATGGCGTCGAGTCGACCCCACTCCTCCCAGTCGAAGCCGTAGCGTCGCCGATTGGTCGGGGCGACGAGGTACGCCCAGTCTTTGGCGGAGTAGGAGTTCGATTGCCCTGGCGCGTGGACGCCCGCACCGTGGAGCGAGAGGATGAGACCGTAGTCGGCCTCCGGGTCGACCTCGGGCGGGGGGAGTAGGCCGTACAGCTGCGCGGAGTGGTCGACGTTGGACCGCCGTGTGCGCGCATGGTTGGTCGTATCGGACACGATGGTGAGCTCCACCTCGCGCTCGTACGACCAATCGAACCACAGCGGCTCCACCCGCAGTCGCACCAACACGGTGTCGCCGTCGCGGTCGGCGGCCCACGCTTGCTTGGGGGTCAGCTGAAAGGCCAGCTGGGTGGTGGCCCCCGCCGCTATCGAGGGATATTGGACGACGGTGCCCTCGAAGTCTGCGGACTCCATGACCCGCGCGTTGACGTGCCGGGTGGCGATGTCGCGCAGATTCAAGATGGGGATACCGACCCACTGGTCGCTGCCATCGCCCGCGCGCAGCTGCGGCAGCGTCGCGTCGGAGAAGTTGAAGACCACCTCGTCCGTCGTGGAAAACAGCTCGACCTGAGGCACCCCACGGCGCCCGTAGCACTGGGCGACGACAAGGTTGGTGCCCGCTTCGGTGACGAGCGGAAAACGGTAGCGACCGCTGGCGTAGACGTCTCCGGGCTTTTCCCAGGCGTTGTTGGCAAACATGCCTTTGACGGCATCGGCACGGTCAAAGACGTAGCGGTCGTCGGCAACGTCGATCTCTGTGGCTGCGTACAGGAGGTCGGCCGATGTGTTGGTCAGCTGCCCGCTCTCGCCTGGCGTCAGAGGCGCCCATGACTCGCCGCCGTACTCGCCCTCCGCGGGCAGCTCGAACGCGTCGGTGTCGATGAGCCCAGCGACGCCGTCGAGCGAATCGTCGGTCACCGTGGCAATCATCCACGTGTCGATCTCGATCTCCTCGGGCTCCGCATAGGGAGCCACGGGCGGCGGGTCGGGCAACGGCTCTGGCTCTTCGCCCGTCTCGGTACCGTCGTCGCTCGTCTCGTCGGCGACGTCGTTCGTTTCATCGCCGCCGTCGGTCTCTACCGCACCGGTCGTCGTGTCACCGCCCGTGCCCTCGGCCGCTGCACTGCCGCCGTCATCGCCGCATGCGAAGGCGAGAGCGAACACAAGGGGCAACGCGGCGCGACGCATGGGGGACCTTACTCCAGACTCCGCCGCGACAGCGGCAATTGTGACGGCGGCGCGGGGGTGCGTCTGCTCGGCGGGATTCGCGTCAGGCCCACGACAGGGTCTTGTCGAACGTCACCGTGCCCGAGCTGTCGTACATCTCGATGAGGATCTCATCGGAGACGGGGTCGAACGTGATCACGGGCATGCGCGGCAGCGACGTATTGAACTCGAACTGGCCTGGCGAGAGCACCTCGCCGAGCGGGTTTGTGTTTCCCGACGTGAGGCACACCTCGGTCATGTTTCCCGCGATCGACTCGTCGTCGCGGTCCGTGACGCCGACGTAGCTCATGTGAATGTCGCCGGTCACCCACAGCACGTGGCTCAAGTCGTTGTCGTTGACCAGGTCTTTGATCCCCTGCCGGTCGTCGGGATGACCACTCCAGCGTTCTTCGGCGCCCGGGTAGTCGCCGAGGAGCATCTTGATGTCGGAGTACGGCTTGGGTGTGCACACGCAAACGAAGCGACACGGGCTGTTGAGCAAGCGGTCGTGCAGCCACTGCCGCTGTGCGTCGCTCATGAAGCTCAGACTGGGTTCGTCGGTTCGCTCGTAGCGGGTGTCGAGAATGAGAATCTCGACGACTTCGCCCCACTGAAATCCGCGCCAAACCGGCTCGGTGGTTGGGTCTGCGGCGTCGATGGGCATCACGCGGTACCAAGCCTGCTTGGCGTTGAGAATGCGTGCCTGGTCGCCTTCGTCCGTCGTCCAGGGATCGACGGTCCCGTTATCGACGACCTCGTGGTCGTCCCAGGTCACGAGCAGGCCGGCCTTGGGATAGACCTTGCGGTAGCCACCACCATGCGCAGCGCCCCAAGCCGCGAGGTACTGCTCGTAGTCGGCGCCCTTTTGCCAGACGGTGTCCATGTAGGCCTGGTCACCGAGGTGCACGAGCAGATCAAACTCGAGGCTCTCGGCCATATCTGTGATGGGCCATTGCTGGGGCGTCGGATCGTCCGGATCGACGAACCCGGGCAGCGGCGTGCCCGTGCCAATGCAGCTCGCGAAGGCGATCGTCACCGGCTCGACCTGGTCGATGCCCAGCGCGGTCTTGACGTCGCCGATGAGGCTGCGGTCGGTGAAGTCGGGCGCCTCGCCGTCGAAGACAGCGTATTGGTACCAAGTGCCGCTCGAGAGCCCCTCGACGCGCGTCTTGGCAAAGCCGTCCAAGTCCGGCTCGAGCGTTTGTTCGTCGACCAGGACCACCTGCTGGCCGTCTGCAGCGGGCTGCCAGACCCGGAGCGTCTTGGGCGCGGCGTCCGCGATGTAGATCGCCACGACAAAGGCATCGACGACCATGTCACCCGCCATCACGGTCCGCGGGAACAACCGCAGCGACTCGGGCACCGCCTGCGGATCCCAGTCGATCGGTGCGCCCCCAGTCTCGGTATCGGTGGTGTCGGTATCACTATCAGAATCGGTGTCGCCGTCGCCGCTTGTGTCCTCGCCCGTAGCATCGGCTGCCCCTGTGTCGGAACCATCGGCCACACCCGGGCCGGTGCCGTCACCACCGTGACTGTCGGTCGAGCCATCGGAACCCCCTTCTTCGGACTGACCGCCCGCACTGTCGTCGGCGCAACCGCTGACCCACAGCGAGACCCCGACGGCCGCCATCGACATCCACTGGCGGCGGCCGACCGCGGAGGTCACGAGCGCGGCGCTCGCTCGCGTGTCCTGGCGCTGATCGTGAGTCACGGGGCCGAGCGTAGCCCAGGACCGCAGCGCGTGGACGACAAGCTCAGGGGACAAGTCACGGTTCGGCGTGCGCGAGCAGCCAGGCCTCAAGCTCGGGCGGCAGTGGAGTCCCCTCTGCGTCGTTGTCGGCGTAAAGCGCGAGCGCCTCGGACACCAGCGCGTTGGCCTGCTCGCGTCGCGTCGAGTCGGGCCATTGAGCCCGCGCGAGAGTCCCGGCCGCTCGCGCGCGCAGGGCGGGCGCGACGCCGGGTTTGCTCAGTGCCTCCCATGCGCTGACCAGCTCGGGCGTGGCTGCCGTGCGGTCGCCGCTGGCGAGGAGAGCGGCTCCCAGGTCGAGTCGACACTCCGCAATTCCGACTCCGTCGTCGCCCAGGCCGCGCCGCAGTTCCAAGATGTGGCGATACTCGGCGGCAGCCGCGGCGTGCTTGCTCTGCGACGCTAGCGACGCGGCGAGTTGCTCACGGGTCCTCGCAACTTTTCGCGGGTCGTCTTTGCCGCTGAGGACCGCAAGAGCCGCGCGGAACTCTGCCTCCGCCGCGGTGTGCTTGCCCCCCGCGCTGAGTGCGTCGCCGAGTGCCGAATGGCTCGCTGCGATGGCTGGGTTGTCGGCACCCACCGTCCGAACACGCAGGGCGAGCGCTGCGCGGAACTCAGCCTCTGCTTGTGCATGCTTGCCTCGTTTGGTCAGGATTCGGCCGAGACTCTCGAGCGACTGCGCCACCAGGGGGTGGTCGCCGCCCAGGGCCGTCCGCAGGATGGCCGTCGCGGCGCGTAGCATCGCTTCGGCCTCGTCGAGCTTACCCAGCTCGATGAGGATGCTCGCGAGGTTCCCCTGTGTTTGCGCGGTCACCGGGTGGTTCGGGCCCAGTGCGACTTGGAACTTGGCGAGCACCGATCGGTTGACCGCTTCGGCTTCGTCGAGCTTGCCCTGAAAAACAAGAGCGCCACCGACGTTTGCTTCGGCCCGGGCTACCTTAGCGTGCTCGGGACCCAGCGCTGCCCGGAGAATCGCGACCGCGGCCCGATGCTCAGCCTCTGCTTCCTCAAATCTGCCTAGCCCGTGTAGAACGGCTCCGATGTTGGTGTGGGTCGCAGCCTCGGCTTGGTCGTCGCCGCTGGCGAGGCCCTCGGCGATGTCCCGCAATGCAAGTGCCTCGGCGTGACGTCCCTGCGCGTGGCCGATGACGAAGATGAGCATCGTCGTCGCGTGACGAACCTGGGCGTACTGCCGCAGCGGCGCACCGAGGCGTTGCACATCGCGAAACGACTGCTCCGCCGCCGGGTAGTCCGCAGTCACGAGCTGCACCAAGCCCAAGGCGAGCCGTACGTGGGTGCGCACCGGAGCGTACCGCAGCCCCTCGAGTTTCAGCTCTGCGTTCCGGATCGCCGCCGTGGCCCGCTCGTATTTTCCGCCGCGTTCCTGCGCGCGTGCTTCAGCGAGGTCCGCGTGAACAGCCTCCACGGCATCGACCTCGTCCGCATCGGGCGGTGCAATCTTCGCCTGCAGTGCTTCGATGTCGGCGCAACGCTCCAGCTGCGGCAACCCATCGACGACGTTGTGGGCCTTGCGGACGACTTTGGGCGTCGCTTCACTCAGCACGTCCGCGGCCGCGTCGAGGTCGAGGCGCGCCCGATGAAGGCACGCCATGCGCAGGTCCATCACGGCCTCGGATTGCTCATGCCGCCGTTGGGTCGCTTCACAGGCGTCCGTATGCATCGTGACCCACGCAGCCGCCCACGTGTCCAGGCCAGGACCGATTCGCTCCCACACGTCCGATGCGAACCCGACCCCAGTGCCGAGCACCGCGGTCTCGATTTGCTGACGGCGTTGGGCGTCCCAGACCGTGGCCAGACTCTCGGATGCGCCCGTACAAACCTCGGAGTCGGCGCGTTGATACGCCGTGAGGCCAAGGCCCCCCACGACGAGCAGCCCGACCACGCCCAGTGCCAGGTTGCGGCGTCGCCTCGGTTCGCTCGACAGCGCGGTGAGCAGAGCGTCCATCGATGGCCAGCGTTGCTCAGGGGCGGGGTTCAAGCCACGCTCGACAGCACGGCGCAGCCATCCAGGAACGCTCCGGCCTGGAGGCACCGGCCGGCGGTCACCCTCGGTCACCGCCAAACAGAGCTCGACCAGCGTGGTGCCTCCAAAGGGGCGCTCGCCGTACAAGGCCTCCCACAGCGCAACGCAAAATCCGAACTGGTCGGTTCGCGCGTCGGTTTCTTCACCGGCGAACTGCTCGGGCGCCATGTAGGCGGGCGTGCCGAGCAGGGCGCCTCCTCGGGTGATGCGCACCGAGTGTTGGCCGCTGGTGGAGCGGTTCGAGCGGGCCGCTTCGTCGGTAACGCCTTCGGAGTCGCTCTGCTCGACGGTACGGGCCAGGCCAAAGTCCATGACCAGGCCGCGACCGCGGTCGGTCACCATCATGTTCTCGGGCTTGATGTCGCGGTGAAGCAGGCCTCCTGCGTGCGCCGCGGCCAGTCCACGCCCAACTTGAACAAAGACGTCCACCACTTCGCTCCAGGTACGGCGGCGCGCCTCCAGCCAGGCGTCGAGCGTCAGTCCCTCGACAAACTCCATCGCCAGGTAGACTTGGTCGCCGCGCGTGCCCACGTCGTGAACGTTGATCACGTTGGGATGCGAGAGCTGGGCCATCGCGCGGGCTTCCATTTGCAGCCTGGCGCGCGCGGTCTCTCGGTTCGACCCATGGGGGAGCAGGAACTTCAGCGCGACCTTGCGATCAAGCTCTGGGTCGTACGCGGCGTACACAACCCCCATGCCGCCCGCGCCCAACTTGCCAATGACCACAAAGCGGCCGATCACCTCGCCCTGGTCCAGCACGCGGCTGGGGCGCACGGGTGGTGAGATTCCAGTCCCGTCCGCGGTGTCCTCTGTGCCGAGGTTGACGACATCCGGCTCGGCCTGCAGCGGTGCGTCCACAGTCTCGAGAGAGCTCGAGGGCGTCGTTCCGTCGTCGGCCAAGGTCGGTAGATGGTAACAGCCGCCTTGGTCGGCAAGCCGGCGGATCAGACCCTCGCGTGTCGGGATGTGTCGAGCGTTGCGCGAGGCCGCGCGTTGCTGCAGACTTCAGGTCTGCCTATGCAGGCTCCCGGGGTCGCCACGGATGAGATGACGGCGATGGCCTCGGCGGTGCGCCGCGCTGTCGGTCGTGCGCTCCGGCCGGCGATGGCCTCGTACGCCGATGACATCGCTCAAAGTGCGATGGAGCGTCTCGTTGCTCGCATGCGCGCGGACCCTTCAACCAAGCCACGGACGCAGCGGTACTTGTGGATGATGGCCAATCATGCCGTGATCGATGAGATCCGCGCGCTGCAGCGGCGGCGAGAGAGCCCAGAATCAGAAGAAGGGATCGCGTTGGTTGGCAACCCGCACGACAGCGCGCACAGGCGGGAGCTCGGCGAAGCGATCACGGCTTGCGTCGGTGCACTTCCGCTACCCCGACGGCGTGCCGTTACCCTGTACCTCCAGGGGCACGGCGTGACCGAGGCCGCGGAGATTCTGGGCTGGGTGCGCAAGCAAGCTGACAATGCTGTGTATCGCGGGCTCGCTGCGGTCCGGCGCTGCCTCGAAGGAAAGGGCATCACGCCGTGAGCGACGACTACGACGACTTGCGGCGTGCTTTTGCGGGCCGTGCTTCCGCGGCGGAGCCAGAGCCCGTGCCCGAGGGGCTTGCCGAGACGTTGTGGAGCATTGCGACCGGCGAGCTTCGGGGTCCCGAGGCGGAAGCCGTCCTCGATCGGGTGCTGCAAGACCCAGACACCGCCGAGTTGTGGCGGGCTACGTTCGCGCTGGCCGAAGAGGCCGGCCTCGAAAACGCTGCCGGCTCCGACGAAGCAGATGTCGACGAGTCGCAGCTGTTGGCCGACTCGCCCGCTGCCAACTCCCGACCTGCCGCCAACACCGGCCCCATGGGGTCGAGATGGTTGGGGCTGGCGGGGGCGGCTGCGGCTGCGCTGATGTTGGTTTGGCTGTGGCCGTCGCCCAAGCCACCGACTCCAGGAGATCCCAGCGTCGACGATCCCACCGTGGCGCCCGTCATTCGTGCCGTCGACCACCCCGCTATCGGATCAGCACTCGAGTCCGAGTCTCTGCCTCGCGAAGCATGCCTGCTGCAATGGAAGGGCGGGCCGGTCGGGGCGCGCTTCGACGTCTGGGTCGAGACGCGCGCGGGCGTTCGGCTCGCGACGGGTCTCGACCTGGAAGGGACCCAGTTCCAAGTGCCGGTCGATGCACTGCGCGACGTGGCCGAGGGCGAGGCCATCGTCTGGAGAATCACCGCGCTCGCCGAAGATGGCCGTCGCGTTGACTCCCCCAGCTTCCAGGTCCGTGTGCAATGAGTGCATTGGCGCTGCTGTTCACGCTGGTTGCGTGGCGCGCCGATCCCGTACTGCAGCCCTGTGAAAAGCTCCTGAGGACGGGCCCCGCGGAGGTCGCTGTGGGCTGCGTGCGGGCCATGGCCCGCAAGGGCGCCGACTTACGCACAGAGGCCGTGGCAGCGCTGCACGCCGCCATCGCCGAGCCCGATGTCTCGCCGCACGTGTTGCTTGCGCTGGGCACACTCGAGGTCGTGGCCGGGGAGCCGGCTGCCGTCGAGAGGCTTCATGCCGCTGCCGACGCGTATGCTCCCCTCGACGATGCGTCGGGGATCGTGCACGCACGCCTCGCCTTGGCGCGCTACTTCTCGGTGAGGGGGCACTCCGCCAAAGCCAGGGTCGAGGTCGAGGCGGCCGCCGTTGCGGCAACCCACGTCGACATGCTGGCGGCGATGGTCGATCTCGAGCGCGCTACCCAGATGACGAGCGATGGCGACGGCGATGTGGCGACCGCACGCATCGTTGTCGATCGAGCGTTGTCGCGACTCGACGAAGACTCTCCGATGTCGCTCCGGTCGGCCGCGATGCGCATCGGAGCGGACTTGGCCGATTGGGCGGGCGACACCCGAGCCGCTGCGCGCTTCAGTCGATCGAGGGCGGCGCTGCTGCGCGCGCACGGTGATGCGTTTGGTCGAGTCCAGGCCGAGTTGGACGCGCTTCGCTACGAGCTGACGATCCACGACGAGGCCTACGCCGAGCTCAGCCCTGGCATCCTCGATCGCTACCGGGCCCTCATCGACGATGCGACCGCCGCTGGAAACCGTTACGTCGCCGCAGTGGCTTCGTGCATCTACGGCGATCTCCTGGACGACGCCGAAGCACGAGAGCGCCTGCTTCGCTCCTGCATCGCGTTGCGCAAGGAGATCGACCACACCGTGAACTATGGCCAACAGACGTTGGCACGCACGGTGGGTCAAGGCGATGCGGCTGGTCGCGCTGAGGCACGCTTGCTGCTCGACGAGGCGCTGGCCACCGCAACCGAGATCTTCGATCCGTGGGGGCAAGCGGACGGCTTCGACACGCGGGCGGGGCTTCGGCTGCAATGGGGCGACTACGAGGGCGCGTTTGCAGACTGGGAACGAAGCTTCGCCGTCGCCGAGGCGATCCGCGACCGCCAAGAAGACGCAGCGATCAAAGCGGGCATCTTCTCCTCGTTCACCCCGTACTACGCCAGCGCGGTGGGAGCACGCTTGTCACGCCCCGACCGAACCGCCGCCGACGTTGAGCGCGCGTTTGATGTGCTGGAACGGTTGCGGGCCCGCCAGCTGCTGGACGCCCTGGATGCGGCGGGGGTCACGGGCAGTGTGTTGGAAACGACGCCCGCCGCCAAGGCGCGCGCCGAGGCACAAAAGCGTGCCACACATCTGGCGGCCGAGCTGTCCGCGGGCAAGCTCGACGCGACACAACGCGCCGCGACCCGCGACGAGCTCGACGCTATCGAGCGCACAGAGCGAGAACTCCGGGCCAGGCTCGCCGAAGAGGACCCTCGCTTTGCCCGGATGCATCAGCCCAGCGTTCCCGACTTGGCCGAAGCTCGCGCGGTGCTGCGTCCGGACGAAGCGCTCATCGCGTTTTCGATCAGTCTCGACCGCGACCGGTTCCGTCGCTTTGGAGGCGGCAGCTGGGCTTTTGTCCTGACGGCGGACTCAACAACGGTTGTTCGCTTGCCGCCAGAGGACATCGTCGTGCCGGCCGTCGACCGATTTGTCGCCGACCTTTCGGCGGGCGATGGCGCGGGAGAGGCATCGGCCCGTGCGCTGTACGACTCGCTCATGGTCAAGGCCATCGCTGGCTTGCCGCCGGGCGTTGAACGACTTGTGCTGGTGCCCGACGCCATGCTGCATCGGCTCCCGTTTGCGGCGCTTCGCGACTCCCAGGGCCGTGCGCTCGGCATTCGTTTCGGGCTGCAGCAGGTCCCTTCGGCGGCACTGTTCGTGTACGCGCGCCGCAACCCAGCCTCGCTGCGGCGTAGCTTTTTGGCGCTCGCCGACCCAACGACCTCGCCGCTGCAAGGGGAGTCGTTGCCTCGCTTGCCGGGCGCGCGCATCGAGGGGCGACACGCCGCAGAAGCGATCGCGGGCGACAGTGCGTGTGTGGAGGGCGAGCTTGCGACCGAGGCGCGCCTCGTCGAGGGGGCCGTCGCGGGGGTCAGCATCTTGCACATCGGTGCGCACGCACTGGTAAGCACAACTTCGCCCGATCGCACGTTCATCGCACTCTCGTCCGACGCCGAGTCCGACGGGCGCTTGCAGCTCGTCGAGGTTGCTGCGATGCCCACCGCTCCAACCATGGTGGTGTTGGCGGGCTGCCAGAGCGCAGAGGGGAACCTGATGGCAGGCGACGGCCCTTTGGGGCCGGCCCGAGCCTTTGCGGTTGCGGGTACACGTACGGTGCTGGCGAGCTTGTGGCCGCTGCGCGATGACGACGCCGTGCTGTTCTTTGCGGCGTTCTACAACCAGCTCGATCGCGGTCAGAGCGTGGCCGAAGCGCTGCGACGGACTCGCAGCGAGTTGGCCGAGGCTGGCTTGCCGCCGCGCGCGTGGGCAGGGATCATCGCGATCGGCGACGGCGACCTTACGCTGCCGCCGCGCGTTCCAGAGCAGGAGGCGTCGGTGGACTCGGCGTGGGCGCCACGTCGTCTCGCGACGATCGCGTTGGCGATGCTCGTCGCGTTTGCGTTGGGCATGGCCTGGCACGCGCGCAGGCACCCGGCCTCGGACTGAGCGAGGGGCGCACGCGCATGCTAGCGTGCCAAGCCCCCATGCACGAGATCGATAGCGCCGTCGCCTTCAAGACCTGGCTCGCATCCGGCCCAGCCCGCAAACCCGCCGCCGTGCAAGCCGTCGACTTGTCAGGCGAGACCATCGAGTCTCTCAGCGGCCGCTTTGACGGTGCGTTGTTTTTGGGCTGCCCGCTCGGTGGTGACGCGGTGGCGTCTCACTTGGTGGCCCAAGGCGCGGCGGTCCTGCCGGTGATGCCTCGGTTCAAGTTCAAGGTCCACCGTGCGTTCTTGTACGAAGTCGAAGAGCTCTTCGCGGGGTTCGAGGCCGATGACCCCGCCAGCTTCGAGCGCACGCTCGATCACCAGATCTACGCGCAGTACCTCCAGGACGGGAAGGCCAATCCAACGTCCATCCAGACCAGCCTTGCCCGACGGATGCACGACCACAGCATTACCGACGCATTGATGGAGACCATCGAGGGCCGCAAGGTTGTCGCGGTCATGGGCGGGCATGGCATGAAGCGGGGGGACGCGTTCTACGGCACGGTGGCCCGAGTCTCTCGCACGCTGACACGGCGGGGCTACCTGCTCGTAAGTGGCGGCGGCCCAGGGGCGATGGAGGCCACGCATGTGGGCGCCTACTTTGCGGCCCGCGCCGATGCAGACCTCGACACGGCGATCGAGCAGCTCGCCGTCCGCCCGGCAGGCGCGACCCAGCACGAGTACCAAGACAAGGACTGGCTGCATCGCGCGATGGCGGTGCGCGACAAGTTTCCGATCCCGGAGGGGAAGGAGGACGACTGCTTGTCGGTCGGGATTCCAACGTGGTTGTACGGGCACGAGCCGCCCGCGCCGTTTGCCACGCGCATCGCCAAGTATTTCGCCAACAGCGTGCGTGAGGACGGGCTGCTCGCGATCGCGAAGCACGGGGTGATCTACGCGCCCGGTAGCGCTGGAACCACGCAGGAGGTGTTCCAAGATGCGGCGCAGAACCACTACGGCTCGATGGGGTTCTACAGCCCGATGATCATGCTGGGCCGCGACTACTGGACAAACACGCGCCCGGTCTGGCCGCTGCTGGAGACGGTCAGTCGCGGCAAGACCTACGGCGAGCTCGTGTGCCTGACCGACGACGAAGACGCGGTCGTACGCCGAATCCGGTCGTGGGATCCGGACGTGTACGCAGCCGGCTGAGTCTGCGCTACGCTCCGCCCCGATGGCGAAGCGTCCGAGAGTCGAGAGCGACGAAGCACCGCTGACGTCGAATCCGTTTGCGGGCCTCCTGGGCGGAGCAGAGCTGCCCGACGCTCCGGATCCAGCGCCGACCGACGAGGCCGCGCCGAGTGGGGTGCCCCAGCCCCCGACGACGCTTGCCAACCTTCGGCTGACCGTTCGGCGGCAGAAGAAGGGGCACGGCGGTAAGACGGTGACCTGCGTGGAGGGCCTGCCGCCCGCTGCGCTCGCCGACCTCATCTCTCGCCTCAAGAAGGAGCTCGGCTGCAGTGCTCGCAGCGACGCCGATGTTCTTGTTGCCGGTACGGGTGATCACAAGCGTGTTGCAGAGTGGCTCCGCGGACGGGGTGCGAACCGCGTTGTGCTCGGGAACTAACCCGGCGCTTCGCCGCAGAAATGACGTGTCGGTCTGGGTCGCATGGCCAGCTACATGCTTTGCCCGGTACCATTGAGGGGTAATGCGAGCTTGGGGATATGTCGCGGGATTGTTGTTGGGCGGGGCGTTGAGTTGGGCCTGTGGCGATGAGGTGCAGGGCGATGACGACTGTGCGGTCGGCTCGGTCGACTGTGCCTGTACTGCAGGGGGCGGATGCGACCTGGACTACACCTGCATCGACGGGTTCTGTCGCAACCTCAACGACATCAGCGATGGTGCGGACGACGGCGTTGACGATGGCGCCGACGACGGCGAGGGAACGGGCGGTGGCGACAACACGGCCCCGACCACGGGGTCGACGATGTCCACTTCTTCGGCCGACAGCGGGGGCGAGACCAATGATCCTGATGACAGCGGCGATGGCTTGATCCTCGACGTTGGACCGACGGGCAAGTGCGTGCGCAACGGGTGCAGCCAGATCGACCTGTTGTTTGCCATCGACGGCACAGGATCGATGGTCGAGGAGGTCGCTGCGCTCTCGGCCAACCAGGCATTTACGGAAATCGTGATGGCGCTCGCCGACGTCAACTGCGGCGGGATCGACTACCGCATCGGATTGACCAACGACAATGACATCGGATTCTTGGGCAGCGGGGCCAACGGCAACCCCTGGTTTGACAGCCAGGAGATGACCGAGGCGGAGATCTCCGCGGCGTTCAACTCGGCGACCGCGAACCTCGGCGCTGGGGCCACGCCCATCGGTTGTGAGCACGTGCTCGCTTCAGCCACGGACCTGCTCGACGGAGATGCCACCGGTTTCTTGCGGCCCGATGCGTTGCTGGTCGTCGTGTTGATCACCGACGTGGATGACCACGGTTACTACGACCAAGTTGGATTCGGCGGCCTCTGCGACGGCTTCCTCTGCACGCAGACGCCCGCGGTCGTGTCCGAGATGTACGACACGCTCGTGGGGCTCAAGGGCGGGGAGCCCGAAGCCTTGGCCACGATCGTCGTCGCTGGAGACCCCGGCATCCAGGCGGGCGCCAACACTTGCGGCCAGCCGGCCACCTGCTGCGGCGTCGGCTTGGGTGAGTGCGCGGGGGCTCACCACGCGCCACGGCTGTACGAGTTCGCCGATCTGCAGGCTGGACCCAACGGGGTTGCGCTCAACATCTGCGATGGCGCAGCGCAGATCCCCGATGCGATCGAGGCGGCGCTCAACGGTGATATCGACCTGGCATGCCAGACGTTTGAGCCGGAGGGCTGACCGAGCGGCTCCCCAGTGCGGGCACGTGTCGTCGGCGGGGCAACGTTGTACCCTGCGGGACGTTCGTGCCCGCTGAACGCAAAGTCCGCCGCTGGCCCCTGGTCACCCAGCTCACGCTCGCGCTCGTGTTCTTGGTGCTCGTGCCGATCGCCGCGGTGGTCTGGATCAACGCGCGAGATGTGGAGCGCCAGTCGCTGAGCCGCGCCACCGTCGCGCTGGAGCATCGCACCGCAGAGGCGGCCAGTCGGGTCGAGGAGCGTGTCGGTCGCTTGCGCGGCTATGTCGAGCAGGTCGCGACCAACCCAGCGATCTTGGCAGCCGTGCGCAACACGCCGAGCAAGGACTCCGCCGACGCGCACCTTTGGGATGAGGCGCACCCGGAGATCCACGATCTGTTGGTCAGCGTGCGCACTGCCAACCCCTGGTTTCGCAACGTCTACCTGCTGAGCAAAGATGGCGTCTGCGTCTCGTCGAGTGAACGCGGCAAGACTCCGGCGATGGTGGGGCGTGTGTATGACTATCGGCCGTACTTCCGGGCGCCGCTGGACAACGCGGCACCGTACGTTTCAGACGTGCTCAAGAACGCCACCAGCACGGGGACGGGGATCTTTGTGTCGGCGCCCATCATGTCCAACGGCGAGGTGCTGGCCGTCGCGGTGCTCAAGGTCGACAGCTTTGCCCTGCATGACATCGTGGCCGACCTTTCTCAGCGAACCCAACGGGCACTGCTTGTCGATCGGTTCGGGGTGGTCGTCAGCGATGGCATCGACGGGCGGGTCGAGACGATCGACAAGGACACGAGCCTCCAGTTTCGGCCGTTGTCCGATGTTTCTCGGTACGTGCCGCGGTTCGAAGAGACCAAGCGCTACGGCGACCCCAAGGGGAGCAACTACCTCGACCGCATCGCCGTACCACTAGCGGTGGGGGAGCTGTGGGCGGCGCTTCGCACCCAGGCAACCGGCGCCAACGAGTTTGAGTTTCCTGGGCGTGACGGTGATCCAGCGGTAACGATGGTTGGGTACTCGCCGGTTTGGTCGCTCTCGAGCGAACCGTACGGCTACATTGTCCTCGCCGAGAAATCTGCGTTTCGCGAGCCGTTGTTCGACTTGGGCCGTGACGCCCTGGTCCGGTTTGGTGTGGTGATCGCCGCGATCGGTCTGGTGTGCATGATCCTCATCGGTCGTCTCGCGCGGCAGGTCCAAGGCTTGAAGGTCGCCGTCGCGACGGCGGGCGATGCCCACGCCGACGACAAGTCTGCGGACGCCGCGTTGCCGCCGTCGGCCTCCGCGCCGCTGCGTCGCGGGCTCGTCGACCGATTGCTCAGGCGTGTTCGCGGCCCCTTGGCCACCGCCGAAGCAGAGCTGGCGGCTTTAGGAGACGACGCCAACGAGCGCACGGAGCTGGCTCGCACCCATCTGGCCGAAGGCCTCGACCAGCTGGACGGCGCCCTCCTGGTCGCGCCGGGCGAGCCTGTGATCGCGATGACACGCGGCCGGGTCGTGCTGCTGCCGCTGCTGCAGGCGGCTGTGGATTCGGCGCGCGTGGCCGCGGAGCTTCACGAGACCAAAGTCGTGCTCGAAGCCGAAGACCTCGGGGAACTCACCACCGATGCGCGCAAGCTGGCTTTGGTCCTGGGCAACGTGCTGGACAATGCGTGCCAGTACACGCGCCGAGGGACGGTCCGGCTCGCCGCGACCCGCGACGAGATTGGGGTGGAGATCACCGTTGCCGACGACGGTATTGGGATGACATCCCGCCAGCTCGAGCGGGTCACCGACCCGTTCGCCGACGAGCCTGCCGCCGAGACCCCGGGGTTGGGCGTCCTGATCGCCAAGCGCACGACGGAGTTGCTCGGCGGTTCGTTCGCGGTGACGAGCAATCCCGACAAGGGCACAACCGCGCGCATTCAGCTGCCGCTGCGTTGATCTGCCCGACCACCGTGGTGTGATCGCAACACGTGTGTCCGCGTTGCCACGGTCGCCGTGTGCTCGGCGTCACCCAAGGGGGTTTCCCCGTACGAATTGACCGGGTGATCCAGCTACCGCGCGGGCATTCGATCGTTGATGTTGAGTGTATGGGATGGGGCAGTCGACTCGGGGTATCGCGTAACACTCTTGCGAGCGTCGTGGGCGTTGCGGTCGCCGCGGTCATGGGCGTCCAATCGGCCCACGCCGGAAAGCTCAAGGGCGTGCGCAGTGAAGTCCGCGGATCGAGCTCGTCCAGCTCGTCGAAGTCGTCTGGGTCATCGAGTTCGTCAAGCTCGTCCAGTTCCTCCACGTCGAGTTCGCCGACGTGGGGTTCGTCGTCCGCTGGTTCCAGCGATCCGGCCGAGCTGGACATCGACTTTGGCAACCGCCCAACGTACCCACGTTTTCCGTACGAGGGCGGGTCTCTGGGCTATGTCGATCGCGGTGAGGACTTTGGTGGCGCGGCCGACGCCGACCGAGTTACACGCAAGTTCGCCGGGCGAGCCCACGTCGAAGGGGCTTATCTGTACGACAGCCTCTACCGCACCGGGTTCGCGCTCGACCTCAACTGGCGGCGCTTGGGGGTCAAGACCGACCTGTCATTGTTTCTCGAGGGACCGCTCAAAGACGCGCTCTACCTCGGGAGCACGAATGCGCAGTTTGCCCTGTTCATGCGACCGCGACTGCGATGGCGCCTCGGCGGCGGCGCGCAGTACATGATCGACGCCCGTCTCCCTGGGCAGGAGTCTCGCGACTACGCGACGGGGGCCAATCTGACCACCGACGTCGACGTTTTTCCGTTCTGGCCCGTCGTGCTGTCCGGGCGTTTCGATTACGGGACGATCTACAAGGCGACAAGCATGCTCGGACGCGGAACACTTGGCCTCTCCCTACAAGGCTTTGAGCTGTTCGGCGGCTACGAATACCGAGCGATCGGAGATGTCGCGCTGCACGGGCCCACGGTCGGCCTGCGGGCCTGGTTTTAGGCGGCCGTGACACGTAACCTTCGCCTCGATGGTGCAGCGCTGCGATCTGTGCGGGGCGCGATTGCGGGCCGAAGACGACGCCTGTCGTGAGTGCGGCACGCCGCACGCCGCGGCTGGCTCGAGCGAGGGCGTCGCTGCGCCCGCGCCAGACAAGGCCGCGGGCTCGCCGAAGAGCCCCTCCCGCGTAGGAGCCATCCCACTCCCGGTCGCAGAGGACGTCACGCGTCTTACCGACGTCTCCGCGCCCGGCCCGACACCTTTGACCGCGATCGCCCCCGCGGAGACGAGCGCCTCGCCGCCCGTACCGCCGCCGGGCGTCGAAGATTCTCCCGCTCAACAAGCGCCAATCCCTGCGCCGCTGCCGGAACAACAGTCGCCGGCTGTGGCCGTACCGCCGCCGGGCGGCATGACCTCTGCGCCCATGCCTGAGATCCCCTCGGCGCCGTTGGACGTCGACGGCGCGACGGGCCGCAAGAGTCCGGTGCTGTGGGTGGGCGCGGCGTTGATCGGCGTGGGCGTGATCGCGGCGGTCGTTGCACTCAGCGGTGGCTCTGAGCCCAGCGATGACGCGCCATCGCAAGCCCCGCAGCAGGCCAAGGCTGACGCAGCCGACAAGACGCCCGCTGTCGGCCCCGCCGTCGAGCCGGCTGGCGACGACTGCGAGGCGCTACCCGCTTTGGCAGGGAAGTGGAGCATCGCCAGCGAAGTCACGGGGGCTGGCGCGGCGAGAAAACTCGATATCCGCGGCTATTACGAGCTCGAAATAGCGGTTGCCGATTGTGTGGCGACAGCGACGCTGTCCAAGACAGGCTTTAAGGACAAGACGTTCGCGGAGCGGCACGTCCAGCACGGCACCGCCACGCTCGAGCGAGGCACGGGCGCGTTTGCCTTCGGATACGGCAGCGGGTTTTCGCTCCGAGACTCGCGGGACAAGGGCGTGGATCAGGAGTTCTTCTTCAGCCTGCAGGACGGAAAGCTCCGCGGGGTGTGGCGTCAGACCGGCAAGATCTGGAACCGCACCGGTCTGTCGGGCGTGCTCGTTGGCGCGCGCGAAGCTGACGCGCGAGCGCTGGTGCCTCAGGTCTCGGCGCTGTCGTGCGGGGGGCGTTGCGTGTTCGCCTGTGACGGACTGGCGTCCGAGGTGGCGTCCGAGGACCTCGGCACGTGCGTCACAGCCTGTGACGCAGCGCCGACCCAAGCCGCGGTGTGCGGCAGCCGCTTGCCCGCTACGCCCGAGCTGCAGCTGGCGCTCACCGGGCCCGCGCCAACGCTCGATGCGTTGTGCTCAGGTTTCTCGTGTGACGTCGATCCAAAGCTCGAGCGCCGCCGTACACCAAGCATCAAAGGCAACGCGGGGGCTGTCCACAGCGCCCACTTCGTGCACGCGTCGGGGGGCGATGGGGGCAGTATGCGGCTGGCGCTTCAAACCGATGGGGGTTGGTTTTTGTCGGCAGCGCTGTCGCCAACGGGCGGGGCCAACTTGGGCAAGGAGATTTCCTCGGTGAACATCGCAGCGACGGCACTTGGATCGGGTGGGCCCGCAGCGGTTGTGACAGGGCATTTTGCACGCCAAGGCAAAGCGCTCATGTTTGCGTGTCGTGGGGCCGGCGAAGCGCCGGTTTGTGTGGTTGCTCGGGGTCTGGAGCAGGCGCGGAACGTGGCGGTGCTTCCCGAGGGGGCATTGACGGTACGCGCCCCCGGACCCGGGGCGCTGTACGCATGGTAGCGGTCGAGTCACGCCTCACCCGACTCTTGCGCGCTCTCCTGGGCGTGCTGATGGTTGTCCAGGGCGTGAACCATTTCGTGCTCACCGACCTCATGGTGCGAATCATGCCTACGTACCTGCCGTGGCCCCGGATGCTGGTGCTGACCAGCGGCGTCGCAGAGGTCGTCCTCGGTCTCGCGGTGTTCTGGAGAGGCAGCCGAACCTGGGCTGGTTGGGGGCTGCTTGCTCTACTGGTTGCCGTCTATCCAGCGAACATCGAGATGGTCCGTCGAGCCCATGACTTTCCGGAGCTCCCCGTTGTCGCGCTGTGGCTGCGGCTCCCGCTCCAGTTCGTGTTTGGCTACTGGGTCTGGGTGACCTGCCTTCGGGTTCTTCATGTGGTGCCGCCCAGCCGTCGGGCGTAGTCTTCGCGCATGTCAGCGCAACCGCTGGGCGGGCCGGTCTACAAGATCTGCCCCGCGACAGACCTCGAAGCCAGCGACGGCGGGGTGCCACAAGCCGCCATTGATGTGAGTGACGGGTACGTGCATCTCAGCGCCGCGCACCAAGTTCGAGAGACGGCGAGCAAACACTTCGCAGGTCGCGAGGGGCTCTGCCTGGTCGAGGTCGACCCAGCGCGAATCCCCGAGGGCCAGCTACGCTGGGAGGTCTCGCGGGGGGGCGACCGTTTTCCGCATGTGTACGGTGAGATCACAGCCGATGCCGTGGTCGGCGTCGACGCGCTCCCCCTTCACGATGGTGAGCATCTCTTTCCGGCGTGTGTCCCCGTGCCGCTGTCGTCCGATCCGCTACCGGGCGAGATGGCCAGACGGCTCGAGACGGCTGAGGTTGGAGCGATGGTTGCGCTGGCCCGAAGCGCGGCCCGCTCAATCCCAAATCATGCGCCCGGACGCGCGGGTCGGAGCCTCACCGTTGCGGCGCGGTTTGGGCCCCAGTCTCCGATCAATGGGATCAAGGGCTGGGGGCTCGACGATCCGGTGATGGTGGCAGACCTCGAGGCTGGCGAGCAGCTGTTTGATAGCGTGGGAGCGAGCTTTGCTGTCGAGGTGTCGAGCCACGCACATCCAGATGCACTCGCGCATCTCGCCGATCGAGGGTACGTCGCTGCCGCCACGGAAAACGTGTTGTTTCGCGGTCTCGACGATGTTTCCTCGCCGTCGGTTGCGATCGAGCTGGAGCCCGTACGGCCCGAGGATGCCAACGCGTGGGGAGCGATGCTCGGGTTGGGTTTCACGGGAGGCAGCCCGCCGCCCGATGAGTTCACCATCTTCGGTCCGTTGAATCTCGCCCTCGGGCTGAGCCGCTCCTACTTTATCGTGGCCAACGACACCCGGGTCGGGACGTGCAGCATGCGTATGGATCACGAGGTCGCAATGCTGATCGGCAGCGCGGTGCTCGCTGAGCATCGCGGCAAGGGGTATCACTCCGCGGCGGTCGTACAGCGACTGGCGTTGGCGCAAGCGCTGGGTGCTCGGTGGGCCAAGCTCGACGTGCAACCGGGGAGTGCGTCGCATCGCAACGCGCATCGGGCCGGATTTCGGCTATCGCATACACGCACTGCGTTTGTACGGCGCTAGAGCCTGTGGTGCAGCGCTCGCTCCGCGAGTGGGGCTGTTCCGAGTCTGCTCCGAGCGGCGCCGCGCATTGTGTGGTGGATTCAAGCCGACCGCCGCCCTATGCTACCGGCATGGGTAGATTGGTTGGGTTGGGGTTGCTCGTTGGTTGCGTCGCTGCATGTGGAGACGATGCCTCTCCTGCAACCGACACGTCGGGCTCTACGGGAGCCACAGGCACGACCGCCTCGACTCCCCCACCGGCAAGTACGGACGGCGCGGACAGCTCCTCGGGAGGCGAAACGCAGTCGATGACGGACTCGTCGGGGCCTACCGGATCGACCGGATCAACGGGAGGTTCATCGTCGGGTGACTCATCGTCGGAGGACTCCTCCGACGGGGGATCGTCTGGAACGGGCGGCTCGAGCGGGGTCGAGGCTTGCGCAACGCCCAGCGTGCCACGCACGTGTACAAATCCTGCCGCGGCGAAATACCCAGGGCCCCAGCATGACCTCGACGTCATGTTTGTGATCGACAACTCGGGCTCAATGGGCACGGCTCAGGCACGACTGGCCACAGCGATGGACACGTTTGTCGCGCGTCTGGACAACGAGGGCATCGACTTTCGGATCAGTGTGACGACCACGGACGATGGAAACCCCTGGTGTTCGGGAACGACGCCCGAGGGCGGGAGTTTTGTGGCGAGCAGCTGCCGATCCCGACAAGAGCAGTTCGTCTTCAACGGCGGGAGTACCGTCGATGTCACGGACGAGGCCTGCCTCGACATCTGTTCGCATCCCACGATTGCGCTGCTGCCCACGACGACCGATGTCGACCCGTCGCCCAGTCCTCGGCCCTGGATCGAGCGCATCGACGGCACGACGAATCTCCCCAAGGGCGTGACCCCGGCCGCGGCATTGCGGTGCTTTCTCCCGATGGGAGTCGACGGCTGCGCCTTCGAACGGCCACTGGAGTCGCTCAACAAGGCCATCACCCGCACGGTGACCAACGGCGAGGACGAGTACGGGTTCATTCGGGATGGTGCGGACACCTTGTTGGTGATCGTGACCGACGAGGTCGACTGCTCTGCGAGCGGCGAGGGCATATTCTTGCCCGACGGCAGCCAGGTGTTTTGGTCGAACCCCGGGAGCCCAGCACCGAGCAGTGGGCTGTGCTGGAACGCTGGCGTGGCGTGCAGCGGCGCAAGCCCGTACGACGGTTGCTCCAGCGAGAACTACGACGCCGAGGGGGACCCGGGCGCTTCCGACGACGATGCGGTCATGCTTCCGCTGTCCCGATATGAGGACCGCATCGGGCAGCTCGACGTAGCGAACGGCGCGGGGGCGGTGCGCGTCGCGTTGATCGGCGGGCTGCCCGACGCAGGTGGCGATCTTGTCTACGAAGACGCGGGCAATCCGGCAGACCAGGAGAACTGGGGCATCGGGTGGGGCTGCGAGTCGGGCTCGGTCTCGGCGCTTCCGCCCGTCCGAATGCGCGAGCTGTTCCAAGACGCAGCCGAGCCCGCCGAATGTCCACTGTACTCGATCTGCAGCGACGACTATTGCGACGAACTCGAGCACATGATCGACAGAGTGCTGCCGTAAGTGCCGTGCTTCCACGGGACATTCAAGGCGCGCCCGCGTCTGTGTCGCTCGCCGTCTTGCGGACCCAGACGTGGGCTGCTTCGATATCGCCCGTAACGAACTGCACGGCGGCACCTGTCGAGCGCATCGCGATTGACCTGCATCCAGCTGGCGAGCTGCATCAGTGCTCGCGCGGAGGGCATGCGGTAGCGCTGCATGCCCGTGCGCATTCAGCATTGACGGCCGCAGGGGCCTAGCGTTACTTGAGCCCCGACGCGCGGTCGAGCATGCGAACGCTTTGGACTCAAGAGCAGCCGCTCATGCTCGCCCCAATGCAGGGGCTGACCAATCGTGCGCTGCGCGGCGTGTTTGCGCAGACGGTCCGGCCCGACGTGCTCTTCACCGAGTTCGTGCGCGTGCGACCGGGAGCAAAGAAGCTCATCGCCAACAGCGACTTTCGTGAGGCTCTGGCGGTCGCGCCCGGGATCCCATTGGTCGTGCAAGTGATCGGCAGCGCCGACGAAGGCGTTGTCCGAGCGACCAAGGATCTGGTGGCGCGTGGAGTTCGGCACATCAATGTCAACATGGGCTGCCCGTTCGGAAGGATGACCTCGGTGCTCGCGGGCGGAGGCATGTTTCGGAGCCCCGAGACAGTCGAGCCGCTCCTCACAGAGCTCCGGGCGCTGGTGCCCGGCTCGCTGTCGGTCAAGACCCGTACGGGAATCGACGACGAGCGCGAGATCTTTGGAGTGCTCCGCGCGTTCGAGAACGCGGGTGTCGACTTCATCGTCGTGCACGCGCGGACCGTCTCCCAAAAGTACAAGGGCGCCGCCAACCACGCACTCACACGCGACATCATCGCGGACACGTCACTGCCCGTGATTGCCAACGGAGACGTGTGTACCGAGGCCGATGCCACGCGCGTGCTCGAGGGCACGGGCGCCCGTGGGCTGATGCTCGGACGAGGGGCGATCTCCGATCCAAGATTGTTCGACCGCATCCGGGGTCTCGCACCGCCACGCCCGTCCGGCCAAGCACGCATGCGGGAGCTCGCAACGCACCTACACCTGTTGCTGGCGGGCTACGCAGACGTCTTCGAGGGGGATGCTCAGATACTCTCGAAGCTGAGAGAGACCCTGGCGCACGTGAAGGATCCGGAGCTTGCGCGGTGGGTCAAGAAGCTCAAGAAGCATAAGCGGGTCCCAGACGCGGCGGCGATGCTCCGCGAACACTCGACCAGTCCACCCTGAGTGCACGCCAACCCTGGTGCTGGGATGGTCGCTGCGGCGCTTGGGGGCGGCGCCGCTGGCGGGCCCCGGTCGCGTCCCCCGCCGCTCCGGTCCCTGTTAGCCTGTCGCCGTGGGCGAGCCTGCGCACACGAGGCGTTCCGAGCCCGACGAGTCCCGGCTTGTTGGGGGGCGCTACCGTGTGCTGCATCGACTGGGCCAAGGCGGGATGGGCACGGTGTTCTGCGCGGAGGACACCGCGACGGGCGAGGAGGTCGCGCTCAAGCAGGTCGGCGGTCGAAACAAGACGCGCGGAGACAAGCGAAGCGAGCTGTGCTTCCGCCGCGAGTACCACTCGCTCGCGCGGCTCTCGCACCCCAGGATTGTCCAGGTTTTCGACTACGGGGTTGATCCGGAGGGCGCCTTCTACACGATGGAGCTCCTCGGGGGGCAGGACCTCAAGGCTGCGGGACAGCTTGCATGGACCACTGGGTGCCGAATCTTGCGTGACGTCGCGGCCGCGCTCGCGTTTCTTCACAGCCGCCGGCTGATCCACCGCGACCTAGCCCCCGGCAACATTCGCGTGGGCGACGACGGCCGTGCGAGGTTGTTCGACTTTGGGCTGCTCGCCACGGTGGGTCTGGCCGGGGAGGTCGCCGGGTCACCAAGCTGCATCGCGCCCGAGAGCCTCCGGGGCCTCCCGCTCGATGGCCGTACGGATCTGTACGCCCTCGGTTGCGTTGCCTTTCGGATGTTCACCGGAAAGTACCCGTACCCGGCTCGCACGCTCAACGATCTCGAACGCCTCTGGCGCACGCCCGCGCCCACCGTGCGCAGCCTTGTTCCGGACGTGCCCCAAGCTCTGGACGCACTGGTGACATCGCTGATCTGCTTGGACCCGCTCGGGAGGCCATCGAGCGCTGCCGAAGTGATCGACCGACTCCAAGCGATCGCAAACCTCGAGCCCGACCCGGAGCTGCAGCAGCCGGAGGGATACCTCGCGAGCGCATCGATGGTCGGGCGCCGACGCGAGGTCGCACTGCTCAAAGAGTGCATCGTGGAGTCCGTTGGGGGGCACGGTAGAGCGATGTTTGTCGAAGCAACCTCGGGCACGGGAAAGAGCCGGTTGCTCCGCGAGGTTGCCCTCGAGGCTCAGCTTTCGGGCGCGAAGCCACTGATCGCTTCAAGCGAGGCGGCGACCTTCGCGAGGTACGGGGTTCTTCGGACTCTCGTGGCAGACGCTATCCATGAGGCGCCCAAGGCCGTCGTGGAGCTCGACCGAGCGCATGCCTCGATCGTTGCGAGGGTGTTCCCGGATCTCGCCGATAAGCTCGGCCCGGTCGAGCGGATCGAGGTCGTCGCCGAGCCCGCCGAGGAACGTCTGAGGATCCAAACGGCGTTGTCGGGCTGGTTTCTCGACCTTGCGTCCCGAGTTCCGCTGGCGATCCTTGTCGATGATCTCCAGCGCTGCGACGAAGCCTCGGCTGCAGTCCTGGCCGGCCTCGCACGTCAGGCCAGCGAACACGCGCTTACGATATGCGTGGCCCTTCGTGAGGAGGAACCCATCCGGGCGCCAGTCGCGGTCGCCGCCCTCCGCGAGGTCGACCTCCGGTTGGGTCTACGCGGCCTGACCGAAGAGGAGGTTCTGGAGCTTGTGGAGTCGCTGTTTGGCAAAGTCCGGCATGCCGGCCGTCTCGCTGCTTGGATGCACGGCGTCAGCCAAGGGTCTCCGCTGCATTGCACGGAGCTGGCCAGGACGCTCGTCGACTCCCGAGCGGCTCGGTTCATCGACGGGATTTGGATCCTTCCCTCCGACGTGACGGCCCACGATGTCCCCATCGAGCTTGGGCACGCGATGGACGCCCGGATCGCGCAGCTCAGCGACTCGGCCCGCGGGCTGGCCGAGGTGCTGGCGAGCTACGCTGGTCAGTTTGATCTTTCCATCGTTCGTGACCTCGCCGCCGCCATCGGCGAAGAGGCGTGGTTCGGCGCTCTGGACGAACTCGTTCATCACTCTCTCCTCACGGGCGATGGCGATCGGTTTCGCTTTCGGCACGACGGGCTTCGCGAGGCCGTGTTGCGGGGCCTGGGAGATACACAGGTCCGCGAGACTCACCTGCTCATCGGCAGAATGCTGCAGGCGCACGGCGAGGATGAGGCGCGAGAGGCCGAGATCGGCTGGCACTTGTTTGAGGGCGGCGAGGCGTTGGAGGGGGCACGCTATCTCGAACGTGTCGGACGCCGACTGTTCGAGGTGCAGGCGCTCTCGGACAGCGTGCGCCCCCTCGAAGCCGCCCTCGTCACGCTTGAAGAACACGGCGTGGTAGGCCCGCGCTTGCTCGAGATCCGTTTCATGCTCGTCGCCGCGGGCTGGATCTCAGACCGGCAGACTGGCCTCCGGCACATGTACGGTGCCGTGGAGGCCTACCGAGATTACGCCGGTCTCCGCACGGCGGCATGGCTCGGGCCAAAGCTCGGTCGCCACCTCGCGCTGGTGTTTGGGGTGCTCTGGGCGTCCGTGCGGTGGGTGTTCTCGAGATCGAGCAACCGAGGTCCGAGCCCGCTCAAGGCTACGTCGGCCTTTGCGGTCACGGCTGGGTACGCCGCCGGGCTCGAGTACGCCAACCATTCGCTCGAGGGACTCAACCGCCTGGTCGCGCTCGCCAAACCGATGGATGCCTTCCGCGGCAGCATGGTGCACGCTGCCTACGAGGGGATGAGTGCGTTCCCCGATCTGCTGCTCGGACGGCTCGGGGTCGCCAAGCGGAAGCTCGAAGCCGTGCTTCATACGGTCGTGACCGACAGATTCGCTCCATTCACGGACTTCGAGCGACGGTTCGCGGCCGCGGGGATCCGGTCACTGCTCGGCCAGATCCAGGTGACGAATCTCGACCCGGAGCTCCCCGCGAACCTCAAAGCGATGAGGGAGCTCGGAGTGAAGTACTACCAACTTGTGGCCGACACGATGGAGGCGACGAGTCTGCGGTTTCAAGGTGATGAACGGCAGGCCCGCGCGATCGAAGCCGGACTCGAGCCCATGACACTTCAACTCGGGTCGTGGTCGACCGACATCCAGTCGGTGCTGTTCAGTCACCCTGGCTACGCGCTGTGCGGCGACATCATGGGGCTCAAGCGCATGGCGGACGCGCTCGCGCGACTGTGTGATGACGGGTTCGACTACAGAGCTCGACTCCGGATGACGCGGGGCGACTACCACCGCGCGCGCGGCGAGTACGAGCAGGCGGCGGAGTGCCTCGGGCAGGCGTTCGAGTTCCTGCACGACGACGAGTGCCTGACGCGGGTCTGGGTTCTCACCTCCCTGGCAGAGGTTCACCTGGCGCAGGGCGAGTACGCGTCGGCGGCTCGTTCGGCGCGCGACGCTGTCGACCGTCTGAGCGACCCTGATAATGTGCAGGTGTCGATTCAGATCCGCGCGAGTCGGGCCTTGGCGCTGGCCGAGGCCGGGATGGGCGAGGTCGACGACGCGGAGCGACGTCTCGATGCGGCCATCGAACAAGCCCGTGCCCTCGGTGCTGCCGCGTCGACGGGCCTGTGCCACGAAGCCCGTGCCCGGGTCGCCCTTGGGCGCGAGGACTTCGAGGCCTATTCGTTGCATTGCGCTGAGGCCCAGCGGTGGCTTCGCCCCACGGCCAACCCAGCGCTCATCGGGGTCGCCGAACGTCTCGTCGAGGCTGGACCTTCGGAGGTCGGAGAGGCCGCCCCCATCGACCTCGAGGCCTCGGATGCAGTGACCACCATCGAGCCGCTGCCGGATTCCATCGGTACGCAGTCCCACCACCTCGCACAGGCGAGCCCGGACACGGTGCACTGATGGTGCGCAAAAAGCTCGCTGCCCTCGCCCACGGTTGGACCGATGACGTCGCGACCGCTATCGGCCAGGTGAAGCTCTACCCCGACGGCTTCGGTGACTTCGACGCGCTGCAGGAGTGTGTCGACCGCGTGAAGGCCTACACCGCCGCGTCGGCGCCCGCACCGATAGACATTCGCTGGCACGACCCACCCAAGACGGACCGGCTCGACGGCTCGTTGGTGCGTCGCGGCGAGTTTCGGAGCCCAGCCGCGGCGCTGATGCCCGAAGCGTGTGCGACAGCGCCCGTCGAGATGCGGCTGCCCCGAGGTTCACGAATTGCCGACCGCCCACCGATGGTGCTCTTGCTGGCCGCGACGGGCGAGCAGGGCTTCACCTTTCGTCGTCGGACCTCAACGTCGCTGCTGCGTCGAGGCATCGGCGTATTGATGCTCGAGAATCCGTACTACGGGGCTCGGAGGCCCGCTGGGCAGATGATGGCCGTGCTGCGGACCGTCCGCGACCAGTTCGCGATGAACACCGCGACCGTCGACGAAGCCCGTGCTCTGTTGAGCTGGCTGCAGCGCGAGGGGTACGAGCGCATCGGCGCATCGGGCTACAGCCAGGGCGGCATGATGGCTGCCTTTGCCTCGGCCCTCACTCCGTTTCCCGTCGCCGTCGTGCCGCGAGCTGCGGGAAGGGCCGCGATGCCGATCTTCACGCAGAATGCCCTCATGCGCAGATTTGCGTGGGACAAGCTTGCGGAACCCTTCGGTGGTATCGAGGCGGCTCGCCGCTACTTTGCGAGCTGCCTCGAAGCGGTGGACATCGGGCGATTCCCCGCGCCGCGCAACCCAAAGCTCGCAATCGTCGTCGGGTCGAGGCACGACCGGTTTGTTCGACCCGAGGAGGTCGAGGCATTGCATCGCCATTGGGATGGCGCAGATTTGCGGTGGGTCAAGGCGGGCCACCTCACCGGGGCGGTGCTCGGTGCGCCCGCGCATAACAGGGCGATAGCCGATGCGTTTGCCCGCTTCGATGCTTAGTGCCCGCTGCCCGTGAGCCCTATCGCCGGACCTCGCCGGCAATGCCCTTGGGGCGTCTCCGCTTGAGGCGTGTGGCCTCGCGGTGCCGCTCCTCGGCCCACCGAATCATCGTGTCGTGCGAACTCAGGCCGTCTCCGTTGCGCTCCACATAGCTGCCGTCGGACTGCATGTCCCACGCGCTTCGCTGGTCCTGCAGCTGCGTGTCGATGACCATGCGCAGCTCAGCCTGGAGGGGTTTGGGCTCGACGGGGACAACGGCTTCGACCCGGCTCTCGAGGTTCCGATTCATGATGTCGGCCGAGCCGATGAAGTACTCCTCGTCGCCGTCGTTACGGAAGTAGTACAGGCGCGTGTGTTCGAGGAATCGCCCAACGATGCTGATGACGCTGACGGTCTCTGAGAGGCCGGCGAGGCTGGGGCGGATGCGGCACGAGTCACGAATGAGCAGATCGATCTTCACGCCCTCTTGGGAGGCTTGATAGAGCGCGCGCGTGACGTCTGCGTCCTCGAGGGCGTTGCACTTGAACTGGATGAGGCCTCCGCCGTGCCTGCGGTGGCATTCGACCTCGCGCTTGATCTTGCTCAGCAGCGCAGGTTTGAGCAGCTTGGGTGCGGGCAGAAGCTTCTTGAATTTCCGGCCGGGCTTGTAGCCCGTGGTGAGGTAGTTGAACAACTCCGTCAGGTCATGCCCAAGATCGTCGTCGCAGCTGAGAAGGCCCAGGTCGGTGTACGCGCGTGCGTTGCCAGCGTGGTAGTTGCCCGTGCCGATGTGTGTGTAGCGCCGCAGGCGGCTGTAGTCCTGGCGCACGACCATGATCGTCTTGGTGTGCGTCTTCAGGCCCACGACGCCGTAGCTGACGTGGATCCCCGCCTCCTCCAGCCGCGAGGCCCAGCGGATATTGGCGCGCTCGTCGAAGCGGGCTTTGAGCTCAACGACCACGGCGACCTGCTTGCCGTTTCGGGCGGCCTCGATCAGGTGCTCGACGACGTTGGTGTCGGCCGAGGTGCGGTAGAGCGTCATCTTGATCGCTCGAACTTTGGGGTCGGTCGAGGCCTCCCGGAGGAAACGTTCAACCGAGGTCGAAAACGACTCGTAGGGGTGGTGGAGCAGAATGGAGCCCGCGTCTCGGATCTGGTGAAAGATCGAACGGTCGGCGTCGATGAGCTCGGGGTGGTCCACGGGCCGGTGCGGGCTGAACTTCAGCTCGGGCAGGTCCACGCGAAGGATCTCGAATAGGTCGCTGCAACCCAGCGGGATTTCGCCGATCTCGAAGACGTCTTCTTCCTCGTCGAGCCCGAACTTGGCAGCGAGGAGTACACGTTGAGCTGCCGGCATGCTGCCGTCGACCTGAACTCGGACGATCGGAGCAAACTTCCGTTCGCGGAGCTCGGATTCGATGAGGGCCAATAGATCGTCAGCCGTGTCCTCGTCGCCCTCGGTGTGCGCGTTGCGGGTGGCACGAAACGCGGTGCACAGCTCGATGTCCATCCCGGGAAAGAGCAAGTCGAGGTTCTGCGCCATCACTTCTTCGAGCGCGACAAATCGCTGCCCGCCATCGACCCGCAAGAAGCGGGGAATCCCAACCCCGACCGGGACTTTGACGCGCGCGAGCAGTGGCGCCGCGTCCCCGGGGTAGTGAAGGGTGACGAGAAGGTTGAGCGACAGGTTCGAGATGAAGGGGAACGGGTGCGCCGGGTCCATCGCCTGGGGCGTCACCAGCGGAAAGATATTCTCGAGGTAGTGGCTTCGCAGCGCGGCCCGCTCGGACTTTTTCAGCGTCGCGTATGTCGTGAGGCCGATGTCCTGCGACTCCAGCTCCGCGCGAATGGTCTTCCACAGTGCGGCGATGTAGGCCTCTAAAGGGCGTATCTCGCGGTAGCAGGCCTCGATCTGCGCCTGCGGTGTGCGGCCGTCGACGGTCTTGTCGTGGACCTCCGCAAACACCTGTTGCTTGAGGCCGCCGATGCGCTTCATGAAGAACTCGTCGAGCGTGCCGCCGACGATGGCGATGAATTTCACCCGTTCGAGCAATGGCGTCGTGGGGTTGGCCGCCTGCCGGGCGACTCGCCACGCAAAGTTCAGCCACGTCAGCTCGCGGTTGAGGAATGCCTCGGTGGAGGACGGGCCGATATCTTCGCTCGGATCCATGTCGCGCCCGTCCTGTAGCGGGGGGTGCGGCGGGGTCTGAAACTGGCCGGTCTTGCCGTCTTTGTCGTGCGCGGGAGAGTCCTGGGCCATGGCGTTCACGTCCGATTCCATGTTCGGTAGGCCGGAGCCGGCCGGAAGTGTCTCAGAGCCACCCGACGGCGTCGAGGCGGGACGCTGGCGTCGCAGGCCTTGCGTCGCGGGGTGAAGAGGGGACTGCACGCTTGAACCCGAGCCTGATATTGTTCATGCGTGGTGATTCACGGTCCAGTTGCGGGCGCGTTCGCAGCACTGTTCAGAGGCTCATGGCCGACGCCTCGAGTCGGCGAAGCGCTCAGCGACGTAGCATCAGCACCCTCCACAGAGGCGTTTCAGGCTGCGCTTCGTGCTGTCTACCTGCGGGTGCACGACACCCATCGCGTCCACCTTTGGTGCAAGGACGAGCACAGCAACTTCTTGAGCGTCTGCCCGCTGCTTCGTGCGGCGGCCGGGCTCGACGAGGCCACGATGCTCAGCGGGATCAACGACCATGACAGTCGCCTGCCGTGGACTCGGCAGGCCGCGATGTACACAAGGGACGACAGGCGCGTGTACGAGTCGCAGTCGCCGGATCTGAACATCGTTGAACGTCAGGATCGGGAGGGCGAGACGGTCTGGCTCAAGACCTCGAAGGTGCCGTACCAAGCCAGCGACGGGTCGACCGGCGGCACCGTGGGCGGCTTCGCGGTCATTTCGGCCAAAGAGGCGCTGGCCCTGTCTCGCGAACGGTCGTGATTGCCGCGTGGTGGTGTGCTCGCTACCGACGGGCGTCCACGCGAAGCGACATCGATCTCGTCGGCTGACGCCTCGGACCACCCTGGGCGTCGGCACATCGACCGACGCCCCCGCCGCAAAGTGATCCCGCGTGCTGGAGTACGAACTCATCTCCGCCTTCTACGGCGACCGCTGCGCCCGGCGGTCCGGGGCCCCCTACATGAACCACATCGACGAGGGGCTTGTTGTCCTCGAGCGCATCGGGGCCAGTCAAACCGCTCGGCGGGCCTTCTGCCTGCATCCGATGGTGCAGGGCGATGAGGACCTCGCGCACACGTGGCCGCGCGTGGGCAGCCTTGGGGTGCCGCCGCGTGTTTGGGTCGTCGCGCTGGAGTACCGCAACGTCGCCAACGCGTACTTGGCCAGCCGCGCGGTGTCGTCCGTAGAAGAAGTGGCGCTGAGCCCAGTGACGGACGTCAACCAGATGCTGGTCGCGGATAAAGTGCAGAACTACTGCGACTTCCTTCGCTATCACGCAGACAGCCACCCGCGTGCTTCGGAGCTGGATGCGTACTTCCGGATCTGGCTCGCGCGACTCGGTATCTCCGACGACGCGTTCACCGAGCACCGCCGCGCGCTGTCGCAGCGGGCCTCCCGCCGAGAATCTCTGTGAACTGCTGTGGACGACGTTTAGCGAAGAAAATCAGATCGAATGGCGCTCGTGACCGCCTACGTGATCACGATGCTAGAGATTCTCCTTCTTGCAGTAGTGGCGGGTGCGTTGTCCAAGCGGGCGCGCGCCAAGGGACGGAGTGGCGCGTGGGGGGCGGTGCTCCTGCCGCTGTATTTTGGGGGCGTGACCGCGGGCTTCCTCGCGGGGGGTGTTGCGCTGTACGTCGTGGCCGCCGCGGTCGCCATTTTCGTTGCATGCGCTGTCGTCGAGCTCCTGCCGGCAACCGCGGACGCGTCGCTCTGGGAGATTGAGGAGACGGGCGCGGGTCAGCCGTGCCCGGACTGCGGTTCGATGCAGACCGAGTTTTCCGGTGGCCGGATCGTGTGTTTCTCCTGCGACAACGCCCGCGTACCCACCCCAATGCCGGTCTTCGCGAACAGTCCCAACAGCCCGTTTGTGTAGGCGCGGGTTTCTTTGATCGAACTCGCTGCGTGGGGGTCTACCGAGACAGAGGCCCACCTCGGTGCTCGGCCGACCTCCACGGGAGCCCATGATGATCGACGAAGTGTCTCAACTCGTGAACGACGGAAACCCAGCCGGGGCGCTCGACGCAGCGATCCAGGCGTTGGCGCAGCTCCGATCCAACGCCAACGCGGAGGCGTGGAGTCGCTTCTGTGAGTCGGTCGCCGACCACCCGCTCTTTGAGCTCTTCAGCCAGTGTCCTGCCACGAAGCGAGCGTTCGACAAGCCGCGGGGGTATGCAGGCGATGCAGCCCTCATGGATCTGCTGTACGGCTTTGTGCGGGCTCCTGCCGCGACAACCGCTGTCGGGAGGGGAATCCATGCGCGCTTGTGCGAGCGAGCGAGCCCCTCGCTGTTCGGACGCGTGCGAGCGATTGAGGCGGTCCTGGATGGGCTCGCGGATGGAGCCTCGGTCCTCTCGGTGGCCAGCGGCCATGCCAGAGAGATCACGACGCACAATGAGCGCTTGAACATCACCGCCTTCGATCAGGATGAGGCCTCCCTGTCTGTGCTGTCGCAGGCTTTACCGTTCGTGCGGTGCGTCGCCGGCAATGTGCGTGCGCTGATCGCAGGCGACGCCATCGAGGGCCGTTACGACTTCATCTACGCCTCCGGGTTGTACGACTACCTCGACGCTTCAGCCGCGGAACGACTCACCGAGGTGCTCGCCAATGCGCTCGCTCCTGGCGGTCGTTTGTTGGTGGGCAACTTCACCCATGTAGGCGACGAGGTCGCTTACATGGAGTCGTTCATGGGCTGGCCGCTGTTGCGCCGGTCGGCGGCAGATCTCGCCAAACTGGCCCCCAAGGATCTGCCGTCGTCCGTCGCACTCGGACCGGAGGGCTACGTCGCGTACCTGACGGTGCACCGACCAGGCCCCGTTTCACGCAACCGTGCGGGCACCGCAATCGGCGCTCGTAGCGGTGAAGAGCATTGACGCGGAGCCAGCCGACTAGCGACCCGCGGCCCCAAAAGGCACAGGAGGGCCCGATACTGGCTTGACTTAAAAAGTGAATGAGCTATTCATTTTTGTGTCGAGACACAAACATGGCCCAACGACTCAAGCCTGAAGTGCGCGATCGGATCATCGCGTCCGCCGAGACCGTCTTTGCGAGGGATGGATTCTTGTCGGCCAAAATGGCGGAGATCGCCGCCGTCGCGGGTCTGTCCGCGGGCAACGTCTACCGCTACTTCCCGGGCAAGGATGCACTCTTCGGCGCGGTGATCGACCCGGGGTTCGTCGCTCGCTTCGACGACTTGCTCGACCAGCGGGTGCACAGCCTGTCGGGCACACAAGCCCTGGCCGGCCCCCACAGCGCGACGGCGAATCGCGCCGCGTCCACCGATGACGACGCCGCGGAGGCCGCAGACGCGATGCTTCGCTTCTGGATCGCGCACCGCCTCCGTGTGGTGGTCTTGCTCGACCGCTGCGAGGGCTCACCGTTCGCCGACTTCGGCCAGCGATTTGTCGATCGCCTCGTCGCGATGGCTGTCGCGCACATTCAGGCGCTCCGAGGCGGCAAGACGATTCCCGAGCTGGTCCCGTTCACCCTGACCACGGTTTTCCACACCTCCCGGCGTGCCGTGGTCTCGATCCTCGAGACGTACACAACGGAGCCCGAAATCCGGGCCGCGTTCGAGGCTTTTTGGAGCTTCCAGGTCGCGGGGCTCGCCGGGTTGACGACATGGGCAGTGCAATGACCGAACCTATCTGGAAGCTAGACGCGACCGCGCAAGCGGGCATGGTGCGGCGTGGCGAAGTGACGTCCCGCGAGTTGGTGGAAGCAGCCCTGGGGCGCGCGGAGGCGACGCGCAACACCATCAATGCGGTTGCGTCACTCGGCGCCGCCCAGGCCTTGGAGCGAGCCGACACCCGCGCCAGTGGTCCGTTCGCGGGAGTCCCGGTTCTGCTCAAGGATCTCCTGCCGCAACCAAACATGCCGTGCTCGTTTGGGTCGCGCCTCTTTGCGGGTCTGGGATTCACGCCCACCGACCACGTGCCGTACACACAGGCGGTATTGGCCACGGGTGCCGTACCCATCGGGAAGTCGACGACCTCGGAGTTTGGCCTGCTGGGCAGTACCGAGACCGCCGCTGCTGGTGTCACGCGCAATCCGTGGAGCCTGCAGCACTCGGCGGGTGGATCGTCCGGTGGCGCGGCAGCTGCGGTTGCGTGTGGGATCGTCCCTGTGGCCCATGCCAGCGATGGTGGAGGATCGATCCGTATTCCGGCGGCCTTGTGCGGCTTGTTTGGGTTCAAGCCCAGTCGTGGACGCTGCGGGTCTGCCAACCCCGCGCCCAACGAGTTTGCAGGGCTGGTCGCCGACCACTGCTTGACGCGCTCGGTTCGCGACAGCACAACCTGGCTCGCGTGTACCCAGCGAACGGATGCCTCGGCGCCGTACTCCGCTATCGACTCCACCGTTGAACCGCCGAGCCGGCCCTTGCGGATCGGTGTGCTGACGATGAGCCTGATGGGCGACCCCCCACCCGCGGCGGGGGCGGGGGCGGTCGAGACTGCGGCGGCGCTCTGCCGCGACCTTGGGCACCACGTAGAGTCTGCTGACTCCCCGGTCGGGTTGGGGCCGACCATCTCCGAGGGGTTCTTCACGGTCGCAGCCGCGGCCATGCACGACCTGGAGACCACGATGTCGGGGATGCTCGGTCGCCCGGTGTCCGACGATGAACTCGAGCCTTTCACCTGGTCGCTGATTCGATGGTTTCGCACCCTGCCGGCCGACGCTCGGGAACGCACCCGCAAGCAGCTCGCTGACGTTGCGGCGCGGCATCTGGAGTTCCAGGCTCAGTGGGACGTCACGCTGTGTCCAACGGTGGGCGTCACGACTCCGCCGCTGGGGTTTTTGTCTCCGGACGACCCGCGCGAGCAGCTCATTGCGCGAACCGAGCAGCTCGCCGGATACACGCCCGTACACAACATCGCCGGGACTCCGGCGATGTCGGTACCCCTGTTTCACGACGCGCAGGGCATGCCGGTCGGGTGCCATTTCGCCGCGATGCCCGGTCGTGACTCCATGCTGCTTGGCCTCGCCGCGCAGCTGGAGCACGCGTCGCCGTGGGCTCAGCGGTGGCCCGCTCTCGTGGACTAACGACTCCGGGCGCCCCGCAGCCGGCCTGCGCGCCCACTGCGTCCAGCGTGACTTTGATCTGGCACAGCGACTACCTTGGAGAGCGGGGCACCCTTGTGCGCGACGCCCGATCGCGGGATGGTCACTTGAGCTTTTGGTGACTTCCTCCGACACGTCTTCCCCACCGGCCGAATCGAAGCGGCCCACTGAGGCCTTTCCCACGGTAGGAATCCTCGGCGGGGGTCAGCTCGCGCGGATGATGACGGAGGCCGCGATCCGCCTTGGGATCCGCACGAGAATCTACCAGGCCAAAGATGAGGGCCCCGCCTCCGCTTCGCCGGTCGTGCACCACGGAACCTGGAGCGACCACGCGGCACTGCGCGACTTCTTGTCGGAATGCGACGTCGTGACGCTCGACAACGAGTGGGTCGATCTGACCACCGTCCGGGAGGAGATCCCACAGAGCGCCAAACTGCTGCCCTCGGCGCGGACGATGCGTTTGATCGGGGACAAGATCGAGCAAAAGGAGCATGCCCAGCGCAGCGGGCTTCCCATCGGACCGATGCGCACGTGCGCGAGCTTGGCCGACGTGGAGTCCGCCGCCGCCGCTCTCGGGTTTCCGATGGTTCTCAAGCGTCCCACGCAGTCCTACGACGGCTACGGAAACCAAACCGTGAGGGACTCAGACCAGCTCCGCGCAGCCTACGAAGCGCTCGCGCAAGACGGACGGATCCTCGTCGAGGCGTGGGTCCCGTTCGAGCAGGAACTCGCAGTCATCGTCGCCCGCCGACCGGGTGGAGAGTGCGTGACCTATCCTGTGGCCACGACCGTGCAGCGAGATCACCGTTGCGAGGCCGTCGAGGTCCCCGCGGGCATTACCCCGCAGACGCGAGCCGCGGCCACAGAGCTAGCCCGTCGCGCGGCTGAGGCCTACGACTGTGTCGGCGCCGTCGGGGTCGAGCTGTTCTTGCTCAAAGACGGAAGCCTGCTCCTCAACGAACTCGCACCGCGTCCGCACAACACGGGTCACTACACGATCGACGCTTGCGTGACCTCGCAGTTCGAGAATCATCTCCGCGCAGTGCTGGACCTGCCGCTGGGCGATCCTTCGTTGCTGCGTCCCGCGGTTGTGATGGTCAATGTTCTGGGCAACCGCTCCGGCGTGAGCTCCCCGAAGTCTCTACGCGCGGCTCTGGCTGTGCCCAGCACCTGCGTCCACATTTACGACAAGCGCGAGGTCCGGCCGGGTCGCAAGATGGCCCATGTCACGGCGATGCATGACACCGTGGACGAGGCCAAGGCTCGCGCGTACGAGGCCGCGCAGAAGCTGGATCTGTGACACGATGCGCTCTCGATGAAGCCTCTGGTTGGAATCTGCATGGGGAGCACGTCGGATCTCCCGACGATGAAAGCGGCGGGTGAAACGCTCGCCGAGTTCGGTGTCCCCTTCGAGACACGCATCATCTCCGCGCACCGCACTCCGGAGGCGATGGTCGACTACGGCAAGCGCGCGGTCGACGACGGGCTGCAGGTGCTCATTGCAGGGGCGGGTGGCGCAGCGCACCTGCCCGGAATGCTCGCGGCGCTCACCGTCTTGCCCGTGGTCGGCGTTCCTGTGGCCATTGGGCCTCTGGTGGGCATCGATGCCCTGATGTCTATCGTTCAGATGCCGCGCGGGACCCCGGTCGCAACCGTGGCCATCGGCAATGCGACCAACGCTGCGCACGTCGCTCTGCGTATTCTGGCGACGAGCCGTCCAGAGCTTCGCACCGCGTTGGGCGAGTACCAGGCGCGGCGCCGCGGCGAAGTGGCCCAAGACGACGAGAACGTCCGTCGAGGCTCCGGTTCGGCGTCGTCTTAGCCCGTCCTAACCCGTCCTAACCCGTCCTAACCTAGACGGGCGAAAGGCAGAGCGTGTGTCGTCGGACTCCACTGGCGCGCTAGCGCGAGCCCAGTGCGGCGGTGACGACTTCGTCGGCGCGTGCTTGTGCCCACGCGACGTCAGACTCGGACCACGTCGAGGCAATCCACCCCGTCCCGAACTTGAATGTCAGGTGGCCGTCGGCCGAGGCAACCGTGAGCGAGTGCCTGAGCTTGCTGGGGTCAGCCGTGATCCACTTGCCCGCGAAACCCATCGTGAGTTCGTTGGGCTTTTGCGACTTGGGCTTGTAGCCGAGCTTCTCAAACTCTGCGGCGATGTCCCCCAACGCCGCGGTCGTGTCGCCGTCGAACGCCACCTTGACTTCGCATCCGTTGATCATGCCGACATGCTACCCCAGCGGCCCGGCTTGATGGCCGTCTGTCCGGGCATTCACACAACCCGCCTCATCCGGTCCGTCCGCTGGCTTCACTTGTGGGCGTCGAGCCACGCGTCGACGGCGGCACGCTCGTGGTCACGCCGGCCGTGCTTCGCTGCTTGTAGGACGCTCGACGCTTTGCCGGCGAGCTCTCGCGCGCGCATGCGGTGGGCCGCACGAGCAGTCGCCGGCTCGGCTTTGGCAGCCTCCCAGACAATGCGCGCGAGCACAAAAGCGGCCTCGGCTCTGCGCTGAGGGCTGGTGTTCTCCCCCTGACGCTTTTGGGATTGCTCCGCCAAGGCAAGGGCCTCTTCGAGCTCGCCTTTGGTCAGGAGCAACGCCGCGAGCCCGACACCGACCTCCAGGGCTATCGGGTCATCAGCGGCCGCGGCGAGCGCCTTGCGGTACTCGGCCTCGGCCTCTGCGGTCTTCCCCTGTGCTTGTAGGGCACCCGCCACATTGGCTCGTAGGCCGATGAGCTGCGGAGCGGCAGAGCCCAGTGCCTTCTCGGTGAGGGCGAGGGCTTGTCGATGTTCGGCTTGCGCGGCCGCGTGCTTCCCTCGGTACTCCAAGGCCCGCGCGAGTGCGGTGTGCGCGAGCGCGACGGTCTGGGGCTCGACGCGGTCGATGCCGGCCACGGCGATCGCTTGCCGGAGCATCGCCTCAGCTTCCGCATAGCGGCCGAGCGAGGTGAGGGTCGCTCCGACGTCGGTGTGCCCCGTAACCAGCAGCGAGTGCCCAGGGGACAGGGTGGCTTTCCACGTCTTCAAAGCCGCCCGATGCCCGCTCAGTGCCGCTTCGAAGTCGCCTTGGTGGCCCAGAGCGCTCGCGACATTGCGGCGTGTTTTTGCGGTCTCTGGGTGCGTGGGCCCGAGCCGGCTCGAGTGGCCAGCCAGCGCGCGCTCAAACAGGCGCTCCGCTTCCGCGGCGTCACCCTGGCTCAGCACTGTCGTTCCCAGATTGTTGAGGATCGCAGCGATGTCGGGGTGGTCGGGTCCCAACCCGTCCTCCAGGATCGACAGGGCCCGTCGGTAGGCCGCCGAGGCTTCGGCGAATTCTCCTCGTCGCCCAAGAACATTGCCAAGCCGATTGAGCGAGTTGGCGAGCTTGGGGTGGTCGACACCCAGGGCCGCCTCCCACAGCGCGACCGCCTCGCGGGTGAGCGCTTCGGCGTCCGCGTAGCGGCCCTGTGCCATACGCACCGCTCCGAGATTGCTTAGGCTGGCCGCGACCGCGGGATGGCCCTGTCCCAGGGCCTCGCGGTTGAGCGCGACGGCTTGTTCCAGCTCCACGACGGCGTCGTCGAGGCGCGCCTGCGTCTTGAGCACGCCCGCGACCGCATTGTGAACCTCGGCCTCGGCGCGCGGATTGCCTGCCGCAAGTCCGTGGGCCAGGCTGCGGTACGCAAGCGCCTCCTGAGGTCGGTGCTGCCGGATGCCGACCACGATGAACAGCGTGGTCATGGCCTCGAGGACCTCTGCTGGCTGCCGATGCTCGGTACCTTCGCGCAGAGTTTCGTGCAGTGCCTCCGCAGCGGCGTCGTAGTTGCCCAGCCGATACGCAATCGTGCCTCGCCGCAGCGCGACTTCGGTGCGCGCGGGCGGATAGGACACCCCTTCGAGCGTGGTCGCGGCCCGGTCGAGCGCGAGCTGAGCGTCGTTGTAGCGCCCGCCCTGAGTCAGGGCTTTGGCGGCCGCCAGGTCGGATCGGAGGGCTTGGACCGCCTCGGCCTCATCCTCAGCGGGGGCCTCGATATCGGCGCGGAGCGCCTCGACGTCTTCACATCGAGACAAGGGACGCAGGCCATCGGCGACGGCGTGCGCGTTCTTGACGACGTCCGCGTCAGCGGCCTGCAGCACCGCGGCCGCAGCACCGAGCTCGACTTTTGCCCTGCGCAGGCACGCCATGCGGAGGTCCATGAGCGCAGCCGACTGCACGCCGCGTGTCGTTGTGGCCTCGCATGTCTCTGTGTGCATGGCGATCCACGCGTCCGCGTAGGCGTCGATGCGAGGGCCTTGCTGTATCCAAGCGTCGCGGGCAAATGTGACGGAAGTGTCGTCGAAGGCCTTCTTTGCCGCTCGGCGGGTTTGTTGATCCCACACGCCCTGCAGCTCGGCGGCGGCGCCCCGACACGGAGTCGGCCGTGCCTCCGACCCATATCGCATCGCGATCCCACCGACGCCAAGAACCGCGACGCCCCCCACGATTGCGAGCCCTCGGCGCCCTCTCCAGGCAGGCTCTGGGCTCAACTCGGCGTTGAGCTTGGCCATCGTCGGCCATCGCTCGGCGGGGTCGACACTGAGCCCACGGCGAATGGCCTCGACGATCCGTTTTGGAACCGCTGGTGCGTTGGCCGGCCACTCGGGCGGACCTCGAAGCTTTGCCGCCAGTAGGTCGCGGCTGTCTCGTGGCTGAAACGGAGGTCGACCAACCAGCGCACTCCACAGCGCAACGCAGAACGAATACTGATCGACGGCCTCGGTAAGCTGGCCTGCCACGTGCTGCTCGGGCGCCATGTATCGTGGCGTCCCCACGATCCGACCCGCAAGCGTGAGCGTAGCGTCGAGCGAGTCATCGGGGAACGAGTCGTTCGGGATCGATGCTGACTGCAGGTCGGCCGATCCTGCTTGTTTGGCGAGCCCGAAGTCGGTGACCTTGACCTCACCCGATTCAGCGACGAGCACGTTGCCCGGTTTGAAGTCGCGGTGGAGCAGCCCCTGCGCGTGCGCGGCCGCGAGGCCCCGACCCGCCTTGGCGAACTGGTCGACGATCTTGCCCCACGAGGGGGCGTCTGCCTTGATCCACTGCCGAAGCGTTTGGCCGCCGACGTATTCCATCACCAGCACGATGCCTTCCGCTGTCGCCTCGGCATCGTGCAGCGGAACGACATTGGGATGGGACAGCCGCGCCATCGCGCGAGCTTCTCGGAGCATTCGCGCCTTCGTATCCGGGCCGCTGCGGTCGGTCCGGACAATCTTCAGCGCGACCTCGCGCTGCAGCATGGGGTCGTAGGCGCGCAGCACCCGGCTCATCCCGCCGACACCCGCGGTCTCTAGCACGACGTAGCGACCGAAATGCTCGGCCAAA